>Ga0068853_100003306_pt1 | contig 12335 bp, 12 predicted proteins | sample KBSCornC32_FD_65655 | JGI IMG/M metagenome (GOLD analysis project Ga0068853, IMG submission 65655) | Corn rhizosphere microbial communities from Kellogg Biological Station, Michigan, USA - KBS Corn C3-2 | ecosystem: Host-associated > Plants > Roots > Rhizosphere > Soil ... | reverse complement strand
CGATAATGAAGCGCCGTTAGGCGCGACGAGAGGTTAGCCCAGCGCGGCCCGAGGCGCGCTTGCGCGCTGAAGGGGTAAGCGCTGGGTAAGCTAAAGAAAAAGATCCTTCCTTGCGCCGCAGGCTCGCGCGCAGCGAAGCGGAGCGCGCTAAACTTGTATCGGAGTCACCCAATGACCGCCGCGGATTTTCGCAGGATCGCCCTGTCCCTGGAAGGAGTGGAAGAATACTCTCATGCAGGATTCCCGGCTTTTCGTGTCGGCGGCAGGAAGTTTGCTTCGCTGGCCTCGCAATCTGCGGGCTACGGAAATCTGATGCTTACCCTGGAGCAGCAGACGGCATTTGTAGAGGAAGCGCCAGAAATCTTCCTGCCCATTCCTGGCGGCTGGGGAAAGATGGGACACACGCATATCCGCCTTGCTGCGGCGAGCGAGGACGTATTGACAGGTGCGCTTCGAACGGCATGGAAGCTGCGAGTGGAAAACAATACAAAGACTGGCCGGAAGAAATCCGTGGCCAAGCGCGGAATAACAAATAAAAAACTTGGGAAACGACAACCATGACTGCAACAAAGGCGCGCAACACCAATAGCAAAAAAGACTTGTCACCAAAACAGCGTGAAGAACTACTCAAAGTGTTGAAAGCCCGTTTTGAGAAAAACATCGGCCGCCATCAGGGCCTTGAATGGCCCCAGATACAAGCAAAGCTGGAAGCCCATCCTGAAAAACTCTGGTCACTCAGTGAAATGGAGAGCACCGGCGGAGAACCGGACGTTGTCGGCCATGATAAGAAGACCGGCGAATACATTTTTTACGACTGTTCAGCGGAAAGCCCTAAAGACCGCAGAAGTCTTTGCTATGACCGTGAGGCGCTGGATTCAAGGAAAGAAAATAAGCCCGCAAATAACGCCATGGACGTAGCGGCTGCCATGGGCGTTGAGCTTTTATCGGAAGAACAATATCGCGCATTGCAGAAACTTGGAAATTTCGATTTGAAAACGTCGAGCTGGGTGCAAACACCTGCTCCTATCAGAAAACTCGGCGGCGCACTGTTTTGCGATCGCCGCTATGACACTGTATTCGTCTATCACAACGGCGCTGAATCTTACTATGCCGCCAGGGGCTTCCGTGGCTCGCTAAGGCTGTAATTTCTCCGTTTTGAAAAAGCGGACTCTGACGGTCTGTCCCGTGCGATGGAATATCAGCGTTCCTACGACAAACTTTAAACCTTAGGCCGATTTCAGGGTTATGTAATCTTTTTTAGTTTCGTCATCCTGAACTCCGTCAGCGAAGCGCGCGTTTTCTTCAGCGCGCGAGTAAGAGTGAGGGACCTTTTGTTTTTCTCTGTACTCTACTGTATCTGTGAATCGATATAGCCGCCCTCGACCGCGCAAAAGATTGTGATTCAGCCACAGAAACGCACTGCGCTGCTCGAGCCAGAACAATTTAGACGCCCAAGAAAAATCTCTTCCCCGCGACCTGCCATCCCGAGCCGCAGCACGAATCAACGGCTTGGCAGTATTCACAATCCTTGGTGCGCAGACGAGGGAACTGCTCTGCTGCTCTAAAAGCCAATGAATACCGTCGCTTACGACCTTAAGAATCCCTAATTACCCCTGTGACTGGCGGCTGGCAACCAGAGCGTTTTACCCTTTTGGCATGGCGCATTGGATGGCTCAACACGAGGTTTTGGCGGCTGCAATCTTTGTCGGCCTCTCGCTCGCGCTCATCGCTCTTTTTGCAGCCCTGGAACGGCGTTACAAGGAACAACTAACGTCTCGCCGCAAGAGCTATTTTTCATAAGCCCTTTTTCAATGCAGCAACAAAAAGGCCCACCATTTCTGGTGGGCCCTCATTTTTCGTCAAAAGCTCTTACCGCTGATTGGACTGTTGTTGTGCCGCTGCGCGCTGGGCAACAATTTTTCTGGCGTTTTCTGCCAGCTCTTTCGCCTTCGGCAACTCAGTCAGCGCTGCGATCACCTGAGGATCGTTTTCAGCGCGGACTCGCAAGCCTTCTTCCTGTCCAAACTCTGAGATAAAGAGTTCCGTCTTGATGCTGGACTTGATGTAATCCGAGCCTTCATTCAAGTCGGCTTCAGTGTACGGAATCTTTTGCGAGTCCAGGAATTTGCGGAAGTCCTGCATCACGGCGTCAGTGACTTCAAAGTTCTTATCGATATGGCGGTTGGCCAGGTAATGCTTAGCGAAGTTAAAAAACGCATATTTCACCAGCAGTGAATCTTCAAAGTGCGTGGTCTTGAACGGCTTCACTTTTACGTCCGGAGTAATGCCGCCGCCGCCAAACATCGTCCGCCCGCTATCGGTCAGTTTAACTTCGTGAGAAGGCGTAGTGATGTTTGTGTTGGCGTTGTTGTTCGGATTGTCTTCCTGCTCGCGGGCGTAATAGTAATCGTAAAGAGAAACGCCGTTGTAATCGCGCTGAATCAGGCGACCGCTGGGCGTATAGTATTTGGCCGTCGTTAGCGCCAGACCGGTATTTTCAGACAGCGGATACACGGTCTGTACCAGTCCCTTGCCAAACGTCACTTCGCCCACAATCAATCCACGATCATGGTCTTGGATGGCGCCGGAAACAATCTCCGCCGCAGAGGCCGTGCCACGGTTCACTAGCACTACCAGCGGATAATCTTTTCCGCCATTGCCGTGCGCTGCCTTATACATTTTTTCCGGTGAGCTGCGGCCATGATGTGAGACGATGACTTGGCCCTTCTTCAGGAACTTGTCGGCAACGCCCACACCTTCATTCAGCAGTCCACCAGGATTGCCGCGAAGATCAAGGATCAGCCCTTTCAGATCGCCAAAGCCTTGCAGCGCGTCTTCCACTTCCTGCTCCGTGGTCTCATTGAAGGCCGAAATGTGCATGTAGCCGACTCCCGGCCGCACCGTGAATTTCAGGTCAACGCTGTTGCGCGGAATCTCATCGCGGATCACGTTGAACTCAAGCGGTTTCTCAGAAGCCTCGCGCAGGATTGAAATGTGTACGTTGGTGCCTTTGGGACCTTTCAGCAGGTCGGCAACATCGCTCACGGTCATGTTGTCCGTGGCCTTGGCATCAACGGCGATAATCACGTCGCCCGGACGCAGCCCAGCTTTGTAGGCCGGCGTTCCCGCGAACGGAGCCACTACGATGATCTTGTTGTTGCGCGGGGCAATCTGCATGCCTACGCCGTAATACTTGCCGCTCTGCTCTTCCCGAAGCAGCGAGTATGATTTGGGATCGAAGAAGTTCGAATGCGGATCCAGCACGTGCAACATGCCGGGGATTGCGCCGTTATAAATCGCCTTATCGGGATTCACTGGCTCGGCGTAATTCTGCTCGACGAGGTTATAGACCTCTGAAAACTGCTTGAGACCATCGCGGACATCATTGTCCGAAGCGCCTACCGCGGCAGAATTGCCTCTCTGGCTGAATGCGGCGGATCCCAGCAAGCCGCAGGTAAGAATGATTAGGAGAACGAAGAAAAGAGAACGGTTTGTTCCACGAGACATGAAAAATCCCTCGGCCGCTAAGCCTCATCCAGATTGCACAAACTGAAGTTAGTATAACACTCACCGCATCACGAGCTTACATGCATTCCATCCCACAATGGACGATGGTACTGCTACTCTGAAACTACAGTAATACACAAACTTCCGTACCTCTGTGAGATGCTCGTTTTTGCCGCAAAGCTGCGGAACATTTTCAATTGGAAAAGTTAATATAAAATCTCGATATTTTTTAAGAAAACCTGCGGTATCATTAGGAAACCACTATGGATTTCGGTTTTTCAGGCGAGATATTTTTCATCATGCTTCTGGCGCTCATCCTCTTTGGGCCCAAGAAGTTACCGGAGCTCGCCCGTACCTGGGGTAAATTCATGGCGGAGTTCAAAAAGGCCAGCAATGAATTCCAGGGCCAGATCCACGATGAAATCCGAAAACTAGAGATTGAAGAAGCCGACCCCCGTAAGCACCTGGAGCCGGAGATCGCCAAGATCTCCAGCGATGAGGACCTGTCCATACAGGGCGCACTCAACCGCCTGACAGAGCGCATGAAGAATACCGTCTCGCAGGATACCGATGTCTGATTTAGTGGCAGAACCCGAACATAAGGAAATTGAGCGGGAATTGCGGCAGATGGGCTCAATGAGCCTCTTCCAGCATCTGGAAGAGCTGCGCAAATGCATCATCCGCTCCGTTGCCGCGGTCGCTGTAGGCTTTGGCATCTGCTGGTACTTTGCCCAGGACAAAATCTATCCTTTCATTGAGAAGCCCATTGTTGATGTATTCAAGAAATACAACATGGATCCTCATCTGACCTACCTCAGTCCTACCGATCCATTCAATCTGTATCTAAAGGTCGGCCTGATGGGCGGCATTTTCTTGGCTTCTCCAGTTGTCCTGTACCAGGTTTGGAGCTTTATCTCGCCCGGGCTTTACCGGCATGAAAAACGCTTTGTCGTACCTTTTCTTCTGCTCTCCGTCGGACTTTTTCTGGCTGGAGGCTACTTCGGATACAAGGTCATTTTTCCCGTTGCACTCGACTTTCTTATCCATAGCTACGGCGGAGCTTTCCGGGCCAGCATTACCATAGACGCTTACACCAAGCTGTTCCTCACCATCATTCTGGGCTTGGCCATCATCTTTGAAATGCCCATTGTGCTCGGCTTTGCCGGATTGATGGGTGTGGTGAATGCAAAGTTCCTCTTCAAGCACATTCGTGGAGCGGTGCTGGTTTGCGTCACCCTTTCAGCCATTCTCAGCCCGACCACTGACATCATGAACCTCACCATCTACGCTGCTCCCATGGTCATTCTCTATATTGGCAGCATTGGACTTGTGTGGTTGGTCCACCCCAGGCAGCGCCGTAAGCGCGCGGAAAAGCGCAAGGAAAAAGACAGGGAAGATGGTAGATCGCTCTAAACGCCCCGTAGAATGAAGACGTGGTTTTTAGAATCTGTGCGGCAAGGAGCGCAGGCGTGATTTTGTGTCGAAAAATCAGTGCTGCTTTTATCCTGGTACTATCACTTACCGGCATCGGATGTTCCAAAGATAAGGCAGCATCTGCGGCCAATGACACATCCGCGCCGCAATCTGCCAGTCAGCCATCCTCAACCTCGCCTGCCAAAGCCGTAGAGCCTGTGGGGCCTGCGTTGCATATCGATGCTGCACGCGCCATGCAGTACACCAAAGAGATTGTTGCCTTCGGTCCGCGTTGGGACAGCAGCAAACCCATCGAGCAAGTCCGCGCCTATATTAGAGGCAAACTCAAGGGCGCTCAGGTGGAAGAAGATTCATTCATTGCCGAAACTTCCGCCGGCAAGATGCCCATGACCAACATCATTGCCAAGTTTCCCGGCTCTAGGGATGGAATTATCCTGCTGGGCTCGCACTACGAAACAAATTACTGGCTTCGCAATACGCCGTTTGTCGGCGCAAATGACGGTGCGGCCACCAGTGCTCTCCTGCTGGCCATTGCAGACCAGCTTCGCGGCAAAAAGCTGGAAGGCTACAGCATCTGGATCGCTTTCCTTGATGGTGAAGAATCGTTTACTCGCCAGTGGCGCACTGATGACGCGCTCTGGGGAAGCCGCCATCTGGCAAAAAAGCTACAGGATGACGGAACCAGCAAAAAAGTGAAAGCCTTTGTGCTGGCAGACATGATCGGTGATGCCGATCTGGATATCTGCCGTGACGAAAACTCAACTCCGTGGCTTCAGGATCTGTTGCTTCAGGCCGCGAGCCGCCTTGGCTATCAGTCGCATTTCTTTGCTTCGACAACCGCCGTGGAAGATGATCACATCCCGTTCGCCCGCGCTGGCATGCCGGTGCTGGATGTCATCGATATCGACTACGGCTACAACAACAGCTTCCATCACACGGTTCAGGATACGGTGGACAAGCTAAGCGTAGAAAGTTTGAAGATCAGCGGCGACGTAATTCTGGAAACAATCCGGCTGATCAACGGCATGGGCGACAATCCGCCGCCAGCACCGGCGCAAAAGGTGCCGTCATAAATAAGAAAACTACGCTGCCTGCCGCGGTTTTACTTCCACCGGCTCCGGTGATTGCACATACACTTCGCCATTTAAGGTCTTGATGGAGTAAACCTTGATCTTCTCCTGCGCCGGCCCAGCAACTACTCTTCCAGTGCGAACGTCGAACTGTGATCCATGCCATGGGCACTGCACGGTGCAGCCTACCAGAGCGCCATCAGAAAGCGGGCCGCCTCTGTGAGTGCAATGATCGCTGAAAGCAAACAGCCCTTCTGAACATCTCCCAACAACCACGCGTTCCGTGCCCACTGTTGCCAGCAGTACCTGGCCATCGCCCAACTCGCTTTGGTTGCAGACTGGCTTGCTCCAGGATTCAATGGTGCGTGTCTTCAGAACGCCAGCGCTGGCATATCGCCGGTCGATCCCAATCTGGTTGCGATAAACCAGTGTGCCGCCCAGCCATCCGGAGATTGCCAGTATCACCACGCCGATTCCCATCAGCAGTAGAGTTAGGCCATCCGGCGCTGCTGAAGGGGAACCCAGTCGGTACGCCACATAAATAAAGAGCAACAGCACAAGACTGTTTAAGCCGCCATGCAGTAGTCCGCGGTTCTTCGCGCTGGATTCAGGCGGAACGGTGTAAAGAAAATCGATCACTCCCGCCGCTGCGGCCAGCACTGCTCCCACGCAGCCTCCAATTACGGAGTAGAATCCCGCGGCCCAAAGCCCCGCATTTGAACCTCGGGTGCCAAGCAAATCAAAGATGAAACCGGTCACCCACAGTGCTATCGGAAATCCCACCAGTATGGGATGAATTGGATGACTTTTGATCGACGCTTTGGAGCGCATTGTATTTTCCCCCTGCTAATGGGATACTCTGGTCCCCTCTGAAGGATGCCCACACACGCCGATGTATCTTCTGGCACACTGCTCTGAACCGATATAATCCCTTCGTGGGAAATCTCATCGTGCTCGCGATCAGCGCCTAAATCATCCATGCACATCTGGTTTTGGATCGTCTTTAACGCTGCCATTCTTGTCTTGTTGTTTATCGACCTGACGGTCGTAAGCCGCAAGCATCGCGCCGTTCCCTTTAAACAAGCCCTGCTCATGAGCGCTTTCTGGATTGGTTTGGCCATGGCGTTTGCCGTTTTCGTCCACCAGTGGTTTGGCGCGAACAAATCTCTTGAGTTCCTTACAGGGTACGTTTTGGAAGAAGCCCTCAGCGTTGATAATTTGTTTGTTTTCATCCTGTTGTTTGCCTACTTTAAAGTTCCCCCTGAAGAAGAAAAGACCGTGCTGTTCTGGGGAATTATCGGCGCATTGATAATGCGCGGCGTGTTTATCGTAGCCGGTGTGGCCTTGGTGCAGCGCTTCCATTGGATTCTTTACATCTTCGGGATATTTCTGATCTGGACTGGCATTCAACTTATGCGGGGAGGAGACGAGGAGCAGGATCCCTCCCGCAATATCGTCTTGAAATTTTGCCGGCGCTTCCTGCCGCTCACGGATAGTTACGAAGGCAAGAGTTTCTTTGTCCGGCGCGAGGGCAAGGTCCTGTTCACGCCGCTCTTTGTGGTCCTTCTGGTCGTAGAAACCACTGACATTCTCTTTGCCACAGACTCGATTCCCGCCATTCTGGCCATCACTCGCGACCCGTTCATCGTTTACACGTCCAACGTGTTCGCCATCCTGGGCCTACGTTCCATGTATTTTGCTCTGGCAGGCATGATGAAGCTGTTCCATTACCTGAATTACGGACTGTCCGTGGTCTTGATATTTATTGGCGCAAAGATGCTGTTGCCGGAGAGATATCACGTCCCTACATGGGCAGCGTTGGCGGTGGTGGCGGGTGTGCTGGGGCTTTCAGTGCTGGCTTCAGTTCTGTTTCCCAAACCACAGAAGTCAAGTTCGCCAGCACAGCCTACTAACGGAACCTAGTTAGGAAGGGCGCCAGGCTTTAGCGATAGCAGCAATGCGAATTGCTGGTCCGGTGAGAGCCCGGTTGAATTTCTGCGGCGCGCTACGCCAAGCCGTTCTTGCGGCAGCATACCCACCCGATCCATATCTTCATTCGTGACGTCCAATTCGCGCAGTCCCCAAAAGCGGGTACGAATGGCTTTATGGTGCTCATTGATGTAGCTGATTTCATGCTCGGTAATCATGGAGAGCGCCTTTTCATAGGCGTCTTGGGGGGAATCGGCAAAAATTACACGCGTCTTCTTGTGAACCAGGTTCTTTGGATCGCCTTCAAGGGTGACTTCTTCAGTAAGTTCTGCTATATACCAGCGGTCGGCTGTCTCCGGCGAATGGGGCATGTTCTTCCTTTTCAACAGTTTGCGCTGAGCTTTTCGGAACAAACACTTGCCCGGCAGATTTTCCAAAACCTCTCTGGGGGCTTTTGATCACCCAGAGAGATTATGGCGTTACCCTATTAAGGGTCTGTGAACGGGCAAAAAATAGAGGTTTCTGAAAAAATATTTGACCTTAATTTTATTTAATTAGTTCCGGGTGCTCGCTTAAGGACATCCGGTGGTAAAGCAGGGATTCCGACGGCACCACGGAGATTACCCTGGTCGGCACAAAAGTAACTTGAGTCCTACCAATGCATCGTGAGACGATACGTAATCATTTAGTAGCGCTACTCTCCATTCTGGTGGGGCCATGGGAAACCATGGCCCTTTGATTTTTTAGGAAAGCTTTGTCTTCGCCTAAATAAAGCGGACGCCCTTTTCGCCGACGATGGAATGCTTCTTGAACAGAGCGTCGTCATGCTCAGGATAGTCTGTGCGGTAATGCGCTCCGCGGCTTTCCAGCCGGGCCAGCGCGGACCGCGCAATCAGCAGCGCTGTCGTATGAATATTTCTTGCCTCGCAGTTGCGCCGTGAGGTTTGTGGTGGCAACTGCTGGGCTGATGCTTGAAGCTGCTGTATCGCTTCCGTCAGGCTCTGGCGTGAACGCACGATTCCAACTTTGTTCCACATAAGCTGCTGGACGCGCTGGATGAATGTCTCTACGTCGCACTGTGTGCCGGAATGTTCTACCGGCTCCGCCGCCGATGAATGCTGCGCCTGCTGTGCTTCTTTAATCATCGTGCTGGCCGCGCGCGCCCCAAAAACCAGACCTTCCAGCAGTGAATTGCTGGCTAGTCTGTTGGCCCCGTGGACACCCGTGCAAGCCGCTTCACCCGCGGCATAGAGTCCAGGCAGGCTGCTGCGCCCATCAAGATCAGTGCGGATTCCGCCCATGAGGTAATGTGCGGCCGGGCGAATCGGCACCTGGTCAATCGCAAGGTCTACGTTGTACTTGAGGCAGGTCTCGTAAATCCGCGGAAAGCGCGCCCTGATGTGGTCAGCCTTCAAATGGGTCAAATCCAGATAAACCACCGGCTCTTTCAGCCGGCACACTTCCAGTTCATGTGCGATAGCCCGGGCCACCACGTCGCGCGGCGCAAGTTCGCCCGCCTCATGGTATTTCGCCATGAATCGATGCAGTTCAGAATTGCGCAGCACCGCGCCCTCGCCGCGAAGAGCTTCTGACAGTAGAAATCTAGGAGCGTTCTTAACGTAGAGGGCTGTGGGATGGAACTGCACAAACTCCATATCACTAACCTCTGCTCCCGCGCGATAAGCCATGGCAACACCGTCCGCCGTAGCGACAGCCGGATTGGTCGTATTGCTGTAAACGTGGCCTGCTCCGCCGGTGGCCAGCAACACGGCTCCGCTGTTTACGGTGTGCATCTCCCCGGTGCCGGAGATCAGGTTTACTCCGGTCACTCGTCCTGAATTCATGCAGAGCATGGCCGTAAATTCAAACTCTGAAAATGAAATGTCTTTGATCGTAGAAGCTTTGACATAGAGGGCACGTCCAATTTCGCGACCCGTGGAATCGCCATGGGCATGCAGGATGCGGTCACGGCTGTGCGCCGCTTCGCGCGTAAACGTTAGCTTGGTCCCTTTGCGATCAAACTGCGTTCCCCAATCGATCAGCTCCTGGATACGCTCCGGCCCTTCTTCCACCAGAACGTGCGCCGCTTCCACGTTCACGAGTCCATCACCGGCTTTGATCGTATCTTGCAGGTGCAGGCTGATCTCATCTTCATCGCTCAGTGCGACGGCGATTCCTCCCTGGGCATATTGCGTGGCGGATTCCGTTAGTTCCTGCTTAGCCAGCACCAGAACCTTGCCGGCCTCGGCCAAAGCAATGGCCGCGCGCAGCCCCGCAATGCCTGCGCCCACAACTATGAAATCCACCTGTGAAGGAGGTTTTTTCATGTAGCGGAAATGTTAACAGAGGATGCAGATGCTCGCGCAATCGGGAGGGAACGACAAGCCAGAAAAGTGCGACCACGCAGACTAGCGCGCCGAAACAGCTTTTCCGAGCGAATCATTTATCATCAAATCACGTGCAAAAGATCCGCGTAAGAACAAAACCGAATGGCTATGTCGTCCAGGTGGGCGCAGGTTTGCTGCGCCGTGCCGGACGCGAGGTGCGGCGTGTGTTGCCGTCCTCCAGCAGCCGCGTATTTGTCATTACCTCACCCAACGTGCGCCGCCATTGGGGCGACGCGTTGGAAAAGTCATTGCGTGATGCCCGCCTGCCCTATGAAGTCCTGGAAATGCACGATGGCGAACCGGCCAAGCGTTTGCATACAGTCGAGCAACTGGCGGAAAGCCTGGTTGATGCAAAGGCTGATCGCAAGTCGCTGCTGGTGGCTTTTGGCGGCGGAGTTGTGGGCGACAGCGCCGGTTTTCTCGCCGCAATTTTTATGCGCGGCGTCCCGGTTGTACAAATTCCAACCACCGTTGTGGCGCAGGTGGATGCCAGCATCGGCGGCAAAACGGGTGTGAATTTGCGGGGCGGCAAGAACCTCGTCGGCTCCTTCCATCAGCCCAGCACCGTTCTCGTCGATCCGGATATTCTGGCGACGCTTGATGGCCGTGAATTCCGCTCCGGCCTCTTCGAATCGCTTAAGTGTGGCGTGATTCGCGACCGCAATTTGTTTGATTTCATGGAACGCAATCCAAAGAAAATTCTTGATCGTGATTCGCGAAGCTTGCAGCGCGTGATCGGCGATTCCATCCGCGTGAAAGCTGATGTTGTTTCCGCCGATGAAAAAGAGTCAGGACTGCGCCGCATCCTGAACTTCGGCCATACCATTGGCCATGCCCTGGAAGCTGCTACGGATTATTCTCACTTTCTGCATGGTGAAGCCGTAGCCTGGGGCATGATCGCAGCGGCTGCAATCGCGCGTGAATCGAGCGCATGCAATGCCGAGACTGCGGATCGCATCATCAAGGCGACGCGGTTCTATGGCCCATTACCCCCAGTGTCCGGCGACGTTCAAAGCGTTTTAAGCCGTCTGCACGCAGACAAGAAGACCGTGGCTGGCGCCGTGCATTTCGTCCTGCCTCAGAAGATCGGCAAAGTAAAAATCTCAAGTGACGTGTCACCCAATATTGTGCGCAATGCCGTGGAGTTGATCAGAAATCATGCCTGAGCGGGCTAATATCTCCACCGTCGATCCTCACAAGCCCGCTGCGAATCTTTCCAGCAGCGTGCGCGGGACGACGCCTGCGGGGACATCCGACGAGCGCTCTGCGGCGAGCGCAGTGCGGCAGATGTTTGATGAAATCGCTCCACGCTATGACTTCCTCAACCACGTTCTTTCCATGAACGTTGACCGCCTGTGGTGGCGGCGCACAGCCCGCACCTTCAGCCACATCCTTTCGCGGAGCAATGCCCGGGTTCTTGATCTCTGCGCCGGGACCGGAGACATGTCTGTAGCGATGCGCGCAGTGGCCGCACGGAATAAAAGCAGCGCCGCAATCCTGGCGCTCGATTTCTCCCACCAGATGCTGCAACACGGCCTGGCCAAGTTCAACGCAAAAAAGATCCAGCCGGTAGAGGCCGACGCGCTACACCTTCCACTGGCCGACAGCAGTGTCGATCTGGTGGTCTCTTCTTTCGGTTTCCGCAACCTGGCAAATTATGATGCCGGCCTCCGCGAAATCTTCCGCGTTCTCAAGCCGCAAGGTGAAGTCGGCATATTGGATTTCAGCGAGCCCGGCGGCCTATTGGGGAAACTTTACGGCTTCTATTTCCGCAAAGCTCTGCCAAAGATTGGAACAATGATTTCCGGCGTGCGCGGCCCGTATGAATATTTGCCTGCCTCCGTCCACAAATTTCCCGCACCGCAGGAAATGCTCAAGCGGATGGAATCTGTCGGCTTTAGCGACGTGAGCTGGACTCCCTACACCTTTGCGATTGCTGGCCTCTATCGCGGGAAGAAACTCTAGGACGGTTTTGGCACTTGCTTTATTGCATTGCTCCTGTGTAGAT
>Ga0068853_100003302_pt1 | contig 12344 bp, 11 predicted proteins | sample KBSCornC32_FD_65655 | JGI IMG/M metagenome (GOLD analysis project Ga0068853, IMG submission 65655) | Corn rhizosphere microbial communities from Kellogg Biological Station, Michigan, USA - KBS Corn C3-2 | ecosystem: Host-associated > Plants > Roots > Rhizosphere > Soil ... | reverse complement strand
TACAATATGAACGAGCATCCGGGGATCAGCCGGCGGATGCCGGTCCGGAAGGACAAATTTGCCTTTTTGGATGACGCGGGGATGGCGGCCAGTCTTGTCAGTTTTTCGAATGAAACCGAGACGCATGTCCGGTTGTATCTGCCACAAATACATTGCAGTTCGTGTCTCTATCTGCTGGAGAATCTTCACCGGCTGGAGCAGGGGGTTGTATCGTCGCGGATCGATTTTGCGGCAAGGGAGATTACCGTCGTCTACGATCACCGGCTGATATCGCTGAGGCGGGTGGCGGAGTTGCTGACTTCGCTTGGTTATGAGCCCCATATCAGCCTGCGGGAACTGGGGGCGGCTTCCCCCGGGGCCAATAAGACGCTGGTTTACCAGTTGGGTGTGGCGGGATTTTGTTTTGCCAATATCATGCTGCTGAGTTTTCCTGAATATTTGGGGTTGGACGGGTCGGAAGATGGCATCCGGCGGGTTTTTCGCCTGTTGAATTTTGTGCTTTCCCTGCCCGTGGTGCTGTATAGCGCGAGGCCTTTTTATGAATCGGCCTGGAAAAGCCTGCGGCGTCGCTTCCTGAATATCGACGCGCCGATCGTGCTGGCCATTTTTGTTACGTTTGGCCGGAGTGTATGGGAGTTGGGTTTGGGCACGGGGCCGGGGTATTTCGATTCTCTGACGGGGATCGTATTTTTTATGCTGGCCGGTCGGGTTTTGCAGGACAGGACGTACAGGCGGTTGTCGTTCGACCGTGACTATACGTCCTATTTTCCGATGGCGGTGACGGTGGTGGCGCCTGCTGCATCGGTGAAGCCACTGCCGGAGGTGAAGGAGGGGGATACCTTACTTATTCATAGTGGGGAGATCATTCCGGCGGATGGGATACTGACGAGGGGGCAGGGATTGATCGACTATAGTTTTGTAACCGGCGAATCGGATGCTGTGGAAAAGAAGATCGGAGAGCTTGTATATGCGGGTGGGCGGCAGACCGGTGCGGCTGTCGAGGTGCTGGTGGTGAAGGAGGTTGTGCAGAGCTATCTGACGCAGTTGTGGGAGCGCGGGGAGAAGAAGAAGGAGGGAGATCCTTCGTTTGTGCATCGGCTTAGCCGCTATTTTGCCTTTGTGGTCTTTGGCATTGCGGTTGTGGCCGGGGTTTATTGGGGGCTTACCGATCCCGGGAGGTGCTGGAATGCCGTCACGGCGGTGCTTATCGTAGCCTGCCCCTGTGCTTTGCTGTTGTCGACCACTTTTACCAATGGGAATCTGCTGCGGATGATGGCGGGACGCCGGCTTTACCTTCGGAATGCGGAGGTGATCGAGCGGATGGCAGGGGTAACGCATATCGTTTTTGACAAGACGGGGACGCTGACGGACGTTTCGCATCAGGATGTCGAATGGCGGGGGCAGGAGCTGAACGATGCGGACCGGCGTGCTGTTGCGACGCTTACCGGTCAGTCCATGCATCCGCTGAGCCGGGCGATCGTCGGTTATCTCGGCGAAGCTCCCTGTTATATCAGTGATTTCAAAGAGACGCCGGGGCGGGGGATCGAGGGGTATGTGGATGGGCGGTGGGTGGTTATCGATGGGCAGGGTGTTACGATCGACGGGCGGCTGATGGGTGCGTTCCGTTTTTCGAATCACTACCGGGAGGGGCTGTCCGATCTCGTGGCGCGGCTTCCGGTGGGGATATCGGTCTCCGTGGTTTCTGGTGATACGGCACGGGAAAGGGTTCGGCTTCAGGGGATTTTCGGACCGGGGACTGAATTCAGGTTCGGCCAGTCGCCGGAGGGTAAGGTCCGCAGTATCAGAAGGCTGCAGGAGGAGGGGCAAAAGGTTATGATGATCGGGGATGGTCTTAATGATGCGGGGGCTTTGGCCAGGAGCGATATAGGGGTGGCTGTGTCTGCGGATTGCGGGGGTTTTACCCCGGCGAGTGATGCGATCCTGAGGGCGGACGGGCTTGTGCAACTGCCGGGATTTATCCGGTTGTGCCGGGCTGGGCGGCGGATCATCGTGGCCAGTTTCGTGCTGTCTATCCTATATAATATTATCGGGTTATATTTTGCGGTTCGCGGGATCTTGTCACCGTTGGTGGCGGCTGTTCTGATGCCTGCCAGCTCACTGACCATTCTGCTCATTACGTATGGGAGCAGTGCCCTGGCGGACCGTTTGCTTTTAGGCAGGCAAGCTGAGAAAGATCAGGGTGGCCGATGATAAAGGTCATGTTGAGGGGGGGAGGGCCTGGATATTTTTGTGATACTATGAGCGTAATAATTCTTCTTTTGGCCGCGAGCCTTTTAGTGGCCCTGGTCTTTCTGGGGTTGTTTCTCTGGAGCGTAAGGAACAGACAGTTCGACGACGAGTACTCTCCGCCGCGCCGTATCCTTTTTGACGACGAAAAAAACTGAAATACCCCATATGCCAACGGAACAATTCTATTATGACAACAAGACGGTCAAACGTTTTGCCTACGCCGTACTTTTCTGGAGCATTGTCGGCATGCTGGCCGGTCTCTGGGCTTCTATCTCTCTTTTCTATCCTTCGATCAATCTGGGCCTGCCGGCGACGAGTTTTGGCCGGATGCGCCCCGTGCATACCAATGCCGTGATCTTCGCCTTTGTCGGGAACGGTATTTTTATGGGCGTATACTATTCGTTGCAGCGATTGTGCAAGACGCGTATGTATAGCAATCTTTTAAGCAGTCTGCATTTTTGGGGATGGCAACTCATCATTGTCGCCGGGGCCATAACGTTATGGGCGGGTAAGACAAGCGGGAAGGAGTATGCGGAGCTGGAATGGCCGCTGGATATAGCCATTGCGGTGGTCTGGATCATTTTCGGCATGAATATGTTTGGAACCATTCTTCGCCGCAGAGAGAAGCATATTTATGTAGCGATCTGGTTCTATATCGCGACCTGGGTGACTGTGGCGATGCTGCATATCGTCAATTCGGTGGAGCTGCCGGTTTCGATGTGGAAGAGCTATAGCTGGTATGCGGGGGTACAGGATGCGCTGGTACAGTGGTGGTATGGTCACAATGCCGTCGCCTTTTTCCTGACCACGCCGTATCTCGGGCTGATGTATTATTTCCTGCCGAAGGCCGCCAACCGTCCTATCTATTCGTACAGGCTGTCGATCATCCATTTCTGGGCGCTGATCTTTATTTATATCTGGGCCGGTCCGCACCATCTGTTGTATACGGCATTGCCGGACTGGGCGCAGTCGCTGGGGGTCGTATTCTCCATCATGCTGATAGCCCCCAGTTGGGGTGGTATGCTGAACGGGCTGTTCACGCTGCGCGGCGCCTGGGACAAGGTCCGGGAAGATCCGGTTCTGAAATTCCTGGTGGTTGCGATCACCTGCTATGGTATGGCCACGTTCGAGGGGCCGATGCTGAGTCTGAAGAACGTCAATGCGATCTCGCATTTTACGGACTGGACGATCGCGCACGTGCATATCGGTGCGCTCGGATGGAATGGCTTTCTGACCTTTGGAATACTGTACTGGCTGATCCCGCGTATGTGGAATACGCCGCTGTATTCGAAGAAGCTGGCGGGGACCCATTTCTGGATAGGGACGATCGGCATAGTGCTGTATGCCGTCCCGCTGTACTGGGCGGGATTCACGCAGAGCATGATGTGGAAGAATTTTACCGAGGAGGGGCAGCTCCGCTTCCAATTCCTGGAGACGGTGACGCATATCATTCCCATGTATGTTACGAGGAGCATCGGGGGTGCGCTCTATATCATTGGCGCCCTGATCATGGTATACAATCTCCGCAGGACCATCAAACAGGGACAATTCTCCGCCAACGAGCTGGCCGAGGCTCCGGCGCTGCCGGCGATCACCCAGACGCACGGCCGGACCTACTGGCACCGCTGGATCGAGCGTCGTCCGCTGCAGATGCTGGTGTTCAGCCTTGTTGCGGTAGCGATCGGCGGGATGATCGAGATGATCCCCACTTTTCTTGTGAAGTCCAATATCCCTACCATCAGCAGCGTCAAGCCTTATACGCCGCTGGAGCTACACGGCCGGGATATCTATGTAAGGGAAGGATGTTATCTCTGTCATTCGCAGATGGTACGTCCATTCCGGGACGAGGTAGCGCGTTACGGTGAATATTCCAAGGCGGGCGAGTTTGTCTACGATCATCCTTTTCAGTGGGGTTCAAAGCGTACCGGGCCTGACCTGGCGAGGGTAGGGGGCAAGTACCCGGACAGCTGGCACTACAATCACCTGCTGGATCCAACCTCGATGTCGCCGGGGTCCATTATGCCGAACTATGGCTGGCTGTTCGACCACGAGTTGGATACAGCGCGTACTCCTGCCATGATCTATGCCATGCAGCGGCTGGGGGTGCCGTACCCTTCCGGGTATGCTTCTGAAGCCAACAGGGACCTGGCAAGCCAGGAGGCGGCGATCAGGGCTTCGCTGAAGGGGGACAAGATCAGTACGGGAGACAATAAAGAAATAGTTGCGCTGATCGCCTATCTCCAGAGGCTGGGTAAGGATATCAAGGCGGCTCCCAAAGAGCAGACGGCGATGAAGGACGGCGGTGCGCTGATGGGGAATTAACGCTCAAAAAAAGAATATGAAATTCATTCATTATATCGAAAAAGTCGGCGGTGTCAGTGCGTATGGGATATTTTCCCTGGCCTTGTTCGGATTGATATTCACGGTTATGCTGGTATGGGCTATCAGGGCTGACCGGACGATGATCGAAGAGATCAGCCATTTACCGCTGGACGATCGAACCAATTAAAAATGTATCTGTATATGCCACCTATTCCGTCTTCTACCGATAATCCGTTTGTAGTGTTTATGATCATCGTCATTCTGATACTGGGGCTGGCGATCGTCATGCTGGCGAATTTGCTGCTGGGCGCCGCGCAGGTGAAGGCTGAGGAGCCTGGGGGAACTCACGCCACGGGAACTCAGACCGAAGGGAATCAGGCCACGGGAACTCAGGCTGCAGGTCTGTTGTTTGCTGCCACGACTGTCAACGGGATATCCGACACGACTTTTTACGTACTGCTGAGTGTCATTGTCCTTGAAGTGCTTATCATTCTGACTCTAATTTACAATGTCCGGACGTTGCTGTTCGTGCGGAAACAGCGGTTGGCCCGGACTGTTTCTGCGGCGCCCCGCGCACACTGGTGGGACCGGTTCAACCGTATGAAGCCTATCAGCCAGGAGGCCGACCTGGACCTTGGGCATGACTATGACGGCATCCGGGAACTGGACAACCGTCTGCCCCCATGGTGGCTGTATGGCTTTTACTGTACGATCGTCTTCGCCTGTGTATATATGTGGAGGTATCATATCGGGCATACCGCTCCGCTGAGTCAGGAGGAGTACGCTATCGAGGTAAGGAAGGCCGAGGTGCAGAAGGCCGAGTATCTCAAAAAGTCCGCCAATAATGTGGACGAGAATACTGTAAAGCTGCTGACCGGGGCTGGCGATATCGCCGCGGGAAAGGTAGTCTTTGAAACGACCTGTTTTGCCTGCCATGGCAAGGGCGGGGAGGGCGGGGTAGGTCCCAATCTCACTGACGACTACTGGCTGCACGGCGGAAGCGTGCAGGATGTGTTCAAGACCATCAAGTACGGCTGGCCGGACAAGGGAATGAAAAGCTGGAAGGATGACTATTCCCCTTCGCAGATCGCGCAGATCGCCAGCTATGTCAAGTCGCTTGGCGGCACCCATCCCGATAACCCCAAGGCGCCGCAGGGCAGTCTGGAAAAATAATTTGTTATGGAATCATCCTTCAGGGATCATCTGGCCACTGTGGACGAGTCGGGCCGTCGAAAATGGGTGTTTGCCCAGCGTCCCAAAGGTAAATGGTATCGCCGCAGGACGGTTATCAGCGGGGTGTTCTTTGCCCTTTTCTTTGCGTTGCCTTTTGTCTCGGTCGGAGGGCGGCCGCTCTTTCTGTTCAATATACCGGCGGCGCGTTTTATCATCTTCGGGAAGGTATTCTGGCCGCAGGATTTTTTCATCTTCGGGCTTACGATGGTCACTTTTGTGGTGTTCGTCATTTTGTTCACTGCGGCATTCGGGCGTCTGTTCTGCGGTTGGGTCTGTCCCCAGACGATCTTTATGGAGATGCTTTTCCGTAAGATCGAGTATGTTATCGACGGCGATGCCACGCAGCAGCAATTGCTGAAAAAGGGGCCGTGGACGACTTCGAAGATCGCGCGGAGGGGGGCCAAGCATATTGTTTTTTATCTCGTGTCTTTTGTTATCGCCAACACCTTTTTGTCGTATATCATCGGCATCCGGGAGTTGCGAAATATCATCACAGGGCGGGTGACGGAGCATATTCCGGGGCTTTTGTCCATACTCGGTTTTACGGGAGTCTTTTATGCGGTCTATGCCTTTTTCCGGGAGCAGGCGTGTACGGTGGTATGTCCTTACGGGCGTTTGCAGAGTGTGTTGCTGGATCGTAATTCGATGATCGTCGCGTATGACTACAAACGGGGTGAGCCGAGGGGGAAGTTCAGCAAGAAACAGGACAGCGGGCTTGGGGATTGTCTGGATTGTTTCCAGTGTGTAAAGGTCTGTCCGACGGGGATAGATATCCGGAACGGGACCCAGATGGAGTGTGTCGGCTGTACGGCCTGTATCGACGCCTGCGACCATATGATGGAGAAGACGGGCAGGGCGCAGGGGCTGATCCGCTACGCGTCCGAGAACGGCATTGCCAATAAGGAGCCGCTGCGGTATACGTTGCGGATGAAGTTGTATACGAGTCTGTCGGCGGTGTTGCTGATCATACTGACCTTTTTGCTGCTTAGCCGGAAGGACGTCGATGCCACGGTGATGCGTACGCCGGGGATGCTTTACCAGGAAAGAGGTAAGGATAGTATCTCTAATCTTTATACCATAAAAGTTGCGAACAAGACGGTCCGAAATATTCCGCTACGGCTGCGGCTGGAAGGTCAGGACGGGCATGTGCAGGCGGTCGGCGGTGTGGCGATCGCCATAAAGAAGGAGGAAGAGAGCGGGGGTAATTTCTTTGTCGTTTTGCCAAGAAGGGTGATCGTTGCGCGGAAGACGAGGTTACGGATCGGTCTTTATGAAGGGGATAAGAAGATAGACGAAATCAATACCAATTTTCTCGGCCCATTGCCGGATAACAATTAAAAATTTTGATTATGAATTGGGGGAACAGAGTGCTGTTGGTGTTCGTGGTGTTTGCATCCGGGATATCTTTTTTGGTATATCGGTGCATGAAGACTCCGGTCGATCTGGTTTCCAGCGACTATTATAAGGAGGAGCTGGCCTATCAGCAGGTGATCGACGCGGTCAGGCGAACGAATTCGCTGTCAACCGGAGTGGTATTACGGGAAGAGGGTGCGAAGATCAGTCTGCGGCTGCCCGCCGAGATGAGGAATGTCCCCGTCCAGGGAACGGTGTCTTTTTATTGTCCGTCGGATATAGCGAGGGACAGGAGGATGGTATTGACGGGGGCGAGTCAGGATATCGATGCCCAGGGGATTGCGCCGGGGCGTTATTCTGTCCGGGTCAGGTGGACGAGCGGGGGAGTGCTTTATTTTAATGAACAATCGATAAATATTCAATAGTTATGTGGATCTTTTCGGCGCTTGCTCTGGGGTTGCTGAGCAGCCTTCACTGTGTCGGGATGTGCGGGCCGCTGGTGTTGTCGGTGGCGCGGGGGAGGGCGGAGCTGGCGGGTTATCATGCGGGACGGATCGGCGTGTATTCGGTGATGGGGTTGTTTGCGGGTTTATTGGGTCGTAGTGTGCGGCTGGCGGGGTTTCAGCAGGTGTTTTCGGTATGTCTTGGGGTTGCGATATTAGTAGTTGTGTTTGGGCCGTGGAAGCTGAGGTTGCCGGGTTTGTCTGCGTTGGTGGGCCGGTTGTGGAAGTCGGAGTCGCGGGTGAAATTCCTGTTTTTGGGGATGGCCAACGGGTTGTTGCCGTGCGGAATGGTTTATCTGGCATTGGCTGCTGCTATGAGTTGGTCGGCGGGGTGGGATGCCGCGGGGTTTATGGTCTTCTTTGGATTGGGTACACTGCCCTTGCTGCTTGTGGTTAGTTATTTTGGCAGGTATATCGGTGTTTCGCTGAGGGGACGGTTGCGAAAGGTGTTGCCTGTCGTCGTCGCGTCCGTAGGGGTGCTGCTGATCCTCCGGGGATTGGGGATTGGGATACCTTTTGTCAGCCCGGTGCTGCCGGCTGGTCCCAGGGAGGCTATTTTGTGTCATTGACCGTCCTCCCGGATTGGTCGGGGACTTCGACGGTGATGGTGGTTCCTTCATTGAGGATGCTCCGGAGCTGGATGGATCCGTAGAGGAGGTCGAGGTACCGCCGGACGATGTGGAGGCCAAGGCCGGTGCCTTCGATGTTAAGGGCGTTGGCGCCCCGGAAGAAGCTGCTAAACAGGTGTTGCTGGTCTTCTTCGGAGATGCCGATGCCTTTGTCCTGGACGGAGAGGTTCAGGGTATTGTTGGTTGAGAGAGAAGCATCGAGGCGGATAGTGGCGCCTTCGGGTGAGAATTTTACTGCGTTGCTGAGGAGGTTGATCAGGATGTTCTTCAGGAGGCGTTTGTCGCTGACGAATGTTCTTCCGTCGGTCGAAAAGTCGCCGGTGATCTCTTGTCCGTCTTTTGTGAGGGGGCGCATTTCTTCTACGACCTCGTCGAGGAAATCTTTTATAACGAATTCCGCTGGTTCCGCTCTTATCTTTCCTTCTTCGAGTTTGCCGAGGGACAGGAAGTCGTCGAGCAGGGTGTTGAGGTGCTTGACGGAATCTTTGATACGTCTGATATGTTTGTCTCTTTTTTCCTGATCATTTGTCTGCGTGTATTTGCCGAGCAGGGCTGCGGAACTGAGGACGGTGCTTAGCGGCGTCCGGAATTCGTGGGATGCCATGGACACGAAGCGGGATTTTATTTCATTCAATTCTCTTTCCTTGTCGAGGGCCTCGTGGAGTTCTTTCTGGGATTTTTCCAGTTCCTGAAGGGCTTCCCTGAGGATGAGGGTTCGTTGTTCGACTTTTGTCTCGAGGCCGGTGTTCATTTTTCTGATCTCTTCGGTGATCTTTTCCAGTTGACGCTGGCGGGCGACGAGTTCCTGCTCTGCCTGTTTGCGCTGAGTGATGTCGACGATAAAGGCGATGACATACAGGGTATTTTTTTGCTTGTAGTAGCTGAGGCTTACTTCGACGGGGAATTCCTGCCCGTTCTTTTTCCGGGCGAACAGGTCTCTGCCGTGGCCCATGGTGCGGTTGCCGGGATGGTGATAGAAGCCTTCGCGGTATTCGGTATGACTATGCCGGAACCGTTGGGGAATGAGGACGTCTATAGGCTGGCCGGGCAGCTCGTCCTTGTCGTATTCAAAGAGGCTGTAGGCGGCGGGGTTCAGCAGGACGATCTGGCCTTTGTCGTTGGTGAGGATGATGCCTTCCGTGGCGTGAGCGAAAAGTGCGCCGAGCTGTTGCTGGTCGGCGTCGATATTGCGATAGAGTCTTTTCAGGTAGAGAATGAATACCGTGGCCATGACTACGATGATGAGAGAAAAGAGATGCTGGAAGATCAGCTGTCCGCGTGCGATGCCATCGGTCTCGTAGAAGGAGGCAATAATGATGAGGACTGCGCTGATCGACCCAAACAGCGTTGTATAGTAATTCTTCTTAAGGAATATGGTCAGGAGTATAGCGGTGATAAGTCCACCGTCGAAGAAGCTGAATGACGGGTTCAGGTACTGCAGCACTGCCGAAGCGATGGTTACAATAGTACAGAACAGCAATACGTGTGTTGAATTTTCCTTGAACATCTGTTCAGACATGTAGGTTAGCCCTCAATTTACAATTTTTCAGCAATAGCGTATAATCGCGATGTTGTCAAATCCTTCCAGAAGCCTGCTATCGACGGTCTCTATGCTGCCGCCGCCGGCGAGCACTTTTTCCGCAATTTCGTCGATCGTCCCGGCCCTGCAGAAGGCGTCGGAACCGGGGCGGCCGTCAGCGGGGATGACCAGGAGGCGGTTGTTTTTGCTGGAGGCAGTTCGTTTTACGTTATCGAGGCCGCAGACGAGCTTCCCGGCTGTCAGTGCTTTTTCCATTTGCTGAAGGATCGTTCTTTGCCTCAGGTGTTCCCAGGATGCGAGGTGGGGTGTGAGCATTTCCAGAAGCTGGTGTTCTGTCAGGTCGGGGCTGTTGTTGGCTATGAAGTCTGCGATATGTTCTTTGTGTTGTGTTATTCTCCCGAAAAAGTCGAGGACTGCGTCGGGACCGGTGACGAAGACCGGAAGGGGGTAGACTTTTAAGACGGAGCCGAGTCCCAGGTCCATTTGATTGGCAAAGCGATTCGACGAAATGGATTGGGGTGTATTGCTTTTGATCAGTCTGAGCTGCCGGTCGCGGCCCAGGAAGGTTCTGGACTGATGCCGGTCGAGCGTCATTACCAGGTATTCTTTTTCTTTTTTCTTTGCGGTGGCCAGGTCGCGTATACGGAATGGTTCGTCGACGACCAGTCGCTGTTCGACCTCCGTGTCCATATAGCATATTTTCCCTAATTGTTCAGAGGCGAATATAGCGATGCTTCTGCGGTGAGTCGAATAGTCGAGGCCACGGAGGAGTTGGCGGAGCTTGAATACGACTGGTAGTGCGTCTTCTGCGCTGTGGATGGCCAATAGCTGTCTTTCGGCTCTTTCGAGGAGGCCTTTTATAGTGTTTTCCAGGTCATGCCGGGGCGTCATTTTGGGATCGAAGGGCGAGATGATAGCGACCTCCGGGATCCGGGTTACCGGTGTTGGAAGCATAAGCGGCTTGCAAGCGCTGATAGGCATGCTCATAATAGTCTGAGTTTGAGTCAAAAATACTTGGATGAGGCGGCTATAAACATGAGGATGATCAGCCCTGCCTGTGATCGTAGTCAGGCGGGGACGTCGTGCGACCGCTGATGATAATCACGGATGTTTCTGACCGGCCTCATTGATCCCGGGCTGTCAGGCGGGTATTTTTACAAAAAAAGCCCATTATGGAAAAGATAATGCTGGCGCTGGATGCGCACCAATTAAATATGAACACGGTAGATTTTGCGTGTTATATCGCCCGGCTGACCCGGTCGAAGCTGACGGGTGTATTTCTGGAAGGGGTAACGCCTGATGATTATGGATATATTCCGGGCTCGGGGGATGCTTCCTATGAGGATGGCGGGAAGGACCTGACCGAGCAGCAGGTCATGAAGACGATCGAGCAGTTCAGGGAGTCCTGCGTCTGCCGGGAGACTTCCAACCTGGTACACCGGGACAGGGGTATGCCGCTGAACGAGGTTCTGGAGGAGAGCCGGTTTGCGGACCTAATCATTTTGGATCCGTCGACGTCGTTCAGCAGGTCGGACCGCGAAGTTCCTTCCCGGTTCGTAAAAGACGTGCTGGAAGGTTCGGAATGTCCTGTTCTTGTAGCACCATACAGCTGGGATGCTGTCGAGGAAGTCATTTTCACTTATGACGGTACGGAATCCTCGGTGTATGCGATCAAGCAGTTTGCGTATTTGTTTCCAGGTCTGTCCGACAAGAAGGCGGTGGTCGTCAGCGTCCGTGACGGTGAAGGGGTGGCGCTGGAGCAGCAGTTCAAAATAAAGGAATGGTTAAAGGCTCATTATTCCCAGGTGGAATTTGTGATACTAAAGGGAAGTCCGTCGGACGAGCTTTTTGGATATCTGATCGGGAAGAAGAACGCGATCGTTGTCATGGGGGCCTATGGCCGGACGATGTTCTCGAGGTTCTTCAAGCCGAGCCAGGCCAGGCTGGTCATGAAAAGTATCAATTTACCCGTGTTTATCGCACATCAATAAATTATTTTTTAGGGAAGAGCTAAAGAAGATCGAGGATATGGCGGGCCATATCAGGGAATATGCGCAGGTCAGGATAGCGGAGGTCAGGCTGGAGGTGGTCGAGAAGGCCGCGGGGGTTCTGGCGGGGCTGGTTGGGAGGATGTTCGTCGTGCTGCTATTTGTGGTATGCGCGGTATTTGCGGCGACTGCGGCAGCCTTTGATGGTCTGTCAGCATACTTCCTCATTAAGCCATGCGTATATTTTTTCCGGTTTGTGGGCACTGACGAGCCTGAGCGGGTGTTTGTATCCGTGGTAGATCTGAGACTGTTTGCCGTTGAGGACGAGGGCGATGAATTCGGCTTCCTTTCTTTTGCAGCGGGCGAGGTCCCGCACCCGGAAGGGTTCGTCGACGATGACCTGACGGTCGACCTTCATCGTCATATAGCATATTTTCTCCACCTTACCGGAAATGAATATGGCGGCGGATGATCTTTGCGCCGGGTAGTTGATGTTTCGGGCGAGGTGGTGGAGGCGTTGGATAAT
>Ga0068853_100003299_pt1 | contig 12346 bp, 7 predicted proteins | sample KBSCornC32_FD_65655 | JGI IMG/M metagenome (GOLD analysis project Ga0068853, IMG submission 65655) | Corn rhizosphere microbial communities from Kellogg Biological Station, Michigan, USA - KBS Corn C3-2 | ecosystem: Host-associated > Plants > Roots > Rhizosphere > Soil ... | reverse complement strand
CGGGCAAACGGTAAATCAATACAAATACATTTATACCAATACTGTTGAACCATTTGGCAAATGTGAAACCGTTGTAGATATAGGAAACTCTTTCATAACCACCACCCGGGCAGATCATCACGGTAGTTCCGGTGTTAACGGCTTTGGGAACGGTGAATGCATAAATGCCCGGCGTTCCTGTACGCCATACCCTTTCGTTAAAAATGCTATCAGTTACTTTCTTACCATTGAAATTCGGTTTCTTTCCTTCGGGCCATAAGGGAATAAATTGCTGCGCCTGCAGTTGAATGCAACAAGTAATAAATAAGGTTAAACAAAGAAATTGTTTCATCATTAATTTTTAGCAGCAGGCCATACAAATGGCTTTGCCTGGGTTTGTGTAAACCAATTGGTTTCCTGTGTTGTATTGCTATTACCAAAAATATTTTCCAAACTATAATCTTTCATTTCTTTATCAGTGAGTTGTCTTGACCAGGGTACTCTTTTATTAGTACCAGCGCCCTCACCGGTATTTTTATACTCGGCATAGTAAGCTGTCTTTTCATTTTCTGTATTGCCCCAGTTATTCCAACCTTCTGGTACGATCACTTTGGGTAACTGGCAGCGGATAAAAACGGTTTTTGCATGCGCACGCCAGGGCCTGCCAAGGAATAACCGGTCTACGGCCGAATCCGCGATGATCTTGCAATCTAAAAAAACAAAGCCATACTTTTTTCCGGGTGTTGTATTTGCGGCTGTGATAAAGGAATTTGTCTTTGCCCTGATGGTACAGTTTTGAAATACCGCCGTGGATGGACCGAAGATAAAATCGGTAGTACCTTCAATATAACAATCGGTAAACAGCTGCCTGGCATTTTCACCCGTAGCAAAAATGGTATCCTGGTTGCCGAGGAAACGGCAGTTCTTAAATACAGCTTTGTCTGCATCCACATACAATGCCAGCGCTTGTCCTACCGGCCCCGCAGAATTTTGGAAAGTTATATTTTCTGCGGTAAAACGGTTGCCTGAGATCTTTGCCGTGTAAGATGTAAATGTGGTGAGTTTGCCGCGACCGGAATAATCATTGAAGTTGATGATCGTCTTCTCTACACTTTCACCAATGAATGTTACATCGGTATTGTCTGAAGGCAATGCGATCTTTTCATTGTACACACCATTCTTGATATACAGTATGATTGTTGCCAAAGGATAAACCCGCATGGCATCAATGGCGTCCTGTATATACTTGTAATCGCCGCTGCCATCTTTGGCAACCGTAAAAATATATTTGTATTGTTGCGGGTTTGATGTTTGGGCAAAAGCCTTGGCCCCAAACAAAATAACCAGCAATACGATTGAACCATACTTTTTCATAAAGATCATTTAGTAAATATTTCCTTTAAAAAATCATCAATGTACTTTGTTGTGGGCGTAAACCAGGGTTCCATTAAACAAAAATGATGCGGCGAATTTTCAAGGGTTTTTACTTCTGTGTAGATATTATTTTCAGTGAGTATTTTAATATAATCATTGCGTCCTGCATGCATCCGGTCAATGGAACTGTTGATGAACAATGTTGGCGGATTCTGTTTCCCGGTATGCGTTAATGGTGAAGCTTGTTTCCACAGGTCAACATTTTCTTTTTTTGTAAATCCAAACCAATAAGTGGCTGCGGATGGGTGTTTGCTTTCATCACCCTCGCCGCTTTCGGGATGTACAAAGGAGAGTGTGCCATCGATGTCAACAATTGCATTTACGGTGCTGGAATAATTTAAATTATCGCCTGTACCTTCAAATTCAGTTCTACCATTTGTTGCACCCATAAAAGCAGCCAATTCGCCGCCGGCGGAAAAACCCAATACAGCTATTTTACCGGGGTCAATATTATATTGCTTTGCATTCTTTCGCACCCATCTTATTGCAGCTTTAATATCATACACTGCGGCAGGATACAATGCCTCGGTAGACAACCTGTATTCTGGTGTAAAACAAACATAACCAAGATCGGCCAGGTGTTGTGCTAAAGGATAATGCTGGCTGCGGCTACCACTTCTCCAACCTCCGCCATGAATGATCACGATGGCAGTCCTTTTTATTTTTGTTTTTGCTGCAGGATAAAATGCATCCAGCAATAATTTTCTTTCAGCCGAATCTAAATGCAGTGTAGAATAAGTGATGTTTCTTTTTTCTTTAAAAGACGGGGACTGAAATTCCGGAACTATTTTAGCATCGGGCCAGTTTTTAATAACAGATCGATACGCAACATTGTTATTGTATGATGTATCCGGTTTATGGGTTACACCTGCCAATGACTGTGCAAATGCATGCGTAGTTGCCAAACAAACAACAAGTATGATAATGATCTTTTTCATTTATTTTTTACTGGCGGCACAACGATGCGGTCTGCCAGTTCCAGTTTTAAATTTCTTATTTCTGCCAATACCAGCTCGGCCATTCTTCTTGCACCAAACTCATTAAAATGTGTATTGTCTTTTTGTCCGGCCGGGTAATTGGGATGTTCCAGTGAATCCAGTTGCATGAACAACATTTTTGAATACTCCGGGCCAAACTGTTGCAGCAGGCCACGGCTTTTTGCATCCAGGTCAATCACCGGGGTATTATATGCTTTACCCACTTCCCACACTGCGGCCGAATATTCAATATGCGTTTCCTGTATCTTCCCGTCCTTATCAAAACGCATGCGGGTTACCGGCGTTATTAAAACCGGTATGGCTTTTTTGGCTCTTGACTCTGTTATAAATTTGATCAGGTTGGTTTTGTAATCAGCAACAGGTGTGTAGCGGTCCTTGTATTTTTCTTCTTTAGCTTCATCGTTGTGGCCAAATTGTATCAACACATAATCGCCTTCCTGCAAACTATCGGCAATGGGTTGCCAGCGGTTCTCACTGATAAAGGTTCGTGTGCTTCTTCCGCCCCTGGCTTTATTTTCAATACTCACTGTTGAATCAAAAAAATTGGCAAAGGGCATTCCCCATCCGGTTAGCGGCGCCCGGTTTGCTTCATACAGGCACATGGTGGAGTCGCCGATCATCCATACTTTTATCTTCTTTTTTCCGGGAAAACTAAAAGCCATGAGGGCAAAAAGGCATATCAAAAAAGAAAATCTTTTCATGCGGTTATTTTACAAGACTGTTGAGGTATACTTCAATATTTGTGTAATTACTGTTCAAAGTATATGCCGATGCATCAGCTGCATTTGTTACATTTAAGCCATTCTTTTTTTCCCAGCTATCCGGCATACCATCTTTATCTGTATCAACAGGTGCAGGTAAAGATCTTAAAGCCGGCCACGCATTCACCGTTAATTCATAGGCAGTACCATGTGCAAAGCCTCCCTGCACATCAATAAAACGACCAGTGCGATTCTTAACATCATTGATGATCCTTTCATCCAGCGTATCTCTTTCAGGAAATATAGCACCCACATTTTTTAAAACGGCTGTGTAGGCATCTGCCGCAGATGATGTCTGTATGCCTGCAGCAATGAATGGTGCATCCAGCTTTGCGGCCACCGCATCTGCTTCGGTGCCGTTATTCATGGTAACGCCCAACCAGTTATTAGCGGTTACTTCCAATGATCCATCTACATAATTGCCTGCTACATAGAATTTCCCAAAAGGAATTCCGGGCGGCTTTTTATACGGGTTAACAACTTTTGCTTTTGCATTGGCAGCTGTTGAGGGACCGTATTTGTAATAATTGTTCACAATATTATAAGTACCTCCTTCGCCCGCATATACATTGTTGCCACCCCAGTTATAAATTACATTATTGCGATAATCACAATTCTCTTCCGGTGCATTCCTGGTGCCATCAAAACGCGGGGTGCGGTTACTGCAATGTGCAAAAAGATTGTGATGAAAGGATGAATGCCTGCCACCCCAGATGGCGCCATAGCCGTGATGTTCATAATCCTTGTCGCCGGTCTCAAAATGATAAGAGTAATTAAGCGGTTCAGAAATTAAATTCCATTGCAGCGTGGTGCTATCGCCGGCATAAATAGAGAACACTTCATCCGTACTCCAGCTCATGCTGCAATGATCGATAAGGATATTTTTGCGGCGTGTGCCACCAAAAGCGTCGTCGCCGCCATTGCCATCCACCATACCGCCTTTCTGGTATTTGTCGCCCATGCGAAAACGGATGAAACGCACAATAATATTATCGCCACCAAAACCAACAGCATTATCTGCCAGGCAAATACCAGCGCCCGGAGCTGATTGTCCTGCAATGGTTGTATTGCCTTTGATGGCCAGTTTTGTATTTAGATGAATGGTACCTGATACCGAAAAAACAATGATCCTTGTTTCTGTTGCTTCGGCTGCTTCCCTGAAGCTACCGGGCCCATTATCGTTGAGGTTGGAAACTATAAATACCGTTCCTCCCCTGCCGCCTGTTGTAAATTTCCCGTATCCTTCTGCACCCGGAAATGCGACCGGCCTGTCGGGCCCGCCGGGTTGCTTTGCAGTTTGGCTATGCACTACACTGCACCCAGTAACTGATAAAACAAATGATGCAAACAGCAGGTATTTTTTCATCTTTATTTTTTAGAGATTAAAAAAGGCTGCTGCAATTTGCAACAGCCCTTGTAAAACTAACGCTTATGAGAAAAAACTAACTTAATAATTCGGGTTCTGAGGCCTCAGGTTTCCATTAGCATCGATAGAAGCCTGCGGTATGGGATACAGTTCGCTCTTACCTGTAACAAAACCATAACCAAGCCAGTTTGCATAGGTTGAAGTGATATTGGCATTTTTGAACCAGGCAACTTTATTATTGAAACTGCCACTTGTTGTAATTGGTGGATTACCTGGAAGTGTGATATCCGGCGGTGCAGTAGCAGGTGCTGTAAAATAATAAGAGTTTGCCCATATCTGGCTTCCGGATTTTTCCGGAGATGTTACACTTTCAACAGGCATATTCTGATAAAAATATAATGACTGTGCTAAATTAGCAGTTGTGCAATAAGCCGGCATAGGAGCCATATAACTGTAGTTAAGCATGGCAGTTCCTGCAGCCATTTTAAGCAGGTTTGCCTTAACTTCCGCTAATGCAGTACCCAATAAATTCCACCTGATCAGGTCATATTTCCTGATGCCTTCGCCACCAAACTCCAACGCTCTTTCTTTTACCAGTAATTTAAAGAAAGCATCTTTGTTACCAGGGTTTGCAGGTACCAGGGAAGCATTACCGTTATGTCCTCTTTTGCTTACTTCAACGAATGCATTGTAGGCGGCGGCAGTAGGACCATTATTAATTTCATTATCAACTTCAGCAAACATCAGTAACACATCTGCAAATCTTATTAAAGGCCAGTTTAACTGAAAATTCTGAATATTATTATTAGATAACGGTGTTAGCGTAACAGGGTTGGTTACTGTTGTTGCTCCTGAACTCATATAAAAGCTCGGACTTGTTATCCAGTCTCTTCTGAACTTACCATCGTACAAACTGTTTGAAGCATGTCCCCTTCCATAAACATCTCTTACCACTTCAAATGGCACGAAAGTAACATCCCTTCTTACATCAGTAGAATCAAACAGGTACAGGTAAGTTGGCATCATATTACCAAGTGAGCCACCAACACCATTTATCTTTGTACCACTTTGTGCACCGATCTTACTATCTGAGTTAGTACCATTTGCCATCGCCACCTGCATGATCAGTTCACCCGAGGGATCCATCGCTTTATGGGCATCTACCTGGTCTTTCCAAAGGCCTTTAAACGATGGATATAGATTGTGCTGGGCCCTGTTTTGCATTAATGTATCACATTCGGCCCTTGTAATATTATAATAATCGAGATAATTTGTCTTGCGTTGTACACCACCGGTTTGTCTTAATGAGTAACCGCCTGCAAACAAAGCGATCTTGGCACGAAGTGCCATCGCCGAGCCCTTTGTGAAACGCTCATCCTGTGTTACAGCAGTTCTCCATGGCAACAGTGTTTTGGCGTAAGCCAGGTCGGCAAGTATGTGGTCGTAAATAGAATCGCGGTTTGTTCTGCCCTCAAAAAGATCGGGAACAAAAACAGATGGAACATAATGTGCAGGAACATCACCCCAGATACGGATCAGGTCAAAGAACAACTGAGCCCTGATCGTTAAGGCTTCACCCAATAATCTTTGTGTAGCTGCTTTGTCGGCGGCTGACCCGCTTGTGAACTGGGCCATTTTTGGAATGTAGTAGATACAATTATTTGCTCTTTCTATACCGGCATAAAACTGGTTGAAAGTATTTCCTATATCAGTATTACCTGCGGTCAATGTGTAGTGTGCTTCTTCCTGCCTTCCTGCAGCTATACCTGAACCTCCTCCCATAATGATATCATCATCATGTGCATAATAGAAGCTCACCCTGATACCGTATCCAAAATCACCCGCCATTGAAAGGTAGGCGCCATTTACAGCAGCCTGGGCATTGGGTATATTGCTGAATACGATACTGGGATCAACAGTTGACAAGGGCGCCGGTGATAAGTATTTTTTGCAAGAGATGGTAGATACTGACACGATCATGATCACGACCAGCATCAATACAATCGGTTTTTTAAAATTATGTAGCATAGCAATAAATTTTATTAATTAAAAAGATAAATTAAGTCCACCAATAAAAGTACGTCCACGTGGGTAAGCAGAGTAATCCACACCCGGTGTCAATGCACTGGCACGCCTCGCATTTACATCGGGGTCATAACCCGAATAACCTGTAATGGTCGCAACATTATTTGCTGTAAAATACAGCCTGAAACTTGTAATCCTTGCTTTTTTTACCCATTTCTGAGGTACTGTGTAACCGATGGTAATATTGTTGATCCTTAAAAAGGAACCGTCTTCTACCGCAGAGCTCATTGGTGCGTAACCTCCTGTTGACCTGTATGGCTGCCAGGTTGTGGCTCCTGCATTCAATGCGGCAAGCTGATCTGGTGCAATACCAATTAAGGTTGCCGCATCAGGTGCTTTTTGAACGAGGTTACCATTTGCATCTATTACCCTCCAGCGTCCATTCTCTGTTGCCAGCATATTTTGATCCTGTCCATACTGGTTAGAGAATTCAAGTGTATTGGCATTATAGATATCATTTCCATACGAAAAGTTAAGGAAGATGCTTGCATCAAAACCTTTCCAGGTAAATGTCTGATTAAAGCCTCCCGTAAATTTAGGCAACGCATGGCCAATAACAACACGATCACTATCCAATGTTATTTTACCATCTCCGTTCACATCCCTGAATTTAATCATACCCGGTGCCACATTATCATTTAAAACAGCTGCGGGATTTGCCATTCCTGTTTTGAGTTTATATTGGTAAAGTAATGTTGGATACCTGGCGTTATTGGTAGCATTCACGTAAGGCGTAACATCAAAATCATTTACACCATAAAACCCATCAACTTTCAAGCCATATATGGCGCCCAGTTGCTCACCTACCTGTACTAAATAATCATCGGGATTGGTTGTGGTACTAAACCATCCTGAGTTAGCTGTAAACTTATTTTGTTTACCCAGGCTGATGATCTTATTAGAGTTGAATGCGATGTTAAAATTAGCTGACCAGTTAAGGTCTTTTTTGTCAACGATCGTTCCGCCCAGCTGCAATTCCAATCCATTGTTACGCACGGTACCCACATTCTGGAATTGTGTGGTGTATCCCGATGTTGGCGGGATCTTATTCGCGATCAGCAGGTTCTTTGTTGTATTTGAGTAAACATCAGCAGTAAGTGTTAACCTGTTGTTCAAAAAGGCAAGATCAAGGCCGAGGTTTTTCGATGTTAAGGTTTCCCAATGAATTTCGGGATTCCCTAACTGCGAAGGTAATGTGAGCGTATAAGCCAAAGCATCATTCAATCCATATCCCGCATTAGACGGCGGAGCATAACCTGTTGTAAAACCATAAGCGCTGATGCGGTTATTTCCTGCGGCACCATAACTCAATCTTAACTTAGCCGAGCTCAGGAATTTAATGTTCTGCATAAATTTCTCATCCGATAATCTCCATGCGAAAGAAACCGATGGAAAATATCCCCATTTACGGTTTGTTGAATCGTTTAATGGAATGGTGCTGCTGTAATCAGGTCCAAACAAAGATGAACCATCAGCACGGAAATTAATGGTTAGCAGGTATTTCTTGTTATAAGTATAGTTCAGTCTTGAGAAGAAAGAAAGCTGGTGCGTATTAACTTCCGATGAAGATGGCTTAGGCTGTGATATACCTGCCGGGGTTGTTGCCAATCCCATATTTGCAAAAGCCTGGTCTGGTGTAGTTCCCAGCGGGAAATAGTTCAGCTGGATCGCATTCAGTTTAACGTTGGTCTGGTATATCTCTTGTCCAACCAGGAAGTTGATCCCGTGTTTTGATTTGAATAAAGAAGGGTTGGTATAGGTAACTACGTTTGAATTATTAATTGTAGTTGACTCCTGGTTATTCAAATTTAAAACAGGTTGCTTTCCTAAAGCTATCGAGTTATTAGTGAGTGTATCATCATATGATTTTGACTCTGTTTTAGTAACATCGTAACCGAACGTACTTCTGAAGAGTATGTTCTTTGTGATATTAACATTGAAATAACCGTTAAAATTATAGTTGGTAATGGTCCTTAACCTGTACTCGTTACTCATTAACTGTATAGGATTTTTCAAACTAAGACTGTTACCTGGATTAAGCGCCACATCCAGGTTCTGGTCGTAGGTATCTTCTTCCTGCCCCGGAAGAATTAAAGGTCTGTACCTGGTATACTGGCGTAAGCGGTTAGCACCGGCGCCATTAACATCCGAAGTACCGGCACCTTTTATCTTTTGCTGGCTTGCTCTTGTATTAAATCCAACTTTTAAATGCTCGCTGACTTTGTGGTCGAACCTGAAATTACCTATTTTACGATCAAACTCTGAGTTGGATATAAGTCCTTCCTGCTTATTCAGGGAAAGGCTTAAATTATACTGCGTAGCTGCCGTACCACCCGATACAGAAATATTATGTGTGGCCTGGAAAGCATTACGGCCCAAAATTCTCTTCTGCCAATCCTGTGTACGCGGGTAATTGATATAATTCTTTATCGTATCATAATTACTCATGTTACGTATGTACTGTGAAACAACAGAAGTATCAGAAGGGTTTTCGGTGTACTTGGCTCTTTCATATTCATACAGCACAAAATTGTAGGGATCCATAAAATCAAGCTCCCTGCTTAATTTGCTTACACCCATAAACATATTGTAGGTAACAGTTGTTTTTCCACCCGTGTTCTTGCCTCCTTTGGTAGTGATCAGGAAAACACCATTTGATCCCCTGGCACCATAAATAGCTGTAGAAGCAGCATCTTTTAATACGTCGATGCTCTGTATATCCTGTGGGGAAATAACAGATAAGGCATTATCGATCTGTATTCCGTCAACAATGTATAAGGGTGAACCACTTTGTGTGATCGAATTCCGACCCCGCACATAAATATCAACATCAGCTCCCGGTGCGCCTTCAGATGAGGTCACCTGCACACCAGCCAAACGACCGGTAAGGGCTGCAGCAGCAGAGTTCAATGGATTATCTTTCAGGTCTTTTGCAGTAACGGAGGAAACAGCAGCTGTAAGATCCTTACGCTTTACTGTTGAATAACCAACCACTACAAGATCTTCCTGTGTGATGGCTTCCTTTTTCATGGTAACAGCAAGTGTTGTATTGGTTCCTGGAGAAACTGTTACAACTCCGTAGCCTACCGATGAAAAGATAAGGTCGGCATTGCCGGCAATACTAATGGAAAAATTCCCATCCTTATCAGTTTGAGTGCCCTTACCGCTCCCGGTAGGAATAACGTTCACACCCGACACCGGGTTGCCCGATTCATCCACAACTTTACCCTTAATGGTTTTGTTTTGGGCCAGCAAAGAAAAGGGGACAATTAACAAAATGGTGATAAACAGCAGTAGTTTATTCATATAGCAGTATTTAAGTTTTCAAAAATGATGCAATCTTATAAATCCTTCCTGAACCAATACTTTTGGCAGTTAACGGGAAGTATCAGCAACAATTCTACATAGATTAATTAACAAATAATTAATCTGCAATTGATTTTTTTACGCAAACGATGCCGACAACGATTGCAAGCCACTTTAAATTAAGGGAAACTAAAAAAAATGGACTACTTTTCAGTTTGAAAACCTGCTAGCCCGTAAAGGCGGTTTGAAATGTAAACAAGCATGTACGAAGCCATTACCATTAAAGATATTGCCAAGGCCTTAGGGTTATCAACATCTACCGTATCCCGGGCTCTTCGCGGCAGCCACGAGATCAGTTCGGATACAAAAAAACTGGTGATCGAATATGCAGAACAATATAATTACCGGCCCAACCCTATCGCACTCAGTTTAAAGGAGCGCCGCAGCCATTCTGTTGGTGTGGTGGTTTGCGAGATTGCCAATAACTTTTTTTCGCAGGCCATCAATGGTATTGAATCTATTGCCTACAACCGGGGCTACCACGTTATTATTTCGCAAAGCCACGAATCGTACGACCGCGAGGTTGTGAACGTGGAGCACCTGGCATCCAGGTCGGTTGATGGATTGCTGGTTTCCCTTTCGGCAGAGACAGACCATGTTGAACATTTTAAGCGCTTGCACGACAAGGGATTTCCTATCGTGTTCTTCGACAGGATCACCGATGAAATAGAAACGCATAAAGTTGTTGCAGATAATTATAAAGGTGCGTACAATGCAACCCAGCATTTGATCGACGCCGGTTATACCAGGATAGCGCATCTGACCAGCTCTGCGCACTTATCCATTTCCATAGAAAGGCTGAATGGTTACAAAGCAGCTTTGAAAGATAATAAAATACCTGTCAACGATGCCTATATAAAAAATTGTAACCATGGCGGGATGATTTATAAGGAACTGGAAGATGCAGTTAAAAGCCTGGTGAATTTAAAAGAGCGGCCGGATGCTATTTTTAGTGCGGGTGACAGGCTTACAGTAAGCTGCCTGCGTGTTTTAAAATCGCTTGAATTAAAAGTGCCCGATGATATTGCGCTGGTTGGTTTCTCTAATTCATCCTTTGGCGAACTGATAACACCGGGATTGACCACGGTAAAGCAACCCGCTTTTGAAATGGGACAAACGGCTACCGAATTGCTTATCACACTTATCGAAAGTAAAAGAGCTGTTACCGAATTTGAAAAAGTAACACTACAGACCGAACTGATCATCAGGGATTCTTCTGCCCATAAGCAGCAACAAAAAACCTCCGCTGTTAAAAAGCCGGTAAAGCAATAAGTACTACGATTATTTATTGACTAAGAAAAAAGCAGGCAATCCACCTGTTAAACATGTGCTATAAAAAATAATATGGTAGCAGGAAGCGTGGATTCTTTTTTGCAGCTTTGTATATATGAAAGAAGCTCCTGTAAAAGGAGCTTCTTTGTGACCACTATTGTTGTTTACTATTACCAGAATTTCACATACAACACAGTAAGAATTAGCAATGTTGCTACTATCATGGCAATGATAGATGGTTTTAATTTGAACATGGTACTGTCAACTTCAAAAGCTTTCGGATTAACTTTTGGTCCACCCAGGCTAATGGCCACCATGGTTGCCACTGTAATAAAGAATGACCAGCCCATGTTGATGAGGAATGGAATTTCCACAAAGGTCGTATCCTTGCCTCCGACCATTTTATGGTATTCAAATGCTGTGTACATCCAGGTTTCTTTACCAAAAATTTCAACTGCATAATTATTAAAGAAGATGGCTAATACGAAACCAAGTATCAAACCTACCAACGCCGCGGTGCCGGTTGTTCTTTTCCAGAACATACCCAGGATGAACATGGCAAAAACACCCGGACTAATAAAGCCTGTATATTTCTGAATGAATGTAAATCCACCTTCACCACCAATGCCCAGCAGATCTTTCCAGGTAAACAACACCGCGATGATCATCGAAACCAAAACGGTCATCCTTCCTGTCCACACCATTTTCTTTTCATCAGAATCCTTATTGATGTATTTTTTATAAATATCCAAAGTAAATATGGTAGAGATACTGTTTGCTTTTCCGGCAAGCGATGCTACGATGGCTGCAGTCAAAGCCGCAACAGCGAGGCCTTTCAATCCAGAAGGTAGGAATGCGAGTATCGCTGAATAGGCGCCATCCTTACCGCCTTCAAAACCGGGTAACTGGTGATTTTTGTATAATACATATGCCGCAATACCCGGCAACATCACGATCACCGGCATGAACAGTTTCATAAATCCTGCAAATAAAATTCCTTTACGTGCTGTCTGCAGATCGGCTCCCAATGCTCTTTGCGTGATGTACTGGTTACATCCCCAGTAGTTCAGATTCACGATCCACTG
>Ga0068853_100003294_pt1 | contig 12353 bp, 12 predicted proteins | sample KBSCornC32_FD_65655 | JGI IMG/M metagenome (GOLD analysis project Ga0068853, IMG submission 65655) | Corn rhizosphere microbial communities from Kellogg Biological Station, Michigan, USA - KBS Corn C3-2 | ecosystem: Host-associated > Plants > Roots > Rhizosphere > Soil ... | reverse complement strand
TTGAATATAAGTATTTTCATCGTCAATTGAATCGGTATCGACTCTTTTCTTTCTCAAAAAGGTCATCGCCGTTGTATAAACAATACTATACAGCCAGGTACTGAATTTAGATTGCCGTTGAAATGCTGACAGCGAGCGGTAAGCTTTAATGAAACAGTCCTGGGCAATCTCTTCGGCATCCTCCCGGTTTTTTGCAAAACGAAGGGCGAGCGTAAAAACAAAGCGCTGGTGCCGTTTTACCAAATCGGCATATGCCGCCTGGTTTCCCGCCAGTGTCTGCTCTATCAATTCTATATCCGAAAGCTTGCTTTGCATTATATATCTCTCTGACTACCCGTTCGGAGCTTAGGTTACAGCCTTTATGTAAATATACTTAGTTTTTGGTTGTAGGGGTTGTAAAGGTTGTAGTGGTTATAAAGGTTACAGATGTTATATAAGGTATATGGTTGTCCTCCTCTTCAACAACTACAACCTTTACAACTAACCCAAACTTTTTTCAACTAAAGTGTAACCTGCCCGAAAAACACGTCGTCATAGCTTACAAATACACTGTTAGGGTGATTGACAAGCAAAAAATTATTAACTTAAAAACATAAACACCATGAATAATTTAGATACACCCGAGTTTGGAATGATGACCGGGATAATTATTTCCCTCGGATTCTTTGCCATGATCTTTGGCATAATTTATCTCTATAAAAGAGAAAGAATGGCCATGATAGAAAGGGGAATGGATCCCCGCAGATATAAACCACAATCTGCACCTTATCAAACATTAAAGTGGGGATTGTTGCTGATCGGTGCTGGCACAGGTTTATTCCTTGCCTATTTAATGGACCGTACCGTATTCAAAAGCATGGAAGACGATAACGTAGCCATCTACTTTGCACTGATCGCAATATTCGGCGGATTGGGTTTATTTACATCTTACCGCATCGAAAAGAAAGAAATGCCGGCTAATGGCGGACAGGAATAATTCTTTTTTAGGCGAAAGCTTAAAGGTGAAAGGTAAAGGGTTATCTCTGAACTTTTCACCTTTGTCTTTTTAATGGCCTTTTGCCTTTAACCTTTCTTCCTTTCGCCTCAATCTATAGGTATCGTTCGTTGATCAAATTCAAATGGTATTGCTCGTGACCGGCGGTCATATAAACTAAGGCCCTTACTGTTGTAGGGTTACCGCTAGCTTTGCCACCGCGTGACAATTGCTCTTCACTAAGCGAACTATATAGGAATTGGTTCGACTCCCGTGTCGCCTTAAATTCATCTGCAAGGCTTTGTATGCTGCGACTGTTGAAATCAGTATTGTCCACATAAACATCCTGGTCAAATCCGGGTAGTTCGATGTTATTTCTGGAGAAAACAAGCGCACGGTAAGCGAAAGTGCGCTCGGTATCTATCATATGGCCCAGCACTTGCTTCAGCGTCCATTTGCCTTCGGCGTAGGCATGCATGGCCTGCTCTTCGCTCATATTGCGGAACAGGTTGTAGGTGATTTGCTTGTTGCTCTCCAGCAATTCTAAAACATTTTCGTTCGGAACTGAACCAACGTATGCCTGCGCAAACGCAGGGTATTCATTAGGCTGCGGTCTGTGTATCATGGGTTAAGCTTTTTAATACAATGCGGAAGGTAGTGCCTTTACCAACTTCCGAGTCTTTTACAAATATTTGTCCGTTGTGATAGTTCTCGACAATGCGCCTGGTTAACGAAAGGCCAAGTCCCCATCCCCTTTTGCGTGTAGTATATCCAGGCTGAAAAACGGTATCGAATTTGGAACGCGGTATGCCTTTTCCGCTATCTGAGATATCAATATAAACCTGTTTTTTGGTTTTGCTTCCCGATATCTCAACCTTAATGCTTCCACTGTTTTCAATAGCGTTCACGGCATTTTTCAACAGATTTTCGATAACCCAGTCGAACAACGGAATATTCAACCCAGCCCGGAGGTAGGGGTTCCCGTCGATGTCAAAGCTGATCTTATTACTTACGCGGACCTTAAAATAATCTACAAAATCTTTGATCACATCATACACAGAAAGCTCTTCCAATACGGGCATGGAACCGATCTTTGAAAACCTATCGGCCACTATTTCCAAGCGCTTAATGTCATTTTCCATCTCGGCGATCAGCGGGTCGTCTTCGGCATTGAATTTATCCTTCATCAATTCAACCCAAGCCATCAATGACGATATTGGCGTACCTAACTGGTGTGCCGTCTCTTTTGCAAGGCCTACCCAAACCTGGTTTTGCTCCGATTTGCGCGAAGTGTTGAACGCGGTATAGGCTACCAACAGGAATATAGCGATAACCGACAGCTGTATGTATGGAAAGATCTTCAACTGTGTCAGCACAAACGAATCATGATAATAGACAAACCAGTTAGCTCCAAATACCTTCAGCCTGATCGGTTCATGCTGCTTTTTCATCTGGGCCAATTCAGCTTTAAAGTAACCCGGATCGTATGCCCGTGGTTTTGCGCCCTTGGGGTGCTGCCCTGCCGGGATCTTTATATAGGTTTTGGTAGTATCCAATCCACGCGTGGTAATAAAATCACCCTGGTCATCTACGATAATAGCAGGTACAGTTAGGCTATCGCGAACGGTTGATACGTATTCCAGGAAATCATTATCATCTGCAGCGGTGATCTGTTTGATACTTAAGGCCCATATTTCGGCGCGGGTACGTTCAGAGCGCTTGATACTTTTAACCAGGTAACCGGTATAGAACAAGGAGCCGCTGGCTATGACCACCGCAAAAGCGAGCAATGAATATTTCCAGCGTTTTCTCTGTTGGTATGGGTTCATGTATTAGGAATAAGCAAATTAAGTAAAAAGTTGTGAGTTCTGAGTTGTAAGTGGATAGTAAAAAACCTGACTCAGATATAACTCAACTCTTACAACTCGAAACTTAAAACTTAATTATCTTTGCCCCACAATGTCAGATAAAAAAGTAAGAGTAAGATTTGCCCCAAGCCCTACCGGTGGTCTTCACCTGGGAGGTGTACGTACCGTATTGTTCAATTATCTTTTCGCCAAGCAACATAAGGGCGACTTTGTGCTCCGGATAGAGGATACCGACCAGAGCCGTTATGTAAAAGGCGCTGAAGAATACATACTGGAATGCCTGGAATGGTGTGGATTGACTCCTGACGAAAGTCCGGTTGCGGGTGGTCATTATGCGCCATACCGCCAAAGCGAACGTAAATCCATTTACCGCGAATATGCTGAGCGTTTGGTCGGACAGGGTCACGCTTACTATGCTTTTGATACGCCTGAAGAATTGGATCGTAATCGTAAAGAGATCCCTAACTTTCAGTACGGGCATGCTTATCGTGGCACTTTGCGCAATTCGTTGTCGATGCCATTGCACGAAGTTCAACAGTTGATAGATGCCGGTGAACCGCACGTGATCCGCATAAAAATGCCTGACAACGAGCACATCCATTTTGAAGATATGATTCGCGGGCATGTGAGTTTTGATACCAGCCAGAGCGATGATAAAGTGTTGTTAAAGGCTGACGGAATGCCGACCTATCACCTTGCTGTGGTGGTCGATGATTACCTGATGAAGATAACCCATGCTTTCCGTGGCGAAGAATGGCTGCCATCTGCACCTGTGCATTTGCTGCTTTGGGAATACCTGGGCTGGAAAGCAGATATGCCACAATGGGCACATTTGCCATTGATACTAAAACCCGATGGCCACGGTAAACTAAGTAAGCGCGATGGCGCACGCCTCGGTTTCCCGGTATATGCAATGAGCTGGCTTGACGAAAAGACCGGTGAATTGACCCCCGGTTTCCGTGAGCTTGGATTCTTGCCAGAAGCATTTTTGAATCTATTGGTAATGCTCGGCTGGAACGATGGTACCGAAAATGAAATATTTACTCTTGATGAACTGATCGAGAAATTTTCTATCGAAAGAGTAAATAAAGCCGGTGCTAAGTTCGATTTTGAAAAGGCAAAGTGGTTTAATGCGGAGTGGATCAAGAGGTCGGAAGGCGGAAGACTGAAATCGGATGTAAAAAAGATTCTGGAAGATAAAGGCGTAGCTATAAAGAACGAAGATTACCTGATTACTGTTATCGACCTGGTAAAAGAGCGCTGCACCTTACTGCCTGATTTTTATCAGCAATCGTCATACTTTTTTGAGCAACCGAAGGAGTACGATTTGAATGCGGTAAAATCTAAATGGACTGACGCCAAAACAGAATATTTCCAATCATTAATTGCCATGCTGAGTGATAGCGAAGCATCTATTGAAGCGCACGATTTGGAGCAGAATTTCAAAGCCCTTGCCGAAGAAAAAGGAATCAAAGCCGGTGAACTAATGCTGCCTTTCCGCATTATGCTGGTTGGGGGCAAATTTGGTCCACATGTATTTGATATAGCCGCTATGTTGGGTAAACAGGAAACTATCAGTCGCATAGAAAAGGCTTTGGTGGAGTTTACCAGCTAATAGCGACCGGTTCACCATAAAGTAACAAACCTCCCTTGCCATCCCGGTAGCCAACCCGGATGGCATTTATTTTTTTATCGCCGATAAGGCCTAACCATTTGCGGGTTTCGCTATTTGCATTTACTGAAACTTTGAACGTTTTATCGATTTCAGGCAATTCAAAAAACAGATAAAAGGTTATATCATTGCCGTCATATTGATATTTCAGATTTACAGCTTTACCCAGGGTATGCAATAAAATATCGGCCCAAAGTTCATTTAACGCCATCAAAACCAATTGATGCGCGTCATCCTTCTTCATCATCCTTATACCCTGAACGCCGGCTTTTATCTCATCCATCAACCCAAGATACTATATTAAAATAAAAACGCAGAGCCGCTCTCACCCCGGCCCTGCGATGGATTAGAAGGTTTAGGTTATCTTCAGTTTTAAAATGGTGCGCTTTTATTCTTCTGTGATTAACTGCCCGTTTGCCACCAGTGATTTTGCACTTTCAGCAAGGCGTATAAACTCCGACCGGTAGCCATCATCATCCTTTCCCTTTGCACCCTTTGCTATCCTGATGGCCTGGTCGAAGCTTCCTTTTTGTTTGTATTCAGACCCCCTCAACAACATTCCAAACTCTGCCACGGCTGATGCAAACCGGAAATCGTTACTGGTGTTATTAAATTCCACCGGCTTGTCTTGCACAGTTGCCACACTCAGTTTGCTTGAGTTAGAATCAGGTTGTTTATACCGGAACTTGATCGTCATTAACTCATCTGAGGAAGAGTTGCCTGCCTGGCTCTCTTTTACTTTTTGATATTTCAATGGATCTACACTTGCGGTATATTCATCCTTTATTCCGGCTGGTATTATCTCATAGAAGGCTGTGACAGTATGGCCAGATCCCATATCACCCGCATCTTTTTTATCGTTGTTAAAGTCTTCCTTATTTAATAGTCTGTCTTCGTAGCCCAGCAAGCGGTATGACTGAACTTTTGCAGGATTAAACTCGATTTGCAGCTTTACGTCTTTGGCGACCATAAACATGGTACCGCCATATTCGGTAATGAGTGTTTTGCGCGCTTCGGTCAAATTGTCGATATAGGTATAGTTTCCGTTTCCTTTATCAGCAAGTATCTCCATTTTGCTGTCTTTCAGGTTCCCCATGCCGAACCCCATGATCGTGATAGGTACATTGCTGCTGCGTTCGCGGGTGATCAATGTTTCCATGTCACCATCCCTGGAGTCGCCAACGTTAAAGTCACCATCTGTAGCCATTATGATCCGGTTGTTGCCTTTCTTCACAAAGTTTTCGCGGGCAATCTTGTAGGCTAGTTTAATTCCTTCACCTCCGGCGGTTGATCCTCCGGCTTGTAATGCATCAATGGCATCTTTTATTTCGGTCTTTTTATCGCCTGCGGTAGAAGCCAGTTTTAAACCGGCCTGACCCGAATAAACTACTATCGCAACCCTGTCTACCGGACGTAACTGATCGACCAGCATTTTCATTGATGCTTTTACAAGAGGCAGTTTATTTGCTTCACCCATCGAGCCCGAAACATCCAGCAGGAAAACCAGGTTCGATGGTGGCAACTTGTCCATATCGATCGTTTTGGCTTTGAGGCCGATCCTGAGTAAGCGATGCTTTGCGTTCCATGGTGCGGATGATAGTTCGGTATGCATAGCAACAGGTGAGTTATCAGAAGGCCCTGCAAGATCATATTTGAAATAATTGATCATTTCCTCGATCCGTACAGCATCAGCAGGTGGCAATTGACCGCTATTAATGAACCGTCTTACGTTGCTGTAGGAAGCCTCATCAACATCAATAGAGAAAGTAGATAAAGGATTGTCTTTGGCATTTAAAAATGCATTTTCACTGATGGGTTTATAACTCTCGTCGTTGCTAGGCGCAGTATAGCCATAACTATTCGGATTGACCTGTCGAATAGCTGGCGGGTTGCCTTGCGTGGCATTAGCGATAGAAAGTCCGGCAACTTTTCCTGATAACTGGTTAGCTACATACCCTGAAGATTTATTAAGATCTTTGCGGGTAACATTGCTTGTTGAGTACCCAAGTGTCGCCTGCTGGTGTTTTATTCCATATCCGGTTACTACAACCTCGTTTAGTTGGCTATTTGCGGGCTGCAGGTACACATCGATCACGTTATTTTTTATAGAGTCTACCTGGATTCTTTTAGTCTGGTAACCTATGAAGGCAATAGTTAACGTTTTTCCGGCATCTGCATTAATAGTATATCTGCCATTAGCATCACTTTGTGTAGCTATAGCTGTGCCTTCGACTTTTATTGTAGCGCCAATAACAGGAGACTTATATGTTGCATCATAAACGGTTCCGTGTATGGTTCGAGTATCGCCTCTGCTAATTGTGGCGATACATGAAATTGTCAAAATAAGTAATATCATCTTCTTCATCATCGTTGATTTTATTCATAAGATGCGGGACATTTGATATTTCCATAAGCGAATGAAAAATTTTATTTTGCCGGCCTGAAATGAGCTTTTTTAGCAAACCAGTTAAAACCAACGATACTGAAGACGAAGTGCAACTGAATAATTACCGCAAAAGCGGTGATGTGGCTGTGCTGGGCAAATTGTTTGAACAATATGTATCTTTAATATACGGTGTTTGCCTAAAGTACCTGAAAGACGAAGAAGATGCCAAAGACGCCGTAATGGGTATTTTTGAAGAACTAATTATAAAAGTAAAACAACACGAGATAAAGCAATTCAGAAGCTGGGTTTATGTATTGAGCCGGAACCATTGTTTAATGAAGCTAAGGGCCGGAAAGAGGGTTGAAGAAATTTCTTTAGATGAGGTTATGGAATTTACGCCTGTTGTGCATCCTGAAGAAAGCAACAGAGAAGAAGCTATGAAAGCTTTGGAGCGCTGCATGGAAAAATTAAACCCCGCGCAGAAACAAAGCGTCGATTTGTTTTATTTAAAAGAGAAATGCTACAAAGAGATAGCCGAGATAACCGGTTTTACTTTGAATGACGTGAAGAGTTACATCCAAAACGGGAAGCGTAACCTGAAAATATGTTTGGAGAGAAGCAGTGGATAGAGTGGACGACATAATTCAGATAAGGAAGTACCTAAACGGGGAGCTTAACGCCCGTGCTATGCACGAGCTGGAACGTCGTGCCCTGGATGATCCTTTCCTGGCAGATGCGATAGAAGGCTTTGAGAATGCTGCCTCCGACCAGGGAGCTAATCTGACCGAACTTGCTGATCGCCTGCATCAACGTACTGAAAAGAAAGTAAGAAAAATTATTCCGTGGATACCACTATCGGCAGCAGCTTCGATCTTAATAGTATTAGGTGCAGGGATATGGTTTTTTGCCAGTCGGAGCGACAAGACTGAAGCTAAACGCTTAGTGGTACAGGATGTGGTTGCAAAGAAACAGGAAGCGCCTGCAGCTTCTAACTCAGCTGTAGCAGCTGATACATTAAAGGTTGAAAAAGCTAAGGTGATGGCTCAGGCATCGTCCCCTAAAACCCAGGTAGCAGCCCGGGAAGTCAAAATCAATCCCAAAGCAACTGCTCAGTATGATAAAAATGTAGAGTTGAAAGAGTCCCCCCCTTCGGTATCTGAGGTAACTGTTGCAAAAGCCAATGCGCCGGCTGCTGTCAGCCAATCATCGAGTTCTGATAACCTGAAGCCGGGTTATGAATATGGATACCTCAGCCCTAAAAAGGACTCTGTAGGCCCAAACGATATGCTGGTTAGCGATATATCTAAGAAAAAGGCAACCAATACCGCTGCGGCTAAACATAAGGGCTTAATATCAACCCCAACATTACTACAAAGCCGTGTAGACGGGGTAAGCGTGACCCCTGATGATAATCATACTGTAACCGGAACAGTAACAGGCAATGACGGGTTGCCACTTACCGGCGCAACGGTGAAGGTTCAGGGTCGCAATTTTGGTGCGGTTACAGATGCTAACGGCAAATTTACTTTGCAGGATGTACCTAAAGGGCAAACGCTTTCAGTAAATTATATCGGCTTCAGCGGAAAAAAGGTAAAAGCCGACCAGGATTCTATGCGTATCAGCTTAGACCCCAATAACAGTTCATTAGCTGAAGTAGTGGTAACTAAGGAAGTTGAAAATACTAGCCAGAATGCCCATCCACGTGATGGCTGGAAGTCATACAATGATTACCTGGATAAAAATGCCCAATCACCTGACGGCAAGACAGGAAAGGAAAAAGTATCATTTACCGTTGCCCCTGATGGTACCCTCAGCCAGTTTAAGGTAGTGAAAAGCCTGAGTGACGATGCCGATAAGAAAGCTATTTCACTAATCAGCACCGGACCGTCCTGGGTTGGCAATGCGGATGGTAAGGCTAAAGAGGTGACGGTTACGGTGAAGTTTCATTAAGATATTCCTTCAAATTTTATAGCGATGGGTTTCAAACCCATCGCTATATGGAATGAAGAAGCTTCTCAATTATCCTTCTTCTTATCAGCAAAATCAAAAACCTTTTGCAACAATGGAGTCGATCTTGCAGCCGGCAAATTCTGGCGTATTTTTAATTCTTCCTGGGCAATCTCAACAAATAAACCTTCGATGGTTTTTTGTGTGGCGTAATCGCTGATATCCGGGTTCAAATGCTTTACGAATGGCAGTTTATTGTATTCGCCTGCGGCAGTTCCGTAATATTTAGTAGCGCCCACTTTGTCCAGGCTAACTTTTATGGTCGGTTTAAACTTAGCAGCCAATGCAGCGCTGGTAGTCTTTTTGAAATATTGTGTTGCTGCGTCTTGCTGGCCCAATAAAATACCCGATACATCCTGGATGGTCATCTTTTTGATGGCATCAATAAATATTGGTTTTGCATCTTTAACAGCATCTTCTGCAGCACGGTTTAGTGACAGGATCACATTGTCGCATAATTTATTCATACCCATACCGCGTAAAGTTTTTTCAACCTTTTTTGCTTCGGGCGGGAAAAGTATTTTAACTGCTGCATTTCCGAAAAAACCATTTAAAGCAGACAATTGATCTGAACTTTTGGCTGTGCCTTGCTGCAAAGCCTGCTTAAGGGCATTGCCTATCTCCAGGTTTGAGGGGATAATTTGCGGGTAAACATCAGTTTTGGAAGCTGGTTTGTACGTGTCAAAACTGCTTAAACTAATGGTAACGATTAGCAGGGGCAATAAAATTAATGCTCTTTTCATAGGATGGTTAATTAAACGTTTGCCGTAAAATTAACCTATTACCCGCAGTAAGGCAAATACTCCGGCAGCAATTAGTGCTGAAATAGGAATAGTGATGATCCAGGCCCAAACCAGGTTGATGGTTACTCCCCAACGTACCGCGGATAGACGCTTGGTTAAACCAACACCAATAATGGAACCCGTAATAGTATGCGTGGTTGAAACCGGTATACCAAATCTTTCAGTAAAAAACAGGGTGATTGCACCGGCAGTTTCTGCACTCACCCCTTCCAATGGCGTAATTTTGGTGATACGCGCGCCCATTGTTTTTACGATCTTCCATCCGCCTGAAAGCGTACCTAAAGCGATAGCTGAATAACAGGCCAGCGGTATCCAATCGGGCATATGACTGCCTGAAGGGATTACTTTGGCAGCGATCAATGCTACATAAATAATACCCATTACCTTTTGCGCATCGTTACCGCCGTGTGCAAAACTTAATGCTGCTGAAGATAATAACTGTAATCTCTTAAACCATTTTTCGGCAGTAGCGGGTCTTGAGTTTTTGCTTAAATGGAGTACAATAATGGTTACTATATAAGCTATGAATAATCCCATAAATGGTGCCAGAACGATATAGGCGATGATTTTTAAGATGTAGCCCATATTTACGGCAGTCATGGGGTGAGCGCCCATATATAAAGCATTGGTAATACCGGCTCCGGCAAAACCACCGATCAATGTATGCGACGAGCTCGACGGAATACCAAACCACCAGGTGATCAGGTTCCAGCTAATGGCGGCTATAAGGCCGGCCAGCAGTACAGGTATAGTTACAAAGTGTTCAACAACAATTTTGGATACAGTGTTGGCTACTTTGTGGTCTTTGATAAAGAAAAATACAATAAAGTTGAAAGCAGCAGCCCAAAGCACCGCCTGGAAAGGGCTTAATACCTTTGTGGAAACTATGGTAGCAATAGAGTTAGCTGCATCGTGGAAGCCATTGGTATAGTCAAATAATAACGCCAGGCAAACTACTACAACCAGAGATGAGGTGACCATTCGTCGAAATTAGGCGTTTTTAACTAAAATTGATTCCATTACGTTTGCAGCATCTTCGCAACGGTCAGTTGCGGTTTCTAAAGCGGCCAATATCTCTTTGTATTTTATCAGGCGGATTGCGTCGGTTTCATACAGGAACAGATCAGCAACAGCGCGGTCGAAAACATAATCAGCCTGGTTCTCTACGCTGTTTATCCGGATGCAGGAATCGGCTATATTTCTTACGTTTTTCAAGTCCTTCAACTCGCGTACTGCCTTTTCCAGGTCCTGGCTGGCTTGTAATATCAGGTCAGATAATTTGCGGATATGATCGTTATAATCGTCAATTCTGTACAGGCTCATCCTGTTAGCCGCACCCTGTATAAAATCGGCAACATCGTCAATAGCCGTGGCCAACGCATGAATATCTTCACGATCAAACGGGGTAATAAAATTTTTGCCAAGCTCCAGGTATATCTGGTGCGTCAGCTCGTCACCTTTATTTTCGAGTTTATCAATTTGTTTAAAAAGATCTTCCCGGGTAGCAGAATCGGGCGTATTTACAGCATCCACCAATATAGCGGACATGACCACCACATTATTAGCTGCTTGTTCGAACAATGGAAAGAATATTTTTTTGTCTTTCGGAACAAAATACTGGAAGATGCTATTTAGTGACATTTGATATGTATTTGGGCCTCTTCAGACCTGTTTTATATTAAATTTTTGCAAAGGTAATGTTTACAATGTTAAGATAATGTTAACTCTTCAGCGCCGGAATCACCGGGAATGGCAAACCCTGTTTCGACTTTTGCAGGGTAAAACCAAAGGTTGATCCTAACCCATCTGTGCTCCTTACATTGATGGTTTGATCGTGGGCCTCAATGATATGCTTCACAATAGCAAGTCCAAGTCCCGAGCCGCCGATCTGCCTTGAGCGACTGGTATCCGTCCTGAAAAACCGCTCGAATAGCCGCGGCAAATATTTTTCTTCAATGCCGATACCGTCGTCGGTCACCTCAACCAGCACCTGGTCATGGAGTTCAAACAGACTCACCGAAGTACTGCCCTCTTCTTTGCCATATTTAAATGAGTTGTCGATCAGGTTGACCAGCACTTGCCTGATCTTTTCCCGGTCGGCGCTGACCAGTATCGCTTCATCATATTTTTGCTTGAAAACCAACTTGATCCTATGCTTTTTAGCTTTGAGTTCGAGCGACTCAAATACTTCTTTGATTAAGTCGTTGATCTTGAATTTGGTATAATTGATTGGTATTTCACCTGTTTCTAGTTTTGATATCTCATCAAGATCTTTAATCAGGTAGCTCAACCGGTCCACATTCTTTGATGCTTTTTCAAGGAACTGCCGGGCCATGTCGGTATCCTCAAACTCATCATCCATAATAGCATCGATATAACCCTGTATAGCAAACAAAGGAGTTTTAAATTCGTGTGAAATATTAGACAAAAAATCGCGTCTGAATTTTTCCTGCCTGCGCAATTCGTCTATCTCCGATTTTTTCTGGCGTGCCCATTCTTTTACTTCAGTCTCTACATCATTTATCGGGTCAGCACTTACATGCTCCCCCAGGGCATCGCGTAGGTCGCGACCAAGCTTCAGGTTATGGATCAGTTTGTAAATGATCTTGATCTTGGAGTAGATATACTTTTCGAGCAGTATATA
>Ga0068853_100003293_pt1 | contig 12354 bp, 12 predicted proteins | sample KBSCornC32_FD_65655 | JGI IMG/M metagenome (GOLD analysis project Ga0068853, IMG submission 65655) | Corn rhizosphere microbial communities from Kellogg Biological Station, Michigan, USA - KBS Corn C3-2 | ecosystem: Host-associated > Plants > Roots > Rhizosphere > Soil ... | reverse complement strand
GCCCAAGGTGGAAGTGGTGGCGCCGGTGGCCAACAACGGCAGCGCCTTCGTGCCCAACATGGTGTCGGTGGCGCTGTGGATCGGCGCGGTGATGGCGGGCTACCTGTTCAACATCCGCATCGTGCTGTCGGAGCACAGCCACTATCCGAAGCTCGCGAAGACGCTGGGCAAGATCACCATGCCGGCGCTCATCGTGCTGCTGCAGGTGGCGCTGGTGTTGGCGACGCTGGTGGGCGTGCTGCGGGTGCAGGCGCCCGACGTACCCGCGCTGGCGTTGACGATGGCGCTGGCCTCGCTGGTGTTCCTGGTGGTGCTGTTCGCGATCCTCCATGTGTTCGGCGACTTCGGCCGCATCCTCACCGTGCTGCTGCTCACGCTGCAGCTGTCGGCCGGCGGCGGGGTGCTGCCGGTGGAGCTCTCGGCCGGTTTCTTCCGCGACGTGCACGGCTGGCTGCCCTTCAGCTGGGTGGTGCAGGCCTTCCGCGCCGTGATGTTCGGCGCCTTCGACAACGGCTGGGCGCATGCCTGCGGGGCTGTGCTGCTGTCGGGTGCGGTGGCCGTCGGGCTGATGGCGCTCTTCGGCAAGTGGAACGAAGTGCTGCCGGCGGACTACAAGCCGACGATCCAGGTCTAGGCACGGTTATGTGACATTGTTGATGTAACATTCAGCCAGTCACATGAACACGCCAGCCGTCACCGATGCCGCCCAGGAACTCTCCGTCGAGGAGCTGGCGGCGCGCACCGGCGTGACGGTGCGCAACATCCGCGCCTACACCACCGCCGGCCTGCTGCCGCCGCCCAGGCTGCGCGGCCGGCTCGGCCTGTACGGCGAAGAGCATGCGCAGCGCCTCGCGCTGATCCGCGAACTGCGCGACCAGGGGTTCGGCATCGAGGCCATCCGTCGCATCTTCGGCCGCGCGCCGGCCTCCGCCTGGCGCGACCTAGTGGCCGTGGCCCGCTCCGTTTCGGGCAGCCTCTTCGCGGAGGAAACGCCAGTGGTGGTCTCGGCCGACGCGCTGGCCGCCAAGTGGAAGGGCCAGATGACGCCCGCCCTGCTCGCCCGCGCCACCAAGGCCGGCCTCATGCGCGAGCTGCCCGACGGCCAGGTGCAGATGCTCAGCCCCGCGCTCGGCCAGATCGCCGAACAGCTCGCCGCGCTCGGCCTTCCGCTGGAGGAAGCGATCAGCATGCAGGAAACCATGGCCCGCACGCTGCGCACCGTGGCGCGCCACTGGCTGCGCACGCTGGCCGACAACCTGCTGAGCGGCGACGCCATCGAGGCCGGGCGGACATCCCAACTGCTCGAACAGGCCCGAGGGCTCGCCACCGGCGCGGTGCAGGCCGCGTTCCCCGTGATCCTGCAGCAGGAGCTCGACGCCCTGCTGCGCCGCAAGGCCAGCTGAAACGATGACGACACGAACCCGCCACGCCACTCGCCCCTTCCTGCCGAGCCTGCTGCCGGCGCTGCTCGTGCTGTGCAGCCCGGCCTTCGCACAGACCCAGCCGCAAGCCGGCCGCGACGACGCCCTCTCCCTCAGCTTCGACGCCGCGCGCGCCCGCATGATCGACCGCTCCGACAAGCTGGCCGCCGCCCGCGCGGCCGTCGACGCCAAGGAACTGCAGAGCCAGGGCCTCAAGGGCCTGGGCGGCCCGTCGATCAGCGTCTCGGGGCTGGCCTATGCCTACAACGCAAACCTGAATCTCGACCTCGACCCGCTCAACCAGAAGCTCGGGCAACTCGGCTCCTCGCTGCCGACCTCCATCCAGAGCGTGATCGCGCGGGTGCCGATTCCGCAGCTGCCCAACAGCTACACGCTCAACCGCCACGACACCGGCGCCAACGCGTCGATCTCGGCCGTGTGGCCGCTCTACGTGGGCGGCGCGACGGACGCGGTGCGCGGCTTCGTATCGGCCCAGACGCGCGAGGCGCAGGCCGATGCCGAACAGGCCGGTCACGAGGTCGATACCCTGCTCGTGCAGCGCTACTTCGGCGCGCAGCTCGCACGCCGCGCTGCCGCCCTGCGCCTGCAGGCCGAGCGCACCATCGCCCAGCACGACTCGGCGGCGCAGAAGATGCTGGCGGCCGGCGTGATCTCGCGCGTCGAGCGGCTGCAGGCGAGCGCCGCGTATGAAGAAGCGCGCCGCAACGCGCGCAAGGCCGAGAACGACGCAGCGCTCGCGTCCGTCGCGCTGGCCCGCACGGTGCGCGCCGACGGCAGCGTGGCGCCGCAGACGCCGCTCTTTCTCATCAGCACGCCGATCGAGCCGCTGAACTACTTCATCGACTCGGCGCTCACGCGGCACCCGGGTCTCGACAAGGTCGCGGCCAAGAAATCGCAGGCCGAGCAGTTGCACGAAGGCGAAGAGGCGCTGCGCCGACCGCAGGTGATCGCCTTCGGCACGCGCGAGCTCAAGAGCGGCAATGCCGACTGGGTTGCCGGCGTCGGCGTGCGCTGGACGCTGTACGACTCGGTCGACCGCGACAAGCTCTCGGCCGCCTCGCTCAAGCAGGTAGAACAGGCCGAACGCACCGACGCGCAGGCGCGCAGCGACATCTCGCTGCTGGTCGAACGCAACTGGCGCGCACTGGAGAACGCGCGGCGCCAGTACCTGGAGATGAAGGCTTCGGTCGAGCTGGCCCAGGAGGTCGTGAAGCTGCGCACCGCCGGCCTGCGCGAGGGCACGAGCACCACGCTCGACCTGATCGACGCCGAGACCAACCAGGCCAAGGTGCTGACCGAACGCGCGCAAGCCGCCAACGACTACGTGCAGGCGCTCGCGCAGCTGCTCGAGAGCGCGGGGCTTTCCGAGAAGTTTTCCGACTACATCGCGCGTGCAGACGTGAAGGTGAATTGATGATGAGTGCCAAGACCCGAAAACTGATCGCGATCTCTGCCGCCCTGCTCGTGCTGGTGCTGCTCGTCTGGGGTTTCTGGCGCGCGTCGCGGCCCGCGCCGGAAGTGTTCCAGGGCCAGATGGAGGCGCGCGAGACCGACGTCGCCGGCAAGGTGACGGCGCGCATCGCCGAGGTGCCGGTGAAGGAAGGCGACCGCATCCAGACCGGCACGGTGCTGGTGCGAATGGACAGCCCCGAGGTGCGTGCCAAGCTCGCACAGGCCACCGCCGCCGAACAGGCCGCGCAGGCCGTCGCCGAGAAGGCGCAGAACGGCGCCCGCCCGCAGGAAGTGGAAATGGCGCGCATGCAGTGGCAGCGCGCCGAAACCGCTGCGCAGCTCGCGCAAACCTCGTTCCGCCGCGTCGACGGACTGGCGCGCGACGGCCTGGTGGCCGACCAGAAGCGCGACGAAGCCGAGGCCAACTGGAAGGCTTCGCGCGACGCAGCCATCGCGGCCAAGGCGCAATACGACATGGCGCGCACCGGCGCCCGCCCCGAGGACAAGGCCGCAGCCAGCGCGCAGGCCCGCCAGGTTGCCGGCGTGGTGGCCGAGGCCGAAGCCGCCAAGGCCGAGACCGAACTGCGCAGCCCCGTGGCTGGCGAAGTGGCCAAGGTGCTGGCGAAGGTCGGCGAGCTTTCGCCGCAGGGCGTGGCGGTGGTCACGGTGGTCGACCTGAGCGACCAATGGGTGGTGCTGAACGTGCGCGAAGACCGGCTCTCCCGCTTCGCGCTGGGCGACGAGTTCGACGCGCACCTGCCCGCGCTGCCCGAGGGCAAGCGCACGGCCCGCTTCAAGGTCTACTACAGCGCCGTGCTGCCCGACTTCGCGACGTGGCGCGCCACGCGCGGCGGCACCGGCTTCGACGTGCGCACCTTCGAGGTCCGCGCGCGGCCGCTCAAGCCGATCGACGGCGCGCGGCCCGGCATGAGCGTGCTGGTGGACTGACGCGGTTGCACGGATTTCCGCGATGAGCCTCCGCGGCTTCTCCACCGCCAGCGCCAGGCGCGAGTTCGCGCTGCTGCGCACGCGCCCGTGGGACCTCGCGATGATCTCGTGGGTGCCGCTGCTCGGGGTGTTCCTGATCTGGTGGATCTTCTCGGCCGGCCTGCCCGAGCGGCTGCCGATCGGCGTGCTCGACCAGGACCACTCCTCGCTCTCGCGGCAGGTGGTGCGTTTTCTCGACGCCACGCCCGGCCTGCGCGTGGCGCAGCGCTACAGCGACGAAGGCGAGATGGCGCGCGCGCTGACCAGCGGCGCCGTCGACGCGGCAGTGCAGCTGCCGCGCGAGCTGAGCCGCGACGTGAAGCAAGGCCGTGCCGGGCAGGTCGTGCTGCTGCACAACGCGCAGCTGGGCACGCATTCGAGCCTGATCCAGCGCGACGTGCGCACCGCCGTGGGCACCGTCTCGGGCGGGGTCGAGCTCACTGTGCGCAACAAGCGCGGCGAGTCGATGAAGGCGGCGCGCGTGAGCATGGAGCCGATCAAGGCGAGCATGGTGGCGCTCTTCAACACGTCGACCGACTACGAGCAGTTCCTTGGGGCCGCGCTGATTCCGGCGCTGCTGCACATCCTTGCGATGACGGCCGGCGCCTGGGCCGTGGGACGCGAGCTGCGCGACCGCAGCATCGGCGAATGGCTGGGCGCATCGCCCCGCTGGCACGAGGCGCTGGCCGCGCTGGCGGGCAAGCTGGTGCTGCCGTTCGCGAGCCTGTCGGTGGTGGCGCTGGCGGCGGTGCTATGGATCACCGCGGGCCGGGGCTGGCACCCGGTCGGCTCGCTCGGGTGGACGCTCTTCGCGCTGCTGGTCTTCCTGGCGCTGTCGATCGCGCTGGGGGCCTTCGTGGCGGCGCTCACGCGCTCGCTGCGCACCGCCCTGTCGGCCACGGGCTTCATCACCGCGCCTGCCTTTGCGTTCGGCGGCGTGGGCTTTCCGCTGGTGGCGATGCCGCTGCTGGCGCAGGTCTGGGCCAACCTGCTGCCCTACACGCACTACATCCGCGTGCAGATGGAGCAGCTGCAGATGGGCGCGCCGGTGGCGTACTCGGTGGCGACGCCGCTGTGGATGGTGCTGGGCACGGGCGTGCTGATGGCAGCATGCGCCGGGGCGCTGGTGAAGGCCGCCAAGGCGCCCGAGAGCTGGGGTGGACGCTGATGGCTGACGAAGGCCTCCGCTTCGGCTCCGCATGGCGCGAAACCGCGCTCGCGGTGCTGCGCGACAAGGGTGTGCTGCTGATCATGCTGCTCGCCCCCATCATCTACGGCTTCTTCTATCCGTGGCCCTACGGCACGCAGGCCGTGACGCGCGTGCCGGTGGCGGTGGTCGACCAGGACCACACCGGCCTGTCGAGGCAGATCGCGCGCTTCGCCATGGCCAACCCACGGCTGGACGTGCGCATGGTCACCGGGGACGTGGGCGAGGCGCAGCAGGCGCTGTGGCGCGGCGAAATCGAGGGCTATGCGCTGCTGCCGGCCGACCTGAAGCGCAACGTGCTGCGCGGCACCTCGGCCGTGGTCACCATCGAGGGCAACGGCGCCTATGCGCTGCTCAACAAGGCGGTGCTGTACGGCTTCTCGGAGGCCGTGGGCACAGTGTCGGCGGGCGTCGAGATCCGCAAGCTGCAGGCCGGCGGCCAGAGCGCGGTGCAGGCGGCACGCAGCCGCAGTCCGCTCAACACGCAGCTCGTCGCGCTGTTCAACCCCACCGAGGGCTACGGCAGCTACGTGGTGCCGGCGGTGGCCTTGCTGATCCTGCAGCAGACGCTGCTGATGGGCGTGGCGATGCTGGCCGGTACCTGGGCCGAGGCCCGGCGGCTGCGGGCTTCGATGGGCGCCTGGCTGGGGCGGCTGGGAGCGCTCTCGGCGTTCGGCTTCCTGAGCGGCGTCTTCTACTTCGGCTGGGTGTTCTTCCTGCAGGACTACCCGCGCGGCGGCAACCCCTTGGGCGCGCTGGTGCTGCTGGCGTTCTACGTGCCGGCGATCTGCACGGTGGGGCTGCTGCTGGGCTGCTGGTTCCGCGACCGCGAGCGGGCCTTGCAGGTGCTGCTGTTCACCGCCCTGCCGATGGCCTTTCTCTCGGGCTTCTCGTGGCCCGTGGAGGCCTTGCCGGAGCCGTTGCGGGCGTTGCGCTGGCTCTTTCCGAGCACATCGGGCATCCAGGCCTCGCTGCGACTCAACCAGATGGGCGCGCCGCTGCATGACGTGCTGCCCTATCTGGGCGCGCTGCTGGCGTTGACCGTGGCGGGGCTTCTGACGCTCCGGCTCGTGGCCACAACGCCGAAGCAGGCCTAGCGTCGGCTCTCTGCGGCCACGGCGCGCACCAGCCGAGTCGCAGGCGCCACCAGTTCGCGCAGGTCGCCCGCGCGGTTCTGCTCGATGGCCTGCAGCACCAGTTCGTTGATGCCGCCCACCACCGTCATCGCCATCTCGCTCGTGAGATGCACGGCGGGGCCTTCCGCGTCGCCGTTGCCGCTGCTGTTGATGGCGGCCTGGATGAAGTTGGCGATCTCGTCGTTCACCCGTCGCCGCACCACGAGCCCCGGCATTCCGAGGCCCAGGATTTCCACGAACAGCGTGCGCAGCAGCACCGGGTCTTGCGCGAGGTAATCGAAATACGCCGTCATCGCCTGCTCGACCTGCGCATGCCACGGCTGCGCCGGATCGAAGGCCTCGCTCACCGCCTGCAGCGCCAGCCGGCTGGCGGTTTCATAGAGCGCGATCAGGCACTCGGTCTTGGTGCTGAAGTGCTCGTAGAAAGTGCGGCGCGACACCGCAGCCTCGCGCACGATGTCGGCAATGGTGGTCTCGGCATAGCCCTTGGCCGCCACGGCATGCGCCATGCCCTGCAGCAGGCGCGCGTAGTGCTCGCTCCCGGGGCCCTCCGCAGACTTGGAGGGAGCCGGTCTTTCGATGGTTTCGCTCATGGAGGACACATTTTCCTACGCCCGGGTACTTGACAGTACCAACTCACAATTGCAACATGGCAGCACACGGTACGAAGATGTACCAACAGACCCGCCCCACGCAATCCATGCTTTTCCAAGGCTTGTTCCCATGACCGACCTCGTTGTACGCCGCCTGCTGATCGACCTGCAACCGCCCTTCGCGCGCAACTGGTGCGGCGGCGACGCATTCTCGACCGCTTTCTTCAACGCCCTGTCGATGAGTTTCCCCTTCGGCGAGCAATTCTTCATCGACGCGGTGCGCGACGCAGTCGCCACGCTGCCGCCGGAGACGCAGGAGCAGCACAAGGCCGACGTGCGCGGCTTCATCGGGCAGGAGGCCACGCACCGGCGCATTCATTCGCTCTTCAACAACCATCTGGAGAACCAGGGGCTGGTCGACCGCTGGACGGCCCGCGCCAGCAAGCGCATGGAGCTGATGGAAGGCGCCGACCCGCGCCACGCGCTGGCGGTGACTGCGGCCACCGAGCACTTCACGGCCATGTTCGCCGAGTGGCTGCTGGCCCATCCCGGCATCCTCGACGGCGCCGAGCCCCGGCTGCGCACCATGTGGCTGTGGCACAGCGCCGAAGAGCTGGAGCACAAGAGCGTGGCCTTCGACATCTACAAGGCCGCGGGCGGCTCCGACGAATGGCGCACGCGCTGGTTCCGCCGCGTCACGATGATGTTTCTGGGCGACCTGATGCGCCAGACCATCGACAACCTGCGCCACGAAAAGCAGCTGTGGAAATGGTCGACCTGGAAGAGCGCCGCGCGCATCCTGCTGAGCCGCGACGGCCTGCTGCGCGGCAACATCGCCGGCTGGCGCAGCTACCTGCGCACCGATTTCCATCCGATGCAGCAGGACAGCAGCCTCTCGGAGCGCTGGCTCGCGGACAACCGCGCGCAATACACGCCGGTGGGCGCAGCGCCTGAGGCGGCGGCCGCGCGCTGACGGCGCCGGCCCGCGCTCAATCGCTCAGAAGAAGGTCGCGCGGGTCGTCGTGTTGCCGCCGGCCTGCTGGTGCTCGGGGCGCATCTGCAGATCGTGCAGGGTGTCGAAGTCGGACGGGGCGTCCGGCACGCGCATCACCACTTCCAGCTCGTGCATCGACGCGACCCAGCGGCCGGCCGGCGATTCGGCCGGTTCGTCGTTGGCGAACACGCCGTCGCGGATGTAGAGCGTTTCGCCTTCGGGGCGCTCCGCGTGCAGCTCGATCAGGCGCGCGATCGAGAAGTTGTATGTGACGAGCTTCTCGCGCGTCTTGCGGTCCTTGCCGCCGCAGTTGAACGAGCCCTCGGCGGCGATGACGATGCAGGAGCCGTCCACGCCGCCATCCATCTCGATCTCGTTGCCCGAGCGCCAGATGGCGTTGGGCAGGCGCACGCGCACCTTGTCGATGACCAGGTCGCGCTGCTTGTTGAGGCTGCCCAACGGCGGCACCAGCGAGCGCAGCTGACGCAACCGCTCGGCGAAGTTGTCGTCCATCAGGAACTCGACATGGTGCGTGGCGCTGCCGGAGGAGCGCCTGACCACCTGCATGACCACGTGGCGCGACTTAGCCATGGCAGAGCCCCTCAGCAAAGGTTGAATTCCGTGGCCCGCACGGGGCGTGGACGGCTTGGCAGCAATTCATTGGAAATCGGCGACTGAATGGATTTTTGATTACATGCAATTACATGCATCATTTGTGTCCAACTGTATAGCGATTACCGGGAATGTGGAAGGCCATTCCGTGACTTATGCACGAGGAAATGTCGCCAAAATGCCTCGTCGATGTGCTAGCAGCTCGCCCGCACCAGAGGCAGAAAGCCCTTATTCGAGGGCTTCGTCGAGAGCCTTGCACGAAGGCGCGCAGACGGTCTGCGACTTGCCCAGCACCTGGCGGGTTCGCAGCTGCGAGCGCACGCGGTGCTTGCCGCACATGAAGCACGACATGGTCGCCCCGCTGAAGGAGGCCGAAGCACGGAACGGCGACCCCGGCGCCTTCGACTTGTAGCGCAGGCCGTCCGCCACCACTGCCGTCTTCACTTCACCCTTCGCCATGCATTTAGTCCTTGCTGTTCGGTTCGGCACGGCGCATCGCGCGTGCAATGGCTTCCCGGGCACCGATTTCGGCCGCCAGGGAAGCGTCCAACGCCGAGCGGCAAAGCCCGGCGTGCTGGTAGTTGAGGTTTTCGTACACCTCGGCCGCGGCCGGATAGGCATCGAGCAGGCGACCGAGTTCGGCGCCCTGCTCTATGTCCTCGAACTCGTGCACGAGGTGTTCGACCACGGAGCGGTACTGCTCCGCACCCACGGGTACGGGGCTGTGCTCGAGCTTTTCCAGCAGTTGCGCCAAAACATGGGTCACCGCCAGATCGGCCTTGGGAGACGGATTATCGGTCGTGTTCATGATCGGCATCTGGGGGCAGCATACGCCTATGCAAGTGGCTGCTCGTACAGGGTTGTCTCCGGCGGGTCGGCAGTTGCGGCCTTTCCGGCCTTCTGCTGGGCCGCCTGCATCCGCTGCAGCAGGCTGTGAAGCATTTCAGTGGACAGCCCGTGGATCACCAGCCGGTGCCCCGCTCGCAGGGTCGACAGCGGCACCAGCGGGTGTTTGTTGTTGACCAGAATCAGGTGCTCCGGCGCGTTCAGGATCGTCGCCGCGTAGATGCCGATGGTTTCATCGAGCTGCAGGGAATTGGCGGCCCGCCAGAAATCGTTGTCCGTGAGCATCAGCTGGTACAGCGGCGTGAAGAGCTCGATGGCGCTTTGCAGATCCAGAAAGTTGAGCCTGCCCTGCGGCATGTCTTCCAGCCGCAGCCCCGGCTCCTTGATCATCGAGAAATCGACTCTTTCCGCCTTGCCCAGCGCCAACCCCTTGTCGCGCAGCGCGGTGTTCAGCCTGATCACGAAGTTGAAGAGGTTCAGGTCGTGCTTCAGGAACATCTCGTCCTTCAGCGCGTCGATGTCGGCCGGCTCCAGCGGGCTGGTGGCCACCGGCGCCGGCGAATTCCGCCCGATGAAGGCCAGGATCTGCGAGCCCAGGTGGAAGTGCCTGAGGATCAGCCAGTTGGCCTCCGGCGACACGAAGCGCTTGAGCCCCCAGGCCAGCAGCCGGTGCAGCAGGATCGAATGCGACCAGTTGCGCGGCACGAACACCTTGGCGATCTGGATCAGGATGATGGTTAGCCGCGCGATCGGCCGCAAAAAAGGCAGCAGGTACTGGCGCGAACCCGAGCTCGAATCGGCCAGCCAGGCGGACTTGACGTCGTCCGGCAGCGGTGTGCTCTGGTCGAGGTAGAGCGCCAGCCAGGGGCTGGGGTCGCGCTCGTCGTGGGCTTGCTTCAGAAATTCAGGCGTTCGATCCATGGGGCATCCGCTGCGTGATGTGTTGGAACTGCATCAGGTACAGCGCGGCCGTGTGGCGCGCCGTCTCGACGATCTGGCTGGCGGCGCGCGGCTGCCCTTCCACCGCCATCACCATTTCCACCGCCGTGAGCCAGCGGCTCAGGTGGTTCTCGTCGTTGTGGCCGTGGTACTCCAGGAAGCGGAAGGCATCCGGCGGCAGCTTCAGGCTGGCCTTGAGCAACGGCAGCAGTGCCGGCACGATGCGCTGGCCCGTGCCCTCGATGATGTAGATAGCACCCAGCAGGCCGATCGGGTCGCGTGTGGCGGCCAGCCCGTGCAGGTAGGCGTTGAGCGCTTCGCCGCCGGGGTTGCGCCGCAGGTCCTCGATGTTCTCGACAGTGCCACCCGCCTTGCGGTAGTCGCTGAAAAGGATGTTGAAGTCGTTCTGCTCCTCGCCCGCGTGCACACCGATCAGCGAGGCCAGCACCTGGTACGGCTCGCTCAGCGAGGCAGCGCCTTCGCGCATCCACTTGCTGCCTTCGCGCACCTGCGGCACCCATTGCTCCATCCAGTTCAGGTAGTCGGGCACGGCAAAACGGCGCTCGCGGATCTGGCGGATCAGCGGCGTGCGCCACACGCGCGAGCGGTAGTCGTGCCAGATGGCGGCCAGCTCGGTCAGCAGCGCGCCCAGCCCTTCGGGCGCGGCGGCGGGGTCGTGCGGGGGCGCTATCACGAGATCGTCGTCCGGCACGGCCGCAGCGCGAGGCGCCGTCAGAACTGGCGCAGCATCGACAGCCTCCACTTCGAGCAGCATGTACGCCGCCATGAAGCGCCCCGATTCCGGCACGTAGCAGAAGATCTGCTCGCCCGGTTTCAGCGCCTTGGTGTGCAGGAACTCGGCCAGCATCACCAGGATCGACGCCGCCCCCGTGTTGCCGCGCCACGCGAGGTTGCTCCACCAGCGCTCGCGCGGAATCGACAGGTCGGCCTTGGCCATCAGGTCCTCGACCACCGGGATGAATTTTTCCGACGAGTAGTGGCACAGGAAGTGATCGACCCGCTTCGGATCGACCCAGCCGTCGCGAACCAGCCCCGCGTACTCGTGGATGCCGATGTCGAACAGGTGCGGCAGCAGCCGGATGTCCTGCCGCAGCGACAGCGCCCCCGCCGCCTCGGCCTCCGCCCAGGAGCCGAAGTCGAGATGCCCGCGCGCGCGATCTTCGGTCAGCCCCAGCTGCATGCAGACCGGGTAGTCGCCCGAGAACGCGCGCTGGTGCACCCACTTCAGCTTCAGCCGTAGGCCCGGCGAGCCGGCCAGGGCCGATGCGCCGTCGGACAGCAGCAGGGCCCCTGCCCCATCGGACAGCATCCAGCGCAGGAAGTGCGAGTCGAAGTCGGTCTCGTAGCCGCGCGCCGCGAAGCGCGAACGCTTGAAAAGACGCGATGGCATCTCGCTGGCAACCGCGATCGCCGAACGGTGCGCGCCCAGCTCGATGCCCTGCGCGGCGGTCTGGATCGCCGACACGCCCGCGGCGCAGATGCCGTGCACCGAATGCGTTTCCATCGGCTGCGCCGCCAGTTCGCCCTGGATCATGTTGGCGAAGCCCGGCATCAGCGTGTCGCCGCCGGAGGAGCCGCTGGCCAGCAGCGACACTCGCGAGAGCTCCGCCCCGCCACGCCGCAGGCAGTCGCGGATCGCGCCGGCCGCCATCTGCGCGTTGGTGTGCCGGGTCATGCCCTCGGCGTCGATGGCGTAGTGCCGCGTGAGGATGCCGTTCTCCGCCAGGATGCGCCGCTTGATGCGCTCCGACATGCGGTTGAGCGGCGCGATGTACGCGTCCATGTGGTCGTTGGAGACGGGCTCGCCCGGCATGAAATAGCCGGCGCTTTCAAGGTACACGCGTTGGAATGGGACAGGCATGGTTCAGTGGGTTGATGGATCGCGGGGCATCAGCGGGCGGCTGCGAAAACGCGGCCACACGGCCCCCAGCACGAAGACGCGCACCATGTAGGGCACCAGCCCGCCCTCGTTGAGCACAGGGTCCACCCGCGCGCGGTAATGCGCGCGATGCAGGCGGGTGAGCTCGGACCAGTGGGCATGCGGGTTCTCATGGTGTGCGGTGTGCAGGCCGATGTTGAACAGCAAGGGGTTCACCAGCCCTTCGAAATTGCGCGCGTAGTTCAA
>Ga0068853_100003292_pt1 | contig 12355 bp, 9 predicted proteins | sample KBSCornC32_FD_65655 | JGI IMG/M metagenome (GOLD analysis project Ga0068853, IMG submission 65655) | Corn rhizosphere microbial communities from Kellogg Biological Station, Michigan, USA - KBS Corn C3-2 | ecosystem: Host-associated > Plants > Roots > Rhizosphere > Soil ... | reverse complement strand
CTCGTTGCAGGGCAGCTCACCGCGCCGCCGTAGCAACCGGAGCCCGCTTCGCCCTTGTAGCAGACGTCGATCGTGTTCGACGACACCGGCCAGGTCGCGCCGTTCGCGGCGCTCGTGCAATGCGTGTGCGCGGCGCCGAAGTTGTGGCCGAGTTCGTGGCCGACGATGCGCGCGGAGAGGTCGACCCCTACCTGCGAGCTCGTGAACACCTTGTTCACGCTGTAGCTGCCGCCGTTGCCATTCTTGTTGCAGTACGAATTGATCCACGCGATGCCGGACGCGGAGAAGCCGCTCGTCATCTGCCCCGACAACAGCATCGTGAAGTCGCGGTCGACCGCGGCGTGGTTGACCTGCCAGTAGTTGCCGAACGTGTTGAGGTCGGCATTGCTCGCGGCCGCGTTCGCCGCGATCGAATACGGCGTCGCGCCGGTGCGGAAGATCGTCGTGCCCTGCTGCAGCATCACGTTGAGGTCGCGCACGTACATCACGTTCATCGTCGCGAACAGGTCGGCGATCCAGTTGCTCGCGGCGGTGAGGTTCGACGCGCCGGTGCCGCCGAAGCGGTTGACGAGCAGTTCGTGGTCGACGTCGACCGCGATCAGCGCGCCGCGCGGCGTGGCCGTGGTGCCGCCGCCGGCCGACAACGGCAGCGGGTCCGGCGGCGTGCCAAGGCCCATGACGCTTCCGTCGTCGGGGAGCACCTGCGGTGTCACGCCCTTCGGCAACGCCTCGTCGGACGGCTGCACGACGAGGTGCAAGCCGCGTGCGTCGGTGCGTGCGGATACCGCGAACGCACCGGACGGACCCGAGCCCGCACCCGTGATGTTGCGCAGACCGGGATCGAACGCGAGCTGCGCACGCACCTGGTCGCCGGCATCGCGGCCGATCAGCTCGATGCGCATGCTGCGCGGCAGCTCGTGTTCGCCGTCGGGTCCGCGCGCGACGAGGCGCGCGCCGGCGGCGTAGATGTCGATGCGCGTGAAGCGCAGGCTCGCGCGGCCGCCGTAGCCGTCGGGGAAGTCGTCGATCGCGATGGCTTCGCCGGTGCGCAGGGCACGGAGCGCGTCGGCACGCGAAGGCGCCAGCGGCGCTTCGTGACGGGCCGCGAACGCGGCGGCGCTGCACAGCAGCAGCGCGGAAGCGACGAGTCCACGCATGGAGCTCTCCCGGGTCGGACGCACGGCGCGCGGCACCATTCTAGTCCGGTTCGCCGCCATGCGCGACGCGGTCGTGCGTGATGGCGCCGGCCGGCGCGCGATCGCCGACGGATCGGATCCGGGGCCCGTGTCTCATTCCATACAAATAAAATAAATATATTAAAGCGTCCCATCGCGCCGCTCGGCGTTGCCATGGGCGATCCGTCACATGAGGAGGAGATCCGCAATGAACATTCATTCAGGCATTCCCGCGTTGTTCGCCGTGCTGGCATTCGGAGCGGGGGCGGCGCAGGCGTCCACGGTTTCCGTCTCGCCCGGCGGCAGCACCACGATGGCCGGTTCGGCCACCTTGCAGGTCGTCGGTCCCAGCGGCATCGAATACAGCGGCACCTGCAACCTGTCGTTGCAGGGATCCTTCACCCCGAGCACGGCGGCGCTCTCCATCAGCAGCGCGGACTTCGCCTATCCCTGCGGCACGTACACGGGGGGCTGGCCGGTGTCCGCCACCGGGAACCCGCCGTGGCATGGAAGCACGTTCGCGATCACGAGCACGTCCTGGAAGACGCCGATCGTGGATGCCAGCGTCGACATCGTGCAGGCGGACGGCTTCAATCCGTTGTGGGCTGCGGGGTGCACGTCCAGCGTGGCGTGGCCCATGTACTGGGGGACGAACGCGAGCGGTACGGCATCGTCGGTGACGACGAGCGGTCTGCAGAAGTTCGCGACCACGTCGGGCGGCCGGCAGTGCTACATCTCCTTCACGCTCTACTTGTCGCCGTTCCAGACGTTCACGACGCATCCGTGATCGTCCCCGCCGAGGCCGCACGCATTGCGTAGCGGCCTCGGTCTTCGCGACCGGCGTCAGTGCTGCGTGACGAGGATGTCGCGCAGCGCGTTGCCGGCGCGTTCGGCGGCATCGACCGGCTCGTCGCCGCGGAACAGCACCTGGCGCTGCGCCGAGACCACGACGCTGCGCCCGGGTGCGAGTCCGCTGCGCGCGAAGCGCGAGCGCTCCCACACCGCGACGAGCGGCTGCGCCAGCGCGGGGTGGCGCACTTCGACGCGCATGTTCGCTCCGAGATCGCGCACCTGCTCGACGCGCGCACCGCCCTCGCCGGCACTGAACTCGATGTCGTGCGGGCGCACGAACGCGACCACGCGTTCGTCGTCGATGCCGGTCCAGCGCGCATGCAGCGCCGCCGGCAGCTCGTTGACCTCGCCGAGGAAGCGGCACACGAACGGGTTCGCCGGATGCGTGTAGAGCGTTTCCGGATCGCCGATCTGCTCGATGCGCCCCTTGTTCATGACCGCGACGCGGTCGGCGAGCTCGAACGCTTCCTCCTGATCGTGGGTGACGAACACGCTCGTCACGTGGATGCGGTCGTGCAGGCCGCGCAGCCAGCGGCGCAGGTCCGCGCGCACGCGCGCGTCGAGCGCGCCGAACGGTTCGTCGAGCAGGAGGATCTGTGGTTCGACCGCGAGCGCGCGCGCGAGTGCGACGCGCTGGCGCTGGCCGCCGGAGAGCTGCGCCGGATAGCGGCGCGCGAAGTCGCCGAGCTGCACGAGTTCGAGCAGTTCGCCGACCGCGCGTTCGAGCTCGGCGCGGCGCGGGCGGCGGAACCAGCCGCGCACGCGCAGGCCGAACGCGACGTTTTCGAACACGGTGAGGTGGTTGAACAGTGCGTAGTGCTGGAACACGAAGCCGACATGACGCTTGCGCGCGCTCAGCGCGGTCACGTCGCGCCCCTCGAAGCGCACGCTGCCGCGATCGGGGAATTCGAGCCCGGCGATCGTGCGCAGCAGCGTCGTCTTGCCGCAGCCGGACGGGCCGAGCAGCGCGAGCAGTTCGCCCGACTCGATCGCGAGGTCGATGCCGGCGAGTGCGGTCGCGTCGCGGTAGCGGTACTCGATGGCGGACAGCTCGATGCTCATGGACGGTTTCCGTCGGCGGGTGTCGCGCGGCGCATGCGCCAGCCGACGAGTTGCTTGAGCGCGAGCGTCGCGAGCGCGAGCAAGGCCAGCAGGGATGCGACCGCGAACGCCGCGGTGCGCTGGTATTCGTTGTAGAGGATCTCGACGTGCAGCGGCATCGTGTTGGTGAGGCCGCGGATGTGGCCGGACACGACCGACACCGCACCGAACTCGCCGATCGCGCGTGCGTTGCAGAGGATCACGCCGTAGGCGAGGCCCCAGCCGATCTTCGGCAGCACGACGCGCCAGAACATCGCGAAGCCGCCCGCGCCGAGGGTGATCGCGGCCTGTTCCTGCTCGCTGCCCTGCGCCTGCATGAGCGGGATCAGTTCGCGCGCGACGAACGGGAAGGTGACGAAGATCGTCGCGAGCACGATGCCCGGCACCGCGAAGATGATCTTCACGTCGTGCGCGGCGAGCCACGGCGCGAACAGGCCCTGCGCGCCGAACAGCAGCACGTAGATGAGCCCGGCGATGACCGGCGAGACCGCGAACGGCAGGTCGATGAGGCTGAGCAGCAGGCCGCGTCCGGGGAACGAGAAACGCGTGATGAGCCAGGCCGCGGCGATGCCGAACAGCGTGTTCGCGGGCACCGCGATCGCGGTCACCAGCAGAGTCAGGCGGATCGCCGCACGCGCGTCCTCGTCGACAAGGCTCGCGAGGTAGAAATCCAGGCCCTTCTCGAACGCGTAACCGAACACCGCGAACAGCGGCAGCACGAGGAACAGCGCGACGAACGCGAGCGCGAGCAGGAGCAGCGGCGCGCGCAGCCACCACGGGTCGCGCAGCGCGTTCGACGGCAGGCGCACGGCGTTCACGCCGCACCCGCGGAGCGGCGCCGCACGGTGACGAGCTGCAGCAGGTTCAGCGCGAGCAAGGTTGCGAACGAACCGGCGAGCAGGACGAGCGCGATCGCGGTCGCGCCCGCGTAGTCGTACTGGTCGAGCTTGGCGGTGATCAGCAGCGGCGCGATCTCCGACACCATCGGCATGTTGCCGGCGATGAAGATGACCGAACCGTACTCGCCGAGCGCGCGCGCGAACGCGAGCGCGAAGCCGGACAGGATCGCCGGCCACAGGGTCGGCAGCACGACGCGCCACAGGGTCGTGAGGCGGCCCGCGCCGAGCGTCGCGGCGGCTTCCTCGACGTCCGGTTCGAGGTGTTCGAGCACCGGCTGCACGCTGCGCACGAGGAACGGCAGGCTCACGAACACGAGCGCGACGGTGATCCCGCTCGGCGTGTAGGCGATCTTCCAGCCGTGCGCCTCGAGCACGCGTCCGAGCGGGCCGTTCGACGCGTACAGCGCGGTGAGCGTGATGCCCGCGACTGCGGTCGGCAGCGCGAACGGCAGGTCGACGAGCGCATCGACGAGCGCGCGGCCCGGAAAACGGTAGCGCACGAGCACCCACGCGAGCAGCGGCCCGAACACGAGGTTGACGAGGCCGGCGAGCGCGGCGCAGCCGAACGTGACGCGGTAGGCCGCGAGCGCGCGCGGCGCGGTCACGATCGCCCAGAACTCGCCCGCGCCGAGCGAGGCCGACTTCCACGCGAGCGCGGCGAGCGGCAGCAGCACGATGAGGCCGAGGTACGCGAGGCAGACACCGAGCGTGAGGCCGAAGCCGGGCAGTGCATGGCGTTGCTTCGCGTGCATCGCTCTCGAGTCCGCTCGCCCGGCCTAGCGGCCCGGCGTGTAGATCTGGTCGAAGCTGCCGCCGTCGGCGAAATGCGTGGCCTGGGCCTTCTGCCAGCCGCCGAACGCTTCGTCGACGGTGAACAGCGGCACCGCGGGGAACTTGGCGACCGCTTTCGCCGCGGCCGCGGCATCGCGCGGACGGTAGCCGTTCTTCGCAGCGATCTCCTGTCCCGCCGGCGTGTAGAGGAACTTCAGGTACGCCTCGGCGACCTTGCGCGTGCCGTGCTTGTCGACGACCTTGTCGACCACCGTCACGGGTGGCTCGGCGAGGATGCTCACGCTCGGCACGACGATCTCGAAGCGCGCCTTGCCGTCGCCCTCGGCGAGCGCGAGCAACGCTTCGTTCTCCCACGCGAGCAGCACGTCGCCCTGGCCGCGTTCGACGAACGTCGTGGTCGCGCCGCGCGCGCCGGTGTCGAGCACGGGCACGTTCTTGAACAGCTTGCCGACGAAGTCCTTCGCGGCGGCGTCGCCGCCGAACTTCTTCGCGGCGTAACCCCACGCCGCGAGGTAGTTCCAGCGCGCGCCGCCGCTCGTCTTCGGATTCGGCGTGATCACGCCGATGCCGGGCTTGACGAGGTCGTCCCAGTCCTTGATGCCCTTCGGATTGCCCTTGCGCACGAGGAACACGATCGTCGACGTGTACGGCGCGCTGTTGTCGGGCAGGCGCTTCTGCCAGTCGGCCGGCACGAGGCCGGCGTGCGCGGCGAGCGCGTCGATGTCGTAGGCCAGCGCGAGCGTGACGACGTCCGCCTCGAGGCCGTCGATGACGCTCCGGCTCTGCTTGCCCGAGCCGCCGTGCGACTGCTTGATCGTGACGGTCTCGCCGGTGCGCTGCTTCCAGTCGGCGGCGAACGCCGCGTTGACGTCGCGGTAGAGTTCGCGCGTCGGGTCGTAGGAGACGTTGAGCAGGCTCGCGTCGGCGCGCGCGGTGCCGGCAGGGCCAAGGGGGCCGGCCGCGAGCGCGGCGGCGAGCAGAGAGGCGGACCAGCGTCGCATGGCGGTTCCCCGGTCGAAGATCGAGGGAGCCAGTCTGGCAGCGAATTCGTTATCGAGGTGTTAGGCGCGCATGACGATTCGGCATGCGCATATGCAGCGGCGCCGCGGCGAAAAAACGGCTGCCATTCCGCGAGGAATGGCAGCCGCATCGTGCAGCCGTCGACAGCGGGACTCAGAACTCGTACGAGGCGCCCGCGTAGAACGTGCGGCCGATCGCCGGCTCGAGGCCGCCGCTGAACACGCGCGCGTAGTAGGTGCGGTCGGTGATGTTCGACACGCCGCCGAGCAGGCGCAGCTGCGGCAGCACCCACCAGTCGGCGGAGAAGTCGGCGACCGTGTACGACGGCACCTTGGCGGGAATCGTGACCGTGGTCACGCCGGCGTTGGTGACCGTCGCCGGGAGGTTCGAGTCCTGCCAGTACTGGCTCGCGACCGATACCGCCGACAGCGCGAGCTTGTAGTGCTTGTCTTCGCGCCACGACACGCCGACGCGGGCGAGGTAGTTGGGCGAGAACGCGGGCTTGTTGCCGAGGTTCGCGGGATTGCGCGTCGACGTGAATTCGGCGTTGAGCAGGCTCACGTTCGCGAACACGGACAGGTGCTGCGTCGTCTTCGGATCGCGGGCGGCGAGGAAGTCGTAGTCGATCTGGCCCTCGAAGCCGCGATGGCGCGTGTCGCCGGTGTTCACGTTGATCGTGTTGCCCGGCGGCATGTCCGGGATCTGCGCCGACTCGATGCGGTCCTTCACGTTCACCCAGAACAGGCTCGCGTCGTAGAACAGGCCGTCGACCGGCGTGCCGTGCACGCCCGCTTCCCACGACACGACGTGGGTCGGGTCGGGATCGTTGATCGAGCCCGCGGCGGTGTTGCCGAACGGCGAGCCGATGTCGAAATAGCGCACCGGGCGCCAGCCCTGCGAGACGTTGAAGTACGTCTCGTTGCCGCGGCCGAAATCGTTGCCGAGGCCGAGGCCGAACAGCGGCACCGTGTGGTCGACGCTGCGATCGACGAGGTCGCGCGTGAGCGTGACCGGCTTCACCGTCTCGTTGATGTCGACATTCTCGCGCTCGAGGCGGACGGACGGCACGAAATGCCAGTTGCCGGCGAAACGGAACACGTTCTCGGCGAACACCGCGCCGTAGTCGGTCGAGCGGTCCTGGCGCAGGCGCGCGCAGTTCTTGTCGGCCGGGCTGCCGCAGGGGTTGCCGTGGCGGTCGTAGCGATCGGGATACAGCGTGTCGTCGGTCCATTGCCGGAACGGCGCGTCGGAGTGGTAGTACGTCGTGCCGATCGTGAACGCGTTGCCGCGGCCCCAGTGGTGCACGAGGCGCGCGTCGAGGCCGCCGAAGCGGAACTGGTCGTCCTGCAGCGTCGCGGTCGTCGGCGGGTTGCCGCGATCCTGCGAGCGCGCGGCGTTGTCCTGGTAGCCGTACCAGACCTTCGCGACGAGTTCGGTGTCGGCGTCGAACTTGCGCTCGTGGCCGAGGATCGCGACGTAGCGGTCGGTCCAGAGGCGGTTGTACGGCGTCGTCACGGTTTCCGGGTCGGCGACGAACTGCGGATAGAGGAGCTTGCCCGGATCCCCCGTGTTCAGGCTGTAAGCGTGGAAATCGAACGTGTAGTACGCCATGTCGTCGGGGCGGTAGCCCAGGTGCAGGTCGCCGCCGCGAAGCTTCGAGTCGCCGTTGTCGCGCTCGCCGTCGCTCGTGCGGTAGTTCGCGTCGACGAGGTAGTCCCACGCGCCCGACGTGCCCGACAGCTGGTTGAACGTCGCGAACAGGCCGTTGCTGCCGACGACGTTCTCGGTGTAGCCGGCGAGTTCGCGGTCGGCGACCGGCTTGCGGCTGACGAGGTTGATCACCGGCGGCGGCTCCGGTCCGTACAGCAGCGAGCTGCCGCCACGGATGAGCTGCACTTCGGACAGGGTCTGCGGCAGCGGGAACGTATAGATCGTCGGGTAGCCGATCCAGTCGGACTCGAGCGGGATGCCGTCGAGCAGGACGGTGACGAACTCCGACTCCTGCGGATTGCCGATGCCGCGGTAGCTGAAGTTCATCTGGCCCGGCGACTGCTGCTCGGAATAGAAGATGCCGGGCGTCTGCGCGAACAGCGCGCGGTTGTTGTTGTCGACCACGGTCGGGATGCTGTCGAGCTTGGTGATCGACGTCTTCTTGGTCACCGTGATGAGCGGGCCGTCGACCTCGCGCATGATGTGCTGCAGCTTCGGCCGCGTGTCGTCGTGCAAGCCGCGCTCGCGCACGTTGATCTTCGGGAGTTCGGTGGTGTTGTTCTGTGCGTCGGCAGCGGCCGTGGCGTCGGCGGCGGCTACGTCGTCCGCGCGCGCGATCGCGGGCGCGAACAGGACTTGGGCAATCGCCAGGGCGAGCAGGCCCGGCACGAACGGAGTCGTCTTCATGCAACAATCCTCGGAGGGTCTTCGCGCCGCCCCCCTTGGACGTCGCGCAACCCCCTTTATCGCAGGCTTGCGCCGTATCGCGGTACCGCCTGCGGGCTTAGGTCCATAGGCGGAGTTCGGTGGGCGGGCGGGGAATGAACGGCATGGATCGACGCGGTTTCCTGCATTCGTGTGGTGCGCTCGCGGCCTCGGCCGCGGTGCCGGTCGCGCTCGCGGGCTGTGCGGCGGCGCTGCCCATCGCCACGCGGCGCACCGCCGCGGCACCGGATCTCTCGTTTGCGGACGCGTGCGGCATCCCGCCGGTGCACGTCTCGGCCGAGCGCGAGATCCGCACGGTGGTCGGCCTGCGGCCGTACCGGCCGTCCGGTTTCGTCGTGCGGGCCGAGCGGTTCGGCGACACCCTCGTCGTGCACAACTACGGCCACGGCGGCTCCGGCATCACGCTGTCGTGGGGCACCTCGAAGCTCGCGGTCGATCTCGGCGCGCCCGGCCATCGCGGCCCGGTCGCCGTGCTCGGCAGTGGTGCGGTCGGCCTGTCGAACGCGATCCTGCTGCAGGAGGCGGGCTTCGACGTCACGATCCACACGAAGGCGCTGCCGCCCGAGACGACCTCGAACATCGCGGGCGGCCAGTGGTTCCCCGCATACCTGTCCGAGCGCGCGAAGCGCACGCCCGCGTTCGAGGCGCAACTGCTCGCGGCCGCGCAGTTCGCCTACCGGCGCTACCAGATCATGATGGGACCGCGCTGGGGCGTGCGCTGGATGCGCAACTACTACCTGTCGCACGAGCCGTTCAACGAGGGCGGCTACATCGGCATGGACAGCCCGTTGCGCGAACTCATGCCCGAGCATCGTGACCTCGCGCCGGGCGAGCATCCGTTCGCCGACTACGCCCACGTGCGCCAGTTCGACACGCCGGTGATCGAGCCGCCGGTCTACCTCGCGGCGATGCTCGACGAATTCCGCATCGCCGGCGGCCGCGTGCGCGTCGGCGAGATCGCCGACCTCGCCGCGCTGCAGGCGTTGCCCGAAAAGCTCGTGTTCAACTGCACCGGTCTCGGTGCGAAGGCGCTGTTCGGCGACGCGGAACTCACGCCCGTGAAGGGACAGTTGACGGTCCTGCTGCCGCAACCGGAAGTCGAGTACGCGGTGATCGCAGGCGACTTCTACATGTTCTCGCGTGCCGACGGCATCCTGCTCGGCGGCACGCACGCGGAAGGCGACTGGTCGCTCGAGCCCGACCTCGCGGCGAAGCAGCGCGTGCTCGCGGGCCACAAGTCGCTGTTCGACGGCTTCCGCGCGTGCGGGCGCAAAGCCTGACGCGCGCGCTAGCCGGCAGGAGCGACGGACGTCGCGATGCCCTGCTTCGATCGAAGAATGAGCATCGCGGCGGCCGGCGCTCCCACAAAAGAAGCAATCAGCGGCGCGGCGGCGGATCCGGCACGAAGCCGCCCGGGAACGGCTGCGGTTCGCTGCGCGCGACCGGGCGCGCGATGATCCCCTGCGCGACGAGATTGGCGTAGCTGTCGTACCACACCGCAAGCGTTTCGGCGGGCGCGCGCGACGCGCGTTCGAACGTGGTTTCGTCGACGTGGGCGAATTCGCGCGCGCCGTGACCGGTGCCGAGGCGCTCGGCCGGCGCATAGGTGTCGGCCTTCGCGCGCGATTCCGGCTTCGCCTGCGCCATCGACGCGCTCGGTGCGGCCGCGCCCGCCGTCGCGGCGCGTTCGGAACGCTGCATTTCGGCGGCCGGTGCCGCGGCACTCGGGGCGGGCGGCGCAGGCGCTGCGTCCTTGGCGGCGTCGTTCGCAACCTGTTCGCGCTCGCGCCACACCGGCATGCGCTCGGTGAACACGGCGACGCCGATCACGCCGACGTTCTTCGGCCGGCCGGTACGCGCTGCATAGCTGTTCGGCAACGCAGTGAAATTGAACTGCGCGATCTCGTCGAGGTTCTTGCGCCAGCCGGCGATCTCGGTCGATTCCCACGCGTCGAGCACGTAGCCGGTCTGGCTCGTGTCGGCGGTCTGGCCGCTGACCGCGTTGACGCCGTCGACGCTGAGCACGGCGAGCACGCGCGCTCCGGTGCGGTTGGACAGGCGCACCGAATAGCGGTGGCCGGGGGTGCCGGCGACGTAGAGCTTGCCGTTGTCGGCGTAGGTCGGCAGGGTCTGGCCGGTGTCGCGGTCGACGACCGCGAGGTCGAGCAGGCTGCCCGCGTGCGCCGTCGAGGCGAGGCCGGCAGCGAGCAGGGCGGCGCAAAGCAGGGTACGCATGACGCATCTCCGTGGGTGGGCAGTGCTTCGTCCAACGCGGGCAGGGGCCCCACGGGGTTGAAACGCATGTCGGCGCCGCAAGCGAACGTTCTTTCCACGCGGTCATGGGCTTGCGCTCGCGGAACCCGAACGGGCGGCAGTTCCCGTAAACTCGTCGATCCCTTGGCAGCCCGTGCACCCGCGTGAGCCACGACCAGCGCCGGATCCTGACCGGCATCACGACCAGCGGCACGCCGCACCTCGGCAACTACGTCGGTGCGATCCGCCCGGCGATCGCCGCGAGCCGTCGCGCCGACGCGGAATCGTTCTACTTCCTCGCCGACTACCACGCACTGATCAAGACCGGCGACCCCGCGCGCGTGCAGCAGTCGACGCTGGAGATCGCCGCGAGCTGGCTCGCCTGCGGGCTCGACCCGGACACCGTGCACTTCTACCGGCAGTCCGACATCCCGGAGATCCCCGAGCTCACCTGGTTCCTCACCTGCGTGACCGCGAAGGGCCTGCTCAACCGCGCCCACGCGTACAAGGCCGCGGTCGACCAGAACAGCGCGGCCGGCGAGGACGCCGACGCGGGCATCACCGCGGGCCTGTACATGTACCCGGTGCTGATGGCCGCGGACATCCTCATCTTCAACGCGCACGAGGTGCCGGTCGGCCGCGACCAGATCCAGCACATCGAGATGGCGCGCGACATCGGCCAGCGCTTCAACCACCTCTACGGTGGCGACTACTTCACGTTGCCGGAGGCGCGCATCGAGGAGAACGTCGCGACCCTGCCCGGCACCGACGGGCGCAAGATGTCCAAGAGCTACGACAACACGATCCCGCTGTGGCTGCCCGCGAAGGACCTGCGCAAGGCGATCCTCGGCATCGTCACCGATTCGCGTGCGCCGGGCGAGGCGAAGGATCCGGAAACGTCGAACATCTTCGCGATCTACCAGGCGTTCGCGAACGCCGACGAGACCGCGGCGATGCGCCGCGCGTTCGCCGACGGCATCGCCTGGGGCGAGGCGAAGCAGGCGCTGTTCGAGCGTGTCGACGCCGAACTCGCGCCGATGCGCGAGCGCTACGACGCGCTCGTCGCCGAGCCCGAGCGCATCGAAAAACTGTTGCTCGATGGCGCGCGCCGCGTGCGCGAGATCGGCTCGCCGTTGCTGCGCCGCCTGCGCGACGCGGTCGGTATCCGCCCGCTGGACGAAATTCACGGCAGCGTGCGTGGTGGAGCTTCTCGCGATCGGGTGACGTCGACCGGAAGTGCGTTGCCGCAACTCAAGAGCTATCGCGAGGCCGACGGCAAGTTCTATTTCAAGCTGGAAGCCGCCGATGGCGCATTGCTGCTGCAGAGCCGCGCGTTCGCTGCGCCGAAGGATGCGGGCCGCTTGAGCGCCGCGCTCGTCGAGGCGGGCGACGATGCGACGGCGATCGCCGCGCTGCTGTCGCAATGCGTCCCTGACGCTGCCTCGGTGCTGCCGAATGAAGCGATCATCGCGGCGCTCGCGCGCCTCAAGGCCGACAAGCTCGCGAAGAAGACGCAGAAGAACTGAACGCCGCAGGCGACCGTCAGGTCGGCCCGCCTGCTTCGCAACTCGCGCGGCTTGATCCGCGCCCGCGAGGCTCTACATCTTCCCTGTGGGAGCGGCGGAAGCCGCGATGCTTTCGCCATCCGAGCAGAGCATCGCGGCTTCCGCCGCTCCTACAAAAGACGCCGATCAATATGCCGCCGGCGCCTGACGGCGTATCCTGAGCGACCCGACTCCCGATATCCGCGTCCGTGTCCTTCCGCCTGATCCTCGCCGTCGTCGCCGTGCTCTACCTCGCCAGCGTGCTCTACGTGCACTGGCGCGG
>Ga0068853_100003286_pt1 | contig 12365 bp, 7 predicted proteins | sample KBSCornC32_FD_65655 | JGI IMG/M metagenome (GOLD analysis project Ga0068853, IMG submission 65655) | Corn rhizosphere microbial communities from Kellogg Biological Station, Michigan, USA - KBS Corn C3-2 | ecosystem: Host-associated > Plants > Roots > Rhizosphere > Soil ... | reverse complement strand
CGCCACTCAATCAGATCACCGCGGCCAATGCAGGCAAACTGACCAAGGCCTGGTCCTTTCACACGGGCGACATGCCAGATGACGCGACCAAGGATCTCTACTCGCCCGAAAACACGCCACTGGAAATCGGTGGTCATCTCTACGCCTGCTCGGCCAAGGACATCGTCATCTCCGCCGACGCCCGCAGCGGCAAGGAAGAATGGCGTTACGACCCAAAGGTCCCCGACAACGCCATACCCTATGGCGCGAGCTGCCGTGGCGTCGCCTATTTCTCCGTTCCCGGCGCGAAGGCCGATCAGGCCTGCGCCTCAAGAATCATCTTCGGCACCCTCGACGCCCGGCTGATCGCCATCGACGCCAGGACAGGAAAACCCTGCGCGGATTTCGGCCAACAGGGCATCGTCGATCTCAACCAGGGCATAGGCGAGTCGGCGCCGGGCTGGTACTCTGTCACCGCGCCACCAACCATCGTGCGCGGCGTCGCCGTCATCGGCGCGCAGGTCAAGGATGGTCAGGCCGAGAATGCACCTTCTGGCGTCGTCCGCGGCTATGACGCCACCACCGGCAAGCTCGCCTGGGCGTGGGACATGGGCCATCCCGACCGTACCGGCGCGCCGCCTCAGGGCGACACCTACACGCGCGGCACGCCGAATATGTGGACCGTCGCTGCAGCCGATCCGCAGCTCGGTTATGTCTACCTCCCGCTCGGCAACGCCGCCGTCGATTATTATGGCGTCGATCGCAAGGATTTCGAAAACGAGTACAACTCGTCCATCGTCGCCATCGACGTCACAACCGGCAAACCGGTCTGGCACTTCCAGACCGTCCATCACGACCTTTGGGACTATGACCTCGGCTCACAGCCGACTCTCGTCGATTTCCCGACCGTGACCGGCAAGACCCCGGCCATCATCGTGCCGAGCAAGCAGGGCCAGATCTATGTGCTCGACCGCAAGACCGGCAAGCCGCTCTTCCCTGTTGAGGAGCGAAAAGTGCCCTCGGGCGGTGTCGAGCCGGACAAGCTCTCGAAGACACAGCCCTATTCCGGCTACGCCCATCTCGATCAGCCGGTGCTCACGGAAAAGGACATGTGGGGCATGAGCCCGCTGGATCAGCTCTACTGCCGCATCCAATTCCATCGCGTGTATTATCAAGGCGAGTATACGCCACCTACGGTAAACCAGCCGTTCATCGAATACCCAGGCTACAATGGCGGCTCGGACTGGGGCAGCGTCGCAGTCGATACCGACAGCGGCGTGCTGGTCGCCAACTACAACGACATGCCGAACTTCAATCAGCTCATTCCGCGCAAGGAAGCGGACCAGATGGGCTTCAAGCCGATCGACAAAGGTGGCAGTTCGAAGAAAGCCAAGGCCATCGGCGACCCGCAGGCGGGATCGCCATACGCCATTGCCGTCAATGCGGGCTGGCGCCTGTCCACCGGCCTGCTTTGCTCGAAGCCGCCCTATGGCCACATCCGCGCCATCGATCTAAAGACTGGCAGGACCCTGTGGGACGAGCCGCTCGGCAGCGCCGACAAAAATGGACCGTTCGGGCTTCCCTCGATGCTGCCACTCACCATCGGAACGCCGAACAATGGCGGTCCACTGGTGACCGCCGGCGGCCTGATCTTCATCGCCGCGACCACCGACAACAAGCTGCGCGCGATCGACATCAAGACCGGTAAGCAGGTGTGGCAGGCCGATCTACCCGCCGGTGGCCAGACGACGCCGATGACCTACGAGGTCGATGGCAGGCAATATATTGTCATCGCACCTGGCGGCCATCATTTTATGGAAACCAAGGTCGGCGACGAAGTCATCGCGTATGCGTTGCCTACGGGATGAGTGGACACCCACCCTGTCGAGCGGAGCTTTTTCGCATCCTAGCCGTTCTCTTGGCTCATCCAGGGCGATCGAGGCAGGATTTATGTACTTCATGGCACTTGCCACCGACTATGACGGCACGCTGGCGCATGACGGGTTGGTCACGGCAAGCACCGTCAAGGCGCTGGAGAAACTGAAAAAATCGGGGCGCAAGCTCATCCTCGTCACCGGTCGCGAACTGCCCGATCTGAAAGAGGTTTTTCCCGAGTTTCCGCTGTTCGACAAGGTCGTCGCGGAAAACGGCGCGTTGGTCTACACACCGGCCAGCGAGGAAGAACGCACAATATCGCCCTCGCCTTCGCCCGACTTCATCGACAGGCTCAAGCGGCGCGGCGTGAAGCCGCTTTCGGTCGGTCGCTCGATCGTCGCCACCTGGGAACCGCATCAGGCCACGGTGCTCGACGTCATCAAGAAGCTCGGGCTGGACCTGGAGATCATCTTCAATAAGGGCGCCGTGATGATCCTGCCCTCTGGCATCGACAAGGCGACCGGGCTGGCGGCGGCGCTGGAAGATTTGAAGCTCTCCCCACATAATGTCGTTGCCGTAGGCGATGCCGAAAACGACCACGCTTTCCTGAGAGCCTCGGGCTGCAGCGTCGCCGTCGCCAATGCGTTGCCTGCCGTCAAGGACACGGCCGACCTCGTCACCAAGGAGACGCGCGGCAAGGGCGTCGAGGAACTGATCCGCAAGCTGATCAAGCGCGATCACCTGATTGCAAAAAAACGCTCGCGCGGCGTGCTGCTTGGAACCTCGCACGGCAAGGATGTCTATCTGTCGCCGACCGAGACGGTGCTGATCGCCGGCAGTTCCGGCATCGGCAAGTCGACTTTGGCCACCGCGCTCAGCGAGCAGCTCGTTGAGAAAGGGCTGCAGTTCTGCATCTTCGATCCGGAAGGCGACTATGACGGGCTGAAGGGCGCGGTGCCGCTCGGCAATGGCTCGACCGCGCCGAACAAGGAGCAGTTGCTGGAGCTCATCGATAAGCCGGGCAACAACATCGTGGTCAACGGCCTGGCGCTGAAAGTCGACGAGCGGCCAGATTTCTTCGCCGAACTGCTGCCGGGCCTCGGCAATGTCCGCTACCGCACCGCAAGGCCGCACTGGCTGATCATCGACGAGGCGCATCATTTGATGCCCAAGCGGCGTGGAGACACACCGGCGGTGCTTTCGATCGAGCTGCCTGGTACGGTGCTGATCACCGTCCATCCGGAAGCGATCTCTACCGATGCGCTCCGCCTGGTGACGGCGGTGATCGCACTCGGCCCGAAGGCTCAGGGCGTGATTAAGACCTTTTGCAAAGAGACCGGGCTCAAGGCGCCGAAAGACATACCGCTCCCCAAGGGTGACCGGGTGCTGTTCTGGCGGCCACACGAAGGCAAGAAGCCGTTCACGGTGAAGGCGAACGAGCCCAGCCAGTCGCTGAAGCGGCACAGCCGCAAATATGCCGAAGGCGAGCTAGACGAAGCCGGCAGCTTCTATTTCACCGGACCGAAGAAGGCGATGAATCTGAGAGCCCACAACCTCATCATCTTCGCCCAGATGGCGGAAGGCATCGACGACAAGACGTGGGAGTACCACTTGCGTGCCGGCGACTATTCCAAATGGTTTCGCAAGCAGATCAGAGACAAGGATCTGGCGCGAGAGACGGCCGAGGCCGAGAAGGACGAGACGCTGTCGGCGCAAGAGAGCCGCAAGCTGGTGATCGACGCGGTGCGGCGGCGCTATACGGCGCCTGCGACGGCGCCGGATTGATGAGCTGGACGAATTTCGCTTACATCAGCAAAGTTTCACGGATTGGCTGGATGGGGCGCCGCGTGGCGCTGGTGTCAGCAGTGCCGGCCGGCGTGCCCGACCTCTCGACACGACAATCGCCAGGACGCAGTCCCTCACAAAAAAGTGACCTACGACAGACAAGCGGCCGGTCCGCGCCGGCTAGCGGGAGATCCCACCAAGTAGCCCTTTCGAAAGGAACTTTTCGGGAGACGCGCTGTTGACCCGAACATACGGTGCGCCGCGTGCAGCCCAGTCCAGTTCCGATCGAAAGCAATTCCGGTGGATACGAACGCTCCCGTCGCCGAACCCGTCGATGAAAGGCCCACACGCCGTCCCGACCGCAGACACGCCAAGAGCGCGCCGGCTTCCGGAGCAGACAAGACGGACGCGGAAGCGCACGCAGGATCGGAACCAGACAGAAGCAACCATAAGCAGAGCGGCAATCTGTTCGGCTCGATCAAACGTCATCCGGTCATCGCTTGCATCGTGCTGCTTTTCGTCCTGTTGATTGCTGCGGGCGCGCTGCTCTGGTGGCTGCATGCGCGAAATTACGAATGGACCGATGACGCCTACATCGATGCGCGCACAGTGACTGTCGCCGCCGAGATCGCCGGCCGAATTACGGACGTTTCGGTTACCGACAATCAGCCCGTCGAGGCAGGGGCCGTGTTGCTTCGCATCGACGACAGCGACTATCAAGCCTCGTTAAAGCAGGCGCAGGCCGGTATCGCGGCGGCGCAGGCCGAGATCAACAACGTACAGGCCCAGGCCGAGGCGCAGAACGCCAAGATCGATGCCGCGCAGAAGCAGGTGGCGCAGGCCCAGGCGGCGCTTGAATTCGCTAAGGCCGAGGATCAGCGCAATCGCGAGCTGCTCGCCAAAGGCACGACGACCCAGCAGCAGGCCGAGCAGGCCGCTTCGACCTTGCGGCAGGACCAGGCTGGGCTCGACACCGCGACCGCCAACGCGGCTGCGACGACGAGCGAGCTGCAGGTGCTGGAGGCGCAGCGCAAAAGTGCTGAAGCCAAGCTGCAGCAGGCGCGAGCCACCGAGGACCAGGCCAAGACGGCGCTCACCCGCACGACGATCGTAGCTCCCCTCGCCGGCCGCGCCACCAACATCACCGCTGCCAAGGGCACGTATGCGCAGCCCGGACAGGTGCTGATGATGTTCGTGCCGAAGGACATTTGGGTGAAGGCAAACTTCAAGGAGACGCAGCTCGACCTGATGCGGCCCGGACAGCCGGTCGATATCGCCATCGACGCCTATCCGGACAAGAGCTTCCACGGCCGCGTCGACAGCGTGCAGGCTGGCAGCGGCACCGCCTTCAGCCTTCTGCCGGCCGAAAACGCCACAGGCAATTTCGTCAAAGTCGTCCAGCGCGTGCCGGTCAAGATCGTCTTCGACAAACCGCCGGACGTCTACCTGGGACCCGGCATGTCCGTCGTGCCGACGGTCACGGTGCGATGACCGACGCGGCCATAGCCCAAGGCGGCGAAAGCCGCTCCGCGGCCGGCGGCCGCAATCCGTGGCTCATCGCGCTCGTCGTCTCGATCGCAACCTTCATGCTGGTGCTTGACACCTCGATCGCCAATGTCGCGTTGCGAAACATCGCCGGCAGCCTCGCGGCGGGCATGGACGAGAGCACCTGGATCATCACCACCTATCTGGTGGCGAATTCCATCATCATCCCGATCAGCGGCTGGCTGGCCGACGTCATTGGCCGCAAGCGCTATTACATGATCTGCGTCGCCACCTTCACCGGCGCGTCCCTGCTTTGCGGCCTGGCGCCCAACCTCGAAATGCTGATCCTGTTCCGTATCCTCCAGGGCCTGGGCGGCGGCGGCATGGCGCCGAGCGAGCAGTCGATCCTCGCAGACACCTTCCCGCCGGAAAAACGCTCGCAGGCCTTCGCGCTTTACGGGATCGCCGTCATCGTGGCGCCGACAGTCGGGCCGACGATCGGCGGCTGGCTCACCGACCATTTTTCCTGGCATTGGATCTTCTTCATCAACGTGCCGTTCGGCATTCTCTCGCTGGCGCTGGTGCAATGGCTGGTGACGGAGCCCAAGCTGCTCGAGCGCGAACGCCAGGAAAGGCTGAAAGGCGGCCTCAAGGTCGACTGGGTCGGCTTCATCCTCGTGGCGCTGGCGCTTGGCTGTCTCGAGGTGTTTCTCGATGAAGGCCAGCGCAACGATTGGTTCGCCTCGAGCTTCATCACCACCTTCGCGGTGATCTCCGCCGTCTCGTTCATGATCCTCATCCCTTGGGAACTGGCCCGCCGTGATCCGATAGTCGACATGCGGCTGCTGTTCACCCGCCAGTTTGGCACCTCCTTCCTGGTTATGATGGCGGTCGGCGCGGTGCTCTTCAGCACGACGCAGATCATGCCGCAGCTGCAGCAGACTGCTTTCGATTACACCGCGACATTGTCGGGCTTGTCGATGATGCCGGGCGGCATCGCAATGCTCATGCTGATGCCGATCTCCGGCATGGCATCCGGCTTCGTGCAGCCGAAATATCTGATCATGATGGGGATGTCGCTGGTGGCAGTCGGGCTCTGGCATCTGACCTCGCTGGCGCCGGATGCGAGCTTCAACTTCTTTGCTTTCGCCCGCATCCTCCTGATGATCGGCCTGCCCTTCCTGTTCATTCCGATCTCGACCGCGGCCTATCTCGGCTTACCGGCGTCGAAGACCAATCAGGCTTCCGCCCTGATCAATGTCGCCCGCAACATCGGCGGCAGCATCGGTGTGTCTCTGACCAACACCGTGATCGCTCAGAACGCGCAGATGCATCAGTCCAACCTTGTCGCCAACACCGTGCAGTCGTCATCGGCTTACCAGCAGACTCTTCGCCAGGTCGGCGAGTATTTCACCGCGCAAGGTTCGCCCGCCATCCAGGCAAAGGCGCAAGCGGTCGGCTGGGTCGCGCAGCTTATCGGCCGCCAGGCGACGCTGCTCGCCTATGTCGACGTCTTCCGTTACTCGGCGATCGTTACCGCGCTGCTCGTGCCTCTGGCGCTTCTGTTGCGCTCGCCGAAATCCGGGCAGCCGACGAAATAGGAGAATTGGATCTAGATGAAATCGAAACTGATCGGCAAGACATCCGAACAAAGGACTTTCGTGGTTGTTCTGGACCTCGGCGAGGAAGCGTTCGCTTCCCTGACCGCCTTCGCCGTCGAGCACGGGATCACCGCCGCTTCGCTGACCGCGATCGGGGCATTCGAGAAGGCGGTGGTCGGCTGGTTCGATTTCCAATCGAAGTCCTATCGCAAGATCCCTGTCACGGAGCAGTGCGAAGTGCTGAGCGCGATCGGCGACATAGCCGTCGACGACAATGGCAAGCCGAGCCTTCACGTCCATGCTGTGCTTGGCCTGAGCGACGGATCGACCCGCGGCGGTCATCTGCTTGAAGGTATCGTTCAACCGACGCTGGAAATCACGGTACAGGAATCGCCCGGATACCTGCGTCGCAGGAGACGTCCGGAAATAGGAGCGGCGTTGATTGATCTCGACGCCTGACCGCCTAGGGCTGAGCTAGCGCCCGCATCATGCCACCAGGTGGGCGGTGCGAAACCACATTCCGCGTGGAACGTTCAAGCGACATGGATACATCGGAGATTTCTGCCCAGACCATCGCATTAGGACGCACTGGCGGATGCCTCTGCGGCAAAATTCGTTATCGTGTCACCGCCGACCCACGTGTCCACTACTGCCACTGCGATATGTGCCGACGTGCGACAGGCAGCGCCTTCGCGGTGCTTGCCTGGGTTTCGTCCGGTTCGGTGTCATGGCTTGGTGAGGCGCCTACGGTGCGTAGATCATCGCCTATCGCCGAGCGAGGTTTCTGTCAGGCTTGCGGTTCTCCCCTCACCCTCTCCTACGATGCCGACCCAGGTCAAATCGCGCTACATATCGGAACCTTCGACAGGCCCGGGGAGCTCGAGCCGCACCATAATTACGGCTCCTCGCAACGGCTCGGCTGGGTTTGCTGCGGCGTCGACCTGCCTAACCGGGATACGGAAGAGCGATGGTAGCAGCGTCTGGCATCGAATTTCCCTTGCCCTTGAGCACGGAGCCGATGGAAGCGCGCACGGCCGAGGCATTGCCGCGCGACGATGGACCTTGGCAGTACGAACCGAAATGGGACGGCTTCCGCTGCCTTGCCTTCAAAGGCGACAAGTCGGTCGACCTCAGGGCGAAGTCCGGCAAACCCCTTGGCCGTTATTTTCCCGAACTGGTGGCGACACTTGGTGAACTCGAAGCATCGGACTTCGTCGTGGATGGAGAGATCATCATCGAAATCGACGGGCGTGCCTCCTTCGATGCGTTGCAGATGCGGCTTCATCCGGCGGAGAGCCGCATCCGCAAGCTCAGCCGGGAAATGCCGGCGCAACTGGTGCTCTTCGATATGCTCGTCGCTCCGGACGGGCGGTTGCTTATGGAACTGCCGCTGCACGATCGGCGCGCGGCAGCGAAAGATTTCATTGCAAAGGCAAAGGCCAAGGCCTTGCGGCTTTCGCCCGCCACCACAAGCCTCGCGACAGCTGAAAAGTGGCTGGAGGGCAGCGGCAATGACTCCACGGACGGTGTCGTTGCCAAACAGTTCGACGATCCCTACAAGCCGGGCGAACGCGCGATGGTGAAGGTGAAACGCCGGCGCACGGCCGATTGCGTGGTCGGCGGCTTCCGCTACCTGAACGGCAAGCCGCAGGTCGGCTCGCTATTGCTTGGTCTCTACAACGACAAAGGACTGCTGGACCACGTCGGCTTCACCTCCACTATCGCCAATGACGAGCGTGCCGCTCTTACCGAGAAACTCGAGAAGCTGCGCGACGGGTCTGGTTTCACCGGCAAGGCGCCTGGCGGTCCTAGCCGTTGGAGCACCGAGCGCAGCGGTGAATGGAAGGCGGTAAAGCCGGAGCTGGTCGTCGAGGTTCGCTTCGACCATGTCACTGGCGACCGCTTCCGGCACGGAACAAAACTCTTGCGGTGGCGGCCAGACAAAGCACCGCGCCAATGCACATTCGAGCAGATCGAGTAGCTGACCTTCAGCGACTATGACGGGCTGAAGATCAGGTTCCAAATGCGAAGAGGCCAGCATCTGCATCCTCCGCGCTGGCGATCGACGCGGAGACGATCTCGGAGGCAATCTGCGAAAAAGGTGATGCCGTTGCAGCCATAGCCCATCACCGCATGGACCTGCGGATGATCCGGCACGCCGCCGATAATCGGCAGCCCCGTAACCGGTGGCGCCGAACGAACCACTCCAGGCGAACTCAGCCGTTGTGTCGAGCTGCAGGAAGATTTTTCCGAGCTTGTTCTTCAGGCTCATCGTCTTTTTGGGTGTCAGGGCGTTGCGTTTGTCCTCGTCGGTAAACTCCTCGTCCTCACCGCCGCAGATCACCCGGCCATCGGATGTCGTCCGGACATAGAGATAGGGGTCGGAAGCCTCCCAGATCATGGGCAGCGAGCGGCCAGAGTTTCCGCGGTTGCGGCCGGGTCGCGCTCGCCCATGTCGAGATGATGCGATGGCTGACGCTCGGCACGATATCGAGCAACTCGTATCCGGTCGTCAGCACAAGATGGCGGCCCGTGATCGAAGGGCCGTCTCGGGTCCTCGCGCCAAGGCGATTGTCCTCGATCGCAATTGCTTCCGCCGGCGGATAAAACCGCGCCTTGCGTTGCAGCGTCGCCAGTAGCAAGCCCGAAGTCAGTTTGCGCGGGTCAAGAAAGAGGCTCCGATGCCCGCGCGCCGACGCGCCTCGGCTTCCTGGCGAAGGCCCTCGGCGTCAAGTTTGTTGCCCGACAGATCAGTTCCGCGATTGGCCCTCGCAAATTGACCAGCGCCAAGCGGAAGCGTCGACAAGCCTGTCGTGCCGCATAGCCGCCGATCATCATCGACAGCTTGGTCAATGGCTGATCTATCTCAAACTGAACGAGCGCCGTTGTGGCGGCGGTCGACCCTTTCAGCGGCCCGCGCCGGTCAATGCAGATGACGGAACGCCCGTCGCGTGTCACCGCCCCCGCCATCATTGCTCCACTGATGCCCATGCCGATAATCAGCACATCGGCTTTCACATCTCGCCTCAGACGGTCTGTCGGCACGGCCGGTGAGCGATAGGCGGACCAGACAGGCGTGCCGCTTCTGAGATCGAGTTTGCGAAGCATGAAAACTCCTGGTTTGCGGACGATAAGTCGCGACGTGCCGTGCCGTTCCATGCGAACCAAGCTGGCTGATAGCCGTGGGAAACGGAACATCTCTTCGTTCGAAAGGTTTTTCAGTCGAGGCTCAGCATGGAGAATGTCATGGACCCGCGCGACAAACGGCGGTCTGCAAGGCAGGACGAAACCGAGGCTCCTATTATCGAGGAACAGGATTGGGCTGCTCTCGAAGGCAGCAGTATCCTGCCTGACAGCGTCGCGGGGAACGGTGATCCGCAAGACGAGGCCGAGGGAGAGCTGCCGGAAGAAGACGACGACAACCCCTTCCAGCAAAGCGACGAAGCCCTTCCGGACGATGAAGAAGAGCGCGCCCTGTCGCGCGATCCCTCCAGGCAAGGCAGCCGGTTCGACGAGATTTAGGAGGCAATAGGCCAGCGGCGTGCCGTATACGGCGGCACTCCTGCTGACTGCGTAAGTCCAAAGCGGCACGGAGTGAGATGCACGCAATAGTGCGCGGCGGATTTCTGACACATTCGTGTTCCAAGCGGCACCATCGCTTAAGGCGACGCAGGCTGCGAGGGCGGCGTCTGCGGTTGGTCGCCACCTGTACTGGACTGAGGCGTTGGGTTTTTCTCGACGCGGGTACTCTGATCTGGCGGCTGGCCGTTCACAGCGTCTGTCTTGGACATTGCCGGGTCCGATGACGTCTCGGAGGCTGGGGCAGGTGAATTCTGGCTGGGTTGCTGCGTCGACGGTGATTTAGCCTGTTCCCCGTATATTTCGGCGATGCCCCACGCGACGCCGGCCAATACCAATCCTGCGATAAGAATGTATAGCACGTGGGTGCCGGTTCTACCCTGTCGAGCTTTGTTCGTCGGAACTTCGTTAGCCATATCGGTGCCTGCTACTTGGGTTACCTGATAGAAGAACCTGCTGGCCAAGCGCAGGTTCCACCGCAGGAGTCTCCCGCGCGAAAAGGGGGTTGTCGGCAACCCCAGCCGCGCACTTTTTGAAGTGATCTGCAGCAGCGTGGAACATAAACGTCATCTGACGGTTCGCCAGGGAGCGGCACATGCCGCAATCAACGCCATGGAGGTCTGAGATGGCCAATACCCCTTCGAAAGATCATCGCATTTCGGACAAAGAAGCGCTGCGGATCGCAGAGCAAACCGACGTTTCCCCGAACCAGGCAAAAGACCTGGCCAAGGAGCACGGCAGGGAGAAGGCCAAGGAGGAGGCCCGGAAAACCAAAGACGAAGGCTGAAGGCGACGTTCCGAAACCGTCCAACTTCGGTGGCCGAGCGCCTTCACGAAGCCGGCTCTGCCGCGGTCACTCGCCACACAGTATTGCCGACGTCATCGGCAATCAGCAACGCACCGGCTTTGTCGACTGCGACGCCGACGGGCCGGCCCCTCGCCTCGCCTTTGTCGTTGAGGAAACCGGTGACGACGTCCTGCGCCATGCCGTTGGGACGGCCACCGCTAAACGGCACGAAAACGACCTTGTAGCCGTTGAAGCGATCGCGATCCCAACTGCCATGCTCGCCGACGAAAGCGCCGCCGCGATAGGATTGCGGCAGATTGCTTGCCGTATAGAAGGCAAGCCCCAGAGGCGCGACATGCGAGCTCAGCGCGTAGTCCGGCGGGATGGCTTTCGCCACCATGTCCGGCCGCTGCGGCATGACGCGCGGATCGACATGCTGGCCGTAATAGCTGTAGGGCCAGCCATAAAAAGCGCCGTCCTTCACCGACGTCATGTAGTCCGGGACAAGGTTCGGCCCGAGCTCGTCGCGCTCGTTGACCACCGTCCACAGCGCCTTGCTTTCAGGTTCGAACGACAGGCCGTTGGGATTGCGCAGTCCGCTGGCGAAGATGCGTGAACGGCCGGTGGCGCGGTCGACCTCCCAGATCGCGGCGCGGTCCTTCTCGGCCTGGATGCCGTTCTCGGTGATGTTGCTGTTCGAGCCGACGCCGACATAGAGCAGCGATCCGTCAGGGCTGGCCACCAGGCTCTTAGTCCAATGATGATCGATCGGCCCGCCGGGCAATTCCGTCAGCACCTTGCCGGAAGCAGTGATCTTGGCGTCGCCCGCATTATACGGGTAGCGTACGATCGCATCGGTGTTCGCCACATAAAGATCGTTCCCGACCAGCGCCACGCCGAACGGGGAGCTCAGATGATCGAGGAACACGCCCTGGTAATCCGGCTTGCCGTCGCCATTGGTGTCGCGTAGCAGAGTGATGCGGTTGCTGGGGCCGGTGTCGCCGCCCGACGTCACCCAGCCTTCGACCAAGCCCATGATGATGTCCTTCGGCCGATTGGGCGAAGCTCCGGGAGGCGCTTTCGACTCCACCACCAATATGTCACCATTGGGCAGCACGTAGAGCGAGCGGGGATGCTGCAGGCCCTTGGCCATCGCTTCGATCTGAAAGCCTTGTGCGACGGTCGGTTTCTCGTCGTTCTTCCAGCCGACCACGGACGCCAGATGCATCGGTGGGAAGAAATACTGGTTGATCTCGGGTAGTTTCGGGTTAGGT
>Ga0068853_100003284_pt1 | contig 12368 bp, 8 predicted proteins | sample KBSCornC32_FD_65655 | JGI IMG/M metagenome (GOLD analysis project Ga0068853, IMG submission 65655) | Corn rhizosphere microbial communities from Kellogg Biological Station, Michigan, USA - KBS Corn C3-2 | ecosystem: Host-associated > Plants > Roots > Rhizosphere > Soil ... | reverse complement strand
GCCGTAGCTATGTAACCGACGAGCAACGAAGTCATCGGCGTCGAGGACCAGCGAGGCTGGTCAGGAATTTGCGGTCTGAGGTACTAGAGCTTCACACCCGCCCCCGCCGGAGCGTCTGAGGCCATCCCTTTGTCGACCTACACCGGCAGCGCGGAGGCGGGCTTCGCCAGCCGGAGCGCGCTGGTTGGAGGCCTTGGGAACCCTCACAGGGTTCCAATTACTTGAAATCGGGTTCGAGGACGGCGTCGCGGTCGAGGGGCATGGTGCGACGCTCGGTCTTGGCGGCGGCTTCGTTGGCTTTCGGATCGCCGTGGGTTCCCGCGCGGCGGCTGAACGGCCGGTGTCGGGGACGTGCGCCCGTCGCCGTCGTTCCGGAGGCTTCGGCCGCTTCGACCGCCTTGGGAGCCGGCTGGAGCGACACGAAGAGCGGCACCGGAAGGTTCGGAACGACCAGCACGGTCTTGTCGTCGAAGCCGGCCATGCGGAGCACGAACTTCTCCGGCGCCTCGGAGTAAGGCTGGTCCAGCACGAGCGGCGTCAGCCCCAGCTCCTTGTTGTCGCTCAGGCGCACCACCGTGGCGCCCGCCGGATCGGACGCGAAGCTGAGCTTGACGGTGGCGGGAGGCTTGGCGCTCGCTTTGACCGTCTGGGCGCTCGCTTCGGAGAACGCCCTCGGGTGATCGTCTTTCGTCAGGCGCGCCACGCCTGCCAGGGCCAGCACGGCGGCCGCCACGCCGGCCAGGACGCCGAACACCATCTTGCCGTTGATGCCCCCCGGCTTCAGTGACGGCAGACCGGCATCGCCGGGCGCCGTTGGCACCGAGCTCAGGCCGTGACGGGGCGACGCCGGGAGCGGCGTCGGCGAATCCAGCATGGCCTGGTCGTCCGCCGAGCCCGGCTCGCGATCGGTCGGCGGCGGCGTGACCATGTTGTCCCGGTATCCGAACGGCATCTCCTTGCGCGACATCGGCGCCGCCATCCGGTTCACGGTGGTGAGCTCGGGCGGAACCGTCAACGACGGCGAGCCCGCCAGATAGTCCTCGGGATCGAGCAGCGCCTCGCGGAAGTCGTGCATCTTCTGGAAGCGGCTGTCCCGGTCCTTGGCGAGCGCGCGGAAGAGGATCATCTCGACGGCGGCGGAGATGGCCGGGTTGATCTTCCGCGCCGACGGCGCCTGGTGGGTGATGTGCTTGACGATGATCTCGCCGTAACCTTCGCCGCCGAACGGGACCTTCCCCGTCAGCATCTCGAACAGCAGGATGCCCAGCGAATAGATGTCGGCGCGGTGATCGGACTCGATCTTCCCTTCGCCTTGCTCGGGGGACATGTAATAGGGCGTGCCCATCACCGAGCCGGCCCGGGTCTTGTGCGTGACCTTCTCTTCCACCTGGGTCAGCTTGGCCAACCCGAAGTCGAGGACCTTCACGAAGTCGGGGTCGCCTCCCCGCGTGATGAGGAAGATGTTCTCGGGCTTGAGATCGCGGTGGATGATCCCCTGATCGTGCGAGGCCCCGAGCGCGTCCGCGATCTGAGCGCCGATCGCGAGCGCCCGCGCCTGCGAGAGGCAGGCCTCGCGCTTCAGGCGGTCCGCCAGCGACTCGCCCTGAAGGTACTCCATGATGAAATAGAACTCGCCGTTGGCGGTGTTCCCGAAGTCTCCGATGTCGACGATGTGTTCGTGGCCGATCTGGTTGACCGCCTTCGCCTCCATCACGAACCGCGACACCACCTCGGGGTTGCGCGCGAGATCGGGGTGAATGACCTTCAGCGCGACCTTCTTACCGATGACAGGATGCTCGGCGAGGAAGACCACGCCCATCCCGCCTTCGCCGATCTTCGCCTTGATCTTGTAGTTCCCCACCACCTGACCCACGCCCAGCGTCGAGGACGATCCGGAGCTCGGGAGCGGCGACGGCGGCGAAGACGGATCGAAAGAGGACTCGGACGATGGCGACGAAGACGACGGCTCCGGCGACAGCGACGTTGGTGTGGAGGAAGTCCGAGATGTCACGGGCAAAATATTTCCCCCCAGTCCCCTGGTCGTGTAAGCAAGTGTAGGGATCATATGCGCACGTGCTGGAAAGTGCATGCGGAAAAAGCGACCTGCAGTTTGCGAACCCAGTGGCCAGGTCGATGCCGAGATGGCCCCCCCGCGCGCAGCGGGCGACGCCGCCCCGAATCAACCGAAGAAGATGGAGCGGCGGTGCGTCAACAGCGCTGAAATCATGGTGTCGATGCGCCCTCGGACGATCTCGGCCGTGTCGGCGATGACGGTCGGCACATCCCCTTCCGTGGGGACGTGGATGGGAGCGCCAAACTGGATCGTCCACTTCGTCGGCAAGGGCAACAGGCCGAGCGGTCCGAGCAGCGGGAAGGTCGGTGTGATCGGGATGTACGGGATGCCGAGCGGCTCGGCCAGCGCGGTGACCTTCGTCAGCACCGGATGAATCTCCTCGGCGCCCACGATGGCCACCGGAATGATGGGCACGCCGGCCTGAAGGGCGAGCCTCACGAACCCGCCGCGGCCGAAGCGCTCGAGCCGGTAACGCTCACGGAACAGCTTGCCCACTCCGTGTAACCCCTCCGGGAAGACCGCCACGAGCTCGCCGGCCCGGAGGAGCGCGCGGGCGGCGGAGGAGGCGGCTCGCACGCCGCCCATGCGCGTGATGACGCCGGACATCCACGAGGATCGGAACGCGAAGGTCGCCACCAGCGGGCGGACGCGCCGGTGCCGGGGGTGCTCGCGCCGGACGCCGTGGATCAACATGGCGCCGTCGTAGGGGAGACCCCCCGAGTGATTGGCCACCAGCAACGCTGGCTCGGTCGCGGGAACGTGCTCGATGCCGAGCACCCTCACGCGAAAGTACCGGGAGTAGAGCAGCTCGAGGAGCGGCGAGATCTCGTCGAGAAAGCGCGGGTCGTGACCGAAGTCGTTCGTCTGATCGGGACGAGCCTGCGCGGGCGCGGCGGTGCGCATGGCCTCGTACACGGCCGCCATGGCCGATCGGAGGGTCGGGGGCTCTCGGCCTCGCGAGTCGTCGATCATGGCGTCCGGGACGGCCGTCCACCGCGGCCGCGCAGGCGCTCCACCACGGCGGTGAAGGCCGGCGGCGGCGGCGTGCTGAAATCGAGGGGCGTGGCTCCGACGGGGTGCAGGAAGCCCAGGCGCTCGGCATGAAGCATCAGGCGCTCGGCGTCGATGCCGGGAGCGCCGGCCCGGCGTCGGTCTCGGTCATAGACCCGCTCGCCGACCAGGGGGTGGCCGCGCTCCGACAGGTGGATGCGGATCTGGTGGGTGCGCCCGGTCTCCAGGCGAACGCGACACAAGGTGGCGCCCGGCAACCGCTCGATCACCTCGACGTGGGTGACGGCGCGTCGCCCGGCCGGCGCTCGCCCGCGGTGGTCCGCTCGGGCCGAGCCGCGCAGGCCGTCGCCTCGATCGGCCACCAGGACCGACTCGATCCGTCCCGGCCCGACCTCGCCCTCCGCGAGGGCCAAATAGGTCCGCGTGGCCAGGTGGTTCTGGAAGATGTGGTGAAGACCGCGCTCGGCGAGCTTGGTCTTCGCGAAGCAGAGCAGGCCCGAGGTCTCCTTGTCGAGCCGGTGGACCACGTAAAGAGCCTGCTTGGTGGCCTGCCTTCCGTCCGCTCGCCATGCGGCACGAAGCAGATCCATGGCGGTCCCCGTCTCCTTCTCGGCGAACGGCACGCTCGAGACGCCGGCGGGCTTCTCGATGATGACGAGGTGCGGGTCCTCGTAGGCGATGGCGAACCCGGGGATCTCGGGACGGGGGCGGGGACGATTGAGCTGAAGGGTGACGTGAGCGTCCGGCCCCAGGCGGTGGGCCGGGTCGAGCACACAGGCGCCGTTCACGGTGATCTTCCCGCTCTGGCAAAGCCGTCGCACGGCGCTCCAGCTCTGCTCGGGCAGGCGCGCGCGCAGCGCGGCTGCCAGGGTCACGCCGTCCTCGGCGGCGGTCGATCGGAAGTCGAGCGCGGGCGGCTGCGCTGGTCGCTGGTTCGCCACCAGACGAGGCCCGGCCGCTGGCGCCGCTCGGCGGGGCCCGTGCGGACGCGCCGCCGCTCGACCCGCCGCGCGAACGGAGGAGGAGGGGGGGGCTTCAGCCACCGACCAGCTCGAACACCTGGGCGAGGGCCGCGTCCAGCTGGGCTGGGTCGGAGCCGCCTCCCTGGGCCATGTCGGCGCGGCCGCCGCCCTTGCCGCCGACCCGCTTGGCGACCTCGCCCACGATCTTGCCGGCGTTGAACCGGGTCGCCAGATCCGAGGTGACCATCGAGACGAGGGCGATCTTGTCGCCCTCCACGCCGGCCAGGACGATCACGCCCGAACGGAGCTTGTCCCTCAACTGGTCAGCCACCTCGCGCAGGGCCTTGGGATCGGCCACGTCGGCCCGCGTCGCCAGGACGCGGACGCCCCCGATGTCACGGGCCTCGCTGGCCAGATCTCGGCCCCCGCCGGAGGCCAGCTTGCGTTTCAGCTTCTCGATCTCGCGCTCGCGCTCGCGCGCCTCGGCTTGCAGCTTCTCGACCCGCGCCGCGATCTCGAAGGGGCCGGCGCGGAGCTGCTCGCCCGCCGCCAGCAGCTCGGACTCCATGCGGCGCACGTGCTCGAGCGCGCCCGCTCCGGTCACCGCCTCCAGGCGGCGTACGCCCTGCGCCACGCCCGTCTCTTCGGTGATCTTGAAGAACGCGATGTCCCCGGTGCGGGCCACGTGGGTTCCCCCGCAGAATTCCTTGGACTCGGCCATGCTCACGACGCGGACGGTGTCGCCATACTTCTCGCCGAAGAAGGCGATGGCGCCGGCCTTCTTGGCGTCGGCGATGGGCAGCACCTGGGTTTCGGTGGCCGCGTTCTCGCGGATGCGGGCGTTGACGAGGTCCTCGACCCGGCGCCGCTCGTCGGCGGTCAGCGGCGCGAAGTGCGAGAAGTCGAAGCGCAGGCGCTCCGGCGCCACGAGCGAGCCCTTCTGGGCCACGTGCTCGCCCAGGACCTCCCGCAACGCGTGGTGAAGCAGGTGCGTCGCCGAGTGGTTGCGCCGGATGGCGTTCCGGCGCTCGACGTCGACGGTGAGCTCGACCGTATCGCCGACGCGCACTTCACCCTCGAGCCCCTCGACGAGATGCACCCACAGTGTGGAGACGGGCCGCCTCACGTCCGCGACGGACAGCCGGGCCCGTCCCGACCGAAGGGTGCCCGTGTCGCCGACCTGGCCCCCTTGCTCGCCGTAGAAGGGTGTCTCGGCGGTGACCACCGCGGCGCGTTTCGAGGACGGCCCGATCACATCGACCTCGGCCCCGTCAGCCAGCAGCGCCACCACCTTCGAGGAGGCCTGCGTCGTCTCGTAGCCGACGAACTTGGTCGGCCCCACCTTCTCCGCGATCTTCTGGTAGGCGCCCTCGACGGCGGCCTCTCCCGAGCCGTGAAACTCGCTGCGCGCGCGCTGGGCTGCCATGGCCGCCTCGAAGCCGGCCTCATCCACGTCGAGACCTTTTCCGGCGGCGATGACCCGCGTCAGATCGAGCGGAAAGCCAAACGTGTCGTAAAGCTTGAAGGCCAGGTCGCCGGGGATCCGACCCGGGGCCTGGCTCGTACCGGCGACGGCCCCCCTCGAGGCCGGCGACTTTCGCTTGCCGATCTCGTCGTCGAGGATCCCGATCCCGCGATCCAGCGTCTCACGGAAGCGGCCCTCTTCCTCCGCGGTGATCTTGGCGATCAAGCTGGCCCGCTCCCGCAGCTCGGGGTAGGCCGCGCTCATCATGCTCACCACTGCGCCGGTGAGGTCCGAGAGGAAAGGCTTCTTCACCCCCAGCAACCACCCGTGGTACACCGCCCGCCGCATGATCCGGCGCAGGACATACTCCCGCCCGGTCTTTTCAGGGAAGACGCCGTCGGCCACCAGGAACGCGGTCGCGCGCGCGTGATCGGCGATGGCGCGCAGCGACGCCGACGGTCCCGTGTAGTCGGTGGCGTCGAACTCGGTGCCGGCCAGGGCCGCCGCCCAGCCGACCAGGGGCCGGAGAAGATCGGTCTCGTAGTTCGAGCGAACGCTCTGGAGCACCGCGCACAGCCGCTCGAGGCCCATGCCCGTATCGACGGACGGCTTCGGCAGGGGGCGGCGCTCGCGGCTCGGGAGCTGCTCGAACTGCATGAAGACCAGGTTCCAGATCTCGATCCAGCGGTCGCAGTCGCAGGCCGGCCCCTGGCAGGTGCGCCCGGCGGCCACCTCGGCACAGGGGATGTCGTCCCCCTGGAAGTAGTGGATCTCGCTGCAGGGGCCGCAGGGCCCCGTCTCGCCCATGGCCCAGAAGTTGTCCTTGTCGCCAAGGCGAACGACGCGGTCCTCGCCGACCCCCGCGATCTTCCGCCACAGGCCCGCCGCTTCGTCGTCGGTGTGGTGGACCGTGTAGATGAGCCGGCGCCCGTCGATCGCGTAGTCCTTGGTCAGCAGCTCGTGGGCGAACGCGATGGCGTCCTCTTTGAAATAGTCGCCGAACGAGAAGTTGCCGAGCATCTCGAAGAACGTGTGGTGGCGCGCGGTCCGGCCGACGTTCTCCAGATCGTTGTGCTTGCCGCCGGCGCGGACGCACTTCTGCGCCGAGGTGGCGCGCTTGCCCGCCCGGCTGACCTGCCCGGTGAACACGTCCTTGAACTGGACCATGCCCGCGTTGGTGAACAGCAGGGTGGGATCGTTCGAGGGGACGAGGGACGAGCTCGGGACCTCCTCGTGCCCGCGGGCAGCGAAGAAGTCCAGGAAACGGCGCCTGACGGCGGGAGACAGAGCAGACGACATGGGGCGGAACAGACTAGCAGATAGGCCCGGCGGATACCCCCTTGGCGGTGGGTGCCCGATCATCGGCGCTCGCCAGGACTTTCGTATGCCCCGGGCGCCTCAGGGTTTGAAGCGGTCCAGAGAGAAGTCGTCGTCATCGTCGAGCTCGAGCCGGGGCTCGCGGGCAGCGGGGCGGGGCGCCGTTCCGCCGGCGGGCGCGGCGACCGTCTCATCTCCGCGCTGGACGCCGCGCGCGTGCAGCGCCAGGTCGTCGGGGCGGGTCGACTGCGCCACCGCGTCCTCGTAGGTGACGAGGTTGTGCGTGAGCAGGTCCTTGAGCGACTGATCGAAGCTGATCATCCCGTACGGCTCGCGGCCGGTCTCGATGGCTTGCAGGATCTCGCCGCTGCGCTTGGGATCGGTCAAGAGCTCGCGCACCCGCCGCGTGTTCACGAGGATCTCGACGGCGGGGATCATCCCCTTGCCGTCGGCCCGCGGAAGGAGGCGCTGCGAGATGATCCCGCCGAGCACGTTGGAAAGCTGCAACCGCGCCTGCTGCTGCTGATGCGGCGGGAACATGCTGACGATCCGGTTCACGGTGTCGGAGGCGTCCGCCGTGTGGAGCGTCGAGAGCACCAGGTGCCCGGTCTCCGCCGCCAGCATGGCGATCTCGGTGGTCTCCAGGTCGCGCATCTCGCCCACCATGATGACGTCGGGATCCTGGCGGAGCGCGGCCCGCAGCGCCTTCGCGAAGCTGAGGGTGTCGAAGCCGATCTCGCGCTGGTTGACCACGCTGCGGCGGTCCCGGAAGGCGAACTCGATGGGATCCTCGATGGTGACGATGTGACACGCCCGCTGCGCGTTGATGGTGTCCACCAGGGCCGCCAGGGTGGTGGACTTGCCGGCGCCGGTGATGCCGGTGACCAGGACCAGCCCCCGCTCGCTGTTCGCGAACTGCAGCACGGCCTCGGGCAGGTTCAGCTTGTCGAAGCCGGGCACGTCGGGCGGGATCACGCGCATGGCGATCCCGATGTGTCCGCGCTGCTGGAAGACGTTGACCCGGTAGCGCCCGCCCCCGGGCGCCGCGTAGGCCAAGTCGACGTCCCAGCTCGTCTCGAAGACCTCGCGCTGGTGATCGTTCATCATGTCCAGCGCGAAGGTCTGCAGGGTCTCGCGCGACAGCGGAGGCACGTCCCGCACGGTGCGCAGCTCGCCCTTGATGCGGAAGACGGGCGGCAGGCCCACCTTCAGGTGAATGTCCGAGACGCCGAGCTGTCGGGCCGCGGCGAGGACTCGGTCGAGGATCGCGCTCACGGGTGGCCTCTCGATGACGATATCACGGATGCGTTGGCCGGTGGAGGCCGCCCTCGCATCGACCTCGAGGCGCGGCGAACCGGCGTCGCGATCCGAAATGCGTTGAGGTAGCCTGAGCGGGTGACGGTTTCGTCGCCTCCGCAGGCCTCGGGCCAAGAGGTCCTCGTCGTCGACCGCGACGAGAAGGTCACGCGCGGCCTCGAGAAGCTCCTCGGGCGCCTGGGGATGGTGGTGACCGCCACCGCCGACAACATCCGCGCCCAGGATCTGCTCCTCAACAAGTTCTTCGCGGTCGCGCTGTTCGACGTCGACACCCCCGCCCCGGGCGTCGGGTTCGAGCTGCTGCGCTTCGCGCGGGACAAGTCGCCCCTGACCACCGTCCTCATGATGACCACGCGGAAGGCCTTCGACATCGGCGTGGCCGGCTTTCGCGGCGGGGCGGTCGACGTCGTGGTGAAGGAGCCGGACTCGGTCCCGTATCTCAAGGATCGCGTGGTGGCGGTGGCCAACGACCTGCGCGCGACCAGCGATCGCAACACGCTCCTCGAGGAGGTGCTCGAGCTCCACGAGGCCTTCCTGCGCCGCATGCGCGAGCTCTCGCGGCAGGTGCTCGACCTGGAGGACCGCTTGATGGGGCGCCCGACGGGGGCCGCTCCCGGAGCCTCCGACACGTGCACCATCCTCGTGATCGACGACGATCCGGCGGTGGCCAAGTCGTTCCCGCCTCATTTCCCGGAGGGTGGGGGGTGGCGGATCGCCGACGCGCTCACCGGCGGGGAGGCCCTGGACCAGGCCACCGAGCTGCGCCCCCAGATCGTGCTCGTGAAGGAGTCGCTGCCCGACATGCCCGCGCGGATGGTGATCACGAACGTCAAGCGGGTGTCGCCGGACTCCGTCACGATCGTCTACCAGCCTGATCGCACGGGCGTCCCCGGCGAGGTCACGCTCTACGAAGGAGCCCGGCCCATGACGCTCGCCACCAGCTACGCGGGGCCGGCCGAGCTGATCGGGCCTTTGACCGAGGTGCGCGAGGGCATCGGGCAGAAGCTGAAGGAGCGGCGTTACCTCCAGGTCTTTCGCCAGACCAACCTCGAGTTCCTGCACCGCTACAACAACGTGCGCCAGCGCGCCCAGGCCCTGATCGCCCGCTCGAAGAAGAGCGGGGGTGGGTAGGAACGTGTTCGCGCCGCCGCGCCACGTTCCTTGGGGGGGACCTTTACGTCTACGTCCCCCTCAGCCCTTCATCACGCCGATGTAGGGGAGGTTCCGGAACAGCTGGCCGGCGTCCATCCCGTAGCCCACCACGAACTCGTCGGGGACCTCGAACCCGACGAAGTCCACCGGTACGGCGATCTGGCGGCGGGAGGGCTTCGATAGCAAGGCGCAGGTGTGCAGGCTGGCGGGCCCGCGGGCTGCCAGCACGTCGAGCAGGTACTTGAGCGTCAACCCCGTATCGACGATGTCCTCCACCAGCAGCACGTGCCGGTGCTCGAGCGGGGTCGACAGGTCGCTCTTGATCTCGACCACCCCCGTCGAGACCGTGGCGTCCCCGTAGCTGCGCACCCCGAGGAAGTCGCAGGTGATGTCGCGGGGGATGGCGCGCACCAGGTCAGCCATGAAGATGAAGGCGCCGCGCAGCACCCCCACCACGGTCAGGGGTCCTGGCGGCAGCTTGGAGTCGATGTCGCGGGCCAGGTCCTCGATCCGGGCCGCGACGGCGGTGGCCGAGATTATCTCGACAGGGCGCTGCATCTCCACACCCTGCTTCAAGTCGGCCCTCACTTCAATCCGTCCCGACCGCCCTGTCGATGTGGGGAACCTGGCGGGGCCCGGAGTTGTCGTTCACGCTCAAGGAGCCTCCATGCCCGAACGTCTCGCCCCCCGCACTTCCTCCGGTCCGACCCGCGCCACGCCCCTCCAGCGGAGCCACCTCGCTCGGGCCGCGGGGACCTGGACCACCGCCTTCGCCGCCTTGGTGGGCCTGGCCGCCGGCTGCGCGCACCAGGGCCCGGCGACGCCGGCCAACCCCGGGGGCGCGCCGGTCACCTCCTACGAGATGGACCCCATCAAGATCACGGCGGTGAACGGGCCCGACGGCATGCACATCGAGAGCTTCGACGCCGCCGAGCTCTTCGAGCAGGGGAGCAAGGCCCTGGGAGAGAAGCGGTACGACGACGCCCTCGGGGCCTACGATCGGCTCCTGAAGGAGTTCAACGATCCCCGTTACTCGCGCGCCGCGCTCTACAACGCGGGCCTGGCCCACCAGGGAAAGAAGGACTGGACCGGCGCCATCACCCGGTTCAAGGCGCTCGTCGACCGCTATCCGGATTCGAGTGATTCGAAGGACGGGTTGTTTCAGCTGGCCGCGACCTACGGCGAGATGGGCAACTGGCCGGCGTCGGCCGAGATCCTGGCGCGGACGCTGGAGCGGAAGGACCTGACGGCGGACGACAAGCTCGAGGCGATGGGGCGCCGGGGCTTCGCCCAGTTCCAGCTCAAGGACCTGGACACCTCTGAACGGACCTTTCGTTCGGCGGTGGCCTACTATCATCAGATAGAGAAGGAAGAGCGGCTCGAGACCGACTTCTTCCTGGCGCTCGCGCTGTACCACCTGGGCGAGATCACCCACGAGCGGTTCCGGGCGGCGCCCCTGCGCCTGCCGGAGTCCCAGATGAACATCGATCTCGACGAGAAGGCTCGGCTCTTGCTCCAGGCCCAGCGCCAGTACATCGACACCATGAAGCTGGGGAACCCCGAGTGGGCGGCGGCCTCTGGTTTCCAGGTGGGCGCGCTGTACGAGGAGCTCTACGACTCCTTCATCCACGCCCCCGTCCCGCCCGAGATGCTCCGCTCCGATCAGGTTGAACGGCGGGACGTCTACTACAGCGAGCTCCGGAAGAAGATTCGGGTCCTTCTGGAGAAGTCGAGCCACTGGCACGACGAGAACCTCAAGATGATAGAGCGGTACGGGATCCGGAACGAGTGGCGCGACAAGTCCCGGCTGGCTTACGCCAAGATCCAGCAGCTGCTGGACCCGAGCTACCGGCCGGACTTCCAGCCGACCGCGTCCGGAACCGCGGAGCGGGCCAAGCGGGCGACCTCGGCCGAAGGTCCACCGATTCCAGCGGCGCCGACCCGGGGGGGGACCTCCGAGCCCGGGGGAGACGGGGCTCAGGGGGCGCCGGGCCGCGACGACGAAGGGGCCGCGGGATCCGGCGAGCGCCGGGCTCCCGAACGCCCTCGGCCCAGCGACGAACCTCGGCGGCAGATCCTTTAAAGACGAGCCAGTCGGAGCCACGCGTCAGGGACTCGGGTCGGCCCGGAAGGGGGGCCGACTGGGCACCTGCCGGGTGATGACCCTTGACAGGGCGTGGGGTTCGCAATATACATCCGCGCTCTGCGCGTGCCGGGGGTAGCTATGCCGACGCGCGCAGGTGACGGAACTAACGAGAATCATAGGAAATCAGCGGAAAAGAAGCGGGAGAGCCCTCACGAATCAGAATCGGTGCTGGCGTAGCTCAATTGGTAGAGCAGCTGATTTGTAATCAGCAGGTTGCGGGTTCGAGTCCCTTCGCCAGCTCGGTGGACAAAAGAAAGAGACCGACACGAATGGACTTGGATCGCCCGGTCTGCGTCTCTGCTCCAATTGTAGATGTGGCGATTTGAACAAGCTCGGAGGGGTTCCCGAGTGGCCAAAGGGAACAGACTGTAAATCTGTCGTCTCTGACTTCGAAGGTTCGAATCCTTCCCCCTCCACCGCCGAGGCGCCTTTCAAGATAATCCTGACCGCAATGAAATCGCCAAAGAACGCAAAGGTATTCAAAGGAGAAGAAACAAGCTCGCGGGAGTAGCTCAGTTGGTAGAGCTCCAGCCTTCCAAGCTGGACGTCGCGGGTTCGAGACCCGTCTCCCGCTCCGAAGGCCAAAAGGAATCGCCCACGTAGCTCAGTTGGTAGAGCACGTCCTTGGTAAGGACGAGGTCACCCGTTCAATCCGGGTCGTGGGCTCGAAACGAAGATTCTGAATTCAGATAACAAAAGGGCGAAAGCGATCAACTTCTTCCCCGCGGGGGGCGACTTCCCGGCGAGGGACAAAAAGGGACGGATAGGAAGATGGCGAAAGAGAAATTCGTACGAAACAAGCCACACCTGAACATCGGGACGATCGGGCACGTCGACCACGGGAAGACGACGCTGACGGCCGCCATCACGAAGGTCCTGGCGAAGAAGAGCTTCGCGAAGTTCCTGGCGTACGACCAGATCGAC
>Ga0068853_100003282_pt1 | contig 12370 bp, 20 predicted proteins | sample KBSCornC32_FD_65655 | JGI IMG/M metagenome (GOLD analysis project Ga0068853, IMG submission 65655) | Corn rhizosphere microbial communities from Kellogg Biological Station, Michigan, USA - KBS Corn C3-2 | ecosystem: Host-associated > Plants > Roots > Rhizosphere > Soil ... | reverse complement strand
TAATAGCTAATATTCGATTTTGCTCCATCAGGGCTTTTTCTCTCTTTTCTTTATCGTAAGCTTGTATTTTTAACTTGCCAGCCTCTAAAGCGGTTGTAATAGGATTTGACATAGCCTTTGCTAAAGCATCTATCTGAACTCCTGCTTTGTGGTAAGGTTCTTTTAAGTCCTTACGGATTTTTTCTATCTGTTTAGCTACTTCATTCGCCTTTGATAGATTTTGTGTTGCAATAGCGAGCGTAACATCGTCTGTGACGGTTAATTTGTTGCATTGTTCAGCAATGTCAGTTGAAAGTTTTTTTAAGGCATTAAACTGTGCCGTTTCGTTTTTTAATGTTATTTCATTCATTGGGTTTAGGGTTAGTTGTTTCTAATTGTTTTAATAGTTCATCTGCATGAGTAAGACTAAACATGCAGATTTGCTTTTCGCTCCATTCTATTGCATGTGGATTAGCCATTAGTCCTTGCATAGCCAACCCTGCAAAATATTCGCGTTTTGTTAAACCAAAGGTTTGTAGGGGCTGATTATCTTGAAACCCTCGCGGGAATGCTGATTGTTTTGAGTTTTCCATAATTATTTATTTTTTAGTTAGTATTAAAAGGGTTCTTCTTCGTTATCTGTGTGAATAATTATATTGTCTTCTAAAGGCAATTCATTCGGATTTATAGGTTTTGTATTTACTTTGCCTGTAATCCAATTAGTGAAGTCTGGAAAGCCTTCTTTGAAATATCTCCCGGAATCGGGATCCCATTTATATTGAGGGGAACTTATCCACCCCCAATGGCTAAATTTAACTTTTTGAATATGAAACGTGCTAATATTTGTTTCGCGGTCCAAATAAATAGAAATCCAATTATCCAGCTTATTGTAAAAATCTGCGCTGCCGGAAACATCATAAGGCGTTGGTACATTAAATTTACCTGTTTTCTTATCCTTTTCCATCTTCTTAGGGTGCGCTACAAGGAAGCAGTGTATTTGTTCTAATTCGCAAAATGCAGTTAAATAATCTAATGTATTACCTATATAATTAACATCATTACCTCCTTTATGTTCTAATTTATTCCACGCGTCTATTACAAAGTAATCTAATCCGTGTCTTTGTTTTAAATCCTTTATACTATTCAATATTGATTTTAAGGAAAAATCTTTCTCTGGCTTTATGAAGAAAATGTGATTTTCTAATCGCTTCCTTACTTGATGTTCTTCTTCTTTAGTTATCCTATTGTCTCCATCCCAATTTTTGCCTATAATTCTGCGGGCCATCTTACTGTAATGTAATTGTGTGGGTTTGTTTTCCGGCGAATAAAACGCGCCATTTTGTTGTTTAAATAAGGTGAGGCGTAAAGTTAGTTCATCCGTCGCTTCGCTTTTCCCGTGCGAACTAATTCCGGTAATTCCTGTCACATATCCGGGGACAAATCGCAAGCTAAAATCTTTTAATCCTGTGCTTATTCCTTTATTCAATCCATTGACGTACATGTCATCAATTTCAAAAGAAAAATCTGATATTGTAAAGGCTCCTTCCAAGGGAAATTTTATCGGCGTGGAACAACAATCAATAACGCCTTGTATTCCGTAATTAACCAATACTTCGTTAGCATCTTTTTTATCCTTCCATTCAATATAATCACATTTATCCTTTCCGAAACGTTCCGACAGCTCATCTCTTAACTTACGTCCATTAGAATCATTATCAAGCCCTAAATGCCACTTTTCTATGTGTTTTATTTGCTCCCAGGAGTTATTGATATAGATTAGGTTATTTCTATCTTTAGAGGCTCCATTTGGCACCGATACCACTCCGCAATTGTTAGTAATGTATCCCGCTTCTATTAGAGATAATGCGTCAGGGCATCCCTCTGTAATGTAGGCTTCTGTTTTACCTATTAAAGAATCAATATTATAAAGGATAAGTTCCGCGCCCTTCACGAGTTTGAATTTTTTCTTGGCCCCTCTGTATTTAGTATTTACCAATTCTCCGCCTCTGAAGTAGTTAAACTGAATAGTATTCATTTTAACGAACCCTTCTTTAGTTGGCATATCTTCAACCCCTTCCGTTACTTTAGCGTATAGTAAAGTCTTTTGTGATATTTTACGTTTAGCGAAATATTTGACAATAGCATCCGACAAATCAGTTTTATTATTGAATACAGGACGAACATAAGTTTGATTTCCTTCTTCTTCTAAAGTGATGTTATGTTGATCGGCGACAATTTTTAATGCTTCTGGATATGATATGCTTTCTTTCTTCTGAATGAAATCCAATCCGTCACCAGACAATCCACAAGAAAAGCATTTAAATTTTTGCCGTGGAGGGGAAACGTAAAAAGAAGGAGTTTTATCATCGTGAAATGGACAAGATGCCACATAATTAGCCCCACGCTTTTTTAATGTAATATATCGTTCGATAACCTGAACAATATCCATTTTACCCTTAACCTCCTCAATGCTGTCGCTTGTATACATTAACCTATTGTTTTAATATCGTTTTTAATCATTTTATTGTAAGCGGCCTTTACTTCAGGAGAACTTGTTAAAAGAATACATTTATACTTATTCTCAACAAAATTATGCTTGTCAATAAAGTTCATTTGCTTTAATACTTGTTCTTCTGATATTGCTGGGGCTAAAACTGTTTGCTCTACAACCTTCTTCTCTATATCTAAGAGATCTTTTTTCCTTTTCTGTTTCAAAGCCTCTAAATTAGCTCTTAACATTTCTTCTGTATCTAGTATTTTCATCGTTTTTTATTTTTGCGTTTATCTCTTTCTATAAGGTCGGAGTAGGCTAATTTACTCTCAACAATTGAAAGGCCCCTGCTCGTATCGTATCCAGCTCCAGTAAGATTATCAAAATCTTGTTTTGCTGCCGGCTGACTTAAAAGTATATCTTGTATCATATTAAATGTGTAAAATTCATTTTCAATATCATACCCTAAATGCTTTATTAATTTTAACTGTGGTTCTGTAGCTGGTTTATCTGAACGTTTAAACCTGGGCACTTTAGGTATCGGAAACAGTTCAAAGATCTCATCTTCTTTACGATTCCCCACATCTACCATTCTTTCCCTCTTTTCTTTCGCATCAATTAACTTTTGGCGGTGGTCATCGGAGATAAAAATTTTATCTTCGAGGGGTAAATCTTTATCTAACTCATCGGTGTTAATTAATTTATGCTTCGTAGTGCCGTCTACGACATCAATTATGATAATTGTTTGTTTCCATTTCTGTAAGAACTTAGCACTTTTCAAACGCATTCCGCGCCCTATCTGTTGAATGAATTTACGTTTAGATTTAGTGGGGCAAGCCATTATTTCACATCCTATATCATCATAATTGTAGCCAACGCTGAGGACCATTATGTTAGTTAATCCCGCAATTTCGCCTGCTTCATATTGTGCAATAACCCCTGCTCTATCTGTTGTAAGAGATTTGTCTCCTACAACAAAATTACAGTTAACCCCTTTTTCATTAAAAGCTTCTGATAAATCCATAGCGTGGGCTACATCAACACAAAACGCTATGAATTGCCTTCCTTCACCATGTTTAATATACCCCTCTACTATTTGGTAATTTCTAGAAGGAGTATTTATTTTTTCTGTTAATTCTTTTGCGTTTAATTCTCCAGCTAATGTGTGAACGGAATCTAAATTAGTATTAGTTTTTAATTTAACAACAATAGGTTTTGTTAAGTATCCATCTTTTACGGCTTGATGTAAAGGGTATTCGTAAGCCACTTCGTCAAATATATCAGTCATTTCCATATTATCATTGCGATAATATGTAGCAGTTAATCCAAGCCTTAGTTTTGGGGTAAAGTAGTCTAGGCTTTTTAAGAATGATTTGCTACCAAAAAGATCGCACTCATCTGCGACAATAACATCAAATTGATTTGGATTTAATTTATCCAATCTTTTGTGTAGCGTTTGAGCTGAAGCCATGACAACGTTGTGATTTACGTCAAAAACGTCTGCTTTTATTAACCCTACTTCGCCGAATATTTCACTCGACAATGCTTTTGCTGATTGGCTGATAAGCTCTTCCGTGTGCGTTATCCATAAGATGCGCCCCATATCTTTAATGGCCTGCACAGCCGTAAGTGTTTTGCCGGTCCCCGTAGGTAGGATTAAGGCAATTTTAGTAACACCTCGTTTTAAACAAGAGTGTATTGATTCAATACTTTTTTGTTGATATGGTCGTAATTGTTTACTCATAATCTAATTTGAGAAAGTGGAGATTAAATATATTAAAATGGCAAATCCTTTCTTTCTTCTTCTGTTAACTCGACTGACTCGTTTAAACCTAAATCAATGTAATGCAGAGGACTTTTTATATCTTTTAGTTGATTTAAAAACAAAGAATTATTATACCTTGTTTCGTCATCAGAAACAGGGCGATTTATTATTTTTTTAACGTTAAGTTGCGGCTTAAAGGTTTCAATCCAATGTTTCTCATTAAAAACTAAACATTCTTTACTGCATATGAATAGCAAATTAAAAGAAAATGTTTCGATGCCGTATTTATTAACGAAGGCTTGTAAATAAGGGTTGGCATGTTTTTTCTTTTTTAATCTGTTTTTGTGGTCTGAGTATCTACGTTTAAAACACAAAGTGCTACCTATGTAAAAACGATTATCATAATTGTTGGTAATAGTATAGATCCCGCAAGATTGGGATATGTTATATGGTATGTTGAATAGCATAATGTTGTTTTTTATTACTGCCAATTAATAACGTTTCATTTTTTATTTTTTCGTCTGCAATGTCAAAAACATTAATCATAGACTGTATTGAAGTGTGGGTGTAGATTTCTGTTGTAGTAACTCTTTTATGCCCTAAAGCTACTTGAATTTTTCTAATATCTATTCCATTATCTAACCAATGTGTAGCCCGACTATGTCTTAGTGTGTGAACAGATACGTCTTTATTTATTTTTAAAGATATAACAGCCTCATTGAATTTTGTTTGAATGGACCTTGTTGAGTAAGGTTCCCCTACTTTTTGTCCTCCAAATAAATAATGTCCCCTATTGTGCGGTTTCCATTCAGCGCAGTATTGTCTAAGTAAATTAATTGTTTCAACTGGAAGGGGTATTAATCTATCTTTTCTGCCTTTTCCGCATTTAACTTTCAATGACCTTCTTTGACTATCAATGTGTTCAAATTTTATATTTGTAGCCTCTGAAATTCTTAATGCACATGAATAAATTAATGTTAATACAGCTCTATGTTTAATGTTTGTTGGATGATTGCAAATTAAAAACACCTCTTGAGGAGTAAGAATATCTGGCAAATACTCATCGTGTTTCGGAATAGGGATGTGGTTAACCTTTTCTGGTTGTTTAAATATATTTCTATAAAGATGTTTTAATACGGTCAATGCTTGCTCTTTTGATCGGCTTGCATTTTTTTCTAATACAAATAATTCCAGTTGTTCTTGAGTGATATTTAATGGATCGCATGTTAAATTAGACAGGAATTGAGATGCTATTCCTTTATAAATCAAAATAGTTCTTTCCCCTAAATTCATTAATTTAAAGTGAATTAACAACCTGTCGTAATATTGTTTAACTTCTTGATTCATATGTAATTAAATGGTTTAGTTTCGTATATCAGTAGTTAGGTACAATATTTTTTATCCATCGCACTCCTAAAACTTTGCAAGTTTTTAAAAGGTGTGTTAATCGATACATTCGCAAACAGGTTGATGCCAATCTTCCTCATCCCAATCTATTTTTAATTGTGATCTATCTGCGTTTATTACATCAGTCCAACTTTTATTCCTTCCAAGTCCTTTAATTTCTGCAAGTTTTGTAGCGTTTTTTTCCATTGCTATTGCTCTATCTTTTAAATCATCAGGCAATCTTAATATTTCGTTTTTTCTCATATTAGGGCAAAAAAAACAGCTACTCTTTCCGGGTTGTTTCAATCCTGCATTTTGTATTACTTCAATACATTTCTCTCTATCCCATCCCCAATAAATTAAAGGGTAGTAATTTTCAAAGTTTTCGTTTGGGTTTGCTTTTATTCTTCTTTCTTCTCCTGCATCAAAACCAACCCATATTCTTAATTTTTCCGTTGGGTATTTAGTTTTTAAATATTTTTCTACTGGCTGTATCTTAAACTTTTGAGAGCAAGTTTTCCAACCAAAAGCAACAGGTGGAATAGTGTTGTTGTTTAAGCAATCCTGCTCTAACGTTAATTCATCTCCGTTCTTTGTTTTATATCTCAAAGTTTGAATTAATGGAAAATTTTTACTTTGTAGCCATTTATTCATCTCTACAATGTGTTCGTATGTGTAAGGGTTTTCGCCTCCTGTATCTGAAAAAAGTATTTCATCAGGGATTAATTGGTATTTTACCATATTAATTAACATTGCTGTTCCATTTGTACCACCACCAAAAGTTACGATCTCTTTCATTTGTTATATTTATTAGTTGTTATTTTCCACCGCACGCCATCCAAAAAATACTGATACCTAACAGCACCTAAAATACAGGCTATCTAACCGCTTACTATTCGTTAGTGCTATAACGCCCGACATTTTAGCTGCAAACCGTTATGTTCAATTTGTTTTATTAAAATTTTAAAAGCCATCGCACTAAAAACTTGGGTCGTAATCATTATCCGCACATTCCAAAGCGTGTATAAATGGGCTGTTATCAATGTAGCCAACCAAGTTATTGCATTTTACACACTTGAATTTTTCCCAATGCTCAGGGTAGGTAGTTAAATTACCACTACCTCTGTATTCTTTACATCCACATTTAGGACAAAAAGCAAACGGTAAAATTTCTCTACGTTCATACATTGTCCTAATTGGCTCACCTAATTTTACACTTTTAAGCAGTCGGTTAAGTTTGCTTTTTGGCATCCGTTTTCCTAACAAATGCTTCTTTACTTTTCGTGGCAATTTATCTCCTTCAATAACTGCCCAATAATGTTTACTTTTTATTCTCATAACCAACGCTTTTTTAAAATTTTAATAAAACAAACTGCCCTACACACAGGCCATCGCACCAACATAACAGCACCTTAGCGCAATTCCCCTCCCACAAGCCAACGCAAACTGCGCCAAGCTGCAAAACGTTATATGTAATTGTTTTAAAAATTCCCACCGCACCTATGACCTATGAGTGATGGCATTTACCCACACAAGGCGGATTACTGTCGCAATAATGAAACGGGCATCCCATTTTATCGTGTTCCGCTTTCCTTTGTTCCTCTGCTTCAATTCTTATCAAAGCTCCATCTATGTCTAATTTTAGCAATGCAAATTCAGCCGTTTCGCTTTCCGTTTTTGCATACATTACAGCGTATCCAACCGCTTGTTGTGCCGTTAATAATTGTCTTTTTGTTAATTTCATTTTTAAATAATTTAATGCCAACGCTAATTTTTAAAACAACTACCTATAACACAGTATTGGCAAAATGCCACAGATAGTTTGTGCTTTGAATTTAAGTTTGTACTGGTGGCACTTCGCCAATACTAAACCGTTAGCAACAATTACCCGAACTCTATTACACCATCAGGATTTTTAGACCAAAATTCCTTTAACCTTTCTTCCCAATTTTCACTAAAAGATATTCGTTCTTTATTGCGTTCAATAAATTCCATAGTTTGTTGAAGTGACAACAACTTATCATCAGGATAACCACCAATTCTAAATAAATCGTGTGGTGTATCTATGTCGGTGTATCTATCTTCACCAAACATTTCATCTGAATAATCGCAAGTATCTTCTGCAATTTCGTTTTCTTTAATTGGTCTAAAAAACCACGTATGACATCCCATAATTATAACTGTTGCTAACAAGGTATATGTGAAATACCTCATAAGGTTTATACTAATTTTTAAGTTTTGTGGTAAGGTACTTCACATATACCCAACCGTTAGCGGTAATTTTAGACCGACATAGATTTAGCACTCATAATTGCCATTTCACACAACCATACTTGACGTTTTAATATTTTAACTCGTCTTTCGTTTCGCTTAATAAAGTTTTCTAATGCTTCTTTTTTAGTTGGGTATGCAAATCTTTTTTTTGATGTTTTGGAAACCCAATGACCTTGCCCTCTTAATTTACCTTCACCTAAACTTCCATAACCTATCCAATAACCTTTTGGTGTTTCTTTAAAGAGATTATAAGTTCTTAATTCTACTTTAGGGTTAGGAATTTTAGGTGCTTCATATTCTCCATCAACACCTAAAGAAGCATACTCAACGGCTTCGTAACGAAAAAAACTACCGCTAACATCGGTTTTGCAATAGTGGGGCTTTTGTGTTATATCAATCATTTGTAATTCTATTTAAGTTTAATTGTGGGTTGAACATTTGTGCCTTGAAACCCCACCATCGCAAAGCCGAGAACCGTTACCCAAAATATTTTAAACTTTTTTTGCCACCGCACTTAGGAACTCTTTCGGTTGCCAAATAATTTGATTAAATGTCATTGCGATAATCTCAACCTCTTTCAAAGTAATATCATCAGGCAAAAATTGGTGCAGCAAATTATTTATCGCTGGCTTCAATTCGTCCATGTGCTTAGTCGTTTGTTCTTCTGTTTGAGTTGGTGTTTCTACAACAAACTCTTTTCCAATTCTAATTGATTCGTTCATAATTTTAATTTTTAAATTTCCCCGCTTAAAAAGTTTAAAATACTTCGGGTAACAAGTAAATTAAACTCCATTTGGTTTTTTTGTTTCGTCTGATTTTTAAATGGTAAAAAACCAAACGAGAGTTAATTTACAGGACGTTATAAGCCATTGGCGAAAAGCCAACGGTTCGCTTCGCCTTATAACACAGGCTTGGCAAAAGGCTTACATTCGTACATCTAATTAGCTTCATCGGTTAAATCTTTTTTATTAAAATTTTTTCCAACGCTCTCAAAATAAAAAACAACGGGCTTTACATTTTCAACAACAAGTCCGTAACGCTTCGCAATTTTGTATTGAGTATTTAATTCGTTTAAATGTTTGATAAATCCCTCAATTAATTTTCTAAATTCTTCAAGGCTTCCGCTATGCTTATTGATATTACAACTTGCACAGGCTGGCATTTGGTTATCAATATTAAACCTTTCGGGGTGCATACATCCATCGGCAATATATCTGCCCTCCTTCCATTCAAAATCAGGATTCCCTGATGCTCTTTCGTGTGGCTGTTTTGCCAATTTAGTTTCTTTATGAAACCATCCAGCATTTATATATTTCCGATTTCTTCGCACAGGTTCAATTTCATCAACGTGCCAGCCTTTTAATAATTCAGTTCCACAATAAGCACACAGCCCACCGTACTTGTTGTAAATTAATTCTCGTTGTTGTTTTTTAGTCATAAATCCCTCGCTAAAATTTTAATAAAAAAGGTTTGTGCATCTAATAATCTTTTGTGCTAATAATCGCCCTTCGCCAAGCCTCGTCCGTTAGCGGTAATTGCTTTTCCCATCGAGGCTTTTGCTGCCATAAAAAAGGCTCAAACCCTGCGCTCACGCAACGCCCATCCGCACTAAAAGCAACTACCGCTAACATTGTGTTTGTTCAATTTTAAAAGCGTCATTTCTTCTGTCTTTACTACTAGCTTTAAGGTATTTCTCGGCTAAATGTTTTCTAAAAACAAATTGCTCACTCATTCTTGTGCTACTTTGGATAATAGGAAATGGATCGTTAACTATTAATTCCATGTATTCTGTGTGGTCGATCATTATTTATTTATTAAATCAATAACCAGTAAAAGCAAGTATATAAGCGAGCCAATAGAACCGAATAAGCCACTAATAAATAATGTTATTGTCCCCCAGGATGAAGTTTCGAGAGTTAGTTTTTCCATGTAATGAACCCCAGCTTTCACACTCCAAAATAAAGTTAGTAATCCCGTTGCGGCATTCATTAATATCCAATTGTGAGACTTTAAATCACCTTGTGCGATGTTGTATTTAGCCGATATTAAAGATAGCCCAGCCCATATACATAAAGGAGCAATTATGATGTTAAGTAATTTGTTATTGTTTTTCATTTATTAAAAAATAGGTTGTTAATGTATCTATTTCATTTATGTAGGTAATGCGGTGATATTTGTGCTTTCCGCTTACATAAGCACTGTCGTTTATTATATAGTTATATCCTCGCGGCAAATACACCCTTTCTCGCTGTGAGATAAAGAAACCTATACGTTTAACGTTTCTCTTATTAGTTTTTATCCAATAAGCATGTTCTTGAGTTTCTCCATCATCTTTGATAGTTCGAGTGGTCCCGTCGATTTTATCTTCATAATGATATGTATTTAATGTTTTACAGGATGTTATCCCGGCAAAGAGCGCAATTAATACTATAGTTTTCATGGATTTAATTATATTTTATTGAATCAATTAGTATTCTATTAAGTAATATGCGCTCTAATTCCAAGTTAAATGTGTACGTGCGATGTTGCACTCTTAATATATTTAAAAGAGGTTGTAATTGGCCCGATTGCCCTCTGCCTATCTTTTGTAGATTAATAGAGGTAAAAAGTTCATTTGGCTCTATTGTTATTGATATGTTTTTCATGGTGGTGTTTTTTATGAGGTTTGCCCTCTGTTTATAGTTTGTTATTTTTTATTTAGTATAGGTTTTGCCTTTAATCCTTCCGGCGTTCTTATTTCAAAATAGCCTTGTTTGTATTGTGGTTGTTTTTTTAGTTGGGTGCGACATGTTTGGACTAATTTAATATCTCCTTGCTTTAGAGGCATTATTTTGCCGTAATATATCCAGGTTAATACAAATGTCTGTTGTTGTTCCACTTTGCCCGCTGTTTATGGTTCGGTGTTTTAATCAACCTCCGAAGAGGCGCGGGGGACATAACACCACATTAAACCCCCGCGAAAATCTATATTTTTATTCCTGTAATTTCTTCAAAGATAACTGAATCAAAATTCTCTAAAGAGGTGAATGTTTTTTTAGTTTTTGCATCCCAATTATTCCAAGCATTTTTCCAAGCTTCTTTTATTGGAATGGTCTTTAAATACCCTTCTGTTGTTTCTGCTTTTGGATTCGCTTCTTTTTCTTCATTAGTCATAATGTTAAATGGCACCCAAATAGTCGGCTCAATAGAATACATAAAATTTATTGCGGGTGAATTTTCCCATTCTTTTATGGTCATTTTACTTGGTTTGTTAAAAAGGAATAATACAGGATTTTGGTCTGTGCAAAATGCGCCGCTATTCCTGTAGCCGCTATTACTGTCGCCACTATTCCTGTTGCCGCTATTCCAGTTGCCGCTATTCCAGTCGCCGCTATTACTGTCGCCGCTATTCCTGTTGCCGCTATTCCAGTCGCCGCTATTACTGTCGCCACTATTCCTGTTGCCGCTATTCCAGTTGCCGCTATTCCAGTCGCCGCTATTACTGTCGCCGCTATTACTGTCGCCGCTATTCCTGTCGCCACTATTCCTGTTGCCGCTATTCCAGTCGCCGCTATTACTGTCGCCACTATTCCTGTTGCCGCTATTCCAGTCGCCGCTATTAGAATGGCCTGTATTATTAACCCCTTCGTTTGCATTAAATAATACCTCTTCCCACGTTAGTTTTTTGCCTATTTTTAGGTGATTTGTGCATATTTTAGAATCTTCGTTATGTGTTTCAAAGTCCCCGACGGCTTCAACTTCGCAAACGATATTATTTTTATCAAATTTGTAGTAGGAAAAACAATCACTTAGTTTTAGGCAGAAATGGAACCCCGCGCCGCACATTTGTATTTTACCTTTAAATTTATGTTCGGAATTTTCGGAGAACTGATAATCACGACATTTAAAATTAGGGTCAAATACTTTATATCCCTTAATTGATTTTGGTTTATTTAAAATGTCCCAAAAAGACTGAGGAAGGTGTATGTTTTCAATTTCTTTTGCTGCTTCAAATAAGGGGGCTATTTGTTCGCGTGTGTAATTTGCTATTCCGCAGCCTATTTCCGTGACAAGGAAAATACTTTTAGGGTTTAATTTAGCATCATTTATTAGATTAATAATCCCCTGCTCTATTATGTCTATCCCTGACATAGTGTTTATTGCATATGATTTGCCTTGTAATCCATATCCGCAGCCCATAATTGCGCCGAATTTATCTAAGGCTAGTTTAGCTGCGCCAGAGCAATGATTCCCTTGGGAATTCGATCCAAAAACGAATATTTCATTTTTAGCAAGTTTTGTTATTTTTTGTGGTGTTATCCTGTTTTTCATGTTATTTAATTTTATTAAAGTTATTAATTTTTGCCCTCTGTTTAGTGTTCGTTATTTTCCTTTCGCCTTTAAAATCCTTTCGTAAAGGTTTAAGTCAAAGTGCCCGTTTTGCTCCCAAAAACGGATTGTTGTTATTAGTTGTGTTGTGTCATTTTGTGGCGTTT
>Ga0068853_100003279_pt1 | contig 12376 bp, 9 predicted proteins | sample KBSCornC32_FD_65655 | JGI IMG/M metagenome (GOLD analysis project Ga0068853, IMG submission 65655) | Corn rhizosphere microbial communities from Kellogg Biological Station, Michigan, USA - KBS Corn C3-2 | ecosystem: Host-associated > Plants > Roots > Rhizosphere > Soil ... | reverse complement strand
TACGATGACAGGGATAGGATGATCCAAAGCCGGTCAATCAACTATACCGGAGGGACTGACACCGCAACCATCCAATACGACTTCAACGGCAAACCCCTTCGCAGCCTTCTTACCCATTACAAATCAGGCGTTGGACCGCAGTATCACTCAGCGTTGACCAAAAGGGACTACGACGCAGGCTTCCGTCTGCTCCACGTCTGGAAGAATATAGACGGTGCACCATCCGACCAATTGATCAGCACCCAGCGATATAATGAACTTGGTCAGCTGACTTCCAAAGCCCTCGGCAATAACCTTGACAACCTCAATTATAACTACAACATCCGGGGCTGGCTGAATTCGATCAATCAGGACTATATCTGCAGCACCAGCTCAACTCCATTACACTATTTCGGTTTGCAGCTGGGTTATGACAAGAGCCAGGCTGGCCCCTCAGGCACGAGTTTCAAGAATTTCCAATACAATGGAAATATCTCCGGCTGGATTTGGCGGAGCGCAGGCGACGGGGTCAACCGGCAGTACGACTTTACTTACGACAACATAAACCGTCTGACAGGCGCCGACTTCAATCAGAAATTCCCCGGCGGCTGGGGGAAATCCGACCCCTCCAACTCTGCATTGGCCATGGACTATAGCGTCAGCATCCCACAATACGACGCCAATGGCAATATCATGAAGATGGTGCAGAAAGGATTTCGGATAGGCAAGCCTGTAGACGCGATAGATGACCTCGCCTATCAATACAACGCGAACAGCAACAAGTTGGCAGGGGTGACCGATGCCGCCAACGATGCAAGCTCAAAGCTTGGTGACTTCCATTATAACGCGGCTACGAAAGACGCCACAGACTATTCCTATGACGTCAATGGGAACCTTATAACAGACAAGAACAAGAATATCACCAGGATCGTCTACAATTACCTGAACCTCCCGCAACAGATCACCATCACTGGCAAGGGGACGATCAGCTATACCTACGATGCCACTGGCAACAAGCTGAGGAAGACGACAATAGACAATACCATTACTCCCTCCAAAACCACGGTCACAACCTATATCGGCGGTATCCAGTACCAAAACGACAGTCTGCAATTTATCGGTCACGAGGAAGGCCGGGCAAGGTGGGCCTTGCATAATTATACGACCGGCGCCACCGGGTATGGATGGGAATACGACTTCTTCGAGAAGGATCATCTGGGCAACACTCGAGTTGTCCTGACTCAGCAGAAGGATACGGCTCAATATATCGCCACCATGGAACCAGCCTACCGGGCCAAAGAAATGGCGCTTTTTTATAATATAGATTCCACCAGCTATCCGGCCTCGTCCGTTCCTGGCGGCTTCCCGGATATTGGCCCCCCATCGCCTAATGATTCAGTCGCCCGGCTCAGCGGCAGCCCCGGAAGCTACAAAATGGGGCCGGCCCTTCTCCTCAAGGTCATGGCCGGCGATTCGGTGGCATTCGGCTCAAAGTACTTTTATCACTCGAATGCCACACCCGGCCCCAGCCATTCCTCCGTTCAGGACGTTATGACCTCCTTGGCGCAGGGACTGCTGTCTATTGCAGGCGGCGGCCACGGCTCCCTGTCAGATCTGAATAATACCTCGGGTAGCCCCGTGTATGCGGCTCTGAACAATTTCCTGCCGGCAACCGATACTATCGGGACCGATAAGCCGAAGGCCTACCTCAATTGGATGTTGCTCGATAATCAATTCAATTACGTCGCCGATCAGAGTGGAGCACAACAGGTGGGATCCCCGGATATTCTTAACCCACCACTGGCCCAGGCCCTTAAGCTCAATCACAGCGGATATTTGTATATTTGGGTCAGCAATGGCACCGAGAACTGGGACGTGTTCTTTGATAATTTAGCTGTAAGCCACTATTCGGGGCCGATGGTCGAGGAAACCCACTATTATCCGTTTGGGTTGACGATGGCGGGGATCAGTGATAAAGCACTCAAGAATCAATACATTGAAAATAAAAACAGATATAACGGCAGTTCTGAACTTCAGAGTAAGGAGTTCTCGGATGGCACAGGATTAGAGGCGTATGATGCCACCTTCAGAATGTATGACCCGCAGATCGGAAGGTTCTGGCAAATAGATCCATTGGGAGAGCTTGATGAATCTTTCAGTCCTTACAGCTTTGCGTTGGATAATCCTCTTTCTTTTAACGATCCATTAGGATTAACGGATAGTGTTGATGTTCCTTATTATGCTCCTGCGCCTATTGTAACACCCGGCAATAATAGGAAGGGTGTTGGGTTAGCACGAACTACCCCAGTGGAGTCACCTGTTGTGGAAACTCCTCCGCCTAGTGAAGTTAATACGCCTATTAGTACTCCTGAAGTGCCGGCTGGGCAACCAGTAAACGAGCCTCTCCCCCCTGGCGCTCCTGTGGTAAGCCCTCTGGCTGCTGGATTAACAGCAGTATTTGTCGGCATTCCGATTACTGGTAATACACGATGGACGAATGACAATGAGCTGTTTTATCAAACTCATCCGGAATTACACCCTGACGCACGGAAGCCTATTACAGGTAATAAACCTATTGATGACATATATTTGGTGCGATACGGTAGTGCTCCAGAGAGTAAAGAAAAGTTAGCTGCTGACGCTGGCAAGGCGCAAAACTTTGGTTTTCCTCACGGCGTTTCTACCGTATTGAGGGGCAAGGCCCTACCGAACGCCAGATCAGCGAAATTGTTAGAGGTTATGAAACGATTTGAGGTAAAGAAAACAGGAAACAAGCCTGATCACTTTACAGTAGTGTTGCCTAACCCGGTAACCCAGCAGGTGGCAGATGATTTTAATTCTCTTTTTACAAATCAATAAACATGAAATCACTCCAGGAAATCTATACAAAGAATGCAGGTAAGGCTTCGCTTTTTTCTTCGATTCTTGATATTGATTTTTATGATGGACCAACGGAGGCCGTATGCCAATTGGCCGATTCTCATCGATGGTTTATTTGCAGTTTAGTATATATTGATATAGAGTTAGGAAAAAGAATATTTACAATGCTTGAGATCAATGATGAATCAGTCTCGCATTTTAAATCGCTTTTTGAAAGAATAGCAACTGATCGCTCGAATATTTACCATCAGATTAAGGACAAGGTAAGGGTGATTTACAAGAACTATTCAGGTAAGGTCTTTCTGTTTAAAGGAGACTGGTTAAACGCGTCAGAATATAAGATTGTGCAAATACTGTTAAGTCAGTTGAAGTATTTTAGGGATATTGACGAAGTGTTGGGTCAAAGCGAGGAATCCAAGCTAAAATGGGAAAGATTTTTCTTTGGCACTGAGTGATTCCATATAAGTCGGATATTGCTACAACCAGCAGGAGCTTTCTTAATTACGATCCTGAGTGGCTTACTTCTTCGTCAGAAAAAGAGGACTAGTAGGCAGATGGCTTGCCTGGCTCCTGATGCGTATTAAAGACTCGGAGGATGATGACGGAGCCGTCTTCGTCGATGGTAAAGTGAATGGTGTAGGGGAAGGTGTCGATGGGCTTTACCCGGACATTGTCGTAGCGGATGGCGGAGGCGGTGGGCAGGCGGCTGATCTTTTGAAAATACCCATCCAGGGTGTCGGTGAACTCAAATCCCAGGCCGTAGGAGCGGCTGTTATAATACTCGAAAGCCTCGTCGATATCGGTGATGGCATCGGCCGAGAGGACAACAGGATGGGGCATCAGGGGCGTTTGTATTTTTGTTTAACGACGTCCCAGGGCTGCAGCTGTTCGGGGTGCTGGCGGACTTCCTGCAGGGTTTTACGGACGGCTTCTTTTTGCCAGTCAGGAATATCGGTGGTGTCTTCTTCCACGATCTCGATGGCCTGCTCTTTTTGGAGATGCTCGATGAGCGAGGCGGCATAGTCCTTTTTTATGATCAGGTGCAATACTTCTGACATACTATAATGGATTTTAAGAGGCAAAGGCCTTCTTTGCCTTTACGTTTTGAATGATATTGTCGATGACAAAATAGATCTTCTCTTTGGTATCGGCATCGAGTTTTTCTATATCCTGCAGGCGGGTCAGGCTTTTTTTATCGAAAGAAGCGTTGATCCCTTCCCCCACCAGGTAATCGAGGCTGACCGCGAAAGTATCGGCAATTTTTTTGGCTACCTCTATCGAGGGCAGGGCCTCTCCCCGTTCATAGCGTCCGATGATCTCCCTGGACACCCCGGCGGCCCTGGCCAGGTCGGTCTGGGACATATCTTTTTGCTTGCGCAAGGTGGTTATTCTGTCTGCTAAGTTCATAAAAGTTCACAAAAAAGGTGTTTTGTGACGCCTTTTGCACAAATTTAGAGCATAAATGTGGGTAATTGAAACTATTGTTTGCATTGGATATGAAAATGATCCTTTACATTTGTAAACAAAAGTTGACATCCTAATTTTTATCCACATGGAGCTACAGGAGATCAAAAAGCAGCTATCGATCGGCCAGGTACTGCAGCATTACGGGCTCAGGCCGGACAAACACGACCGGCTGCTGTGTCCCTTCCACCCGGACAAGACGCCGAGCCTGCAGGTGTATCCGAAGACAAATACTTATTGCTGCTTCAGCAGCAATTGCACGGCCGGTACGGGGGATGCGATCCAGTTCATCCAGCTAATGGAGAAGAGCAGCAAGCACGAGGCGCTGCTGAAAGCTACGGCACTGTGTGGAGGAGGTTCGACTCCCCTCAGTTCCCCAACAACAACTGCGGCCAGTAGTGAACTGTTCATCGAGCCGGGCGATGAGCTGGAAAAGCAGGCGAGCCTGGGCAAGGTGTTCAGCTATTTTAAGCGGGCCTTGCCGCTGACCAGGAAGGCGTGTGAGTATTTACAAGGGAGGGGCCTCGATCCTGAGCAGCACGGGGTCGGCTACAACTCGGGCGGGCTGCACGGGGAGAGCAGGAACCATCACCTGGTAGCGGGTATGGAAAAGTACGGCCTGCTGAAATCCCGTCCTGCCAAAGGCTACAGCGTGTGGGCCAAAGACTGTGTGATCTTCCCGCTGCGTGACAAGGAACACAAAGTAGTGAGTTTGTATGGCCGGAGCATCACGAACGACACGGACCAGCGGCACTTCTACCTGAGCGGGCGGGAAGGCCTGTACCCGGGCTACCCGAAGGCGGGTACCACGCGGCTAATCCTGGTGGAGAGCATCATCGATGCGGCAACACTTTTACAGCAGCACGAGCTGTCGATCCAATACGAGGTGTTGGCGCTGTATGGTACGAACGGTCTGACGGAAGAACACCTGCAGGCCATCGGCTCGCTCAAGCACCTGGAAGAGCTCATCTTTATGCTCAATGGCGATGACGCGGGCAGAGCGGCCACGCAGAAGCACGGCAGGGCGCTGCATGCGCTGCTGCCGGATATAAAACTTACCACCGTTGCGCTGCCGGAGGGCGAAGACGTGAACAGCCTGCTGCAGACGCATGATGACCCGCGGGTATTGACGGAGCTGATCGGGCAGCGGACTGGCTTTTCTTTTTCAATTGAATCATCTTCTACAGAACCTACCGTACCCGATCACCCGAAACCCCCCACGCCTGCTGAGACGAAACCAGCTGCTGCCAGGCTGATCACGGCCAACCCGGAGCTGCTGGTCTATGACAGCGGCGAGCTGCTGATCACGGTGCTGGGGGGCATCAAGCTGACGGGACTGGATCGGATGAAGGTGACGCTGAAAGTGGAGCACAAAGCGCAATCGCGCCTGCCGGTGCGTCATCACCTGGACCTGTACAATCATCCGCATACCGAGCAGCTGGTGAACAAGATCGCTGAGAGCTTCGATCTATCTACACAGATTGCCACGCAAACCATTGCTACGCTCACCGGTGAGCTGGAGGGGTACCGCGCGCGGCGGATGGAGGCCTTGCAGCCGCGATCGGAAGAGCGGGTAGTGCTAAGCGCTAGCGACCGGCAGGCGGCGATCCAGTACTTAAAACAAGCCAACCTGCTGGAGCGCACCGGTGAAGACATCGGCCGGTCGGGGATCGTAGGAGAGGAGACGAGCCGGCTCATCGCCTGGCTGGTGTACAGCAGCCGCAAGCTATCCGTCCCCCTTCATCTGCTGTTCCTGGGCACGAGCGGCAGCGGCAAGACGTACCTGCAGGAACGGGTATCGGAGCTGATCCCGCCGGAGGACAAGATCGAGATCACCCAGATCACCGAGAATGCCTTTTACTACTTCCGGCAGGACGAGCTCAGGCACCGGCTGCTGCTGATCGAAGACCTGGACGGGGCGGAGGCGTCGCTGTATCCGTTGCGGGAGCTGCAGAGCAAACGGCGCATCAGCAAGACCGTTACCCTGAAGGACAGCAAAGGCAACCTCAAGACGATCACCCTCGTGGTGGAAGGCCCGGTGAGCGTGAGCGGCTGTACGACACGGGAGAAGGTCTATGAAGACAATGCCAATCGGTGTCTGCTGCTGTATATCGATGGCAGCAAAGAGCAGGACGGCCGCATCCTGGATTATCAGACGAGGGCGGCGGGGGGTGAGATCAACCGGGAGAATGAACAGCACATCCGCCGGCAGCTGCAGAACGTGCAGCGGGTGCTCGTGGCGGTGACCGTGGTCAATCCCTATGCCAGGTACCTCCAGCTGCCCGACCAGGTGTTCAAGCCACGGCGGACGATGACGCTGCTGCTGGCCTTTATCGAGGCGATCACGTTCTATCACCAGTACCAGCGGCCGGTGAAGCGGGATGGCCAGGGCCATCCCTATATCGAAAGCACGGTGGGGGACGTCGAAGCAGCGTTCGGGTTGTTGAAAGACGTGCTGTTCAGCAAGAGTGATGAGCTGACGCGGGCGAGCCGGAATTTTTTAGAGGGCCTGAAAGCGCTGCTGGCGCAGCAGGGCAAAACGAGCTTCGAGGCGCGACACATCCGCCAGCAGCTGCGGCTGGCGCCCACGACCCTGAAACGCTACCTGTCCGAGTTGGAACGCTACGGCTATCTGAAGGTGAACCGCAGCAGGCGGTACGGAAAGTATGAATACCAGATTGCCGACGGCGCCGAATATGACCGCCTGAAATCGGCGATTGATCAGCACCTGCAGACCATCCTGGACAACATTAAAAGCAGGAAGTAGCCCAGTGGCCCACCACTGGCCCACTGGAATCAGTGGACCACTTATCCCACTCAACGTCAGTTTTTTACAGACACCGGCCCAGGGGCCCGGGAACCTGTAGTAATAGCAAAAAATGTTTTACCATGCATCACCTTTATCTTTTGCACAGCGATGAGCACAAACTACTGCGGCAAGGCTTTGCGGAGTGGCTGGAAGTGTTGGGCTATGCCCCGGTGAGCGTGATTGCTATGCCCCGGCAGCTGCAGGAGTTCCTGCATGACCAGGAGGGGCGCGGTAAATACAGCCTGCAGGAGCTCACGGCTACGGATGCTACGAGCTTTATCGAGCGCCTGCAGACCCGGATCGGTGTCCGCACGGGCCAGGCCTTCAGTGCCGGCTATATCAACAAGTACATCCAGGTCCTGCAGCTGTTCAGCAGCTATATCCGGCAGACGGGTAAAAGCTCCGTTGGCTTTGCACTGGAACAGCTGGAAGCAGGCAGCCCTACCCCCACCTGGCTCACGCGGGCGGAGATCCGCCGGCTGTATGCGGTGACTGAAGAGGATATACTGGGTGTCCGTGACCGGGCGATGTTGTCTGTTTTTTACGGCTGCGGGCTGCGGCTGCAGGAAGGCGCAAGCCTGGAGCTAATCGATATTCTGCATGATAAACGAATGCTGTACGTGCGTCGCGGGAAGGGTTATAAGGAAAGATATGTGCCGGTGGCAGAACGATCCTACGAAGATATCCGGAACTATATTGAACAGGCTCGGCCGGAGCTGCTGCAGCAGCCTTGTTCGGCGCTCTTCCTGGATGCCAACAAAGGTCGGCCGATCCATAAGCAAAGCCTGTACCTGCGGATCAAAGTGCTCGTCCGAAAGGCCTCGATTACCAAAGAAGTGGGCACGCACACCCTGCGGCACAGCATAGCGACGCACCTGCTGCAAAGCGGGATGCCGCTGGAACGGATCCAGGCCTTCTTAGGACATGCAGCGCTCGACAGTACGCAAATCTATACGCACCTGATCAATGAACCTCAACCGATAACCGATGACCTTTGAACAATATCTGCAGGACAAACGCTATAGTCCGCACACGATCCACCATTACCTGCTCTATGCTGGCCTGTTTACGGACTGGCTTACCCAGGAGCAACTGACCGGGGAGCAGGCCACCTATAACGACGTAATTGCTTTTATGCGCTATCTGAATGAGCAGGGGAAAAGCAAAAAGCGGGTACATGGCCAGCTGAACGTCCTGCGGCATTATTTTACTTACCAGATTGCAGAAGGCAGGCGGGAAGATAACCCGGCGGCCGGCGTGTATGTGCGGGGCCTTGTACGAAAGCTGCCCGGCAATCTGCTGGCCATGGAGGAACTGGAAGAGCTGCACCGCCGCTATCAGCTGCAGCTGAGTGTTGACCCCGCCAAGAAGATCATGTTGGGCCTGTTGATCTACCAGGGCCTGCAGACCGAAGAGCTCACCCGGCTGGAACCGGGGCATATCTACCTGAAGGAAGGCAAGGTTTTTATCAGGGGAACGTCTTACAGCAATGAGCGGTGGTTGCCCCTACAGGCCAACCAGGTGAGCGGGCTGCAGGAGTATATACAGGCGAACCGGTTTAAAGAAGGTATCTTCCTGGCCCGGCCCGTTCGGGCGGATACGAGCGAGCGCAATATCAGTAACCGCATGCGGCACATGATCGTACAACTGCAGCAGCTCAATGCGAAGATCATCAATGCGAACCAGATCAGGGCCAGTGTGATCGCGTTCTGGCTGCAACGGTACAACCTACGCCAGGTGCAGTACATGGCTGGTCACAAATACGTCAGCAGTACCGAACGCTACCAGGTGCTCGGCAGCGATGACTGGCAAAGCGAGCTGCAGAAGCATCATCCAATGGGCTGAATAAAAGTTAGGTATGTGTTAGTCCGATTAAATCGCCGGGGAAAAGGCTTGTATCACAACGTCTTAAAAAGCCGTTCGAATCCCTGGAGGAGTCGAACCTGAATAGCTTTTTTAAAAAGAAGGAACCGGGTAGTCATATAGCCTCCAATAGCCCAAATAGCGTTGGAGACAAGGTTGATGCATATATCCCGGAAGGTGCTCATACTTGTAAGATACAACATTATTCCTGGCGAACTCAAGCAGGAAAAGAGGTGAGCGGTCTTTGCGGCTGTGGCTGTAAAAACACACGCCAGGCGGGCGTTGCCGCACCTGTCATGGTTTTGCCTGGCTCCGCAAATCCGCTCTCCGCGGCTTCCTCTGCCGGCTGAGGCCGGCAGCGCCGCTCCTCCATTTTGTCCGCCACCTGCCGGCGGCCGGCCGCTTGTCTGATTACCTGGCCTCCGCTACCTCTCCGGCCTAACACTAAGGTCTACCGCGGGTAGGGACCCGGCGACCTCCTGTCGTCGGTCTTCCTCCGTGTCCCACGGCCGGCCGCATGGCGGGCGGTGGCGGAAGAACAGGCAGCCGCCGGCGATGAGCAGCGGAATAAAACCAGACCGTGGTAACGCCGTTGGCTACTCCGTCCGCCGCCATAAAAGCCTGGCTGCTGTGTGGCGATTATAAGCTCTCTATGGGGCTTTTATAGCAGCAGCCGGAGTGTTGTGCTTCCTCTCACGTGAACAGGGCCTTAAAACGTCTCTTATGTACTAACAGGCCTGTTTACTTCTTCCTGGTTGATCATTTTTTGAACATATTAAAGAACAAGCCATGAAAACCTATCTTGTAAACGACGAAAATAAACTCAAGCTCATCCAGGTGCCTCCAGAGCTGGACGAAACCTTCCATGACCAGTATGACGGCAAAATTTTGATTACCGGGGACTGCGTACAAGACGTGTTGATCCGGTTCGGCCAGTCACCGGTCATTATCGAATCCCCTGCGTAGGGGATTTTTTTATCAGCGGACGTGAAGAGAAGCGGCAAGCGGGCGGAAGGTATAAAAAGCCTGTTCTACCGTTGAAAGGAGGTGCCGCAGCTGCCGTGCTTTTATACCTTCTGCCGGCTCCGGCAACGGCGTTGCTATAGCCGGGATTGGTTCTGCCGCTGATCGCCGGCGGCAGCATGTACCCGGCCATTTTCTTTTAAGGGCAGTCTTGCCGGGTCGGGGCGCCATGAGCAGTCTTCCCTGCCCGGTGGTGCAGCTCCGCTGCTTTACATAATGTGATTATCGGACCGAGGGACGAGGTACGAAGTGTACCGATAATATCACATTATGTAAAAGACGGGCAGGGGAAACATGTCTTCCGACCAGGCGACAGCTTCCCAAGCTGTAGGTCGCTCATGTGTGTTGGGTCGAATCCCGCCCGGACATACCCGGGCCTGGATTTTTTCTTTTCAATTGAAAAAAGAAAATCTGTTATCTTGGCGGATAGAAGTTCTTTGAACAGCCTGAAATCCGAGCGCCACAGAAAAGGGGTTCGGGTAAAAAAGGGGATGGTAGGTATTATCCGTTTGGGTTGACGATGGCGGGGATCAGTGATAAGGCGTTGAAGACGCAGTATGCTGAAAATAAGTTCAGGTTTAATCATGGAGCAGAATTTCAAAATAAAGAGTTTTTGGATGGCTCAGGGTTGGAAATGTACGACACCCACTTTAGGCAACTCGACCCTCAGTTAGGTAGATGGTGGCAAATTGATCCAAAGCCTCATGAAATGTTGAGTCCATATGCTGCAATGATGAATAATCCAATGCAATATTCTGATCCATTGGGTGATACGACGTGGGTGTTCGGTACAAAGGGTCAATATTTAGGCACTGTAAATGACAAGCTCAAAAACCAAGTTCACTTTGTAAATAATGATAATTCCAAGGCTTCTTCCTTTGATGCTAGTAAATTGAGTGCAAAAGATGCTAAGGTTCTTGCTCAAACCATAAGGAGCTCCTCTATCGCATTTATTGGTAGCAAAACGGTTGCTAGTATGAAGTCCATAGCTGCAAAATCTGATGCCGTTGGCAAAGAAATAGCATTTACAGCAACTGTAGGGAAGGATAGGGAAATAATCCTTAAAGACATGCCTGTGGATGAACACAATTATCATAGTTATGTGGAAATTGGAAAACAACTTGATAAAAATTATTCAGAGGAACAGCAGGCTGATTTTTTCCTTGTTGGGCATATCCATGAGGGGGCGTTGAGGAACGGAGATATACATGACGGCGGTTCGGATATGGCCGAGCATAAATGGTTGGGTGAACCCTCCAATAACGGAGATAAATCGGACTATTTTCCAATGCTGTATCGAAGGGGGAATACGTCAGAGAGAGGACAGTCTCCCGCGATTATCGGTACTCCATATGGTATAGTAATCTACGGTACCGGAACAAACGTTACAGGTAATGCTCAGACAGGAACTATCATAGAAAATAGGGTATATGCTTCTGATCATAGTTATATTCTATATCAAAGTCTAAAAAGATGAGAACAAAATCTTTAATTGCTTGTGTTTGCTTGATTTTTTGCATTTCTTGTTACCACCAGGATAAGAGAAAGCGTAATCAAAAAAGCGATTCCGAGGTATATTTACCTGATTATATGACATCGATTGTTAAAAAATATGATTTGCCATATGGTGACCACCTTGCAGTTGATAGCAGTGGTTTGCTTTTCTATTATTCTGGGCATTTTGATACTACGTATTTGCTGCATGTGCGAAAAAATGGACAGGAAATAGACGCCGTTTTTTATGAAGTGTTGCCGGCTTTTCACCGGGATGACGAAGACTATGCTGACAAGGAAAAACAATTACTTTTTTTTGACGGTTATAGCTTTAAGGTAAATTCGGTGGAATGGCGGAATATGATAGACAATGCAAATCAAATATTGAGTCGGGAAAATGTCTCCATAAAAAATGAAGCTTGCGCTGATTGTCCTTTTTATTTTATTGCGCATAATTTTAAGGCTATAAAAAGTGATAGCGAAAATCGTTCTTTATTTGTGTTGTACTCTAAATACTTGAACGACTCTTTGATAAAACAATATGTAATGAAAAGGAGTCTTAAAATGAGTAAAAGTTATAAATAAGACGTTCGGTCAGTAATGACTGCGGCTTGGTCTAAGAATTGATAGACGTTAGGAAGAAGGCAAATAAATTGCTGTGAGAAATAATACTAAAATCGGGGTTGTTAATTAAGGATGCCAAAGATGTGGCCGGGCTCCTTTTTTACCAATTTTTGGTCATGTTGAAGCCTTATCGTTTTTAGGACAAGGTTGATTTAGACTTTCATTCATTCTTCCTTTACAAAGATCGATTGTTTTTCCTGTGGCTGAGCGGTATTCTGCTGTTCCTGTTCAATCATCTTT
>Ga0068853_100003276_pt1 | contig 12381 bp, 8 predicted proteins | sample KBSCornC32_FD_65655 | JGI IMG/M metagenome (GOLD analysis project Ga0068853, IMG submission 65655) | Corn rhizosphere microbial communities from Kellogg Biological Station, Michigan, USA - KBS Corn C3-2 | ecosystem: Host-associated > Plants > Roots > Rhizosphere > Soil ... | reverse complement strand
CGGTACGGAAACGTCGAGGAAATCCCGGCTGACCTGTCGATGGTCCACGCCCGGGACGAGCTGATGTCCTGGCCGGTGGAGCGCCGCCGCGAGCTGTTCACGGGCGACGCGACCACGGCGCTCAAGCTGGCCGGCATGACGTGGGAGTCGGTCGCCGGCTGGCTGCAGGGCCCGCTGACGGCCGAGGTGTGGACGGCGCTGATCCCGACCATGGGTTACATGGCGCTGCTGCGTAATCTGCGCAACTTCGACCAGGCCGGCGTCTCTGACGAGGTGGCGGCGACGGTCGCGGCCAAGCTGGCGGACCCGGAGCAGGTGGCGCGGTCGCGGCAGCTGCCGATGCGGTTCCTGTCGGCGTTCCGCGCGGCGCCGTCGCTGCGCTGGGCGTGGGCGCTGGAGCAGGCGCTGAACGCGAGCCTGGCCAACGTGCCCAGCCTGCCCGGCCGCACGCTGGTGCTGGTCGACCGCTCGGGTTCGATGTTCTACAGCACCGTGTCCGCGAGGTCCGACCTGACCAGGGCGGATGCGGCCGCGCTGTTCGGGACGGCGCTCGCGCTGCGGGCGGCGAACGCGGAGCTTGTGCAGTTCGGCACCACGGCCCGGCGGGTGAAGCTGCGGCTGGGTGAGTCGGTGCTGCCGGTGGTGCGGGACCGGTTCGACAGCCTCGGCGGCACGGACACGATCGGTGCCCTGCGGCAGTTCTACCGTCGCCACGACCGCGTGGTCATCGTGACGGACGAGCAGCACAACGGAAACTCGTTGCCGACCGCGGTCGTGCCGAAGGGTGTGCCGGTCTACACGTGGAATCTGGCCGGCTACGAGTTCGGGCACACCGAGGGGCGCTTCACCTTCGGCGGCCTGAGCGACGCGGCCTTCGGCATGGTGCCGCTGCTGGAAGCCGGCGAGCGCGAAGCCTGGCCGTTCTGATCCTCGAGTCCCGCTCTCGACCGAGAGCGGGACTCGTTGGTGTCTAAGGGGTTTCGTCGGCCGTGAGCACTGGTCGGCGGAACTGTCGGGCGGTCACCCACACCGCCAGCGCCAGTGCGCCGAGCATGGCGGTGGCCAGGATGCGCATGTCCACAATGGATGGGTTCACCGAGCCGCCGCCGAAACCACCGCCGCCGAACCCGCCGGAGCCGAGGCTGCCGCCCGGGGCGCGGCCGCCGAAACCGCCAGAACCGTTGCCGCCGCCGGGAAAACCGCCGGCGGGCGGCGTACCGCCAGTGCCGCCGCGGAAGCCGCCGGTGCCACCGGGTCGCTGACCACGGCCGCCGCCGAAGCCGCCGCCCGAGCCCAGGAGGAACGGCAGGTAGGCGAAGAACGAGGCGAACTGCTCCAACACCGGCAACGCCCACAGCTTGCGCGGCAGGTAGAACGCCGCGACCACGGTCAAGGCGTCGGCCAGGAAGAAGTACCGCTCGTGCATGGCCGGCAGGAAGTACGGCACCAGCAGCACGGACACCGTGGCGGCCAGGATGATCCGCGTGGACGACATCTCGACCCGGCGCCACCACACGGCGACGACGAGGGCCAGCACCAGGAATCCCGTCACCAGGATCCCGGTGAGCCGCAAGGCGGACGACGTCACCGACGTCCCCAGGTACTGATACACGTTGGGGGCGTTCAAGGTCAGCAGGTCGAAGGTCCCGGTCTGTGCCACGTACACGGAGACCAGCTGCGCCGGGCTGGTGCCGATGAGCAGCGCCGGGATGTCCAGCACCACGTACACCAAGGGAATGGCCAGCAGCGTCTTCCACGGCATGAACCGCAGCAGCACCAACAGAAGCAGCAGCGGGAACAGGAACACCGTCTGGAGCTTCAAGGCGAACGCGATGCCGATGAACGTGCAGGCCAGCCAGGGACGCTTACGTAGCACGAAGTACACGCCGCCGACGGCGAAAGCGGCGTACATGGCGTCGGCCTGCCCCCACATCGAGGCGTTCACGACCACGGTCGGCAGGAACAGGGTCAACGCCCCGGCCAGCACCGGCCACCACTTGCCCGGATGGCGCAACGCCACCAGCCGGTACACGAAGTAGCCGAGCAGGAAGTCGAAGGCCGCGGACAGCACCTTGATCCCGACCAGCGGCGTCACCGGCAGATAACTCAACGCCGCCAACAGGTACAGGTAGGTGACGTTGTAGTTGGCGAAGCTGATGTCCTTGAGTGCCGCGAAACCGCCGTTCGAGGCGATGTGCTGGTACCAGGACAGGAAGATCCGAGCGTCCCCCGTCTCGTAGGACAGGAACGCCATCCGCAGCGCGGCGGCGGCGATCACCACCACCGCCACCACGCCGATCCGCAGCAGGGATCGGCGTGGTGGGGCTTGCGGTGCAGCGAGAGCGACCATGCGCTCAAGTGAAGCGGGTGTGACTGAGTGCAGCCTGTGAGCGGACGACCGTTAGCTGGGAACTGTGTGTGAGAGCACTACACGTTGGCCACGGCCAGGCTGGGCAGCTTGCTCACGGCGAAGCTGCGCCGCTGGTAGAACCACCAGGTGACGGCGAAGCACAGCACGTAGAACCCGATGAACCCGTAGAAGGCGTTGTCCGCGGCCTTGGTCGCGGCCACCGAGCTGGCGATGATCCGGGTGACGAAGAAGCCGCCGAACGCGCCGATCGCCGACACGATGCCGATCGCCGCGGCGGCTTCGCGCTTGCCCTTGCGCACGGCTTCGTCGGCGTCGGTGCCCTCGGCCGTGTCGCGCTTGGCCTGGGCCACGAAGATGGCCGGGATCATCCGGTACGTGGAGCCGTTGCCGACACCGGCCGTCACGAACAGCACCAGGAACGCGCCGAAGAACAGGCCGAAGCTGCCGGACCGCTCGCCGGCCACCACGACCGCGGCGGCCACGCCCATCAGCACGAAGTTCCACAGCGTGACCCGGCTGCCGCCGATCTTGTCGGACAGCCAGCCGCCGGCCGGCCGGGCCACCGACCCGACCAGTGCGCCGAGCCAGGCGAAGTACGTGCCGTGCACGGTCGGGAACTGGGTCTTGATCAGCAGCGGCAGCGCGGCCGAGAAGCCGATGAACGAGCCGAAGGTGCCGATGTACAGGAAGGACATCACCCAGGTCTGGCTGCGCTTGACCGCGGCGGCCTGGGCCGGGAAGTCCGACTTGGCGGTGCTCAGGTTGTCCTGGAACAGCGCCGAGCAGATCGCCGCCGCGATCACGAACGGCATGTAGAACAGGCCGGCGACGGCCAGTCCGACGCCGGTGGCCGCGGAGATCACCAGCGGGATGACCAGCTGCACCAGCGCGGCGCCGAGGTTGCCGCCGGCCGCGTTCATGCCGAGCGCGAAGCCCTTGCGGCTCTCCGGGTAGAAGAACGAGATGTTGGTCATCGACGACGCGAAGTTGCCGCCGCCGAAGCCGGCGGTGGCCGCCGCGAACAGGAAGAAGCCGAAGCTCGCGTGCGTGGTCACGGCCACTGTGAGCAGCGCGCACGGGACGAGCAGCAGCAGTGAGCTGACGATGGCCCAGTTGCGGCCGCCGAACTTGGGCACCGCGAAGGTGTAGGGCAGCCGCAGCGTGGCGCCGACCAGGTTGGGCAGCGCGGTCAGCCAGAACAGCTGGTCCACGCCGAACTTGAAGCCGGCGCCGGGCAGCGACAGCACCACCACACTCCAGATCGACCAGAGCGAGAAGCCCAGGTGCTCGGAGAAGATGGAGAAGATCAGGTTGCGGTTGGCGATGCGGCGGCCGGTCGCCGCCCAGAACCCCGCGTCCTCGGGGTCCCACTGCTGGATCCACTTGTGTCCACCGCGAACGGGTGCCTCGGTTGTCGTCGTCATGTCGCGTTGCAGCCCAACTTCTCGGGTTCGGTGACGGGGTCCTGCTCGGCCAGCCAGCGGGACAGCGCGCAGACGGTGTCCCGGCAGCCACCGCAGCCGGTGCCGGCCAGGGTGGTGCTGACCAGTGCGTCGAACGACCGGGCGCCGGCATGCCACGCGCCGACCAGCCGGTCCTTGTCCACGGTGTTGCAACGGCAGATCAGCGTCGACGCGGGAAGGGTGCCCGGGTCGGCGGTGTCTCCGGCGGGCATGGCGCGGCCGAGCAGCAGCGCCATCCGGTCGGCGGGGGCGGGTGCGCCCCGGTCGTGCAGCTGTGTGACGGCGGCGGCCACATCGGGCGCCCCCAACACGATCGCGCCCGTGACCCGGTCGTCACGCAGCACGATCTTGGTGTAGCGGCCGCGACTGGGATCTTCCAGCCGGACCACCTCCGCGTCGGAGTCGTGTGCTTCCACGTGCACCTCGCCCATCGAGGCCAGGTCCACGTCGCGGGTCTTGAGTCGGGTCACCACGGGGGTGCCCGAGTAGCGGATGTCCTCGCCGGCGAGCCGGCGGGCCAGCACCGCGGCCTGCTCCCAGGCCGGCTGCACGAGACCGCTGACGGTGCCGGGATGGGTCGCGCAGTCGCCGATCGCGTACACGTCCGGCGCACTGGTGAGCAGGCAGTCATCGACGATCACGCCCTGGTCGACGGCCAGCCCGGCCGCCTCGGCCAGCGCCGTCGACGGCCGCGCGCCGGCGGCGACGACCACGAGACCGGCGGCGACCACCGAGTCGTCGTCGAGCAGCAGCCCCTTGCCCGGCAAGTACTTCGTGGCCAGCTGGCCGAGTCGGAACTCGATGCCCTTGGTGGCCAGCACCCGGGCCAGCACGCGTCCACCGGCCGGATCCAGTTGGCGTTCCATGAGGTGGCCGACCGGATGCACGACGGTCACCGCGCAGCCACGGCCGGCCAGACCACGCGCGGCTTCGAGGCCGAGCAACCCGCCGCCCAGCACGGCGACCGGGCCGAAGTCCTTGGCCTGGTTGACGATCTGCTGACAGTCGTCGAGGTCGCGGAAGGCCACGACGCCCGGCGCGAGGACGTCGCCGGCCAGCAGCCCGTCGGTCGGCGGGATCCACGGGGTGCTGCCGGTGGCCAACACCAGCGCGTCGTAGTCCACAGTGGATCCATCGGTGAGTACGACCCGATGCTGGCAAGGCCGGATCTCGGCCGCCGCGACGCCGAGCCGCAGGTCGATCCCGTTGTCCCGGGCCCAGTCCGGCGAGTGCAGCAGCACGGTGTCCGGGCTCATCGAGCCGGCGACCACGTTCGACAGCAGGATTCGGTTGTATGCCGGGTGTTTCTCCGCGCCGATCACGGTGATCGACGCGCCGGAGCCGCGCAGGTCGTCGGCCAGCCGGGCGCCGGCCATGCCGTAACCGATGATCGTGATCCTCATGCCGCCCCCAACCGCACGGCGCACACCTTGAACTCGGGCATGCGGCTGGTCGGGTCCAATGCCGGGTTGGTCAGCAGGTTGGCCCGCTGTGCGCCGGGGAAGTGGAAGGGCAGGAACACGGTGTCCGGCCGGATGGTCGTCACGCAGCGAACCCGGGCGCGAACGGCGCCGCGGCGGGACTCCACCAGCGCCCACTGTCCATCATGGACATCGAAGCGCCGGGCGGTGTCGGGATGCACCTCGACGAACGCCTCCGGGCTGGCGTCCATCAGCACCGGCACCCGCCGGGTCTGGGCCCCGGACTGGTAGTGCTGCAACACCCGGCCGGTGGTGGCGTGCAACGGGAACTCCGGGTCCGGCGGCTCGGCCGGGCCGACGTGGTCGACGGCCTTGAAGCGGGCCAGCCCGTCGGGATGGGCGAAGCGGTCCAGGAAAAGCCTTGGCGTGCCGGGATGATCGGCCGCCGGCACCGGCCAGTGCAGGGCCTCGCCGGCCCGCAGCCGGTCGTAGCTGACGCCGGCGTAGTCGGCCGGACCGCCGGCCGAGGCCCGGCCGAGCTCGGCGAACGCCGTCTCCGGGTCGACCGGGAAGCGGTCCGCCGGCTGGCCCAGCCGGACGGCAAGCCCATGCAGCACGTCAAGATCGCTGCGCACGCCGAGCGGCGGTGTGACTGCCTGGCCGCGCAGCAGGATCCGGCCTTCGAGGTTGGTCATGGTGCCGCTTTCCTCGGCCCACTGCGTGACCGGGAAGACGACGTCGGCTACGGCCGCGGTCTCCGACAGCACGAAGTCCGAGGTGACCAGGAGTTCGAGGGATTCGAGCCGGTCGGCGATGTGGCCGGCGCGCGGCGCGGAGACCACGATGTTGCTGCCGAACACCAGCAATGCCTTGGGCCCGTTGGCCGTGCCGAGCGAATCCAGCAGCTCGTAGGCCGACGGTCCCGCACCAGGCAGTTCGGCGGCGTCGACACCCCACACGCCGGCAACGTGCTCGCGCGCGGCCGGGTCGTCGATCTTGCGGTAGCCCGGCAGCTGGTCGGCCTTCTGACCGTGCTCGCGGCCGCCCTGGCCGTTGCCCTGGCCGGTCAGGCAGCCGAACCCGGAACCTTTACGCCCACACAGCCCCAGCGCCAGGCACAGGTTGATCCACGCCGACACCGTGGCCACGCCGGAGGCGTGTTGCTCGGTGCCGCGTGCCGTGAGCACGTAAGCGTTGCGCGCCCGGGCCAGTAGCGCGACGGCGGCCCGCTGGTCGGCGGCCGGCACGCCGGTGATCCGCTCCACCCGCTCCGGCCACCACGCCGCGGCGATCCGCCACACGTCGTCGAAACCCGTTGTGCGCTCGGCGATGTAACTGTGGTCCAGATGTCCGTCGGCCACGACCGCGTGCAGCATGCCGAGGGCCAGCGCGAGATCGGTGCCGGGCGCGGGCTGGAGGTGCAGCGACGCGGCCTCGGCGGTCGCGGTGCGCCGCGGGTCCACGACGATCAGGCCACCCTTGTCCGCCGCCGGCCGCACGTGCCGCATGAACGGCGGCATCGTCTCGGCGACATTGGCCCCCACCAACAGGATCGCGTCCGCCGAGGCCAGGTCGGCCACCGGGAACGGCAGGCCGCGGTCGACGCCGAACGCCTTGATACCGGCGGCCGCGGCCGAGGACATGCAGAACCGGCCGTTGTAGTCGATCTTCGACGTGCCGAGCGCCACCCGGGCGAACTTGCCGAGCAGGTAGGCCTTTTCGTTGGTCAGACCGCCGCCGCCGAACACGCCGACAGCGTCCGGTCCGAGTCGGTCCCGTAGTTCGTGCAGGCGCAGCGCCACGTAGTCCAGGGCTTCGGTCCAGCCGACCGGCCGTAACGGCGCGCCGCGATGCTCGCGCAGCAGTGGCGTGGTGAGCCGGCCGGGGGCCTGGAGCAGGCTCGCGGCCGTCCAGCCCTTCTGGCACAGGCCGCCGCGGTTGGTGGGGAACTCGCGTGGTGCGACGGTCGCCTCGGCTCGCTCGTCGCGGACGACCATGCCGCACTGCAGGGCGCAGTACGGGCAGTGGGTGTCGACCTCGACGCGGGCGTCGACAGGCATGGGCTACCTCCGACGGGATCGCGAGGCTTCGGCGTGGCTCGGAGCCTCTCAACGACAGGGGCGCGACACCGTGAATCCGGCGTAAAGGACCTGTTCCGGCGCCCTCACGGGGAGTGATTGGGGGCTGTGCGCCGCGGGCGCACGAATCCCGCCGGCACCAAGCTAGCAGACCGCACAGCGTCGGAAAAGAGCCCGTGAGGTCTAGATGAAAAGGTTTCCAGAAACTTGTGTCGGCCTCCGATTTAGCGGCAAGAACCAACGCTGGTGTGCATGTTTGTGATTTCCATCCACAGTTGACGATCGTCGATAGGTCATTTGTCATTACGGTGGTGACTATGTGATGTCGCTAGCCCGTTCGCTCTATTGACAGTGCTTGTGGCCATGTGGAACCTTCCCTGCACTGGGGCTGGTAGGCGCATTCGCAAGGGCGCGGTGTGTTTTCCGCTCCCGTATGCGCGTTTCAACGAAGGAGCATGTGGTGAGCGCACGGCACCGGCCGGCCGACGGTGCGGCCGATGGCTCCGAGTCCGGCGGCGGGCTCGCGACACTGATCCGGCCGGGCACCATTCGCGGCCGACTGGCGCGCATCCTGGTCTTCTCCCTGGTCCTCGTGCTGGCGCTGCTCGGCGTGACGATCGCCGGTCAGGTCGGCGCCTACTTCGCCGCCGGCGACACGGTGAGCTCCGTCTCGTTGGCGCTGAAGGTGCAGGACTTCGTGCAGGAGGTGCAGCGCGAGCGCGGCCTGACCAACGGCCTGCTCGGCGGCGAGACCCGGTTCCAGCAGCCGGTGCTGACCCAGCGCACGGCCACGGACAAGGCGCAGACCGCGCTGAACCAGGCGCTGGCCGACGACTCCGTGCCCGGCGTCACCCAGGTACGTGACGCCTTGTCACGTTTGTCCGGCCTGACGTCCACACGGGAGAACGTCGACGCCGGTCGGGCCGACCGCAACGCCACCTTCCAGTACTACACCGCCGGTGTCGCCGCGTTGAACGGGTTGCAGCTCGGGCTGGACCAGGCGCAGGACCCGCAGCTGCGCCGAGGGTTGCAGGCCCTGTACGCCCTCGGCGACGCCAAGGAGTACACCGGCCAGGAGCGAGGATTCCTCAACGGCGTGTTCGCGGCGGACAAGTTCGGGCCCGGCGAGTACGTGCACTTCACCGAGATCCGCGCGAGCAAGCAGGCCGGCCTCACCGAGTACGCCCGCTACGCCACCCAGCCGCAGCAGGCGGCGCTGGACGAGGCGCTGCGTTCCGACAACGCGACCAAGGCCGCCGCGTCGGAGACCATGGCCATCGGCTCCACCCGCGGCCCGATCGACACGAAAACCGACGCGGTCACGTGGTGGAGCCAGATGACCTCGGTCATCGACGCCGAGCGCAAGGTGCAGCAGTCGGTCGGCGACAACCTGACCGCGCGGGCCACGGACCTCCAGGGCCAGGCCAGCACCACGCTCACCGTCTTCCTCGGACTGGCCCTGCTCGCGGTGGCGGCCGAGGCGCTGCTGGTGATCACCAGCATCCGCTCCATCGTCCGCCCGCTGGCCGCGCTGGCCACCGAGGCCGACGACGTGGCCGGCCGCCGGCTGCCGGCGGCGATCGCCGCCTGGCACCAGCCCGGCGACGTCGAGCCCCAGCGGCCACAGCCGGTGACCACCCCGCCCAAAGCCGGCGCCGAGATCGCCTCGGTGGCCCAGGCCCTCGACCGGGTCCAGACCACGGCCTTCGAGCTGGCCTCCGAGCAGGCCCTTGTCCGCCGCAACACGACGGAGTCGCTGGCCAACCTCGGCCGCCGCAACCAGAACCTGGTGCGCCGGCAGCTCAACTTCATCAGCGAGTTCGAGCAGGAGGAGCTGGACCCGTCCGCGCTGGCCAACCTGTTCGAGCTGGACCACCTGGCCACCCGCATGCGCCGCAACGCGGAGAGCCTGCTGGTGCTGGTCGGCGAGACCAGCCCGCGGCGCTGGGCCGAGCCGCTGTCGCTGTCCGACGTGATCAGGGCCGGCCTGTCCGAGGTCGAGGACTACCGCCGGGTGGTGCTGCGCCGGGTGGACGAGTCCATGATCATCGGCGCGGTGGTCAGCGAGTTGGCCCACATGCTGGCCGAGCTGATCGAGAACGGCCTGGCCTTCTCGCCGCCCGACCTCGAGGTCGAGATCTACGGCCGCCGGCTCAGCGCCGGCTACATGCTCGCGGTGGTCGACCACGGCGTCGGCATGGCCAAGGAGCAGCTGGCCAAGGCCAACGCCCGGCTGCGCGGCGAGGAGGACTTCATCGTCGCGCCGACCCGGTTCCTCGGCCACTACGTGGTCGGCCGGCTGGCCCAGCGGCTGGGCATCGAGGTGGAGCTCACGGTGTCGCCGGTGAGCGGCATCGTGGCCCGGCTGCTGCTGCCGCCGGACATCCTGGCCGAGGCCAAGACGGACGCGCCGCCCAAGCAGGCCGAGATCACGTGGCCCAGCGTCGAGCCGGAGGCCCCGCCACTGGCCTCGACCGGCGTCGGCCAGATCCCGCCGATGCGGGCGGAACCGCCGGCTGCGCCGCGGGTGGAACCGCCGGTGCCGCGGGAACAACCGCAGCCGGCGCAGCAGCCGCGGATTCCGGTGCGCAGCCGGCAGGAACGCCTAGCCGCCACCGGAGTCACGCCGTCCGGAGTCATGCCGCCTGTGGTCACGGTGTCCGGGGGCACGCCGGCCGGCTCGCCCGAGCCGCGCGCCGACGCCCCCGTGCAGCGCACCAAGAACGGCTTGGTCAAGCGCAGCCGCACCCGGGCCGAGGAGCCGGCCGCCCGGCCGGCCGCGCCGAGTCGCCCACCCACCGTGGTGGAGAAGCGCTCGCCCGAGGAGGTCCGTTCGATGCTGTCCAGCTTCAGATCGGGCCACCAGCGCGGCGAGCGCGGCCCACTGCCCGCACGAGTCAACACCGTTCCCGAGGAGGAGCCCCGGTGACCGCCGAGGTGCAGCACGCCGACCCGCACACCTTCAACTGGCTGCTGGCCAACTTCGTCCGTGGCACGGACGGCGTCCGGGACGCGGTGGCGGTCTCCTCGGACGGGCTGTTGATCGCGATGTCCGAGGGGCTCGACCGCACGTCGGCCGACCGGTTGGCGGCCCTGGTCTCGGGGCTGTCCAGCCTGGCCAAGAGCGCGGCCCGCAACTACGACTTCGAGGCCCTCAAGCTGATCATGATCGAGATGAAGCGGGGCTTCCTGCTCGTCTCGGCCATCGAGGGCGGCAGCTGTGTCGGCGTCATCGCGGACAGCCAGTGCGACATCGGCCTGGTCGGCTACGAGATCGCCGTGCTGGCCGACCGGGCAGGCGCGCTGCTCACGCCGGCGCTGATCACCGAGTTGAGAGAGACGCTGCGGCGATGAGCGACCAGCCGCGCCTGCCCGACCCGCGCATGATCCAGGTCAACCAGGCCCCGTCCTGGTTCGCGCCGAACACGCCGGCGCAGCCCGCGCCGACGGCGGAGCCGGCCGACGGGTCCTTCGTCCGGCCGTTCATCGTCACCGGCGGGCGCACCATGCCGCTGCGGGACGACCTGCGGATCGAGACGCTGGTCGTGGCCGACCGGGCGGCGCTGACCGCGCCGCTGCGGTTCGAGCTGCAGACCGTGGTGCGGCTGTGCCAGCAGCCGCAGTCGGTGGCCGAGGTCGCCGCCCACCTGCACGTGCCGCTCGGCGTGGCCAAGGTCGTGGTCGGCGATCTGATGGCCGCCGGGCACGTGACCGTGCACCAGCCCACCGAGCTCGCCGTCAGCACCATCGAGAGGATCAGGGACCTTGTCCGGGCGCTCTGACACATCCGTGCACGGGCCCACGTCCGTGAAGATCGTCATCAGCGGCGGCTTCGGCGTCGGCAAGACCACGCTGATCGGCGCCGTCTCCGAGATCGAGCCGCTGGTCACCGAGGCGGCCATGACCGAGCGCTCGGTCGGCGTTGACGACCCGGGCAGCCGCAGCGACAAGCACACCACCACGGTGGCGCTGGACTTCGGCCGCATCACGCTGGACTCCTCGCTGATCCTGTACCTGTTCGGCACGCCGGGGCAGGACCGGTTCGTGTTCCTGTGGGACGACCTGGTCGAGGGCGCGCTGGGCGCGGTGATCCTGGTCGACACCGGGCGGATCGAGGACTGCTACCCGGTGCTGGACTACTTCGAGCGCCGGGACACGCCGTTCATCGTGGCGGTCAACCACTTCCCGGGGCAGCAGGAGTTCGACCTCGACGAGGTGCGGGAGGCACTGGGCTGCGACGAGTCCGTGCCGCTGATCGCCTGCGACGCCCGCGACCGCGAATCCGTCAAAGAAGTCCTGGTCACGGTCATCGAGCAGGTACTGTTGGCCCGGTTGACCGCTCCACCCCAGGTCAGCGCCACACACTGAGGCAGGTGCGGCATGCGGTACGGGATCCTCGGCCCACTGGAGGTCACCCGTACCGGGGAGGCGGTCACGCCCAGCACGCCGCAGCAGCGCACGGTTTTGGCCCTGCTGCTGGCCAACGCCGGCAGCTGGGTCTCGCTGGGCACCATCGTGGACGAGCTGTGGCCGGCGCGGACACCGCGCAGCGCCAGGGTGATCGTCCAGGTCGCCGTGTCGAAGTTGCGCAAAGTGTTGCCTGTCAATGCGATCCGCACCGGACCGTCGGGCTATTTGTTGACGGTTGACGGTGTCGAGTTCGACCAGTCCGAGTTCGTGGCCGAGGCGCGGCGCGGGCGTGACCTGATGGCTGCCGGGAGATTGGGGCCGGCGCGGGACTTGCTGGCCGCGGCGCTGGGACGCTGGCGTGGGGACGCGCTGTGCGATGTGGCCTGTGGGCCCGTGTTGGAAGCCCATGCGCGGTGGCTGGCCGAGCTTCGATTATCCACTGTGGATAGTAGAGTTCGGATCGACCTGGCCGCCGGGCGGTGTCACGACGTGATCGCCGAGCTGACCGTGTTGCTGGCCCGGGATCCCGGGCAGGAGGTGCTCGCCGGCTCGTTGATGGTGGCGTTGCACCAGGCCGGCCGGGTCGCCGAGGCGGCCGAGGTGGTGGACCGCGTGGCCGCCTTCGTCGAGGCCGACCC
>Ga0068853_100003275_pt1 | contig 12383 bp, 8 predicted proteins | sample KBSCornC32_FD_65655 | JGI IMG/M metagenome (GOLD analysis project Ga0068853, IMG submission 65655) | Corn rhizosphere microbial communities from Kellogg Biological Station, Michigan, USA - KBS Corn C3-2 | ecosystem: Host-associated > Plants > Roots > Rhizosphere > Soil ... | reverse complement strand
ACAGTACGCGCGCTGGATGTATGAGTGGGAAACCCGGCTAACCACGCGCGATGAAAACCGCATTGTGCGCCCGCTGGAGTGGGGATTCGAATGGCTCGAGCCATTCCTTGAGTCCCATGGGTTCAGCGCTGCCCTACCTGGCCCTGAAGCGGCACGCGCGGTTGCCGAAGATGCGATCGTCCGCATCAACCAACTGCTCATTCGACACAGCGATATCTTCTTTGGATACGAACGCCCAGTAGATTTTCGGCTCGAAGAGCGGCACCCCGAGCTTTTTCCGACAAACGTAAGGCCGGAGACGCTGGCCAAAGATGCGGAGATCAAGCGGCGGGCTGCGGAAGGCAAATCCTCGAAAGCTTTCTTCCTGCGCTTTACTTCGCCCGAGCGCACACCGTACCCCGAAAACGACATGGTGAACGCTCGGTGGTATCCCGCGCCGGAACACAAGGACCCTGGGCGGCCAAAGCAGGCGATCGTGGTGATGCCGCAGTGGAATGCCGACGCGTTCAGCCACAACGCGCTCTGCGCGATCTTCAATCGCATGGGGATTTCGGCTCTGCGGCTGTCGAAGCCGTATCACGATATTCGGCGGCCGGCGGAACTGGAGCGCTCAGATTACGCAGTGAGTGCGAACATCGGCCGGACCATATCAGCCTGCCGCCAGGCGGTTGTCGATATTCGCTGCTGCATTGATTGGCTTGAGACGCAAGGGTACGAGCAGTTCGGCGTTTTGGGAACGAGCCTTGGATCTTGCTATGCGTTTCTTGCGAGCGCCCACGACAAGCGCATCCGGGTGAATGCATTCAATCACGCTTCCACTGCATTTGGCGATGTGGTGTGGGCGGGCCAGAGCACACGCCATATCCGCAAAGCTCTCGAAGACGCAGGGCTTACGCAGCCGCGGTTGCGCGCGTTGTGGTCGGCGATCAGCCCTGTGAGTTACTACGACCGCATGGCGAGCGACGAAGTCGAGGGACTGCGCAAGAAGATATTGCTCGTCTATGCGAACTACGACCTGACGTTTCCCAAGGAATACTCGCTGCAGGTTGTGGACGCCTTCACGCGCGTCGGTCTCAACTTTGAGAAGCGCGTTCTGCCCTGCGGTCACTACACGACCGGCGAGACGCCCTTCCAGTACATGGACGGATGGCACATGGGATGGTTTGTGTACCGTGCGTTCAAGGCGCTGCGGCTCGAGACAGCGAACTCTCCGGCCTCGATCGTGAAGCAGCCAGTTGAAGCCGAAGAAGACCTCGTGTCGCGCTAGCTCTCGCTCTCAGCGAGCTGTGTTCAGATTTAGGCGCAACAGCTTTGCCGGATCCAGATAGGCGTTCTGCCAGCGCACAGCCCAGTGCAGATGAGGGCCGGTCACACGACCGGTTGCGCCACTTAGACCCAGTCTGTCCCCCGCTTCAACGTGCTGGCCCTCCTGAACATCGATGCGGCTGAAGTGCATCGAGAGTGTGTATAAGCCAAGTCCGTGATCGATGATGACGCAGTTGCCCTCGAAATAGAGATGTCGCGCGAGCACAACCACTCCGCTGTTCGATGCGCGGACGACAGTACCGGAAGGCGCGCGAAAATCCATCCCCTTGTGAATACTGGCGAGCTTGCCATTGAACATGCGGCGCGTGCCGAAGCTATCGGTGGGAGGAAACTTCACAGGGGCGCGGAAGCCGCCTTGCCATAGCGGCTCCGGTGCGGTTGAGGCAAAAAGCTTCACCTTGATTTCAGCGTCAGCAGCGATCTCCTTCTGCTCTTCGGGGCCGGGCTCGACGAATTTCGGAGCGACGGTAAGCCTACCCGTCCGGTAGTGTGCAGGATGGATTTCGATTGTTCGGCTGAATTCGCACGGACCGGTTGCGGTCATCGCCGTGATGTGCAGAGTCGAGGTCTCCGGCTGTGCTTCAACATCGACGCCCGCCAGAGCGATCCAGTGATCCCCGCGATGGAAGAACTCCAGTTTGTGGCCGAGCCATTCGCCTTCCATGCTCTTTGCGGCTGGCGAGGAGACCGTAATCAGTTCCGGAGAACCCGCTTCGACAAAGGCCGGCGTCACTCGAACAGCAGGCTCTGTGCGGACTCGACGTTGAGCGCTCACGGTCAGTGCGATACAGAACAAACATAAGAGCCGCAGAACACGAGAGCCGGTCATGCGTTCAGCATAACTGGAGCTGATCCTGCCCGTGCAATTCAGCTGTCTTACTTTGAATTCCCTGTAACCCTATGGCGCACTCCTGAGTCATAGGATGTATGCGCTCCGCTCCAATAACCTCAACACGCAGTCGCATCAGATTGCTGATTTCCGCTGTGTGTTGGTTGTCGCCGCTCTGTGTCCTCGCGCAGAGTTCGCCACCACCCCGGCGCACTCCAGTGCTCGTTGAGCTGTTTACCTCCGAAGGTTGTTCTGACTGCCCGCCCGCGGATGCTCTTCTGGCGGAGCTGGACGCAAAGCAATTCGCGCCTGGTGCGGAAGCAATAGTGCTGAGCGAGCACGTCACTTACTGGAATAACCTCGGATGGCGCGACCCGTTTTCTCTGGACACGATGACACAAAGGCAGGAAGCTTACGTCCGACGTTTCGGCCTGGATTCTGCCTACACGCCGCAGGCTGTCGTTGACGGTGCAACGCAGTTTGTGGGCAGTGATGGCCGGGCCATGCTCGCGGCCGTGAGCAAGGCGGCGGCGAAGCCGAAGATGAGCTTAACGATCGAGAACGCGCGCTGGGATCACGGCACTGTTCGATTCGCGGTTCGCGCAGAGATGACAAAAGGAGCAAAGCTCTTTGCCGTTCTCGCCGCCAATGCAACCCACTCCGAAGTCGGGCGAGGAGAGAATGCCGGAAGAACGCTTCATCACACCGCGGTCGTGCGCATGCTGAAAGAGATGGACGGAGGATCAGCCGATGGACGGCCGCTGAGCCTCGACTTCTCCAATGTGCAGCAGGCAGGCAAGTCGGACGGCGAGATGCGGCTGGTCGTGTTTGAGACCGACGGCAGCGCCGGCCGTGTTATTGCCGCTGCCGAACAAGCGCTGCAGTGATCGTCATTCCGCCCGGAGAGCGGCGCTTGGATCGATGCGTGCAGCCCGAATGGCCGGAACCAGGGATGCGGCGCTCGCGATGAACACAAGCACCGTGACGGAGGCAATTAGCAACCAGGGGTCACGTGCAGAGGTGCTGTAGAGGAGCGACGTGAGCGCTCTCGCCGTGAACCAGGCCACGACGAGCCCGGCGAATGACCCGTAAACAGCGATCCAGGCATTCTCCCGAAACACGAGACCAACGACCTGCGCGGGCTTTGCGCCAAGTGCCATGCGAATTCCGATCTCGCTGGTGCGGCGCGCAGTGGAATAGGCAAGCGTTCCGTAAAGGCCAATGGCTGTCACGAGCAACGCACAGATTGCGAAGAAGACCGCGAGCATGGCCATAATGCGTTCCGAGGCGATGGTACCGTCGATGTCCGTCATCATCGAGGTGAGAACAGGCGCGGGGATCTCCGGAGCCATGTTGGACGCGAGCTGGCGTGCAGCGGCAGCCAACGGCACAACCGAACCCTCTACACGTGTAACCGCAACATAGTTTGGCTTGTGATCGGTGTTCTGTGTCATGGGAACATACGCTTCGGGCGGCGCATCCTTGCGCAGAGATGCGTAGTGTATGTCTCCAACAATACCGATAACCTGAAAACTCTTGTTGCCCGCGGAACCATCGCTCTGAATAACAGACTGACCGACCGCATTCTGTCCGGGAAAGAGCTTCTGTGCTGCCTGTTGACTGAGGATTACTTTGAGTCCAGATGGGCCCGTATCGCTCCACTCGAAGTCACGACCCGACAGCATGGGCATTCTTAAAGTGCCGAAATACCCGGGCGAAACGGAATTCATGTAAATATCTTGTTCGGCCTTGCTTGCTGCGGCGTGCATGGTCTCGGTCCAGATGCTGCCGCTCATGGGCGGATAGCTTACGTAAGCAGTCGCTCTAACTCCCGGCAAGCGGCCAATAGCGTCGACGTATTGGTGGTACCACGCCACGAGCGCGTCTCCATCACGGCTCTGCTTGTTCATCTCCAGGCTGAGATTCACGATGTTCTTCGGCTGGAAGCCGAGATCGATACTGTGTAGTCGCTGCAGGCTGGTCGCCAGCAGGCCTGCGCCGAACACCAGGATCAGCGCAAGCGCCACCTGCATGCTCATCAGCAGGCGCGGGAGCAGCCGATGCTGACGGGAGTGGATTGACTGGGTTCCGGACTTGATCTGCTCGTTGAGTCCTTTCGAAGTCGCGCGCATCGCGGGAACAAGGCCGACGAGAAGTGTTGAGACCACCGCAACAACGGCGACAAACACAAGTACACGAAAATCGAGCGAGGTATCGAGCGAGACGTAGTCGCCATTGCCGCCTATTAACACAGCCGCAAGAAAACGGCTCACGGCCGGCGCCGCTAGGAGTCCGGCTCCAGTGCCAAGCAGAGCGATCAGCAGCCTTTCGACAAGAAGCTGCTGAACGAGACGGAGTCGGGAGGCGCCCAGCGCGAGGCGAGTGGCCAGTTCACGCTCGCGGGCAGCGGCACGGGCCATCAGCAGGCTGGCCAAATTGATACAGGCCAGCAGCAGCATGGCGCTGCAGAGCACAAAGACAACAACCAGCGGTCTCCGGAACGTGTCACGCATGTAGGAGTAACCGCGTGAACCTGGCTCTGCAGCAAAGCGGAAGTGATGCGTGCGCGCGTCCTTGATCCACTTCGCATCCGGGATCGACTCGACGAGAATGCCATCCGAAACCGAAGCAAGTGCAGCATTTGCCCTATCGAGGGAGACGCCCGGGGCGCGACGCCCAAGCATGCGCATCCACCATGAGTGATAGCCGCTCTCGATAGCGTTGTAGGGTGCATCGACGATGGGCTCGGCCCAGACGGGAACATAGATTTCGGGCCGGTACGTCGCGTCAGCACCTACGAACCCCGAAGGCATGACTCCGATGATGGTAAAGGGCTTGTTGGCAATTGTGAGTGTGCTGCCGATTGCGGCGGGATCCCGCTGGAATCTGGTCTTCCAGTAGCTATCGCTGAGCACCGCGACTGTCGCCTGGCCGTCGCGGTCGTCAAGCGGTGTAATCCAGCGGCCAAGAACCGGAGGGGTCTCCAGCATCTGGAAAAACTGGCCGCTTACAATCGCCCCCGGCACTCGCACGTTGCTGGAATTACTGCGGACCTGGAACGGATGCGTCGAATAGCCCGCAATCGTCTCAAAGCCATCATGATGCCGCTCCAGCGCTCGAAGAAAGGGAGCCCCAAAGGAATGATTGGAGCCGTGTTCGTCGTCGTTGCGGACAGTTTGAAGAACTGCGAGCTCTTCGGAATGCGCAACTGGCAGCGGGCGGAGCAGAATGCAGTTGAGCAAAGAAAACACCGCGGTGTTTGCGCCGAGCCCAAGTGCCAGCGTCAGCACCGCTGTCAGCGTGAATCCCGGCGTTCTGCGCAATTGGCGCGAAGCATAACGTAGATCGCGCGCGAACTGTTCAAGACGCGGAAACCCGCGCTGGATCCGATAGCTCTCGCGGGTCTGCGTGATGCCGCCGAAATCGCGCAGTGCGGCCCTTCTCGCATCTGCTTCTGATAGGCCATCCGCCATGTGCTCCTCCATCAGTAGATCAAGGTGCGCGGCAATGTCGTCGTCAAGGTCGTTGTCGCGGCCCCGCCGGCCGGCGAGTGCAGCGAAGCGGCTGAGCAATGTGCGAAGGAAGTCCATAGGCGACTCCTGAATGCGGTCTTATTAGTTCGAAGGTGCAAGGAAGCGCGCCATGGTGGCGGCAATGCGTTCCCAATTCTCCGTCTCTTCGGCAATCTTCTTGCGGCCTATTCGGCTGAGCGAATAGAAACGGGCCCGCCGGTTGGTTTCTGATGTGCCCCACTCTGATTTGATCCACCCGCGCTGTTCCAGACGCAGAAGCGCGGGATAAATGGTGCCCTGATTCAAGACGATAGAATCTCCGCTCACCTGCTCGATCCGCCGCGCAATTCCATATCCATGCAGGGGACTCATCGCTTCAAGTGTCTTCAGCACCATGAGATCGAGAGTGCCCTGCAACACGTCTGATTTGTTGTCGCCCATTTCCTCTCCTGTCGAGATTCAACATATAGGCGCTTTATAGTCCGAATGTCAACAGGAGCGCTATGACATCCTTGCCGAAAACGAATCCTGAAGAGCAGGCTCATGATGCCGTAGAATTCCTGTATGACCGACCGCATGGCCCTTTCCCTAGCCCAAGCCGATCCTGAAGTTGCAGCCGCCATTGACCACGAGGCACTCCGCCAGCATGAAGGGCTGGAGATGATCGCGAGCGAAAACTTTGTTTCTGAAGCGGTTCTGGAGGCGGCGGGTTCGGTCTTCACAAACAAGTACGCCGAGGGATATCCGGGCCGGCGCTACTACGGTGGATGCGAGTACACCGACGTGGTCGAAAATCTTGCGCGCGACCGGGCGAAGCAGATCTTCGATGCGGAGTTTGCCAACGTGCAGCCGCACTCGGGCTCACAGGCTAACGCAGGCGCATACATGGCAGTCCTGCAGCCCGGCGACACCATTCTAGGTCTGGACCTCGCGCACGGCGGACACCTCACGCACGGTCACAAACTCAGCTTCAGCGGCAAGCTCTATCGCACCACGTTCTATACAGTGCGGCGCGATACCGAAGTCATCGACTACGATGAACTCGAGGCAATCGCTCTGCGCGAGAGGCCGAAAGCGATCATCGGCGGAGCCAGCGCCTATCCGCGGCTGTGGGATTTTGCCCGCATGCGTCAGATTGCCGACAAGGTTGGCGCAGTCTACATCTTCGACATGGCGCACATCGCCGGGCTCGTGGCCGGCGGTTCGCATCCGTCGCCTATTCCTCACGCGCACATCACGACAACCACTACGCATAAGACACTGCGCGGGCCCCGCGCCGGCATGGTCCTTTGCGGAAAGAATTATCAGGTCGGCGAGAAGGCCGAGCAGACCATTGGCAAGGCGATCGATATGGCAGTCTTCCCCGGTCAGCAGGGCGGTCCGCTTGTCCACATCATCGCCGCAAAAGCGGTTGCGTTTGGCGAGGTGCTACGGCCGGAGTTCAAAACCTACGCATCGCAGATCGTGTCCAACGCGAAGGCCCTGGCCCTGTCGCTACAGGAGGCTGGCTATCGCCTTGTCTCTGGTGGTACCGACAATCACCTCATGCTCGTCGACGTATTCCAGAAGGGCATGCTCGGGTCTGAAGCGGAAGGGGCTCTTGGCAAGGCTGGAATCACGGTCAATAAAAATGCGATCCCCTACGACACTAATCCGCCCCTCAAGCCATCTGGCATTCGCATCGGCACACCTGCACTTACAACGCGCGGCATGAAAGAAGAAGAGATGCGCGTTATCGGCGGTTGGATCGCAAAGGCTCTGGACAAGCGCCACGACGATGCGGCGCTCGAGCGTATTCGCGGCGAGGTTGCGGAAATGGCGAACAGGTTTCCGCTCTACGCGGGGCGGCGCGCTGCTGCTGCGGTTGTGGCCTGATCCGGCAGTAACCTCGTGACACGTTTACACAAGCCTTAAGTAATGCATCGGGATTTCTGAAGCTGGGCTAGAGTAGGTGCACTTCGGCACCCGCCTTCAGGGTCACTCCATTCGTAGTTCCGTCCCTGGGGCTTCAGGGAGGAACCATGCGCATCGCACCTCTTGCAGTTGCAGGCGTCCTCGCTTTCAGCCTTCCCGCATTCGCAGAACACGACGATCATAGTGATCGCGTGGCTCGCGAGTATTCACGAACGGCTCCAATCCAGGGGCCAAGGGAATACCACGGCCATCCGCATCAGTATTACGACGGGTGGGACTTCCAGGACCATCACGGACATCCCTACTATCCGCATGTCGACGGCACGCGATGGGTCGGTCACGATACCGGTCGCAACGACGAGCATTATAGGACTGAGAATGCGTGGAAACACGGCCGCTGGGAAGGTGGATATGGACGCGAACACGTCTGGCAATTAGCCGGCGGCTCTGCTGTCCTGTTTTCGTTTAGCGGCTGGAACTGGAACGTAGCTCCTTACGACACAGCCTACTGCGCTGATTGGGATTGGAATGGGGATAGCGTTTCCGTTTACTCCGACCCCGATCACGCAGGCTGGTATCTGGCTTATAACCTGCGCCTCGGCACATATGTACACGTGATGTATCTGGGAAGTAGATAGAGAAGATAGGTTCAATGAAGGAGGGGCGGCCTGTGGGCTGCCCTTTTCCGTTTGCAGACACCCATCGCCTCTGATCCAATGAAATCGCATTCTCTTTTTTTTGAATGGAATTGGAGACAGTTGCAAACAGTGAATGAAGATGCGATTGAACTGAGGCGGCGCGCATTCCTGGTGACGCTCAGCGCATGCCGGAAGGAGAAAATTTCGTGCGTACAGTGAATGTGGCTCTAGCCATTCTTTTCGTTGCCAGCTTTCCGGTGCTCGCCCAGCAGCATCCGCAAGATCATGGAAGGCCGCCGATACCGCCAGCGCGAGGTCCGGCGCCATATCACGCGCCAAAGGCGACGCCTGCTCACAAAACCGAGTCCATCCGCCAGATGCAGCTTAAGCAACGCAACTATTCCGATCAAAAAGGGCACCCGAATGCTCCGCACGTTGATCGCGGAACGAAGTGGGTGGGCCACGACGGCGGCCGCAATGACGATCGCTATCGAGTCCAGCATCCATGGGAGCACGGCCGCTACACCGGCGGGTTTGGTCCTTCGCATCGCTGGGAGCTGACGGGCGGAGGCCCGACCCGGTTTCGGTTCAACAACTGGTATTGGAGCGTGGCGCCTGCGGATTTCGCATTCTGCGGCGACTGGAACTGGGATGCAGACGAGGTTGTTATATACCCCGATCCCGATCATGACGGCTACTATCTTGCCTACAACATCCGGCTCGGAACCTATGTCCACGTAATGTTCATGGGACCGATGTAAGAAGCTGATCGAGCGCAGCATCTAGCTGACGGCGCATCGTGGCTCTGAGGCCTGCTCTTTCTGTCTGTGATCGCCTCGCTCTCATATACACCTTACAGCGGTTGGCGATAAGATGATCCGTTTGCAGAGAGCGCATATCCAGTCGCCACGTATGGCGCTCCAATTTCACTCAAGAGGCTCAGCATGCCCTCCTTTTTCGCTCGTCCCTGTTCCCGCCGCGTGTTTCTGTGGATTACCGCAGCTGGTTGCGGTTTGCTCGTGGTGTTCCTGGCGGCCTCGAATGCCTGCGCCGCTTCAGCTCCCATCGTTTTGACCGGAGCAGACCGTCGCGCGGCTACATCTCTCGATGGCGAATGGGCCTCCATCGTCGATCCCTATTTCTCCGGTCTGTTCAGCTTCCACCATGAAGAGAAGAAGAATGGCTGGTTCGTGAACTACAAGGCCAAGCCGGGAGATCCCTTTCCGACGGAGTACGACTATTCAAAGGCGCCCAAACTCAAGGTACCAGGAGACTGGAATACGCAGCGCGAATCGCTGATGTTCTACGAAGGTCCTATCTGGTACGAAAAGGATTTCACTTACGTGCCGAAGCCGCACACTCACATCTTCCTTCACGTCGGAGCCGCGAATTACCGCTCATGGTTTTGGGTCAACGGACAGAAGGTATGCGAGCACGAAGGCGGATTCACATCCTTCAACTGCGACATCACGCAGGCAGTGCACTCCGGCAGCAACTTTGTCGTGGCTGCGGTCGACAACACCCGGCGCGAAGACAATGTGCCGACGGTTCAGACAGACTGGTGGAACTATGGCGGGCTAACGCGCGACGTGTCGCTGATCGAAGTGCCTGAAACCTTCATCGATCAATATGATCTTCACCTCAGCCGAACCGAGGACGGTGTAATCGAAGGATGGGTGCATGTAACAGGCGCGGAACCGGGAGCCAAGGCTGAAGTTCAGATTCCGGACCTGAAGGCAAGCACTTCGGCCGATGTCGGCGCTGATGGCCGTGCAGCCCTGCACTTCAACGTAAAAGGTCTCGAGCGCTGGTCTCCTGAAACTCCCAGGCTCTACAAGGTTGTCATCCAATCCGGACAGGATTCGATTGATGAGCTGATGGGTTTCCGCACCATCGAGGTCCGCGGCACCGAGATACTTCTCAATGGCAAGCCGATTTTTCTTCGCGGTGTCTGTATACACGCGGAAGCTCCGTACCGCACCGGACGTGCTTACTCCGACAAGGATGCGGAAACGCTGTTGGGTTGGGTCAAGGAACTTGGTGCTAACTTCGCGCGCCTTGCGCATTATCCACACGCGGAAACCATGCTCCGCGCTGCAGATCGCATGGGCGTGCTGGTGTGGTCAGAGAATCCGGTATATTGGGCGCTGCAATTCGACAATCCCAGAGTACTCGCCAAAGCCGAGCAGCAACTCGACGAAGAGATCAACACATCGCGAAATCATGCAGCAATCGTTCTGTGGTCGATGGCTAACGAGACGCCAAATACCCCGGCGCGCACACAGTTCATCGGAACGCTGGCATCGCGCGCTCGGAGCCTTGATCCTACCCGGCTCATTACGGCAGCTCTCCTGGTGCGTGCCCAGGGAAGCACGAAGATCGTCGATGATCCGCTTGGCAATGCGCTCGATGTGATTGGCACCAACGAATACATCGGCTGGTATGAAGGGCATCCCGAAAAAGCTGATACAACGCAATGGCAGATCGCGTATCAAAAGCCGCTCATCATGAGCGAATTCGGCGGTGATGCTAAAGCTGGTCTGCACGGAAAAGAAGACGAGCGCTGGACAGAGGAGTATCAGGCCAATATCTATCGCCATCAACTGCCCATGTTGCGCAAGATTGCGCAACTGCGAGGAATGAGTCCATGGATACTGATGGATTTTCGTTCGCCGAATCGGCCGCTTGCAGGAATTCAGGACGAATTCAATCGTAAGGGACTTATTTCCGATCAAGGTGAAAAGAAGCAGGCGTTCTTCATCCTGCAGAAAGCATATAAGGAGAAAAGTGTCGGTAACCCTGAGTAGGTAACCGCAAATTGCATATCCGTAAGTACCGACTTTCTTGTATGTTCGACATCTCGATTGATTTATGCTTTCCGTATGTCGATGGAATCTATCCTTGCCGAAATTGACTCGGAGATCGCAAGACTAACTCAAGTGCGCTCTCTGCTCGCAGGTTCACGATCGATTAGTTCGTCGAGTTCCGCCAACAAATCAACCAAAGGACCAGGCAAAAGAAGAAAGAAGCGCGTTCTCAGCCCGGAAGCACGCAAGCGCATTGCGGAAGCACAGCGCAAGCGGTGGGCGGCACAGAAAGCAAGGTCAAAATAGAACTGATCGCCAGATCAGCGGGCGCACACGGTTGCGACTTAAGGCTGGAATTTCGCGACTACCAGGTTTCAACCGCAAGTATGTTCGGCGGGCCGGAGTGGCCTTCAATCACCTGGGTTTCAATCACTGCTTCCATGTTCATCTTCTCCCAGTTGGCGGGCGCCTTCGCAAGCAGTGTATTGAGGTAGACAGGGTTATAAAGGATCTCTCCGGCTGCTTCAGTGCCTTCTTCGGAGATGCCGGCGGCAATGATCACCGGCTGCCCCGTGGTGTTGTCGTGAATACGAGCAACAATCGCGTAATCCTTTGACAACTTCCTGTAGGGCAGGTCCCACGCAGTGGCCCACGTTGTCTTGTCTCCGCTCTTGCGATCTACAAGAAGCGCATCGCCATTCTTCGACTCAAAACCGAAGCGCAATTTCTGCGTAACCCGAAGAGTCCAGATGTTGTCGAAAGCACCGATCAGCACAATCGGCCCCTCGCGTAATTGCGCGAAAGTCGCCTCAGAGGCCGGCACCACCCGAAATGCTTTGTGACGCGTTTCCAGTGCTGCCGCTGCACGAGTCAATGTGATCACGTCGGCAAGCGCCAGGTTACCGGAGAGATGCAGGCGCACGTAGAGCTTCTGCGGTTCGGCCTGCGTGACAACAGGCGCTTCGAACGAATTGATCGAGTCCATGTCGATGTTTTTGGCAGGCTCGCCAAGGCAGAACGTGGTTGTGTTCGGACTAGAAAGAAACGGCTCCCAGAAGCGATCGATATTTGTTGGTTGCTCCGCCGGAGGTGCAGGCTGGATTCGCATCCCGACCAGAACGCCGGCGATGCATGCCGCGACTGTTAGCAGAGCCAGAAGTGGCCAGCGCAATCGTGAGGGCTTAGTTGGAGCAGCAATGTCTGGCGCGGCAGCGGCCGCGGGTAGTTCCGGCGGCAGAGACGGAGCAATTGAGAGTGCCGTCGGCTCCAGCACCTCCTGCTGTGGCTCGCTGAAGCTCTCCGGATGCCGGAACACAGGCACGTAAGAGCCGACTGGCAACTCGATGACCAGTTCACC
>Ga0068853_100003272_pt1 | contig 12389 bp, 11 predicted proteins | sample KBSCornC32_FD_65655 | JGI IMG/M metagenome (GOLD analysis project Ga0068853, IMG submission 65655) | Corn rhizosphere microbial communities from Kellogg Biological Station, Michigan, USA - KBS Corn C3-2 | ecosystem: Host-associated > Plants > Roots > Rhizosphere > Soil ... | reverse complement strand
GTTGGCAAACAGGGCGGCCCTTCGGCGCTCACGGCGGCGGACGCCGATACCGGCAACGAGCCCCTGGTGCTGCATACGCGCCGCAGCGACCTTCACGGCCGCACACCCAATCAGGTCGCGTACCTGAAAGGCATCGTCGCGCACGACATCACGTTCGGCATCGGCCCCGCCGGCACCGGCAAGACCTACCTCGCGGTCGCCTGCGCCGTCGACGCGCTGGAGCGCGACGCGGTCAAGCGCATCGTGCTCGTGCGCCCGGCCGTCGAGGCGGGCGAGCGCCTCGGCTTTTTGCCGGGCGACCTCGCGCAGAAGGTCGACCCGTACCTGCGGCCGCTGTACGACGCGCTCTACGACCTGATGGGCTTCGACAAGGCGGCTAGGCTCCTCGAGCGCCAGACAATCGAATTGGCGCCGCTCGCGTACATGCGCGGCCGCACGCTCAACCACAGCTTCATCATCCTCGACGAGGCGCAGAACACCACGCCCGAGCAGATGAAGATGTTCCTCACGCGGATCGGCTTCTCGAGCAAGGCGGTAGTCACCGGCGACGTCACGCAGATCGACCTCGCGCGCGGCCAGAAGAGCGGGCTCATCGAGGCCGAGCGCGTGCTGCGCCACGTGCGCGGCATCGCGTTCTGCCGATTCACCAGCGCCGACGTCGTGCGCCACCCGCTGGTGCAGAAGATCATCGACGCCTACGACCGCGACGCGTCGCCATGACGGCGAACGCGCGCGCGGTGCCGCCGCCGCAGGTCCGCGTGCAATACGCCGTCTCCCGGCGCGGCCTGCCGTCGGCGACGCGCGTGCGCCGCATCGCCACGCTGGCCGCCGCGCGCGCGTTCGCCGCCACCGTGCGCTTCGTCGGCACGCGCGAAGGCCGTGCGCTCAACGCGCGCTTCCGCGGCAAGGACCACCCGACCAACGTGCTGACGTTCGTGTACGATGACGGCGGGGGATTGACGGGGGACCTGGTGCTGTGCGTGCCGGTCCTGCGTCGCGAGGCGAAATCGCAGGGAAAAAGCGTGATCGCGCATTGCACGCACCTGTTGGTGCACGGCTTCCTGCACCTGCAGGGCCACGATCACGAGCGCGACGCCGACGCCGCTCGCATGGAGCGGCGCGAGGCCGCGCTGCTCGCGGCGCTGGGCTTCGCGAACCCGTACGCGCCGTGACTGACGACAACGGTCGAGACGACGACAAGCCGGGCCTGTTCGAGCGCCTCGCGGCGCTCCTGACGCGCGAGCCCGAGAGCCGCGACGAGCTGCGCGAGCAGTTGCGCGGCGCCTTCGACCGCAAGCTCATCGACGCCGACGCGCTGGCGATGATCGAGGGCGTGCTGTCGGTGTCGGAGTCGACGGTGCGCGACATCGTGATCCCGCGCGCGCAGATGGACTGCGTGTCGATCGACGACGACCCCGCCGACTTCATGCCGCTGGTGCTGGAGACCAATCACTCCCGCTTCCCGGTGATCGGCGAGAACAAGGACGACGTCATCGGCATCCTGCTCGCCAAGGAGCTCCTCAACTACTACGCCGAGCCCGAGGCGTTCAACCTGCGCGACCGGCTGCGCCCCGCGGTGTTCGTGCCGGAGTCGAAGCGCCTCAACGTGCTCTTGCGCGAGTTCCGCGCCAACCGCAACCACATCGCGATCGTCGTCGACGAGTACGGCGGCGTGTCCGGCCTCGTGACGATCGAGGACGTGCTGGAGCAGATCGTCGGCGACATCGAGGACGAGTACGACTTCGACGAGAGCGAGGACAACATCATCGCCGAGGGCAACGGCCGCTTTCGCGTCAAGGCGCAGACCGAGATCGACGACTTCAACGCGCAATTCGGCACGAGCTACGACGACGACGACGTCGACACCGTCGGCGGCATCGTGCTGCGCGCGTTCGGGCGGCTGCCGAAGCGCGGCGAGACCGTGGTGATCGACGGCCTGCGCTTCCGCGTCGTGCGCGCCGACAGCCGGCGCATCCACACGCTCAACGTCGAGCGCGTCGCGCCGGCCGCGCCGCCGGCCGACGCCGGCTGACCGCGTGGCCGACTCGCCCGGCACGACCTCCCGCCACCCGGCGCTCGCGAACGTGGCGGCGCTCGCGCTCGGCGTCATCGCCGTGCTCGGGTTCGCGCCGTTCGCACTGCCGCTGCTCGCGATCGCCTGCACGACGGCGCTGTTCGCGCTGTGGCTCGGCGCGCCGCGCGCGCGCGACGCCGCGCAAGCGGGCTACGCGTTCGGCGTGGGCCTCTTCGGCGCCGGCGCGTCGTGGGTCTACGTCGCGATCGGCACGTTCGGCGGGATGCCGCCCGTGCTCGCAGCACTCGGCACCGCGCTGTTTGTCGCGTGGCTGGCGCTGTGGCCGGCGCTGGCGGGCTACGTCGCGGTGCGCCTCACGGAGCCCGGCACGCTCGCGCGCGCCGCGGCCATTGCCGGCGCATTCGCGATCGCCGAGTGGGTGCGCGGCCTCACCGGCTTTCCCTGGCTCGCGCTCGGCAGTTCGCAGCTACCCGGCAGCACGCTCGCGGGCTTCGCGCCGCTCGGCGGCACGACGCTCGTCTCGCTGGCGGTCGCGCTGGTCGCAGCGCTCGCCGCGCTCGGCATCGACGCCGCGGCGGCGCGCCTGCCACGGCGCGTGTTCGCGACGGCGGGCGCGATCGTCGCGCTGTTCGTCGCCGGCGCGCTCCTCTGGCGGGTGTCCTGGACGGCGCCGACCGGCCGCACGCTCGCGGTATCGCTGATCCAGGGCAACGTCGCGCTCCGCGACAAGTTCGATCCCGCGTACCGCGACCGTAACTTCGAGCTCTACGCGCTCTTGGCCGAGCAGAGCCGCGGCCGGCTCATCGTGTTCCCCGAAAGCGCGATGCCGGTGTTCGCGCACGAGGTGCCCGACGCGATCTTCGAGCGGATCGGCCGCGCCGCGGATGCGCGCGACGGCGATGCGCTGGTCGGCATCTTCACGCTGTCGCCGCCGGCTGCGCCGGGCGACGATCCCGGCATCCACAACAGCGTCATCAGCCTCGGCGCGAGCCGCTCGCAGATCTATCGCAAGCACCACCTCGTGCCGTTCGGCGAGACGATCCCGGCGAAGCCGCTGCTCGGCTTCTTCATCAACGACATCCTGCACATCCCGCTCGCCGACCAGACGCCCGGCCCGGCCAACGCGCCGCCGCTCGACGTCGCCGGCGAGAAGGTCGCCGTCGACATCTGCTACGAGGATGCCTACGGCGGCGAGCTGCGACACGCCTCCCGCGAGGCGACGCTGCTGGTCAACGTCACCAACGACGCCTGGTACGGCCATTCGATCGCCGCGTGGCAGCACAACCAGATCGCGGCGATGCGTGCGCTCGAAAGCGGACGCCCCCTCTTGCGCGCCACCAACACCGGCATCACCTCGGCGATCGACTTCCGCGGCCGCGAGTTCGCGAGCCTGCCGTGGTACACGCGCGGCATACTCGAGGTGCGCGTCGAGGGGCGCACCGGCTCGACGCCGTACCTCGCGCTCGGCGATGCGCTGCCGCTCGCCTGCGCCGCCGTCGTGCTGGTCGCCGGCGCGATCGCAAGGCGCCGCACGGGCGGACCGCCGCGGCCGACCCGCTAGAATTCCATCTTTCGCAACGCATGCACCGGCGCCCTCGCGCCGCCCGCCCGCACACGATGATCGCCTTCCAGGACGTGATCCTGCGGCTGCAGGACTACTGGAGCCGCCAGGGCTGCGCGCTCCTGCAGCCATACGACATGGAAGTCGGCGCCGGCACGTCGCACACGGCGACGTTCCTGCGCGCGCTCGGTCCCGAGCCCTGGCGCGCCGCGTACGTGCAGCCATCGCGACGGCCGAAGGACGGCCGCTACGGCGACAATCCCAATCGCCTGCAGCACTACTACCAGTACCAGGTCGTGCTGAAGCCTTCGCCGCCCGATATCCTCGAGCTGTACCTCGGCTCGCTCGCGGCGCTCGGCTTCGACCTCGGCCGCAACGATATCCGCTTCGTCGAGGACGACTGGGAGAACCCCACGCTCGGCGCGTGGGGGCTGGGCTGGGAGGTGTGGCTCAACGGCATGGAGGTCACGCAGTTCACGTACTTCCAGCAGGTCGGCGGCCAGGACTGCAACCCGATCACCGGCGAGATCACCTACGGCCTCGAGCGGCTGACGATGTACCTGCAGGGCAAGGACAACGTGTTCGACCTCGCGTGGAACACGCGCGGCGACGACGCCACGGCGACGACGCTGACCTACCGCGACGTCTACCACCAGAACGAGGTCGAGCAGTCGACGTACAACTTCGAGCGCTCGAACGTGCCCGAGATGCTGCGGCTTTTCGGCTTCTACGAGGCCGAGGCCAAGTCGCTGCTCGACGCCAAGCTGCCGCTGCCGGGATACGAGATGATCCTGAAGGCCGCGCACACGTTCAACCTGCTCGACGCGCGTGGCGCGATTTCGGTCACCGAGCGCGCGGCGTACATCGGCCGCATCCGCGCGCTGTCGCGGCAGGTCGCGGCGACGTATGTCGAGTCGCGGCGCGCGCTGGGCTTCCCGATGGTGCCCGCGGCGCTGCGCGCGACACTGCCACCTGCGTACCGCGACGCCGAGGCTGAGGCGTGAGCGACAGCGCGGGCACCGCGACGCTCGTCGTCGAGCTCGTCACCGACGAGCTGCCGCCGAAGGCGCTGAAGGCGCTCGGCGACGCGTTCGCCGGCGCGATCGAGCGCGGCCTCGCCGAGCGGCATTTCCTCGAGCCCGCGTCGGCGGCCGCTGCGTACGCGACGCCGCGCCGGCTCGCGATCGCGATCGGCGCCGTGCGCGCGGTGGCGCCCGACGAGGAAATCACCGAAAAGCTCCTGCCGGTCAAGGTCGCGCGCGATGCGTCGGGCGCCGTGTCGCAGGCGTTCGCGAAGAAGCTCGCGGCGATGGGACGCCCGCATCTTGCCACTGCCTCACTCGACGCGGCGAGCGGCAGCGATCGCATCTTCACGCAATCGGACGGCAAGGCGGACTACGTCTACCTCAAGTCGCTGGCGAAGGGCGGCTCGTTGCAGGTCGCGCTGCAAGCGGCGCTCGAGGACGCGATCGAGCGGCTGCCGATTCCCAAGGTGATGGCCTACGCCGGCGCCGGCGGCTATTTCAACGACGTCCGCTTCGTGCGGCCGGCGCATCGCCTCGTCGCGTTGCATGGCGACGCCGTCGTGCCGATCACGGCCCTCGGCCTCGACGCGGGACGCACGACGCTCGGCCATCGCTTCCTCTCGCGCGGCGAGATCGCGATCGCCTCGGCCGACGCCTGGGCGCCGACCCTCGAGGCCGAAGGCAAGGTGATGCCGTCGTTCGCGGCGCGCCGCGCAGCGATCGTCGCCGGCCTCGACGGGAGCGCCAATGGCGCCACGGTGATCGCGCCCGAGGCACTGCTCGACGAGGTGACGGCGCTCGTCGAGATGCCGCAGGTTTACGCGGGCGGCTTCGACGCCGCGTTCCTCGACGTGCCGCAGGAATGCCTGATCCTGACGATGCAGCAGAACCAGAAGTATTTCGCGCTGGCTGGCGACGACGGCCGCCTCGTCAACCGCTTCCTCGTCGTCGCCAACATCGCGCCCGCCGATCCCGCCGCGATCGTCGAGGGCAACGAGCGCGTGCTGCGCGCGCGTCTCGCCGACGCCAAGTTCTTCTACGACCAGGATCGCCGCGACCCGCTCGCGACACGCGTCGGGCGCCTCGCGAGCGTCGTCTACCACAACCGCCTCGGCAGCCAGATGGACCGCGTCGAGCGGGTGCGCGCGATCGCGGCTACCGTGGCGCGCACGATCGGCGCCGACGCCAGGCTCGCCGACCGCGCGGCGCTCCTCGCCAAGGCCGACCTCGTCACCGACATGGTCGGCGAGTTCCCCGAGCTGCAGGGCACGATGGGCCGCTACTACGCGCTCGCCGACGGCGAGGCGCCCGAGGTCGCCGACGCAATCGCCGCGCACTACGCGCCGCGCTTCGCCGGCGACGCGCTGCCGGCCACCGGCGTCGCGCAGGCGGTGGCGCTCGCCGACAAGCTCGAGTCGCTGGCGGGCCTCTTCGGCATCGGCCAGGCGCCGACCGGCGACAAGGACCCGTTCGGCCTGCGCCGTGCCGCGCTCGGCATCATTCGCATCGTCGTCGAGCGCGAGCTCGCCGCGCCGATCGGGCCGCTCGTCGACGCTGCGTTCGCGTCGTTCCGCGGCGTGCCCGCCGTCCAGGACGCGAGCGTCGACGTCCTCGCGTTCCTCAACGAGCGCCTGCGCGGGTATCTCCGCGAGCAGGGCTACACGGCCACCCAGGTCGCCGCGGTCGTCGACCGGATGCCGGGCGACTACTGGCTCGTTCCGGCGCAGCTCGCGGCGATCCGCGCGTTCGAGAAGCTGCCCGAGGCGCCGGCGCTCGCCGCCGCCAACAAGCGCATCGCCAACATCCTGCGCAAGAGCGGCATCGAGCTCGTCTACGGCGGGGCGGTGCAGCCGTTGGCGCTCAACCATTCGCTGCTGACGCCGGGCGCCGAAAAGCACCTTGCCGGGACGTTCGCGGAAATCGCCACCGACGTCGATTCGCGCTGCCGCGCGGGCGACTGGACGGGCGCGCTCGTCGCGCTCGCCGCGACGCGCCCGGCCGTCGACGCGTTCTTCGACGACGTGATGGTGATGGCCGACGATCCCGCCGTGCGCGCCAACCGCCTCGAGCTCCTGCGCTTCGTGGCGGCGACGATGAACCGCGTCGCCGACATCGGCAAGCTCGCGCAATAGCGGTTCGACAAGCCTCGATCGCACGGCCCGGCGTTGCATGCGCGTCACGTTCGGGCGCCGCGCGCGACCGCCGGGGCCCATCGGCATTCTCCGCGGGCCGTGTCGCGTTTAGAATTCCCGGCGTGGTCCAGCTCTCGCCTGAAACTCCCGCCGGGTCGCGCCAGCCGAAGCTCATCGTCCTCGACCGCGACGGCGTCATCAACGTCGACAGCGACGAGTTCATCAAGTCGCCGGAAGAATGGATTCCGATTCCCGGCAGCCTCGAGGCCATCGCGCGCCTGAACCAGGCCGGCTATCGCACCGTCGTCGCGACCAACCAGTCCGGCATCGGCCGCGGGCTCTTCGACATCGGCACGCTCAACACGATCCACAACAAGATGCACCGCGCGCTCGCGCAAGCCGGCGGCCGCATCGACGCCGTGTTCTTCTGCCCGCATTCGGCCGACGCGCAGTGCGACTGCCGCAAGCCGAAGGCCGGGATGCTCATGGAGATCGGTCGGCGCTTCGGCGTCGACCTCGCCGGCGTGCCGGCGCTCGGCGACAGCCTGCGCGACCTCGAGGCGGCGGCCACGGTCGGCGCGCAGCCCATGCTCGTGCTGACCGGCAAGGGCGAGCGAACGCTGCGCGAAGGCGGTTGTCCGCCGAACACCGTGATCTTTCCCGACCTCGCCTTCGCCGCGGCGGCGTTGATCGCCGGCGAATAGCGCGATGTCGGCGCTGCGCTCGCTCGTCTTCCTCGCCGTCCAGGCGCTCGTCACGCTGTTCTTCGCGTTTGTGATGGTGGCGCTCGCGTGGCTGCCGCGCGTGCCGCGCTACCGGCTCGCGCGGAGCTGGTGCCGCGTCGTGCTCTACGCCGCGCGCTGGATCTGCGGCATCCGTTGGCGCGTCGAGGGCCTGGCCAATGTGCCGTCGACGCCGCATATCGTGATGTCGAAGCACAGCTCGACGTGGGAGACGCTGGCGCTCAACCTCTATTTCCCGCCGCTCGCGTTCGTCGCCAAGAAGGAGCTCTTGTCGATCCCGTTCTTCGGCTGGGGGTTCGCGCTCGCCTCGCCGATCACCATCGACCGCAGCGCCGGCCGCGACGCGATGAGCGAGATGGCCGAGCAGGGCCGCGAGCGCTTCGCACAGGGGTTCTGGATCTGCGTCTACCCGGAAGGGACGCGCATTCGCGCCGGCACGCGCGCCCGCTACAAGACCGGCGGCGCACGTCTCGCAATGGCGCTCGAAACGCCGATGCTGCCGATCGCGCACAACGCGGGCTACCTGTGGCCGAAAGGCATCCTCGGCAAGCGGCCCGGCACGATCACGCTGTCGATCGGTGCGCCGATCGCGCCCGCCGGCCGTGACGCCGCGGAGCTGACGCGCGAGGTCGAGGAGTGGATCGAGCGCGAGGTCGCGCGGATCGGAGTGCCGGCATGAGCGCGCAGGGCCGCCCCAAGCGCGAATCGACCCCGCAGCGCGCAGCGCGAAGGGGCGTCCAATGACACTGCTCCAGGCGCTGCTGACGCCCGACGAGGTCGTCGCCGGCGGCCGCCTGCGCCGCATCGTGCTCGCCGGCGAGGCGCTCGACTACCGGCTGCACCGCGCGCGCCGCCGCACGATCGGCATGCAGATCGACCTCGACGGCCTCACGGTGCGCGCGCCGCGGTGGGTGAGCCTGGCCGAGATCGAGGCCGCGCTCGCCGAGCGCAGCGGCTGGATACTGCGCACGCTGGCCGAATGGCGGACGCGGCGCCGCGACGTGTTTCCGCGCGAATGGAAGACCGGCGCGCCGATCTTCTACCGCGGGCTCGAGCTCGCGCTCGCGGTGTTCCCGGCGCGGCGCTCGGCGATCCGCCACGACCTCTTCGACCTGACCGTGCTGCACCCGGCGTCGCACGACGAGCGGCGCGTCGCCGCGTTCGTCGGCCACTGGCTGCGCGAGGAGGCGATGCGGCTCCTCGTGCCGCGCGTCGCCGCTTATGCGCACGGCATCGCCGCGACGATGCCGGTGGTCAAGCTGTCGAACGCCCGCAGCGAATGGGGGAGCTGCAACCAGCGCGGCGAGATCCGCCTCAACTGGCGCCTCGTGCAACTTCCCGAGGCCCTCGCCGATTACGTCGTCGCGCACGAGGTCGCGCACCTCATCGAGCTCAACCACTCTGCGCGCTTCTGGTCGGTGGTCGAGCGGCTGCTGCCGGGCCATGCATCGCGCCGGCGCGCGCTCGAGGACTGGACAGCGCTGCTCGCGGCGTGAGCGGCGTGCCGTCAGTCGGCGCGCAGGATCGGCAGCGCGAGCACGAGGCCAGCCTGCGCGGCGACGATCGCCGCGAGCGCGCTCGCGAGCTCGGTGCCGCTGCGCGTGTCGCGCCACAGCCCGCCGTCGGCGCGAAAGTGGAACCCGCCGCTTTTCGCCGCCACCCAGATCTCGCGATTGGGCACGTGGCGATTGACGATCACCTTGCCGGCGTCGTCGCAGTCGAGCGTGAGGATGCCCTCGTGGATGCTCCAGTCGGCGTCGCTGTCGCCTTGCGCGATCGCGTCGTCGAGCGCGGCGCCGATCGCGGCGAGCACGCGGTCGGCGATGGCGATGAAGGCGCTTTCGGTTTGCACGTTTCGGCCGGTGTTACGATCCTCGCCGATGGTACGTGATTTCCTTCCTTGCGCGCGGCGCATAGCGATCGTGACGATCCTTGCCGCGGCGCTCGCCGCGTGCGGCATCAAGGGGCCCCTCAAGGCGCCGCCCGGCACCAAGGCCGCGCCGCCGCCGCCGCCCGGCGTCGAGCTGCCGTCATCCGGCAAATCCGAGTGAGCGCCTTCGCGTACCGCGGCGGCGAGCTCTTCGCCGAGGACGTCGCGGTCGCGAGCCTTGCAGATCGCTTCGGCACGCCGCTCTACGTCTATTCCCGCGCCGCGATCGAGTCGGCGTTCCGCGCCTTCGACGCGTCGTTCGCGGGCATGCCTCACCTTGTCTGCTACGCGCTCAAGGCCAACTCGAACCTCGCCGTGCTCGACGTGCTCGCTCGGCAGGGTGCCGGCTTCGACATCGTGTCCGGCGGCGAGCTCGCGCGCGTGCTGGCGGCCGGCGGCGACCCGTCACGCGTGGTGTTCTCGGGCGTGGGCAAGCGTGTCGACGAAATGGAAGCAGCGCTCGCCGCCGGCATCCTGTGCTTCAACGTCGAGTCGCCGGCCGAGCTGACGCGTCTTGCCGAGGTCGCGGCGCGGGCGGGCCGCCGCGCGCCGGTGAGCCTGCGGGTCAACCCGCACGTCGACGCGCGCACGCATCCCTACATCGCCACCGGTCTCGCCACCAGCAAGTTCGGCATCGCGCACGACGAGGCGATCGATCTCTACCGCCACGCCGCGACGCTGCCGTCGATCGCCGTCACCGGCATCGACTGCCACATCGGCTCGCAGATCACCGACCTCGCGGCGCTCGTCGAGGCCGCGACGCGCGTGTTCGACCTCGCCGACCGGGTCGAGGCGGCGGGCATTCCGCTGGCGCACGTCGACCTGGGCGGCGGCATCGGCGTGCGCTATCGCGACGAGGTTCCGATCGCGCCCGCCGACTATGCGGCGGCGGTGCGCCGTGCTGTCGGCAAGCGACGACACACGCTGCTCTTCGAGCCCGGCCGCGCGCTGGTCGCGAACGCCGGCATCCTGGTCACCCGCGTCGAATACCTGAAGCGCGGCGGCGAGCGCCGCTTCGCCATCGTCGACGCGGCGATGAACGACCTCATGCGCCCGGCGCTCTACGACGCGTGGCACGACGTGCGCCCGGTGCATCCGCGCGACGGGGCAACGGAGACGTGGGAGATCGTCGGCCCGGTCTGCGAGAGCGCCGATTTCCTCGCGCACGAGCGCGCGCTCGCGCTCGCCGACGGCGACCTTCTCGCGATCGCCACCGCGGGCGCCTATGCGATGTCGATGAGCTCCAACTACAACTCGCGCCCGCGCGCCGCCGAGGTTCTCGTCGAGGGCTCGCGCGCGCTCGAAGTCCGTGCGCGCGAGCGCGTCGACGATCTCTTCGCGTCCGAGTCGCGACTGCCGCGGGTGACGTAGAACGTCACCTCGAACGAGCGCCGAAATGCGCGCCGAACGCGTGTGCGAATACGCAACAACCGCCGGACGCGCCCATACAACAACGCGCGAAATCTTGCAAATCGTTGAAATCTGGCTAGAATGCAGCCAGCAGGTGTCATTGGATTTGTCAAGTGCCGGCGCAGTTTCCGGTGCTGGCAAAAACGGCGAATGCCTGCGACCAGAAGCAGATAACAGTTCTGGCAACTCAGACAGGAGAACTTCAATGTTGGCTGACATGATGTCGATGATGGCCCCGACGGCTTCCGCCCCGGCGCCGAAGAAACGCAAGGCCCGCAAGGCGAAGAAGGCTGCGCCCAAGAAGGCGGCGAAGCGCAAGGTCGCGAAGAAGGCGAAGAAGGCTGCCAAGAAGACCGCGAAGCGCAAGACCGCGAAGCGCAAGACCGCCAAGCGGAAGACCGCGAAGAAGGCTGCCAAGAAGACCGCGAAGCGCAAGACCGCCAAGCGGAAGACCGCGAAGCGCAAGACCGCGAAGAAGGGCGCCAAGAAGACCGCGAAGCGCAAGACCGCCAAGCGGAAGACCGCGAAGCGCAAGACCGCGAAGAAGAAGTAAGCGTCTTTCCGGCAAGCAAAACGGGCGGCCCAGGCCGCCCGTTTTTTTGCCCGTTGCCGTCGCGCGCCTCGCGCGCGTCCCGGGATCCCTAGCCGCTGCCTCCCGACGCCGTCGCCTGCACGGCGGGCTTCGCGTGCGCCTTGTCGCGCGCCTGCGCCGGCGCATGGGCGCGATGCGCCGCCGGCTTGTGCGTTTTCCGGGCCGGGGCCGAGGTCTCGCGCACCGCGGGCTTGCCGTGGCCGCCGCTCGTGCGCTGCGCCGACGCCGGCGCCTCGCCGACGATCCGCAGGCGCTGCCCGACGGTGATCCGGCTTTGCGTGAGGCCGTTCCAGCTGCGCAGGTCGGCCACGCTGACGCGGTGGTGGCGCGCGATCGACGACAGCGTGTCGCCGCGACGCACGCGGTAGTACGTGGTGCGGCCCTGCGGCACCGTCGTGAACACCGCCTGCGACAGCGACATCGCGGTCGCCTCGGTCGGGCTCTCCGCCGGCACGAGCAGCGTGAAACCCGCCGGCACGTGCGCGCGCGGCCCGATGCCGTTGACTGCGCGCAGCGTGTCGAGCGACATCCCGAAGCGCGCCGCCACCTGCGGCAGCGATTCGCCGGACTTGGTGCGGTACGCCTGCCACGACACGAGCGGCTGGTCGGACAGCTCGAGCTTGGCGGCGAACACCTCGGCGCGGTCGATCGGCAGGAGGATCGTGTACTCGTCGGCGCCCGCGATCACCGGCCGGTTGTGCTGCGGATTCAGCATCTCGAATTCCTCGAGCGGCATCTCGGCCAGCTCGGCGGCGCGCTGCACGTCCATCCGCCGCGTCGTCTTGACGACGGTGAAATAGGGCGCGTCGGGAATGTCGTCGATGGTGAGGCCGAACTTGTCGGGGTCGCGGATGATGTTCTTCACCGCCTGCAGCTTGGGCAGGTAGTTGCGGGTCTCCGCCGGCACTTTCGTGAGGCTCGCGAAATCGGCCGGCAGCCCTCGCGCGAGGTTGCGGTCGAT
>Ga0068853_100003270_pt1 | contig 12392 bp, 11 predicted proteins | sample KBSCornC32_FD_65655 | JGI IMG/M metagenome (GOLD analysis project Ga0068853, IMG submission 65655) | Corn rhizosphere microbial communities from Kellogg Biological Station, Michigan, USA - KBS Corn C3-2 | ecosystem: Host-associated > Plants > Roots > Rhizosphere > Soil ... | reverse complement strand
TCAATTTCGCCTGCCCCGCTCATACTTCTCGAGACAGCCTTCTCAAATACTCGCTGCTGCCCGACGAGCAGTTCGACCTGGTTATCGTGTACGACGGGTTCAACGACGCGCGCCTCAACTGCGCGTCAAGAGCCGAGTTTCGCGACGATTATTCGCATACCGCGTGGTACCGGGCCATGAACGAGCAGCTTGAAACAGGCAGCCTTACGTTTCCCAGAGAAGTCGTCAAAGAGATGTTTCAGACGATGCCGCTGGGGGCCATCGATCAGAAAAAGGTGGAGGAAGGTCGGGACATCAAGACGGCCAAGCCGTTCCGCCACAACATCGAGACCATCGTCGAAACGGCGGCCACGCGCGGCGACCCAATTCTGCTGCTGACCTATGCCTACGACATTCCGGAGGGCTACTCGCCGGAATTGTTCGCCAGCCACAATCTTGCCTATGGCGATCGAGCCGGCGGCACTCCCTTGGGGGTCAGTGGATGGGGCAAGGCGGCCTACGTTGCTGCCGCCGTCGATGCTCACAATGCCGTCATCCGAGAATTGGCGAGCTGGAATGACGAGGCTCTGTTCGTCGACCAGCAGGAACTGATCCCAAAGCAGCAGCGATTATTTCTGGATTCTTGTCATTTCACCGACGCAGGCTGTCGGCGGTTCGTCGCAAATCTCTGGCCTGTCGTGGCGAAACGAGTCGCCGAATGGAGAATGAATACGTTGGGGAAAGTGCACTCGGCGATGCCTCGCGGCTAAACGGATCAATCGCCGTGCAGCTTGCGCAGCCGGCCGCTGGTTCGCAGGATGAGCTGGATGCGTTCGAACTCATCGAGCCAATCCTGGGTGACGTCGGCCAGCAGCGAAGTCTGTTCGGGGACGATGCCTGTCGGGCACGCAGCGCCGAATTCGTCGGCGACCATTTTTCGATATTTCGACAAGGTGCGGTCGCCGTAGAAACCAACCTGAAAGTTGTCCTCGCTCAAGAACAGCAAGGCCGGCACACGGGCGCCGCCGCAGACCGACAGCGCCTGGCCCAGATCGGGATTGGCGTCGCGGTCGAAGTAGCGAATCTGAATTCGCGGGGTGCAGATGGCGAAGTGCTCGAAGATCGGACATTGATTGACGCAGTCGCCACACCAGGCGCCGGCCAGGCACAAGACTTTCATGTCGCGTTTGAATGAGGCCAAAAGCTCTCGCTGCCCCGCAGTCAGCGCCACCTTTTCATGAGTGGCCTCCCACCGCCGCCGCTGTTCGTCGGTGCCATATTTCGAGAGGAACTCGTGGTACGCGAGGCCGGATTCGAATTTTGAGCCGTAGTCGAGCATGATGAAGTCTTCGTCATTCGATATTTGGATTTCTTTAGTCATTCGTCATTTGTCATTCGGAATTACCTTCTTGCCGCCGGGTGCTTCAGCGGCACCCAGGCGCCGTTCTGGCGGTTGCTGGCGACGCACTGCTCGATGAAATTCATGCCATCGACTCCGTCGGCCACGTTCGGGTAGATCGTATCGGTCGCCGAAATCGTTTCGCCGGCAGCGCGCTTCACGATGTCATCATACGCGCTGCGATAGACGTTGCCGAACGCCTCGAAGAAGGCTTCGGGATGTCCGGCGGGAAGCCGGCACGCGGCCTTGCCCGCGTCGTTCAAGTGCGGGGCGTTGGGATCGCGGGTGTACAGCGCGTGGGGCTGGCCGTTGCGGCGGACGATCATGACGTTCGGCTCCTCCTGACGCCAGGCGAGCGCGCCCTTAGTCCCGTCGATCTCGATGAACAGGTCATTCTCGCGGCCGTGCGAAATCTGGCTGGCCGTCACCGTTCCCAGGCCGCCGTTTTCAAAACGGATGACGGCGTGACCATAATCGTCGAGCTGTCGTCCCGATTCGAAGATTTTGAGATTGCACGCGACCTGGGCGGGGATCAAGCCCGTCATGTAACGGGCCAGATTGTAGGCGTGGGTGGCGATATCGCCGAAGCACCCGGCGGCCCCCGATTTACCCGGGTCGGTGCGCCACGAGGCCTGTTTCTGTCCGCCTGATTCGAGCCGCGAACGCAACCAGCCCTGGATGTAGTTCGACCGCAGGGCTTGAATCTCTCCCAACTCGCCCGACAGGATCATCTGTCGCGCCTGGCGCACGAGCGGGTAGCCGGTATAGTTGTGGGTGAGGGCGAACACGCATCCAGACCGCTTGACGATCTCGAAAAGCTCTTCGGCCTGCTTGAGGTCGAACGTCATGGGCTTGTCGCAGATTACGTTGAAACCCGCTTCGAGCGCCGCCTTGGCGATGGGAAAATGCGTGTGATTCGGCGTGGCGACGGTCACGAAGTCAATTCGCTTATCGGCGGGAAGCGACTTTTCCTTATCGATGAGCTCGGTGTACGAGCCGTACGCTCGTTCGGCCGCAATATCGTAATCGGGGGCCGAAGCCTTCGCCTTGGCCGGATCGGATGACAAAGCCCCGGCAACCAGGGCAGCCCGGTTATCGAGCACGGCCGCCGTGGCATGGACGCGGCCGATGAATGCCCCCTGCCCTCCCCCGACGAGGGCCATCCGCAGTTTCCGGTTGAGTTTGCCATTGGTCGACATTGCACATCTCCTGACTGGGGAGTAATTTCCGGCTGGAATTCCGCGCCATTTGTTTGGGCTGAGAGATTCAGACAGAATAATGCTGCGTCGGACCAAACACAACCAAGGGGCGAAGCTCTGTTTAGCCGCGAGGCGCAGCGTTGGAGTTCAGGCTTTGGCCTGCGCCGCTTGACCTTCGTAGATACTTTGCCGCATCGCCTGCTGACCGCCGTGTACCACGAAGAGCCAACTCATTTTTGCCGCCGCACTTGCGCAGGCGAAAGCCTGAACTCCGGCACTCGGCTGCGCCTCGCGGCTAAACGAACGAATGAGCCAATCAGCATATGACGTCATCTGCCCGAGATTTTGCCTCTAGCCTCCAAACCTCGAAATGGATACATTACCAATAATCGATTTCTCGATTTGCGACTCTCATGGACAGCATCGCGGCGAATCAAGCCGCGGATTCAATTATAGCGGCGTGCCTGCCGTAGCTCGGCTCTTTTATCCAGAAGGAGTTTCCAATGCGTAACACCATGAGTTCAAGTCGCGTGACGTGGTTGGCGTGTGGATTGATCGCAGGTCTGGCGATCGCCTATCTCTGTCCGCATGAACCGGCCTACGCCAACACGGCCGACCGTGATTCTCAGTTCATGATGGTGACCTGTCCCGTAGGGAACATGGCTGCGGGGCTTAACGACCCGCTGGACGGCGTGTTCATTCTCGACTTTCTGACAGGTCAGCTCAAAGGGGCAGTTCTGAATCGCGGGAAACAAGCGTTTGCCGCATTCTACATTCGAGATCTGGCCAAGGACTTTGGTGTCGCTGGCGACGAAGATCCGCATTACTGCATTGTCAGCGGCTATGCACAAATGAACGCGCAGCAAGGTCCGACCTATGCCTCGGGTGTGCTGTTCGTGGGCGAGTTGACGTCAGGCAAGGTTGCCGCGTACGCCTTCCCGTGGCTCGAGCCCGGTTTTGGTCAGGTCATTCCCCTGGTTCCCATCGATGTTTTCCCGTGGAAGCAACCGGCGCCGAAGAAGTAATGAGTGTGTAACGATAATTGATGAATTGATGCCCAAAGCCCACGGATTGCAATCCGTGGGCTTTGGGCATTAGAAGTGTCAGTGTGAGACGCGCCGGCAGACCAGCGCCCTGGCTTTGCCCGCCACGCGGGCAAAAATCAGCACGGCGGATTCCTTTCCCGGCAGCGGCAAGCGGCGGCGGATGGTTTCGGCCTCAATCGGAATGTGACGGCATTTGATTTCCACCTGCCCGAATTCCGCCTGGCGAAAATACTTGCGGATCTCGGACGAATTGTTGGAGAGCTCTGCCAGCACTTCGAACGCCTGCACGAAGCCCGACGATACGAGGCTGGCGCCGGTCAGGTATTCTTCAGCGTCATCAAGGCGGTAGAGGCCCAGTCGCACGGCGACTGCGTCGACAAGGCCCGCGCGAACGACAGCTGGGTCGGGGTCGAATACGTATTGCTGGGGGGGGCTAATCTCGGCCGCGAATTCGAGCGGCTCGGCAGCGATGGTTTCTCCCGACGGCAACACGGTGGCTCGCCACGATTGCTGGCCGCGCAGTTCGCCGAACCAGATCGTGGCCTCTTTACATTCTCCGTCCAGACTGACGAGTTCGATTTCGACGTCGCGGAATTTCCCGCCGAAATTGGAGGCCGGGCTGAGCTTAATCGCCCCTCCGCGCCCGTCGCGAGCGAGTCGTTGTAGAAAGTCGAGTCCCGGCACATAATCCTCGACGCGCACGGCCCGCCCGCCGGCTTGTGCTCGGCGGTCCGGATCAATGTGCACCAGGGTCGTTCGATGATCAATCGCCGTCACGTCGGCACATTCGGTCGAGACGTGCGACGCGACGCCGTACGCTTCGGCGTTCCATTGCGTCCGCAGGCCGGCAACCGGGTTCATGTCCACGGCCCTGACGTTGCAGCCTTGGGCGAGAGCGAGACAATCTCCGCCGATGCCGCTGCACAGATCGAGCACTTCACCCGAGAACCTGCCGGCCTTGTGCCGCGCGACAGGCTCGGACGTGGCCTGCTCGAGTCCCTGGCGGTCGAACCACATCTCTTGAGCGCGAGTGAATTTGGTGATTCCGCGCCGCCGCAACTCGCACAAGGCGAACGCCCCCCGCACCAGCCGATCGGAAAACTCGCGGCGCAATTGCGTCTGCATCGCCAGCTCGTTTCCGGTCGATTGCCAGACAATATCCAGCAGCCTGGGCGCGTCCCGCAATTCGTGCAACAGGTCCCATTCGTCGCGCGCAGCAGAACCGGGAGGAGGCGGAGTCATGTGTTGATCTTGTCCATGTGCGCGACGACAGGCAAGGGCTATCAATTTTGAAAATAATTCGACCCGTTTAGCGGGGAGGCGCAGCCGAGCCTCTTTGCATACTGATCAATCGAGCAAAACGGATCGCGAAAGACGCGAAAGCTACGAAAATGGTGCGCCGATCCTTTCGAGTTGCTCGCCTGCGCCTCGTCGCTGAACGGCGATTCGTGATATAATCCCGGCCATGACCAACTCCAACTCAGAATGGCTCGATCGTGACCTCGCCCATCTCGTGCATCCGCTCCACAACCGCAAGCTGCACTCGACCGCCGGGCATGTCTGGGTCAAAGCGCAAGGTGCCATGCTCACCGACGCCGATGGGCGCGAATACATTGACGGGCTTTCAGGGTTGTGGAACGTCGTCGCGGGACACGGACGAGCGGAGCTCGTTCAAGCCGCAGCACGCCAGATGGAAACTCTGGCCTATTGTTCCGGCTATTCGGGGAGCTCGAATGTCCCTGCGATCGACCTGGCCGAACGGCTGGCTCGTATCACTTATCCGTCCATCACGCGATTCTTCTTCACTTCCGGCGGCGGGGAGTCGAGCGATACCAGCTTCAAGACGGCTCGTTATTACTGGCGTCTCAAGGGCCAGCCCGATAAGACGAAAGTGATCTCGCGGCAGTGGGGGTACCATGGCGTCACGCTCGCTGCGATGAGCGCCACCGGTTTGAGCGCGTATTGGCCCATGTTCGAGCCGCGCGTTCCTGGTTTCATTCAGATAGCGTCACCGTATCCCTATCGCTACGTCGCCGCGCCGGGAGTCAGTCAGGGGCTGGCTGCCGCGGACGAACTGGAACAGGCCATTCTCGGGGAGGGCCCCGAAACAGTGGCCATGTTTCTGGCCGAGCCGGTGCAGGGGGCCGGAGGGGTGATCGTTCCGCAGGACGATTACTTCCCGCGCATCCGCAAGATCTGCGACAAATACGACGTGCTGCTCGTTTCCGACGAAGTCATCACGGGCTTCGGCCGCACGGGGAAAATGTTTGGTTTACAGCATTGGGGTGTCGAGCCCGACATGATCCTGTTCGCCAAGGCGATCACTTCGGGTTACTTTCCACTGGGCGGGGTCGGGATGAGCGAGAAAATCGCCAGCACCCTCGACAGCGGCGAAATGGCCTGGATGCACGCCTATACGTACAGCGCGCACCCGGTCGGTTGCGCCGTCGCACTGGCGACGCTCGACATCATCGAACGCGAAGACTTCCCGAGCCAGGCCGCCGAAAAGGGGGCGTATCTCTTGCGCGGACTGAAAGCGGCGCTCGAGTCGCACCCGCATGTCGGCGATGTGCGTGGAAAGGGCCTCATGTGCGGCGTCGAATTCGTGCAGGATAAAGCCGCCAAGACGGAATATCCGCCGGCAGACAAGATCGGCAGCCAGATCATCCTGGCCGCGCAGAAGCGGGGCCTGTTCAGCCGTCTGCGCGGCGAATCGGTCTTCTGCCTGGCCCCGCCGGTCGTCACGCCCTATCCGCTCCTCGATCGAATCGTCGAAAGCCTGGCGGGAGCGGTGCGGGACGTGTTGGGGTAAACCACGGGCGGCACAGGGATTTGCGATGGCAATTGAATGCCCGCATTGCTTCACGTACGTGCATGTCGGCGGCGACGGCCAATGCCCGTCGTGCCGCGAGGACACCAACGACGTGCGCGGGCTCGATCGGGATCTGACAACTGTTCTGATTGGCGAGAACTCGCCGATCCCCGACGTTTGCTGTGCCTGCGGCGTGCCGACGCGGCGGAGCATCAGCATCAAACAATCGAAAACCGGCGACGCTCCAACCGGCGCGCTCCTCTTGGCGATGGATTTGCTGTTCGGCTGGATCGGAGCGATTTATTTCCATGCGCTTCGGATGATTTGGAGATACAGCTCCGACGGTGCACAAACGGTGTCAGTGCGGCTTACACAGTGCGATTTTTGTGCGACGGAAGGGCCGCCCCGGCCTTTGCGCGTCAACTACGAGTCCTGCGTAATGCGATTCGTCGTGCATCGGGAATTCAAGAATCGTTTAGATGAGTTGGCCGGAGAGCGCGAGATTGAATAAAGCGAAAAACCCCGGCGTCGAAGAAGACGCCGGGGTTCGAATTATTTACTCACGCAGCTCGACTCGCTAGTACATATCGTGGTCGCCGCCGCCGGACTTCTTCTTGTCGTCCTTGGGCATTTCGGCGATCAGGGCTTCGCTCGTCAAGAGGAGCGTCGCCACGCTGGCGGCGTTCTGCAGGGCCGAACGAGTCACCTTCGTCGGGTCGATAATGCCCGACTTGACCAGGTCTTCGAACTTGCCGGTCGCGGCATTGTATCCCGTGTTGCCCGACTGCTCCGAGACCTTCTCGCAGATCACGCCACCGTCGACGCCGGCGTTGTTGGCGATCTGCGTGAGAGGCGCTTTGCAGGCCCGCAGAATAATCTGATAGCCGGTGACGGCGTCATCCGACAGGTCCTTGGGTTTGCACGCGGTTGAAGTCCGCAGCAGGGCCACGCCGCCGCCGGGCAGAATGCCTTCGGCGACCGCGGCACGTGTGGCGTGCAGCGCGTCTTCGACGCGGGCCTTCTTCTCTTTCATTTCGCTCTCGGTCGCGGCGCCCACGTTGATCTTGGCGACGCCACCCGACAGCTTGGCGATCCGTTCATCGAGCTTCTCTTTGTCATAGTCGCTCGTGGCGTTTTCGCGTTCGCGGCGAATCTGGTCGATGCGCGCCTTGATGTCGGCCGTCTTGCCCGACCCTTCGATGATCGTCGTGTTGTCCTTGTCGATCTTGACCTGCTTGGCGCGGCCCAGATCCGAAAGCTGGACGTTCTCGAGCTGAATCCCCAGGTCTTCGAAGATCGCCTGGCCGCCAACCATGATGGCCAGGTCCTGGAGCATCGCCTTGCGGCGGTCGCCGTAGCCAGGCGCCTTCACGGCCACGCACTTGAACGTGCCGCGGAGCTTGTTGATCACCAGCGTCGCCAGAGCTTCGCCTTCGACTTCTTCGGCGACGATGAGCAGCGGCTTGCCGGCGTTGACGACCTTCTCGAGGACCGGAACCAGGTCCTTGATGTTGCTGATCTTCTTCTCGTAGATCAGGATGTAGGCGTCTTCGAGCACGGCTTCCATTGTCTGCGGATCCGTGACGAAGTACGGCGACAGGTAGCCGCGGTCGAACTGCATGCCTTCGACGATCTCCTTGTCGGTCGTCAGGCTCTTGCCTTCTTCGACGGTGATGACGCCATCTTTGCCGACCTGCTCCATGGCTTCCGACAGGATCGTGCCGATCTGCTCGTCGCCGTTGGCGGCCACGGTGGCCACCTGGGCGATCGACTTCTTGTTGCGGCACTCGATCGACATGCCCTTGAGCTTCTCGACGATGTCTTCGACCGCCTTGTCCATGCCGCGCTTCATCTCGACCGGATTGACTCCCGAGACGACGGCCCGCAGTCCCTCGATGTAAATCGCTTCGGCCATGATGGTGGCGGTGGTGGTGCCGTCGCCGGCCACGTCGGATGTCTTGCTCGCGACTTCCTTGACCATGCGAGCCCCCATGTCTTCGAACTTGTCGCTCAATTCAATTTCACGTGCGACGGTCACGCCGTCCTTGGTTACTGTCGGCGAGCCGAAGCTCTTTTGCAGAATGACGTTCCGCCCCCGGGGGCCCAGAGTCACCCGCACGGCACGCGCCAACTTGCTGACTCCCGAACGAATCTTGTCCTGTGCTTCCTGATCGAAAGCGATCATCTTAGCCATGAGGGAAACTCTCCTGAATGTTGATGAGAATGAATCTATTCGTGACGGCTACTATGGAACTAAAGTGGGCCGCCGTGCCCGATCGCATTGCGCGATCTGCTGATTATAGTTGGTGTTGAATCGCTTCCTTAGAACACTGCGAGGACGTCGCTCTCGCGGAGCAGCAGGTAGTCCTCGTCGCCGACCGAAATCTCGTCGCCAGCGTAAGAACTGAAGATGACCCGGTCGCCGGCCTTCAGCGTGAGGGGGTTACGTTTGCCGTTCTTGGAAACGTGGCCGTCGCCTACGGAGATGACCGTGCCCTTTTGGGGCTTGTCTTTGGCGGTGTCGGGCAGCACGATGCCTCCGGCAGTCTTCGATTCGGCGTCATCTCGCTTGAGTACGATGCGATCGTACAACGGAATGACCTTGGTTCCTTCAGTGCTTCCCTTTTTCGCCATTGAATCTGCTCCTGAAATCGCCGGATATTGGTTTTAGTCGAGTTGCACGCGCAACGGGGTCGGTAGAGAGAAACGTGTGGGCTTCCCGTCTATGCGAACGTCATGCCATCGATATCGAATCCATATCCCCTTGTGAAATAAGTTGATACGTCGACCGTGCGATTGGTTGATTCTGCCAGAACGAGTAAACTCCCAGCATGTGTCAGACGGCGTCCGCCAAATTGGCAGCGCGATCACGCCGCGGCTGCTGGCCTGCATCTCAACCATAGCGGCATCCAAAAAGAGAAATGCGGCCCACACAAATCTTCGCACCCTATTATTGACACAATCGTCAAATTGGGTATTATAGGGTTATTGCGATGACTTCGCCTCTCGCGGTTCCATGGCCGCTCTCTCTCGACGTGGTTGGCAGTCGCCTTCGGTGCGGCACCACCTGTTAAGTCCTGAAGAGAACTTTCGAGAACAGCGAGGTCACGAATGGATCAGGCGCAGGCGCTCAACGAGCAAGGACATTCGCTCTACCAAAGCGGGAAACTGCTCGCCGCTCAGGCTGCATTCGAGTTGCTGCTGAATGCGGCCCAACGCCAGAAATGCAAAGCTCTCGAGGCGACCGCTTGGAACAATCTGGCAGTCGTTTTCCGAGAACGGGGCGAATCGGCCAGGGCTGCGGTTTGCCAGCAGCAATCGCTGCGCATCGCCATAAATCATGACGCGACGGATTCCTCGTCGGAATTGCTGTCGCAGAACCTCACAAATCTGGCGAATGACGCCATTCTGGCCGGCGACTACATCCTAGCCGAACGCCTGCTCAGGTCGGCATTGAATGTGGACATTCGAAGCGGTCGTTTTGCGGAGGAAGCGGCAGATTGGGGGGGCTTGGGAATCGTTTCGCTGCTAACTGGCCGATTTGACCAGGCTCGCCGGGCGTTTACCAGGGCTCGCCAGATTCACGAGCGCCTGGGGGACGATCATGGGCTGGCGTGTGATCTTGGTCATTTGGGCCAGATTTCAATGGCAGAGGAAGATTTGCCGTCGGCCCGCCGATTCTTCGAGCGCTCGATGCTGCATTTCGAGTGTGCCGGCTGTCGAAAAGAGGCTCAACGCGCCCGCGAAACACTACGTGAGATTGCCGCACGCCAGCGAGTTGCCGGTTTCTGTCCAGTGAGGAATTAAAGGTATTCGGCTAGCAGAGAAGTTCCCTTTCGGACTAGACTCCGGCCCCAATTGACGCTTCGAACACTTCAGCGTAAAGCCAGGGATGGCAGCTATGCTTAACAAAAATTACATGGCCGGCGTCGTTCGCGCAGGAATTGTCGCTTTGGCAATCGCAGGGTGTGAATCACCCGAATGGACTCGCTCGCTGAACGATTCGTTCGCCGCGGCCGACCAGCCAAACCCCAAACTCGAGGAACAGTATCGCGAGGAATACGCGGCCACGCACAGCCCGAAATCAATGCGCTGGCTCTTGAGCCATTGTGTTGAAATGGGAATGTCGTACAAGAAGGTCTGCCAGATCATGAAAGAGGAGGGGCCGCTGGTCACTGGCGACAAGAGCGTCTTATCAGGAGGCGGGAATTACCGTGTTGGCGACGAGGTTTACGCCTTTGGCCCCGATACGAACGGCAAGACCGTGTACCTCGTGTTTCGCGAAGATCGATTAGTCAATTACGATCGATCCGAGTTCAAATAGCAGTCATCCTCGCTCATCTCGAGGAGCGAGAGAGACTACATTGCGGCGGGCGCTTCGTGTTTCAGACGCAGTTGCCCGCAGGCGGCGTCGATGTCGGCGCCCTTCCTTTTGCGAACCGTGGTCTTGACGCCTGCGGCGTCGAGGACATCGATAAACGCCCGCAACCGCTCCGCTGCCGGATCGTGGAACGGTAATTCCGAGACGGCGTTCATGGGGATCAGATTGACGTGCGCGACGCGGCCGCGCAACAGGGCCGCCAGCTCGCTTGCCAGTTCGACGCTGTCGTTGCGGCCCTTGAGGACGACATACTCGTAGGTGACCCGCCGTCCGGTCTGCTCAAAGAACTCGTCGGCGGCGCTCAGCACCCCGGCAATGCCGATATTCCGGTTGACCGGCACGAGCTCGTTTCGCAATTCGTCGTTGGGAGCATGCAGCGAAACGGCCAGATTGTACGGCTTTCCGGCGTGGGCCAGCTCGCGCATTTTCTCGGGCAGGCCAACGGTCGAAATCGTGATCCGCCGGGCCCCCATGCCCAGCCCACCCTTTTCATCGAGGGTGGCCAGAGATTTGAGCAGATTGGCAAGATTCGCCAGCGGTTCGCCCATGCCCATGACGACCAGATTGGTGACTCGCTCCAGAGGCGGAAGCAGCCTGTCGATCGCCAGAATCTGCTCGGTGATCTCGCCGGCAGAAAGATTGCGAGACAGGCCCAACAGGCCGCTGGCGCAGAAGACGCAGCCCATGCCACAGCCGACCTGCGTGCTGACGCAGACCGTCCGCCGCTCGTCTTCGCGCATCAGCACGCATTCGACATTTTCGCCGTCGCTCAGCTCCAAAAGCAGCTTCTCGGTCCCGTCCTGTGAAATCTGGTGTCGGGCCACGCGCGACGAAAAGACGACAAATGATTCGGCCAGCTTCTTGCGCAGGCCTGCGGACAGATCGGTCATTGCGTCGAAATTCGTGACGCGCTTTCCGAAAATCCACTTGCGGATCTGATCGGCACGATAGGGCTGTTCGCCCTGTGCCTGGCACCAGTCGGCGAGCTCGTCGCGGGATAGGTCGCATATTGATCGCATAGCGATCGGTTTGGGAGGCAAGCTATTGGGTAAATCAAGCATCGATCTGGACCATTGAATTTTCTAATTCAATTCTTCGCGTCACGTGCATCCAGCTCCTTGAGCAGCGACTTCACGTGCTCCTCCTGAGGGTCGAATTTGGCTAGCTGTGCGAGCACGGCGCGACCTTCTTTGGTCTGGCCGCGGGCGATCAGGCAGCGGGCCAAACCGCGACCAGCCAGAAAGAACGCCCGATTGTAATCTCGCTTCGCCGGCAGAGTTCCCCGAAACCCCGCGGGCAGGCTGTCGAGGCCGATTTCGTAGGCGAACCCAAAGTGTCCGCGGGCGAGGGAAATGTCTTCTTCTTCCAGGGCCAGTTCGCCCAAAAGATTATGCGCTTCCAGAAACGCCCGGCAATCCGAAACGAGATACAACAGTTCGTCGCGGGCGATTTCGAGTTCGCCCGCGGTGATCATCTGCTGAACTTCTTCGATGTCTTCCTTGCGGTCGAACGCGCACACCGGCGGAGTAAACGAGTAGCAGTTGCCATCCAATCGGCGAAGTTTCAGCCGGGCCGA
>Ga0068853_100003263_pt1 | contig 12399 bp, 7 predicted proteins | sample KBSCornC32_FD_65655 | JGI IMG/M metagenome (GOLD analysis project Ga0068853, IMG submission 65655) | Corn rhizosphere microbial communities from Kellogg Biological Station, Michigan, USA - KBS Corn C3-2 | ecosystem: Host-associated > Plants > Roots > Rhizosphere > Soil ... | reverse complement strand
GAGTGAGATAGGGGTGTGTGGAACTTCCGGTGGAGCGGTGAAATGTGTTGATATCGGAAGGAACGCCGGTGGCGAAAGCGACACACTGGATCTTGTCTGACGCTGAGGCACGAAAGCCAGGGGAGCGAACGGGATTAGATACCCCGGTAGTCCTGGCTGTAAACGATGAGCACTAGCTAGGAGGGGCGTATGCCCTTCCTAACGGAGCGAAAGTGTTAAGTGCTCCGCCTGGGGAGTATGGTCGCAAGGCTGAAACTCAAAGGAATTGACGGGGGCTCACACAAGCGGTGGAGCATGTGGCTCAATTCGAGGCAACGCGAAGAACCTTATCCTAGGCTTGACATGGTCGGATTAGTTCCGTGAAAGCGGAATGACGCCTTCGGGTGGAACGATCACAGGTGCTGCATGGCTGTCGTCAGCTCGTGTCGTGAGATGTCGGGTTTAGTCCTTCAACGAGCGAAACCCCTGTCTCTAGTTGCCAGCATTCAGTTGGGGACTCTAGAGAGACCGCCGGTGTTAAACCGGAGGAAGGCGGGGACGACGTCAAGTCATCACGGCCTTTATGCCTAGGGCTGCACACGTGCTACAATGGGTCGGACAAAGGGACGCGAACGCGCGAGCGGGAGCAAATCTCAAAAACCGCCCCCCAGTTCAGATTGCAGGCTGCAATTCGCCTGCATGAAGCCGGAATCGCTAGTAATCGCAGATCAGCTATGCTGCGGTGAATGTGTTCCTGAGCCTTGTACACACCGCCCGTCAAGCCACGAAAGCGGGGAGCATCCCAAGTCGCCGCGCTAACCTTTAAAAGAAGCAAGCGCCTAAGATGAGCTCCGTGATTGGGACTAAGTCGTAACAAGGTAGCCGTAGGGGAACCTGCGGCTGGATCACCTCCTTTCTAAGGATTAGATCAATGCCACTGGAACGACATCCGTAAAAAGTACACAGTACCTAGTACTGAGTGCTACATAAACGGAACGGTTCTCACGAGCCGGTCGTTTCATTGGACCAAACACAAAACCAGAACGCATCCCGTCCGCCGGCTTTCTCAAGTCTCTCCAACCAACGCCAGAAGTTAAACTGCAAAACCAGACGCCGCGCGGTCCTCACCGAGAACCACGCGGCGTTTTTGCGTTTGCCGCCGCCGCATGTTGGAGTTCAGACTTCAGCCTGCGCAACTTGACCACCGTGCCAGCCTTGGCCGCCATATCGACATCCATCGCAACGACACATTTTTGGCCCCAGATTTTTGGCCTTGCACACCGTCAGTCTGAGTAACAACGTTCACGTTCGCGAATGGCGATGAAACGGATAGGCCCACGGATGGCAGAGCGGTCCCACGGATAAAAGCCAGACGTCCGAGGTCTCCCTTATCCGTGGGACCGCCTCGCCATCCGTGGGGCCAGTTTCCGACAACAGAATGATTGAGGACTCGCAACAAATCCGTGTTTAGTCCCTGTTCCATCCGTGGCTGCTTGAGTCAGACAGCCCGCCGGCTCTGACGTACGTCGGCGGGATCTCGATTGCGCTCGTCCGCCTCGATGTCAAGAACTTCATCGACGAAGTCCAGCAGCACGCCGGGAACGTGCTCTTTGAGCCATTCACTGACTTTCGCGGCCGAAACTGCTTCTCCGTGACAGGTCAGATCTCCTGATTTGGCATCCGAAACGATTTCACGCAAGGCGTCCAGCGCCGCGAGGGCTGCCACCGACGGAAACACGGTGACGACGTCTTGTTGCTCGAGATCGGTCAGATATTGCCGCGCGGTCCTGGCACTGTCGGTAAATGGCACTCGATCGTCACAGACCACCACCAGCCGCGCCAGACGCCGCAAGGCGAACTGCTGCTTCAGCCGTTTGAGCATGGCGGCGCGGCTGGTCATATTGGCCTGCGTGCAGATGCTCAATCCCAGGCGCCGGTCCGCCTGCTCGAAGATGAGGGGCACATCCTTGAGCTGCTCGTCGTTCACGAGTTTCGCCGCCGGTGCAACAAGCTCGACAAGCATCGGCAGAGCGTGTCGCACAATGACTTCCGTTTGTTCGGGAGAGTTGGACGCCCGTCTCCGTTCAAGGCACGCTGCCCAGGCGTCTTGCAGAAAGTCGGGCACCGATTGGGCGGCCGTTGGCGGCGCCGGGCGGTCTCTAGCGGCGGCCTCGTCGTCGGCTTCATCCCGGGTCCGAATTTCGAATCGTTCCGCGCACACCGTGAGCAACCTGCGCGGCGACACCGACCCGGACGCCAGCAACCCGTCGAGCTGTTCAGGCTCCAAAGGCCAACAGGCGGGCCGCGACGTGTCTGCGAATGCATCGTCGTCCGCGAGCTGTCGGCGGGCGGCGATCAACTGTTCGGCCTGCGAGCGGTTCAGCGGTTCGAGGGTCAGCGAACCCTGTGACGTCATCCGGTCATAATCTGCGTCGCGCACCTGGGCCTTCAGCTCGGTATGAAACGCCGATTGCACGCAAGACACGATCAGAAGGTTGGAAGTCGAGTCATGCAGCGTGCTGACCAGTTGCCCGAACACAAACAGGGCCTCTCGATCGCCGGGAGCGGTCTGCAGGGCCTCGACCTGGTCGAAGCTGAGCACGATCGGCAGGCCGTTGCCGGCCAGACGGCACAGCATGAGCACGACCTGGCGCGACTGGTCTTCGCGTTCGACATCGTCCCCCTCGTCCTGCGCCAGGTCCAAGCGCTCGAGCGCCGCCTGCGGCAGCGACGTTCCGGCCAGCCACGCCCGCAGTTCGCGCAAATGCCGGCCGAACGCAATATGCTTGAACGCCACGGCCGTGTTGCGATCCAGATCGAGGTTGGTGGCGATCTGTTCCATCAATTCATCCAGGCCGTCCGGATGCTCCTGCAACATATACTCGTACCAGCGTTCGAGGTCTCCTTCGGCGGGACGCATCTCAGCCAGCCGATGAAACAGGATGCGGTCGAATTGAGAGCGAATGTCGGCAACGGGACGAAACCAGTCGTCGACCAGCGTGCGTCGCAAAGTCCGCCAGATCATGCGGGGGCTGGTTTGCAGCCGCACCCAAACGTACAGACATTCTTCGCGGTTGGTCGCGGTCGGCCACTGGGGAGTCAACTGCGAGCGCAGCCGGCCGAGCAGGTGCGTCTTGCCGCTGCCGGCTTCACCATGAATCAACAGCGCGGCCGAACGATGTTTTCGTCGCACCAGATCGATCCCGCGCAGGCATTCTTCAAAAGCCTGGTCGTGAATCGACGGAACATCGACCTGCGTCCCTTCCCAGGGACTGGCCACTATGGCATCACGAAACGGATTCACGCTTCAGCTCCTTCTGACCGTTGTAACCGGGAGTTCACGCTTCGGCACGTCGCAGCGCCACCCCCACATAAAATTTGCCGTCTCCATCCGCCACGAGCTCATCCTGCTCTGCCGTACTGAGACTGGACGCGTAATCGTGCCGATGCAACGACACGCGTCCCTGGCGCGCCAGCTCCAATACGGCGCGATCGAATGCCAGCTTGTCCATTTGCGCGGCTCGCCGCAGATCGCGCGATCCGACGAGCGCACCGCGCTCGGCCCGCGGCTCGATGGACATCATCAAACCGATCAGATCGACCAGGGGGGGCGCCGCGGCCGTCGGCCTGTCGCCGCGCGAAATTGCGCTCGTCGAGAATGAGATCCCGGCCGCTTCGATGAGCTGCACCAGGGCCCGTCGCAACTCGTCGCGGGGTACGTGGGCCTCCGTCAACTGATTGACAATCCTGGTCAGTTGCTTGCCGATTTCCCCGAGATACTTTTCCGGCGACGGGGGTTTACTGCCGAACAGCTCCTTATTTGCTTTTCCGACCGGCGGATGCAGGCAAACGGCCTTCTCCGCGACCAAGCCCTGAAATACGGCCTGGAATTCTGCATCGTCGAGTCCTTTGGCCGCCTTCTTGATCGCAGCCGCCGTCTGCGGCCCCTTGGCGTCAAGCAGCTTGATGACCGCGCGGCGGCCCAATTCGACGACATCGTGATGCCAGTAACGCGGCTTGCCCTTAGGAGTTGTCGCGGGAACGCGGTGCACTGCGCCATCCGGGACACAACATTCCTCGATGAGCGGAACCAGATCCTTCCCGGAAGTCTTATGGGTTGGTGGCAGCAGCTTCGCGATGGCCGGCGCCGTCAACGGCTCTTCAGCCGCGAGAACAACTTTGAGCAGTTCTCGGCGAATCTCTTCGACGGGTGGGCGCGGTTTCTTGGCCATTCGGCCATGTTAGCTCGCAAATTGCGTCTGCACCACTACCCGAGAAGGCGATTGGATCGTTTAACCCCGAGCCAACGGCGAGGCCGGCCATGGCTCACATTGGTTCATATTCCGCACTCGGTCGCGACGTGACGCCCCACCAAGCCAACTCTCGCGACCGGCAGCAAGCAGGCAGTTGACTCGGACTGTGGCCGGCCTCGCCGCAGGCTCGGGGTTAAACGACTCGTCCCATCTGATGTCACACGCTGTGTAATTGCTCGCGAATGGTGAGGCTTCTTGTCGCCGCGCGACCCCGCCGCCCGTTTAAACTCAACAGGGGCGGGACGGCAGGGCCACCCGACATGTTGTTGATTGCCGCCTATCCCAATGCTCACGAAACTGGCACTTGGGCGGCGCCTGTGGTACGTTGGCGTCGGAATTAATCGACTCTCGCTGCCGCCCCGCAAATTCATCGCCGACCCGCCTGAGGAATCTGCACCCATGAGACATTTACGCGCCAAAGCCACGGTATTTCTGGTCGCCGCAATCACACCGGCCCTGGCTGAATTCACGCGCGTCGACGCGGGCACGGTCGAGCTGAAAAAAGTCGACAACGCGATCGAAGTCAAGATCGACGGCAAGGAGTTCACCACGCTGCGCGTCGATAAGGCGCAGCCGAAGCCTTACTTTTATCCCGTTCGCGCCGCTGACGGCGCCATGATCTGCCGCCAACTCGAGAATCCGGTCGATCATCCGCATCACAAGGGAATCTGGTGCTCGATCGACGAAGTCAACGGCATCAAGTTCTGGGCCGAAAAGGGAAAAATCGAGAATCAATCGGTCGAAATACTCGCTGCGTCTGGCGACCCGGCCAAAATCAAGCTCGTCAATTACTGGCTCGGCGCGGACGGGAAGCCGGTCGTCATCGAGACGGCCGTCGTGAGCATCTTCGCCAATCGGCTGATTGCCTACGACGGAACTTTCACCGCCGGCGAACAACTGGTGACGTTCGAAGACACCAAAGAGGGGATGTTCGGCATCCGCGTCGCCGATTCGCTGCGCGGCAGCTCCGGCGGGCAGATCGTCAACGCCGAAGGGATGCACGGCGAAAAGGAGTGCTGGGGCCAGGAATCGAAATGGGTCGATTATTTCGGCACGGTCGATGGCAAAACCTACGGCGTGACGCTGATCGACCACCCTCAGAACTTCCGCAAGTCGCGATTTCACGTCCGCAATTACGGTTTATTTACTGCCAGTCCGTTCGGTCAGAAAGCCTACACGAACGACAAGCTTCCGGCCGACCCGCTCAGTCTGGAACCGGGAAAATCGTTCCGCCTCCGCTATGGACTGTACGTCCATGCTGGCGATACCGAACAGGGGATGGTGCCGGCGACATATGAGTTCTATCTCAAGAATTCTGGCAGTTGACACTTTGTTTGGCCGCGAGGCGTAGCCGAGTGCGCTTTTAAGCTGTGCGTCAACTCTGAGTTGCACTCGGCTGCGCCTCGCGGCTAAACGGCCATCGGGTTATCTGGACTCAGTTCAAATTCTCAAGTCCCGGCGCCGGCGGACGAGGCAACAGCACGCTCTCTGGCACCGAGGCGTCCGGCACTTGCGGCGCCTGTTCAAGTTCTGCCAGCGGCCGCCGCATTTCCAGCGGATCGGAATAGAGTCGCCAGGCGATAATCCCTTGTTCGTCAAACAGGTCGAAGACGTACCAGGCCAGTTCCTGGCCTCGCAAAAATGGGATGACTGCCAGTCCTGCGACGGGATCAACGCAGTAGGCGCTCAGCGCCATCATGTCGGTGACGATGTCCTGCAGCCCCGCTTCGGCGCGTTCGACGTCGCGTTGCGATTCTTCCATCTGAATCAGCGTGTCGCGGTTCGGTCGTCCGGGACGGGCTTTGGCACGCTCCACGCTCTCCTGGGCTTGCCGCAGTTCGAGCCAGCCATCGCGCAGCGACTGCATGAGTGATCGAATATAGGGAACAGCCTTGTAGACATCGGGGAGCGCCCAAAGTCTCAAGTTGACGACTGCTTCGGGTTCTTGATCGTGTTGCTTTTTCATGGTGACCTCACTTCCACCTTCCAGGCTGAAAAATCGTTCGTATGCTATGTAATTAATGCAATGGTTGTGCCGGAAACTTGAGGATTTATTTGATTTTCCATAACTCTCTGTGTTGTATAGCATTGAGGAGTTTCCGGTCGGCGAACTCTCAATTTGGAGGATTTAACCAGCACGAGTGAATGCCAAGTTGGCACTTAGTTCTCAGGTTTGGACACAGCCGAAACCATTGCAGTTCAATCCTCTGTCAATTTGGCAACTGCGGAGAGAAGGCTTACTAAGCCGGGATAGCCCGTCCTTCGTCCGGAACCGCCGGCCGCACTTTTAGCGCGCCTGAATTGCCGCCATCGGGGTTGCCATTACTTCGAATCCGTCATCTCCTGCGGCTGATCCCGCGGATCCGTCTCGCTGTCATGGCGCGGCGACGCCGCGCAAGAACCGCCCATTCAGGTTCGGATGCCGAATTTCGGGAACACCCATTTATTCAGGACGAACCAGAGGGCCAGAAAGCCCACCAGAAACCCAATCGCACCGATCTGCTCACTCATGACGACTGCCTCCTTCGATGTACGTTTTCTTCCTGTATGAACGATACCTGCCGTCTGGCGGATCATGCAATCTGGCACTTGCGTCTATCGTCCCTCTCTACCTCATGGCGGGAGATGCTGATTCATTCGCCACGGGCTCCACAGAGATTCGTGTTATATCGTCTGCTGAATTTCGCCTTGGCCGACGCTTGCTTGACAGGCCACCATCGCCGTGGCAGCCTACAGGGCAATTCTCCCCATCATTTCTCGTGAAAGGGCCGGCTCTCATGAACAACCTCGCACGGACTTCGCTCAAGAGTTTCACGCTGGCCCTGTTGATCTCGTCCGCTGCCGCGCCGTGTGCTGCAGCCGACGATGCGGTGCCCGGCAAGGCGAACGCCGCGTTCACGCTTGACGAAGCGCTCGGGCAATTGAAGCTGTATCCCAAAGATGCGTATCTGCAATATGTCGCCTTGCAGCTTGCCCGTCGCGAAGATCGGGTCGATGAAATCGCCGGGTCTCTTTTCGGCGGAAATGAATGGAATCGCATGGCCGGCCGCCGCGAAGACGTCGATCTGTTCAGCATCTTCACTGGGGCCCTGGCCGTTCAGGAGAGTTTGCAGCTCGACACGATGCGCGGCGGAGCGCGGGGACAGCGTCGTCAACAGCCAATGCCATTCCCTCCCGGCTCTCCGGCCGCTCAACAGCAACAGCAGCAACTCGAAGCAGCCCAGAAAGCCCTGGAACAGCGCCGCGGCGAGATGGTCGAAGTCGCCACCCTGGCCGGGCCGACGATCAAAAGCCATCCCTGGAAAGAGATGCTCGGCAGCCGTAAGAGCGATGTCGGTTCCATGTCGCGCAAGGTTCCCGAAGATTTCTTCTTTGCCGAGTTCGCCTCGCTCACCAAACTGCTCGACGTCCTGGACTCGGCCGATCTGTGGGGCAAGCACCTTTTGCATCAGACATCGGGCGCGGCCCGCAGCCAGCAACTGGCCGAACGGCTCAAAAAGCAGTTGGTCGTCGAAACGAATCCCCTGTTGCGCAGTTTCTACGACCTGGTTGTTGAAGAAGTCGCCGCGACCGGCAGCGATTTGTTCTTCAACGAAGGCAGCGACCTGACGATGCTCTTCAAGTTCAAGCAGCCGGCCGTATTCAAAACCCGCATGGACGGCTTCCTGCTGGCGGCCGAGAAGGCCGACTCGAAAATCGCTCGCAGCACGGGCAAAATTGGCGGCGTCGACTTTGTGCATCTGACCAACACCGACCGCAGCATCCACGTCTACTCGGCTTATCCGAAGCCCGATTTGCACGTGCGAAGCAACTCGCTGGCCGGTTTCGAGCGCGTCCTCGCGGCCATCCGTGGAAAGACGGCCGACGGCCAGGCCGTCGCGCGGTTGGGCGATTCCAGCGAATTCGCGTTCATTCGCACGTTGATGCCGCGCGGGGCCAAAGAGGAAGACGGTTTCCTGTACCTGTCGGACGCGTTCATTCGCCGGCTGGTCGGCCCGGGCCTCAAGCTCACCGAGCGCCGGCGCGTCTTGTGTTACAACCATCTGCGAATGATCGGCCACGCCTCGCTCATGCACCGCAGCGAAGCCGGCCGCGTTCCCGAGTCGCTGGCGGCACTCGAAAAGAGCCAATGCTCGCCAGGGTTGTTCGGCGCGGGCGAGCTGGTTTGTCCGGATGGAGGCAAATATTCGCTGTCGGCCGACGGCACGTTCGGCGTCTGCTCGCATCACGGCCACAGCCACGAGCTGGTTCCCTGCCTGGAACACCCGGTCACGCAGGTGACGGGGGTCGAAGCCGACGAGTACAACGCGTTTCTCCAGCAATATAACCAGTACTGGCGAACGTTCTTCGATCCGATCGGCATTCGCATCAAGGCTTCGCCCGAGCAGTACCGCCTGGAAACGATCGTGCTCCCGCTCATCGACAACACGGTTTACACGGGCCTGGCCATGGCGCTGGGGGGCAAGCCGGAGCCGCTCGACGCGCTGCCCGTTCCCGAGCGAAATATCATGAGCATCAACTTCCGGTTCGACAAAGACGGCCTGGCCGAGAAAGCCGGATTGAAAGAACCGGAACCCGCTCCCAAGCAGGAAGTCGCCGCGAACAACGCCGCGAACAGCAATGTCGCGCTAGCCCAGAGCATCAACAACCTGCGCCAGATCGGGCTGGCGATGCACAACTATCACGAGGCGTACAATCGTTTGCCTGCCTCCGCCAGCTTCAACGCCCAGGGGAAGCCGCTGTTGAGCTGGCGCGTCGCGCTGCTCCCATACGTCGACCAGGCGGCCCTGTACCAGGAGTTTCACCTGGACGAACCGTGGGACAGTGAACATAACAAGAAGCTCATCGATCGAATTCCCCCGGTCTACCAGGGACTGACGGGGAAGCCGAAGACTGGCAAAACGACGTATCTTGCGCCGCTGGGCAAGAACACGATGTTCACCGGCGACAAGGAGGGGGTACGCATCGCCGAGGTGACTGACGGAACGTCGAACACGATTCTGATCGTGCAGTCCGATGAAAAACACGCTGTTCCCTGGACGAGCCCGCAGGACCTGACGATCGATCCGAAAACGCCCGCTGCCGGCCTGGTCGATTACCCGGGCGTGGGGAGCCCTGTCATCTTTACGGATGGCTCCGCGAGGATCCTGCGCAAGGGAATCGAGGACAAGGCCGCACTGGCTTTGTTCACGCGGAACGCCGGCGAGCCGATCAGTCCGCCCGAAATCATCTACGCTGACCAGCCTCGACGGAATTCACCCTGGTTCTTCGGAATTCTTCCCGGCGATATGAACGACGAGCTCGGCCTGACGAAACTGATTCTCAAGGGCCTGGGCAACCAGGTGGGCATGCACATCTACGACGCGCCCCCCACATTTGACTTCAACCTGCCGTCGTTTCTGGGAGAGTCGCTGGGCAGCTTCTCCGGCCGCGGCATGATGGGGAGCGGCGAAATGCTGCCGATCAGCTTCCTGATCGCCTCGCTCAACGCGCCGGTCTATATTTCGCTGGCGGTGCAGGATCCTTCGATCGTCGATGAATTCCTGAATCGGCTCGACGGGCTGTTGGCTGCGCAGGTGCGGGAACCTGTGCAGCCCGGCTGGTTCCGCGTGGAATCCGATTTCTATCGCGTCAATGTCAAGAACGTCTCGGACGTCCGGTGCGGCAGTCTGGGCATCGGGCCGCTGAAGTTCCGCATCTTCTGGGCCCGTATCGGCAACGGGCTGTACATAGCCAGCAAGCCGTTCATCCTCGAAGACCTGGGTACCGCACAGGCAACCGCCAAGACGGCGAAGACGACCGGTCCCTCGGGGCATGCCATGTTCCGCATTCGCTCGCGGAACTGGAACCAGGTGCTCCCTGATTTTCGCCTGGGCTGGGCCGAAAACAACCGCCACGCCTGCCTCGATAACCTGGGCCCGCTGTCGAGCGTGGCTCGCGCCCTGGCCCAGGCCGATCAGGCAAACGACGGCGTCTGCCGCTGCGCCGACCATCTTCACGGAGCGCATTTCTTCTGCCCGGAAGGAGGCCGCTACGTCGTCGCGGCGGACGGCCGGCAGGTGACGTGCAGCGTGCACGGCTCGGCCCTCGCGCCGCGCCAGGCCGCCGCTCCGGCGCAGGACCAGTCACTGGGAAAACTGCTGGGCAGCTTCGCCGGCCTGGACGCCACGCTGACATTCCTGGAAGACGGACTGCACGCCGTGTTGACGATCGAACGGGGTGCAGAAAAATCGCCGAAGTGATGCAGTCGTCACCCCAGATTGAAGTACACCTTTGCGATCGAGAAGAAGATCACGATTCCAGTGACGTCGACGAATGTGGCGACGAAGGGGCTCGAGGCGATGCCGGGGTCGACTCCGACGCGTTTGAACGCGAGCGGCAGGGCGGAACCCACCAGCGTGCCCCACATGCAGATGGCGGCGACCGACTGGGCGATTACGGCACTCAGGACCCAGGGATTGGTATCTTTGAGGACGCTTTGCGGCGTGAGAAATGCCGTTCGCGCGAAGCCAATCGCGCCCAGCGAGACGCCCAGCGCCAGTCCCATGAGCAATTCGTGTCGAATGACGCGCAGCCAGTCGCGGAGCCGCACCTGCCCCAGCGCCATGGCTCGCGTGATCAGCGTCGCCGCCTGCGAGCCGGAGTTTCCACCGGTCGAAATGCACAACGGCACAAACAGACTGAGGGCCACGATCTTGGCGATCTCGTCTTCGAAGTAAGCCAGCGCGTTGAACGTGAAGAATTCGGCCACAAACAACAGAGACAACCAGATGGCCCGTTTGCGCCAGAGAGTGACGAAATTGGCTTCGAAATAATCTTCAGTCATGGGCACCACGCCGCCCAGCCGCTGCACGTCTTCGGTGGCCTCCTGCTGGACGATGTCGAGCACGTCGTCGTGGGTGACGATGCCCACCAGCCGGTTCTGGTCGTCGACAACCGGCATGGCGATGAAGTCGTAACGCGCGATCTTGCTGGCAACCACTTCCTGATCCTCATCGACGCGGACCGAAATCACGTCTTCGTCCATCAGTTCCGAAATCGGGGTCTCCGGTTTCGCGAGAATCAGTTTCCTCAGCGAAACGAATCCGTGCAGTTTCCGGGCGTCGTCGATGACATAGACGTAGTAGATCAACTCGCGGTCGGGGGCCTGGAGCCTAAGCTGTCGCAGCGCTTCCTGCGCCGTGACATCTTGGCGCAGCGACGCATATTCGGTCGTCATGATCGACCCGGCGCTGTGCTCTGGGTATGAGAGCAGTTTGCGAATGTCGTCGCGTTCGACCTGAGCGACCAGGGGCAGCAACAGATCGACCTGCGCCTGGTCCATGTTCTTCAGGAGCGCCACGCGGTCGTCGGGGGCCATGACTTCCAGAAGCGCCGAAAGATGCGGCTTGTCGAGGATCGCCACCAGCTCCATCTGCCGGGACTGACTGAAAAACTTGAAGATTTCGGCCCTTCGCCGCCAGTCGCACTCGGAGAGGACTCGCCAGCATTTCTGGACCGGCAGGAATTCGAGGTTTTCGGCCACGACGCCGGCATGAAACACGTCGCAGAATTCGCGCATTGCCGCCGCGTCGTTCTCGATCAACATCTCCCGCAGCTCGGGAAGCAGCAGTGGGTCGAACATGGGAGGCTGTCCTCACGAGGGGGGGACGACGGCTGGTCAATTTGTACCATTTTAGCCGAGTGACGTCGCCACCGCCGGGCTCGCGCAGCGGTGGCGTGCGCGGATCGCGGTCGGCCAATGCTAGTTCTTCATCTTTCTGTCCCTTTATTTTTCTGTCCGCCGTCCTTTCCAAAGGATCGCCATCGAATCAGCGGTAATAAGTGGACAGAAAAATAAATGGGACAGAAAAATATGACGACACGCTGACTCTAAAATGAAAATGACCCTGTTTGTGACGTCGGCCGCGTGAGAATCTCATTCACCTGCCGGACGAGCCGGCAGGGGCCTGGGTGACTATTCGGGTGGCGATTCTAGCCACGGAATCTCCTTCACCTGCCACGCAGGGTGGCAGGGGTCGCAGCGGAGCGAAAATGGCTCCATTGTCGACTTTCGCTCTGGGAAGATCGTTCTTTCGCGAGCGAAAGGCGACTCAATGACCCAGTG
>Ga0068853_100003255_pt1 | contig 12415 bp, 16 predicted proteins | sample KBSCornC32_FD_65655 | JGI IMG/M metagenome (GOLD analysis project Ga0068853, IMG submission 65655) | Corn rhizosphere microbial communities from Kellogg Biological Station, Michigan, USA - KBS Corn C3-2 | ecosystem: Host-associated > Plants > Roots > Rhizosphere > Soil ... | reverse complement strand
GAGGGGAGATGGTGGAGGCGCCGGGTACTGCCCCCGGGTCCGATGGGTTTATTACGATGGCCGTTTATCGCCATAGCCGTTGCCGGCAACCCTCATATAGGAGGTTTGGCACGCCGGTGCAAAGGGTTGGGAAGAAGCCGGCGAACGCCCTGCGTGGCGACAGGGAATCTGCTAGCGTCGCCGCATGCGCCAGTATCTCACGCTGCTCAATCACGTCCTGACCAAAGGCGTCGACCGGCCGGATCGGACCGGGACGGGGACGCGGTCGGTTTTTGGCTACCAGATGCGGTTCGACCTTTCGCAGGGTTTTCCGCTCGTCACGACCAAGAAGCTGCATCTCCGCTCGATCATCCACGAGCTGCTGTGGTTCCTTAAGGGCGAGACCAACATCCGCTATCTCAAGGAGCACGGGGTTCGGATCTGGGACGAGTGGGCGGATGAAAACGGCGACCTCGGGCCGGTCTATGGCTCGCAATGGCGGAGCTGGCCGGACGGCAAGGGCGGCCATATCGACCAGATCGCCAGCGTGGTGCAGTCGATCCGCACGAAGCCTGACTCGCGGCGGCATATCGTTTCGGCGTGGAATCCGGCGGAAGTCGACGAGATGGCGCTGCCGCCCTGCCACTGCCTCTTCCAGTTCTATGTCGCCGAGGGCAAGCTCTCGTGCCAGCTCTACCAGCGCTCGGGTGACGTGTTTCTGGGCGTGCCGTTCAACATTGCCTCCTATGCGCTTCTGACCCACATGGTGGCGCAGGTGACAGGGCTGAAGGTCGGCGACTTCGTCCACACGTTTGGCGACGTCCACCTCTACGCCAACCATTTCGAGCAGGCGCGCGAGCAGCTGACGCGCGATCCGAAGCCGCTGCCGCGGCTGACGCTCAATCCGGACCGCGACGACATCTTCTCGTTCGTCTACGAGGATTTCCTCATCACCGGCTACGATCCTCATCCCGCCATCAAGGCGGAGGTTGCGGTCTAGCCGGGCTTCAGCCGGCGTTCATCCGAGGCTCAATAGCGTCCGCCCAACGCTTCGCCCGAAGCGTTCCCATCGGCACCAGGATTTCGCCCCATGAACCGCGTCGCAGCAGGACTTTTGGGCGCCGCCGCGCTCCTTTCGACGACCGCCGCCTTGGCCAACGACACGATGTCGCAACTCGGGGTTGGCGGGCTTCAGTTCATCACCACCGACAAGGTGACGATGGCGTCCGAGGACCTCTCGATCTCGCCCGATCAGGTCAAGGTCGTCTACAAGTTCACCAACGAGGCGGCGACCGACCAGCACGCGCTGATCGCCTTTCCGATGCCGGACATCACTGGCGACGGCGATTTCATGGTGGTCATCCCCAAGGAAGATTCGGCCAACATTTTCGGCTTCAAGACGACTTTTGACGGCAAGCCGGTCGATGCGAAGCTCTACCAGTATGCGTTTGCGGTCGGGATCGACCAGACCGACTACCTCAAGAAGCTCGGCGTGCCGCTCGAGCCTTATGGCGAGGCGACGCAGAAGGCGGTCAACGCGCTCTCCGATGCCGACCACCAGCGGATGCTGCAGCTCGGGCTGGTGATCCCGATGACCTATGACAATGGCAGCGGCGAAAAGACCGACTACACGCCGGTCTGGACGCTGAAGTCGACCTACGCCTGGGAAGCGGATTTCCCGGCGGGAAAGAGCGTGCAGGTCGTGCATACCTATACGCCGAGCGTTGGCGGGACAGTGGCGACGACATTCCTCGCGCCGCCGACCGAAGAGGAAGACCGCGGCGCTGCCTACAAGAAAAAGTACTGCACCGACGACGACTTCGTGAAGACGGTGAAGAAGTCGCTGAAGGACCCGAAGGACCTCTACAGCGCGCCCTATGTCGAGAACTGGCTCTCCTATGTCTGGTCGACGGGCGCCAACTGGAACGGGCCGATCCACGATTTTCACCTGACCATCGACAAGGGTGATCCCAAGGCGCTGGTGTCGTTCTGCTGGGACGGCAAGGTGACCAAGACCGGGCCGACCAAGTTCGAGATGAGCGCGACCGATTTCTCGCCGCCCTACGATCACGAGCTCGAGATTCTGCTGCTCAAGCCGCAGACGGCGGACAACAGCCAATAGGAGACTTTATGGGGGCGACACTCAGCGAGCTCAGCGAGCGGATCGGGCAGGTGGGCGAGATTTACGCCCGCGTGCACGGCATCGAGCGCACGCGGGACTGGTACCTGCTGAAGCTCCAGGAGGAGCTGGGCGAGCTGACGGCCGAGCACCTGCTGCTGGGCGGCCGGGCGCGGCCGAACGCCGATGGCAGCGGCGGCACGCGGGCGGCACTCGAGAACGAGGCGGCCGACCTCTTCGGCCAGTTCATGCTCTACGTCCGGGCGAGCGGCATCGACATCGAGGCGGCCATCGAGCGCAAATGGCTGCGCTATCTCGACAAATACGCCGAACTCGATAAGCAGGGCCAATGACCCTCTCGATCCGTCCGGCGACGCCCGATGATGCGGCGTTGATCGTCCGCCTCATCCGCGACCTCGCGGTCTACGAAAAACTCGAGCACGAGGCCAAGGCGACGCCGGACGACATCCGCCGCGACCTTTTCGGACCGTCGCCGCGGGTGTTCTGCGATATCGCGGAAGCGGACGGCGCGCCCGTCGGCTTTGCGCTGTGGTTTTATACCTATTCGACGTTTCAGGGCCGGCACGGCATCTGGCTCGAGGATTTGTTCGTCGATCCGGCGGCGCGCGGAAAGGGTGCGGGCAAGGCCCTGCTCAGGCATCTGGCACAGCGTTGCGTGCGCGAAAACCTCGGGCGGCTCGAATGGTGGGTGCTCGACTGGAACACGCCCTCGATCGAGTTTTATCGGTCGCAGGGCGCGATTTTGCAGGACGAGTGGACCAAATGCCGGGTCGACAGCGAGGCGCTGCAGAAGCTGGGGGCGGCGTGACGGTTCGTCTCGCGATGGTCGCGGCAGTGGCGGAAAACGGCGTGATCGGCGCGGGAAACCGCATTCCGTGGCGCATCCCGTCCGATATGGCGCACTTCAAGCGGACGACGATGGGCAAGCCGCTGATCATGGGGCGGAAGCAGTTCGAGATTTTCGGTAAGCCATTGCCGGGGCGGCACAATATCGTCGTCACGCGACAGGCGGACTACCAGCCCGAGGGGGTTGAGGTTTGCCACGATCTGGCGGCTGCAATCACGCGGGCAAAGGCGGTGGCTAAGGCCCAGGGCGTCGACGAAGCCGTGGTGATCGGGGGCGGCGAGATCTACGCGCAGGCGATGCGGCTGGCCGACCGCCTCTACATCAGCCGGGTGGTCCTGTCGCCCGAGGGTGACGTCAGGTTTCCGCCGATCGATCCCGCATTCTGGCGGATCGTCGAGACGCCGCCGGTCGAAGCTTCGCCCAAAGATGAGGCGTCCTACGTCGTTCAGGTCTACGAAAGGGTCCGGCCGGGCGCACATTGATCGCCCGGAGGGCCCCGCCTATATAGTCTCGGACTTTGCCGAAGACCGAAAGGTGATGAATGCCCTGGGACAACAATACGGGTGGCGGCGGCCGCAACAATTCTGGCGGACCGTGGGGACAGCCATCCGGGGGCGGGGGACCCAGGAGAGGCGGCGGCACGCCAAGCCTTGAGGAACTGCTCAATCGCGGCCGCGCCCAGTTCGGCGGTGGCGGCGTACCCGGCGGGCGCTGGGCCATCCTGGGCGGCATCGCGGTCATCGTGGCGTTCTGGCTGCTACAGTGCGTCTATACGATCGCTCCGCAGGAAGTTGGCGTCGAGCTACTGCTTGGCCAGCCAAAATCCGAGCTCTCGGAGCCGGGCCTTCATTTCATGATCTGGCCAGTCGAAAGCGTCGAGCGTGTGGTGCTCTCGCAGAATCAGACCGAGATCGGTTCGGTCAATTCGTCGAGCTCGCGGCGCGACAACGAGGGCCTGATGCTCTCGGCCGACCAGAACATCGTCGACGCGAAATTCTCGGTCTTCTGGTCGATCAGCGATCCGATCAAATACCTCTTCAACGTCCGCGAGCCCGAGAGCGTGGTGCGCGGCGCGGCCGAAAGCGCGATGCGCGAAGTGGTTGGCCGCCGGCCGGCGCAGGACGTCTTCCGCGACGCACGCGCGGCAATCCAGACGGAAGTGCAGCAGATCACCCAGAGCATCCTCGATACCTATGGCGCCGGCGTCACCGTCAGCGGCGTCCGCATCGAGAACGTTGCGCCGCCGGCCGAAGTCGCCGACGCCTTCGACGAAGTGCAGCGCGCCGAACAGGACGAGGACCGCTTCCAGGAAGAAGCCCGCCGCGACGCCAACACGGTGCTTGGACAGGCCCGCGGCCAGGCGGCGCAGATCCGCGAAGACGCGGCCGCCTACAAGGATCGCGTGGTCAAGGAAGCCCAGGGTGAGGCGGCGCGGTTCAGTGCCATATACCAGCAATACGTCAAGGCGCCGGAAGTGACCCGCCGCCGGCTTTATCTCGAAACGATGGAGCAGGTTTTGGGCGGGGCGAACAAGGTGGTGGTCGACAAGGCCGCGGCCGGCAATGGCGTCGTGCCCTACCTGCCGCTGCCCGAGCTCAAAGGACAGCAGCCCACGGCCGCCGCTCCCGGCACCGGTACGGCCGCGCCCAACACCAATGCGCTGACGGATACCACCGTCACGGCGCCGACGAACTCGGGGAACTGAGCCATGAATCGACTCGTTGCCGTTCTCGTCGTCCTCGTCGTCGCGCTCTACCTGCTGTTCTCCTCGATCTACGTGATCACGCCGCGCCAGCAGGCGATCGTCATGCGGTTCGGGCAGATTACCTCGGTCAAGACGGAGCCCGGACTTTACTTCAAGCTGCCGACGTCACTGGTCGACAACGTGCAGATCGTCGACAACCGGCTCCTGCGCTACGACGTCGCCAACATGACGCTGCAGGTCAGCGACGGTAAGCAGTATGTCGTCGACGCCTTTGCCGAATACCGGGTGACGGATGCGCGGAAGTTCCGCGAGCGTGCGCTCGGTAATTTCGACATCGTCGAAGACCGCCTCGGGGCTCGCCTCAACTCGGCGCTTCGGCAGGTCTATGGCCTCCGCAAATTCTCGGACGCCCTTTCGGCCCAGCGCACCCAAATGATGGCCGAAGCCCGCGACCTGATCCGGCCCGACATGGCCGATCTTGGCATCGACGTCGTTGATGTGCGGGTGCTCCGTACGGACCTCAGCGACCAGGTCTCGGCGCAGACCTATGACCGCATGAAGGCCGAGCGTCTGGCGCAAGCCGCGCTGCTCAGGGCGAACGGCCAGCAGGCCGCCCAGCAGATCAGGGCCATCGCCAACCGCCAGTCGATCGAAATCGTCGCCGACGCGACGCGTGATTCGGAAATCCTGCGTGGCCAGGGCGACGGCACGCGAAGCGAGATTTACGCCTCGGCCTACAACATCGATCCGGATTTTTACGCGTTCTACCGGTCGCTGCAGGCCTACCGGACGAGCCTTGCCTCCTCCGGCACCACGATGGTGCTGGCGCCCGATTCGCAGTTCTTCAGCTTCTTCGGCGACGCCGGCAAGGCGACGGTGCCGCCGGGCGCAGCCGCAGCGCTGCCGGCGCTGCCGACGGTTGCCCCGGTACCTGACGTGATCCCGCCGGCCGACAGCAACGCCCAGGCGCCTGCGGTCACGGGACCGACGGACGCCACTGCGACGCCGGCTCCTGCCCCGGCCGCCACTCCGGCGCCGGCGCCTGCCAGCACGAGTGGTGCGCCTGCTGCGGGCACCGGCGCTTCGTCGGCGACGCCCACGGCGCCGGTCATCACGGCGCCCGGCCAGATCACGCCGGGTACGACGACGAGCACGCCAGCGCCGAGCGCCAATTGAGCGATTTCCTCGCGGCGCTAGGCTTGGCCATCGTCATCGAAGGCCTTGCTTACGCCGCGTTTCCCGAGCAGATGAAAAAGTGGATGGCGACGCTCAACGGCCAGCCGGTCACGCGCATCCGCGTGGTCGCGCTGGGCTCCGCGGCGATCGGTCTGGTTCTATTGTGGCTGGTGCGCGGCTAATATGCTGCCGAGGGCGGAGTGGGCGGCAGATGCGGTGGCGTGATCTCGTTTCGGCTGGCGCAATTGTGCTCGGCCTGGGGGTGGCGGCGCCCGCCATCGCTGCGGTGCCGCAGGGGCCTGCATCGGTCGCTGGGCTCGTCGCCAAGCTCTCGCCGGCCGTGGTCAACATCAGCTCGGTGCACCATGCACGCGGCAGCGGCACGCCGGTGCCAAAGGTGCCAGAGGGCACGCCGCTCAAGCAGTTCTTCGACGATGTGAATCCGGAGAGCGGCAAGGACAACGCGCTACCGGAAGATGCCGAAAGCCTCGGCTCGGGTTTCATCGTCAGCGCCGATGGCGTGGTGGTCACCAATAATCACGTGATCGATGGCGCCGACGACATCGAGATCTACACCACCGATGGCACGCGTTTCCCTGCCAAGGTGATCGGCGCCGACAGCAAGACCGACATCGCAGTGCTCAAGGTGAATGCCAGCAAGCCGCTGCCCTTCGTCGAGTTCGACGACAGCGACAAGGCGCAGGTGGGCGACTGGGTGGTGGCCATCGGCAACCCGTTCGGCCTCGGCGGCTCGGTGACCATGGGCATCGTTTCGGCGCGCGACCGCGATATCCAGTCCGGCCCCTACGACTCGTTCATCCAGACCGACGCCTCGATCAACCAGGGCAATTCGGGCGGGCCGCTGTTCGACATGAACGGCAAGGTGGTTGGCATCAACTCGGCGATCGTCGCCGAAGGCGGCGGGTCGCTGGGCATCGGCTTTGCGATTCCCGCCAACCTGGCGAAACCCGTCGTCGATCAGCTCCGCCAATATGGCGAGACGCGGCGCGGCTGGCTCGGCGTCGGCATCCAGTCGGTGACCGACGACATCGCGGAAAGCCTCGGGCGGCCGGATGCGCATGGCGCGATGGTGACCGACGTGACGACGCCCGGGCCCTCGGCGGGGCTGATCCAGGAAGGCGACATCATCCTTTCGTTCGACGGCAAGCCTGTCGACACCATGCACGACCTGCCGCGCCTCGTGGCGGAGACCGAGGTCGGCAAGAAAGTGCCGGTGGTGATCGCCCGCGACGACCACCAGGAAACCGTGGACATCACCCTCGGCCGGCTGCCCGATGAGGCGCATGCAGAGGCAAAGCCGACCGGCGGCGGCAACGGCGCGCCGGCGAAGAAGCCCGCCTCGGCAACGGCGCCAACGCTCGGCGAGGTGCTGGGCTTCAACCTCGCCCCGATCGACAGCGCCAACCGCAAGACCTACCAGTTGCCCAACGTCCAGGGGCTGGTCATCACCTCGGTGAAGTCCGGCAGCGACGCCGACCAAAAGGGGCTTTCGGCCGGTCTCGTCGTCACCGAAGCCAACAAGCACAAGGTCATGCGGCTGGCCGATGTGCAGACGGCGCTCGACGATGCCAGGAAGGCCGGGCACACAGCGCTGCTGTTCAAGGTGGTCGACCCGGCCGGGCAGAACCGGTTTATCGCGGTCAAGATCGACGGCTGAAGGAGCACCCTCATGGTGAGGTGCGAGGCGAAGCCGAGCCTCGAACCACGCCAGGTGTATCGCCGAGGGTCCTTCGAGGCTCGGGCTTTGCCCTCACGCCTCAGGATGAGGATGTGGGGCGGCCAGCGGTTTGCGGGTTGGCAATCTGGTAGAGCACGTGCGGCCGGATGGGGTGCCCCTCCGGAATGCGCGGGTGGTCGAAATCGCCGGCGGCGTCGCGCGTCATGCCGATCTTCTCCATGACGCGCTGCGAGGGCAGGTTGGGCCGGGCGGTGAAGGCCACGACCTCCGGCAATTCCAGCACGGTCCAGGCATGGTCGAGCCAGGCGCGCGCGGCCTCGGGCGCGATGCCCTGGCCCCAGATTGCCTTGTCGAGCTGCCAGCCGATTTCGACGCGCGGCTGGCCCGGAATGGCCGAGCGCAGCGGCTCGCCGATCACGCCGAGACCGCAGAGGCCGAGCAGGGCGCCATCGGTCTTCCGTTCGACGGCCCAGAAGTGGAAGCCGTTCTCGGCCGTGCGGGCGATGGCATAGTCGATCTGCGCCGAGACTTCCTCGGGCGTTGCGACGGTGGGGTAGAAGCGGCGGACATGCGCGTCGCCGAGGATTTTGGCCAGTGGCGCGCGGTCGCGGTCCTCCCACGGGCGGAGAACGAGCCTCTCCGTACGAAGAATCATAGAGGCGCCCCGTCGAACCGACGAACCGGGACCCACTTCGTCTGACGGGGCGCCGCAATCACCGGACGAACTCGTCTTCGTTGTAGCCCTGGAGATAGAGCAGGGCCGTGAGGTCGCCGTGGTCGATGCGCACTTTCGCGGCAGCGGCAACGGCGGGTTTGGCGTGGAAGGCGACGCCGAGGCCTGAAGCGCGGATCATGTCGAGGTCGTTGGCGCCATCGCCTACCGCCATCGTCTCGTCGGCCCAGATGCCGCGTTCGCGCGTCAGGGTTTCGAGGCGCCGGAGCTTTGTTCCCTTGTCGACGATCGGCATGGCGACGGTGCCGGTCAGCACATCGCCATCGAACTCCAGCACGTTGGCGGTCGCCTCGTCGAAGCCGATACGCTTCATGAAATGATCGGCGAAGAAGGTGAAGCCGCCCGAAATCAGAGCCGTATAGGCGCCATAGGCCCGCATCGTCTGGATCAGCGCGCGGCCGCCCGGCGTCAGGGTGATCTTTTCGCGCCGCACGGCTTCGATGGCCTCGCGGTTGAGGCCCTTGAGCAGCGCCACGCGGGTCTTGAGGGCGGCCTCGAAATCGAGCTCGCCGCGCATGGCGCGCTCGGTGATGGCGGCGATCTCCGGCTTGATGCCGATGGCATCGGCGAGCTCGTCGATGCACTCCTCTTGGATCATGGTCGAATCCATGTCCGCGATGAGGAGCTTTTTGCGGCGGCCGGCGGCGGGGACCAGGGCGACGTCGATCGGCGCGTCGCCGATCATGGCGCGCGCGATCGCCGCGGGATCGGGCGCCTCGGGCGCGCGGATATCGCAGGCAATGCCGGGGTTCAGCCAATCGAGCTCGCCCGCGACCTCGCGCGCGATGGCCTTGGCCAGCCCGCTATCGGCAAACGGCTCCTCAGAGTTGGCGATGAGGCAAAGAACCGACATGGTGGGCGCGACCCAGCGGAGACGTGATGACGGGCGGGAAAAAGCGAGCGGTGTTGATAGCGGGTCCGACTGCCAGCGGCAAGTCGGCGTTGGCCTTGGCGCGCGCCCGTGAAACGGGAGGCATCGTCGTCAATGCCGACGCGATGCAGGTCTATGACCAGCTCCGGGTTTTGACAGCGCGGCCGTCCGACGCCGACACCCAGCAGGCGCCGCACGCCCTCTATGGCTTCGTCGACCCGGCGACGCGCTTTTCGACCGGCGGCTGGGGTGCCGCGGCGGCGCAGCTCATCGCTGCGGCGGGCGACCGACCGCTCATCTTCGTCGGCGGTACGGGGCTCTATTTCGAGGTGCTGGAGCGGGGCTTTGCCGAAGTGCCGCCGGTGCCGGCCGAGATCGTCGCGGCTGTGGAAGAGGAACTTGCCGGGCTCGATGCCACTGATCGGGCGCGGCTTCTGGCCGAGCGTGATCCCGAGATGGCGGGCCGCATCCAGTCGGCCGACCCGCAGCGCGTGGCGCGCGCGCTGGCGGTGCGCGCCGCCACCGGCCAATCGCTGGCGCGTTTCCAGGATGCGGCGCAACGCGGTCTCCTCGATGGGTTCGAGATCGAGCGGATTGTGCTCAATCCGGATCGCGAGGTGCTGCGGCAGAGGATTGCGTCGCGTTTTGCGGCGATGGTCGAGGGCGGCGCGGTCGAGGAGGTCGAAGCGCTGCTCCGGCGTGGCCTCGATCCGAGCCTGCCGGCGATGAAGGCCATCGGCGTACGCGAGATCGGGGCATGGCTTCGCGGTGAGAGTTCGCGCGATGAAGCCGTGTCTCGTGCGGTGATCGCGACCCGCCAATACGCCAAGCGCCAGCGGACCTGGTTTCGCGGCCGGATGCAGCACTGGCGCCGGGTCGATCCCGACACAATGGCCGGCTGACCGGTCCGACCGTTGCAAAGTTGCCATAATGAGCGGGGAGAGGTGCCCGCAGCGGCAGCGGTGCGGAACCTTCACGATGGAGCGGGCATTGCGTCGTCGGCATTCAATGGAGGGCTTTTGATGCACAAGTTTCTGATCATCGCTGCGGCAGCGCTGTCGCTGTCGGCGTGCTCGACGACCGAGCAGGGCGCCGGCATCGGCGCGGTGGCCGGCGGCCTCGTCGGCGCGGCAACCACGGGCACCGTTGCAGGTGCGGCGGTTGGCGCCGGTGTGGGCGCGGTCGCGGGCGCCGTGATGGGCCGCGTGGCGGACGAGGACGGGTACTGCTGGTACAAGCCCGATCGTCACCACCATGGCCGCTGGAAGGCGGTCTGCCCCGACGGGTACTGATCCTTCGGCTTAGTCTAATCTGCGGCGGCCCGGCATTGTCCGGGCCGCTTGCTTTTACGGCGCAGAGAAGCCTCATACCTCTGAATGCGACATTCAGTCGCGGTTCAAGCCGGAAGGCGCATCGTCCTCCTGTCTCGATCGACGAGGCGAAAAAGGAGGACAAGATGTTGCGATCCGTTTTGTTCGTTGCTGTGGCGGTTGTGGGCACCGCCGGTTTTGCCACCGCGGTCCTGGCCGAGGACAATGGCGGCGCGCCGCCGAACTGCCCGGGCGGCAATCTTAAGGGCACCTTCAAGTGCACCGGCATGCCGCCGAACCAAACCTGCACGGAAGGCGCGCCGTGGACCTGTGAGCTGACCAAGGACAAGGACCCGCCCAAGGCGGAGCTTGGCGGCGGCAATGGCAGCGGCCATCACCGCTTCAACTTCGGCAACGTCATGAGTGGCGGCACCATGACGATGAATGGCGGCAATACCAATGGCGGCCACAAGAACAAGAACCTGATGTTCGAAGGCGGCACCAAGCTGCGCCTGCGCTGAGCACGGGGCGGACCAGCGTCAGTCCGCCTCCCTCAGGCTGCCAGCAGCCTTCGCGTGGCGCGCAAAAACCGCGCCATTCGCTAAAATTGCACCCAATCGCGCAAGCGAACGGCGATTGCCTGCCGCTACAACGGCCAGCGGGGCTAATCGCTGGTCGGGGGCGAAAATCCGTTCGTATCTGGATGCACTGCTGCGCTATTTCGATTTTTCTGGCCGGTCGAGCCGCACGCAGTACTGGCTCTTCTACCTGGTGTGCGTGGTGCTGACCGTCGCCGCGGTCTTCGCCGACGTCAAGCTCGCCGGGCAGTTTCCCCAGCCGGGGCACTTCGGCACATTCGTCACCTTCCTCATCATCTTCCACTTCATCCCGAGCCTCTCGGTAACGATCCGGCGGCTCCACGACATCGGGAAGAGCGGCTGGTGGTGGCTCATCAGCTTCGTGCCGTTCGCCGGGGGATTTATCCTTCTCTATTGGACCTGCTGTCCCTCGGAGCCCTGGCCCAACGACTATGGCGATCCGCCGGGACATGGCGATCCCTCGCCCCGTCGGGGACGCGAGGCGCCGGTCAACCCGATGGTCGAGCGGGCCTTGCGGGCCCGGAGCTCGCGCCCGCCAAATATCGCGACGGTCGACCCCGCGAGCATTTCGACGCGGCGGTTCATCTGAGCGGGTTGGCTTAGCGGCCGGCTAGGGGTGCATGCGGGCACCCTTGGTGATCTTGTCGACCAGCTTCTTGTCTTCGCGCAGCGCGATGCCGACGATCCTGGCGTCATCGGGACCGAAGCGGCCAAAAACCTCGCGATTGGCGGCATCGTGGCCGGTCGCAAACATTTCCTCGGTGTAGGCCGAGGTTTTCACGTTCCGCTCGAGGGCGCGCCGGTGGATGGCTGCGATCGTTGCCGCGTCGGCGGCGAGCACGATGATCGGCTGGATGGAAAGCGGGTTGAACCGGTTGCCGGCCGCGTCGATATAGGGCTCGCCAATGATCGCCGGCGCCTGAGCGACGACGCCGCTCATCAGGAACGCGGTTACATTGAGCTTCTGCCACGTGGCGAGATCGTCGCGGATGACGATGGCAATCTTGGTGTCGAACATGAACGTCCTCGGCGATTCAGATGCTGGAAGCTGACGGGCAGGGGGCCCGCGGCCTCGTCGAAGGCGCCCAGCTATCCGACCCCAAAGGGAAGCGGCTAGAACGTTTGTGCGCGGGCTCGGACTATGTGCGGGCGGCGCCAGACGTGCCGGGTATCGAACGGATCGAGGCCGGATTTGCCGGCGTCGGCTTCAGCCCCCACCGGCACGACACCTACGCCTTGGGCCTTACCCTCGGCGGCATCCAGACGTTTCGCTATCGGGGCGAAGCCCGCCATAGCCGGCCCGGCCAGGTCATCGTGCTCCACCCCGACGAGGTGCACGACGGCGGCGCCGGCACC
>Ga0068853_100003252_pt1 | contig 12417 bp, 10 predicted proteins | sample KBSCornC32_FD_65655 | JGI IMG/M metagenome (GOLD analysis project Ga0068853, IMG submission 65655) | Corn rhizosphere microbial communities from Kellogg Biological Station, Michigan, USA - KBS Corn C3-2 | ecosystem: Host-associated > Plants > Roots > Rhizosphere > Soil ... | reverse complement strand
GTTCAACGGCTACGAGGTCGGCTTCAACGTCTTCCGCTTCTTCGGCAGCAAGCTGTACGACATCGATGTCGGCGCCAAGGGCCAGGAACCGGTGCAGATGGGCGTGCGCGCGGCACTCGAAGAAGGCGTGGTGCGCCTGGTGGCGGCGGTATCCAAGGTCGACCCGAACCCCTGCCTTGGCATGCGCATGACCGGCGAGCTGACCCTCACGCCCGCCGAGCAGCTGCGTACGGTGCCGAACCCGCTGGTCGACGCGGCGGGTGTGCCGGTGCAGCAGGGCGAGGCCGTCAACGCGGCCAGCCAGACGGGCGCGAGTCTCACCGGCGCGAGCCTGCAGATTCCCTTCGAGTTCGGCGCGGCCGCGCTCACCGGCGGCACGCTGAACCTCATCGACCGGATCGCGGCGGCCGCGGCCAAGGCGCCCACCGAGGTGGTGCTGGTCGCGCGCGACACCGAGAACTGGGACGCGGGCAAGCGCGACCTGCTCACCGACCAGCGCATCGGCGTGGTCACCACCGCACTCGCATCGCGCGGCCTCGCGCCCGGCGGCATCAGCGTCACATGGCGTCCAGACAAGGCCGACACGTCGATCCACCGCGACGGCCCCGGCCTGCAGGAGATCGCCAAGCTCCGCGTCCAGGGCGCGGGGAGGGGTGGGCCGGCCCGTCCGGTCCGTGAGGAGAACGCAACCGGAGGGAAGTAAGTCACCGAGAGGCACCACGAAGTCTTCATCCCAGGACGACGCGACGTCCGTCATTTCGCTTTTCATCGAACCCGTCTTTTTTTCAGATTCATCAAAGGAAGAACCATGCAGAAGAACCGCAAGAACCCGCGCGGCCGTGCCAACGGCGCGCCGCTCAGCAGCATCGGCCTGGCCGTGCTGGCCACGCTCGTGGCCGGCGGCGCGCAAGCGGCCGACACGACGGTCTCCACCATTCCCACGGTGGCGGTCAACACCACGGCCTACCAGAGCGTGCAGTCGGTGCAGGACAAGACACAGCCCGTGACGGCCACGGCCGCCGGCAGCGTCATCGACGTCACCACCGCCGGCGCGCAGACCGGCAGCAGCAACACCGTCACGCAGAACAGCGTGAAGGCCAGCGCCACGGCCAATGCATTCACCAACGCCGTCGACCTGTCGCTCGCGGGCGGCAGCGGCCAGGTGCCGGCCGAAGGCGCGGCCTCGCTGGGCGTGCAGACCAACAGCGGCGTGGTCTCCAGCCTCGCCACCGGCAACACGGTGAAGGTCGACCTCGACGGCTTCTCCAGCGGCGGCGCGGCCAACACCACCAACACCATCTCGGCGAGCACCGCGATCAACAGCGGCTCGTCGACCATCTCCGGCACGGTGCCGGTGGACTACGCCTCGACCAGCCCCGGCTCGGTCACGCTGAACTACACGCCCGCCGGCAGCATCAGCGCGGCGCACGGCAGCCTGGTCGTGACCTCGGTGCAGCAGGGCACGGGCGCGGCCTCCTCCGCCTCGGCCAGCGGCAACACCGTGGGGCTCTCGCTGACCGCCGACGGCGACAACAGCGTCGCCGCCGCACCGGTGCTCGACAACAACACGGTTTCCGCAACGCTCAAGGGCAACACCGCCAACAGCACCATCAGCGTGCAGTCGGGCGGCGCGCCGGCCTTCACCGGCTCGGCCGTGGTCTCCAACCAGCAGCTGAACCAGTCGGCCACCCCGGTCACGCACTCGGCCTCGGCCAACGGCAACAGCGTGACCGCCTCCATCGGCGGCAACGCAGTCGGCGACACCAACACGCTGAAGGGCTCGCTCTCGGTCCAGGGCAACACCATCTCCAGCGCCGCCACGGGCAATGAGGCCCTTGGCGCCACCGCCGGCACGGCCGGCAACCGCATCGTGCTGGCCGACGGCGTCTCGGTCTCCGGCTCGGGCGGCCCGACGACCAACACCGGCGCCTACAACGGCGGCAGCCTGTCGAGCTCGCTCGCGGCCGACCTCGCCGTGTCGAACAGCCAGGGCAACGTGGGCGTGTCGCTCTCCGCCGCCACGCAGGGCTCGGGCGTCGTCGCCGCCGTGCAGTCGGTGGACGGCGGCGCGGTCACCGTCGCGAACAACGCGACCACCGCCTCGGCGACCGGCAACGCCGCATCGAACGCGATCCTCAGCGGCAAGGACGCCGCCGCGTTCACCGCGACCGCCGCGCTGGCCAACCAGCAGAGCAACTACAACGGCGGCGTGAACGCCATCTCGGGTCCGAGCGTCATCGGCGCGATCACCGGTTCCGAGAACGGCACCAACAACGCCAGCGCCGTCTCGGTCACCGGCAACCGCTCGGCCGCCACCGCCTACGGCAACAACGCCAGCCAGAGCCTCGCGCTCGCGGCCAACGCGCTGCCGCTGTCGGGCACCAACGCCGTGCTGTCGGGCGGCAACCTGCCCGACGGCAACGTCACTGCATCCGGCGCGGCCACAGTGACGAACCTGCAGGGCAACTACTCGGCACCGGTCTCCGCGCAGACGGTGGGTTCCGTCATCGGCCTGATGGGCGACTCGCGCGGCACCGGCGGCGACACCATCCACGGCAGCAGCTTCACCGTGGGCAACAACACGCAGGAAGCGGTGGCCCTGAGCAACAGCGCCGGCAACGCGCTGTCGCTGACCGGCACCACCGTGGGCTCGGGCGCGGGCGTGGCCAACGTGCAGGTGACCGACGGCGACTCGCCTGTCGGCGCCGTGCTCGCTGGCTCCGCCGCCGCGGCCTACCTCGGCACGCACGCCACCGACAGCACCGTCGCGCTCACCGACAACCTGCAGCGCGCCGTGGCCTACGGCAACTCGGCAGCCAACAGCCTCAACGTGACCGCCAACAGCGCCACCGTGGCTCCCTCCGCTGCGCCTGCATCGGTCGCTACGCCGGCCGCAGGCTCGGCCGGTGTCACCGCAGCCTACGGCCTACTGAGCAACCAGACCGCCGCCGGCGCGGTGAGCGCCGTGGCCGACGCCACGGGCTTCCTGCCCGTGGGCGCGCAGGCGGTGTTGATCGAAGGCAACGTCACCCGCAGCAGTGTGTCGAACCAGGGCAACGCCTTCGTCGCCGCCGCCTACGGCAACGACGCGACCAACGCCGCCAAGCTGGCACTGGGCACGGGCGCCACCGTGGCCGGCGCGGCCTCGGTGGGCAACGTCACCAGCGTGCAGAACGCCGCCGGCTCGGTCATCACGGCGACCGCCTCGGGCGGCAACGTGGTGAACACGGCCATCGAGGACGACGTGGCCGCATCCACGGTCGCGACCTCGGGCAACCAGCTGCAGGCCCTGGCCTATGGCAACCGTGCGAGCGGCAACACCCTCGACGTGTCGGGCAACACGCTGTCCACCGTCACCGCCCAGCCGCGCGCAGTGAGCACCGGCGGCACGGCCACCACCGATGCAGCCTTCAGCGTGCAGAGCGTGCAGAACGCCTCGGGCAGCCTGACCGCTTCGCTGCGCTCCAGCGACGGACCGGGCGCGACCGCTTCGCAGATCCGCACCCAGATCGGCGGCGACGTCACCGGCTCCAGCGTGGCATCGAACGGCAACAGCGCCAGCGCCGCCGCCACCGCCAACAGCGCCACCAACGGCCTGACGCTCGCTGGCAACGGTCTGTCGACCTCCAGCGCGGTGCAGAACGTGCAGAACAGCAGCGCTTCGGTTCAGGCACTCGCCGGCCAGGCCGGTACGCCGGGCACGCCTGCGTCGCCGGCCACGCCGTTCACGTACAACGCTCATGTGCTGGACGTCGATGCCCTCGGCGGCAGCACGCTCGGCGGCAACACGACCATCACCAGCGGCACGCTGGGCGTGCAGCAGTCGAGCCTGACCCCGCAGGAGATCACCTACCTGACCTCGCACGGCTGGACGGTCGGCACGGGCGTGAACACCGGCCTGCTCACGGCACCGGCGAGCATTCTGGGCACGGTGACCACTGCCACCTACGACAACCTGCACGATTCACAGTCGGTTCCCTTCGGCGCCACCATCCCCGGCACGTCGGCCGTCGCCGCCATCCCGAACCAGGGTGGCGTCACCGTCGCCGTGGGCGGCAACGTCACGGGTTCGCAGCTCGCGGTCAACGGCAACAGCAGCAGTGCCGCCGTCACCGGCAACAGCGCCACCAACAGCGCCTCGGTCACCGGCAACACCATCGCCTCCGGCGGTGCGACCACGGCCAGCGCGGGCAGCCTCACGGGCGGCGCGACCGGCGCGCAGGCCGACCACACGGTGTCGAACCTGCAGCAGGTCACGGGCGGCGCGACGCTGTCGACCAGCGTCTACGGCACCTACGCCATCGACGCGACGGCCGGCGCGACCATCTCCGGCTCGACGCTGAGCGTGTCCGACAACAGCCAGCGCGGCAGCGCGGTGGCGAACACGGCCACCAACAGCCTTAGCCTGAGCGGCACCAACGTGTCGAGCACCACGGCGCTGTCGTCGGCGCAGTCGAGCAACGCGGCCGTCTCGGCGGCCTCGGACCTGGAGCTGTATGCACCGGGCGCGGTCTCAGCCTCGTCGGTGGACCTGTCGCGCAACAAGAACGTGTCGCTGGGCGTGATCAACGACGTCACCAACACGCTGAGCGTGAAGGCCTCCAACGTGACGCCGGCCGGCGCCACCACCAACGCGCAGCTGGTGGCCGGCACCGCCACGGGTGACAACGTGCTGAACAACGCCCAGTCGGCCACCACCTCGGTGAGCAGCACCGCGACGACGCGCCTGTACAACCAGGATCAGACGGCCTCGGCCACGACGGGCCTGGTCAACAGCACGGCGACCATCGGCGGCAACAGCACGACCGCCGAAGCCTCGGCCAACCGTGCCGACAACAGCGTGGCGCTCAACGGCGCCGCGGTGCTGGGAGCGAACGCAGGTCTGAACAACACGCAGACCAGCAGCGCGGCCGTGACGGCCAACGCCTCGACCTCGGCCACCTTCAAGCTCGAAGGCACCTCGCCGGCAACGGCCGCGGCGCTGAACAGCGGCATCACCATCGACGGCAACAGCACCACGGCGCTGGCACGCGGCAACGCAGCCAGCAACGCGCTGAACGTGTCGGCGGGCAGCGGCTACGCCGCGGCAGCGCCGGTCGCGGGCAGCTCGGCCGGCGGCGCCACGCAGGCCACGGCGGCATTGCTCAACACGCAGGGCAACACCGGCAACGTGTCGGCCAGCGCCAGCGGCACGTACCAGGTCGCGCTCAACGGCGTGGCCGCCGGCACCGCGCCCGGCATCATGAACGGTACCGCCGCGCTGACGAACAACACCGTCGCCGCGCAGGCCTATGGCAACTCGGCCACCAACGCGGTGACCGTGGCTGCCACGGCGGCCAACCGTCCGACGGTCGCGGTGGGCAACTACCAGACCAACAGCGGCGCCATCACCGCGACCGCCACCGCCGTGAACTACGGCGTGGGCATCACGGGTGCCACCACCGGCAGCACGCTGCGCGCGGCTGGCAACCAGGTGACGGCGACCGCGGTGGGCAACTCCGCCGTGTCGACGATCGCCTCGGCCCGCTGAGCATCGTCCCCCCTGCCCCGGCCGGCGCGCAGCGCGCCCTGCCGGGGCTTTTTCCGCCCGCCTCCGGGCCGGGCATTTGCGCGAACCATGTACCTGCATCCCCTCATCGCCAACGTGCCGCCGGCGGAGCGAGCGGCGCTCGTCCAGAGCTGCGAGCTGCGCTCGTTCAGGCGAAACGAAATCGTGCTGGCGGCCGACACCTGGACCGACCGCATCTATTGCGTGGCCAGCGGGCTGCTGCGCGTCGTCGCCCACAGCAAGGGCAGCGCGCAGGCCAGCGACGTCACCACCGACTTCATCCGCCAGGACGACTTCTTCCTGAGCCCCTCTTTCGCCGAAGACCGCTACCAGGCCATGCAGACGCTGGTCGCCGCGCTGCCTTCGGCCGTCTACCTGGTGCCCGTGGCCGCCATCCGCCGGCTGTGCGGCGCATACCCCGAAGTGGCCATCGGCCTGCTGAGCCTTGCGATGAAGCGCATGAGCGTCATCCGCAGCCAGCTGCGCCGTATCTCGGCGCTGTCGGCCGAAGACCTGGTGGGGCGCGTGCTGCACCAGCTCACGCTGCTAGCTCCGGCGGGCTCGGGCGGCTACGACAAGCGCATCACGCAGTCGGTGATCGCCTCCTACTCGGGCCTCTCGCGCGAAGTGGTCAACAAGACCATGCGCGACATGGAGAACCGCGGCCTCGTGCGGCGCGACGAACACGGGGTGCATGTGCAGCCCGACTTCGCCGCCACCGACTTCGGCGGGCTGCTGCCCATCGAACAGAGCCTGTCGGCCGTCGAGCCGCACCAGCATGACCCGATGCTTCCGCCGGAGTTCTTCGACATGCGGCACGCAGGCCCTGCCGGCGAGCAGCAAGAAGATTGAATTCGGCAGGCCGGCTCGCGGCCGGCCTGTCCCCTGCCCACCTCAAGCAGATCAGGCGAAGTCGGTCGTCGCGAAATCGTTGACGACGTGCACGCCGTCGTCGTCGCGGCGCACCACGCCACGCAGCTCGAAGTCGCGCATGGTCTTGTTGACCACTTCGCGCGAGAGGCCTGAATAAGAGGCGATCACCGACTGCGTGATGCGCTTGTCATAGCCTTGCTCGCCTGCCGGCGCGAGCCGCGTGAGCTGCTGCAGCACGCGAAGCACCGAGTCTTCGGCGGGGAGCACCGAGATGCGATGGAACTGGCCGCGCAAGGTGCTCATGCGCTTCATCGCGAGCCCCAGCAGGCCGAGTGCCACTTCCGGATGCCTGGTGCAGAGACTGCGCATTTCCCCGATGGGAATCAGATACACCGACGAAGGCAGTGCGGCAATCAAAGTCTTTTTCGAACAGTAGCTGTCTTCCTGCATCGACAGGTGGAAAAAGAAGTCGTTGGGACCGATGAACTCCGTGGTCATTTCCGTGTCGCCGCGCTGATTCAACGAGACCACGCGCAGCAGGCCGCTCGCCACACAGTAGATCTGGTCGGTCGAATCGCCAGCTGCCAAAACGACTTCGTTGCGCTTGTAGGAATGCAGGCGGGTGGATTCGCCGAGCTTGGTGCGCTCCGCCAGCGGCAGACTCGCCATCAGGGGATGTAGGTACATCACCGAATGGTGCTTCCCAAGGCTGCTTCGAGGGAACACACAAACATGGGAGGCCGTGCGGCCGATCCGCTCAGGCAGGCTGCGCAAATGTATGCATCACATGCACCGCATGCGCATCGCGACGCAGCAGGCCGCGCTGCTCCATGTCGCGCATGGTCTTGTTGATCACCTCGCGCGACAGTCCCGAGTACGAGGCGATCATCGATTGCGAGATGCGCTTGTCGTAGCCGCCCTCGCGCACGGGCGCCAGTTGCGTGAACTGGTGCAGCACGCCCGTTAAACAGTACGGTTCCCGCAGCGGGGGCTTTCCAGGCGCCGGCCGCCTGACCAGCATTCGAACTGATGCGCTGCTGGAGCCTGTTCGCGGGCTGCGAGGCTCTTTGCGCCGGAATGTGATCCGGAGCACATCTGCGCCCCGAAACCGGGTGCGCGAGGGCAAGGCGATTAATACCATCGACTTCGCTCTTCGGCGCCACGGACAACGACGATCCACCAGCCGCAGGCCAGTGCAGCCCTCTTTCTCACTCTCTCATGATGCAGTCCCTCCACGCCCCAGAGCAAATCGCCGTGTCCATGCCCCCTGGCCGCTCCGCCCACGCCATGGCAGTGGCCGGCGCCCTGTGCGAACTGTTCACCCAGGCCAGCGAAGTGCAGCTGGCATTCCTGATGCGCTCCATCGAGACAGGCGACGCACCGGCCGCAGCACGCGCGGCGCAGGGCATCCTCGGCTCCATCGCGTCTTCCGCGGCCCGTTGCGAGCCCGTGTCCGACGCACCCATCGCCCAGCTGTCATCGCGCGAACTCAAGGTGCTGTGCATGATCGCGGGCGGCTCGACCAACCGCCAGATCGCGGATGCGACGCATCGCTCCATCAACACCATCGAGGCACAGGTGAAGAGCATGTACCGCAAGCTCGGTGTGCGGTCGCGCACCCAGGCCGTGCGGGAGGCAGTGCAGCGCGGGCTACTGATGTGGCGGGACGAGGGCGCACCGGTCGCCGTGGTTCGCACGGAAACTTCAGCGCTCTGCTGAAGCTGGAGGCTGGTCTCCCACGCTCTCCCGGAACGGCCCTTCGAAGCCGAAGGCAGACAGGCACGCTATATTGCCCGCTCGCCAACAAACACGAGAGAAGCCGACATGGCAAAAGCCTATTGGGTCAGCGCATACCGCGCCATCAAGGACGCCGACAAGCTCGCGGCATACGCGAAGCTGGCAGGCCCGGCAATCACCGCAGGCGGCGGACGCTTCCTGGCACGCGGCCTGCCCACCAAGGTCTACGAATACGGGTTGCAACAACGCACCGTGCTGGTCGAGTTCGACAGCCTCGAACAGGCCGTGGCTGCGCATGACAGTCCGGACTATCAGGTGGCGCTTGCGGCGCTGGGTGATGGGGCTGAGCGGGATCTGCGGATCATTGAAGGGCTCTGAGCGGCCTCGGAACTGCTGAAGCCTTGAGGGCGTCAAGTACGCCCTGCGATCGGACGTCATGTTCGGTCCTCACTGAGCCCCACATCCGGCCACCGCCGGGAGACAAACCACCCATGCAACCGAATGGAACCCTGCGCGGCATCGCCGCGATGCTGCTGGCATGCGCCTTCTTTGCCTGCATGGACGCGATGCTCAAGACCCTGGCCGGGCATTACCCGCCGCTGCAGGTGATGGCGCTGCGCGGCTTCACCGCCCTGCCGCTGGTGTGCCTGTACATCGCCTGGCGGCGCGAGGTGGGCGGCGTCTTCAACCGCAAGCTGCGCTGGCGCCTGCACCTGCTGCGCGCCGTGCTGAACATGACGATGCTCGTGCTCTTCGTCCATGGCCTGAAGACCCTCGGCCTGGCCGAGGCCTACACGCTCACCTTCATCGCTCCGCTGCTCATGGTGCTCATCGCGGTGCCGATGCTGGGCGAATCGATACTGCCGCGGCACTGGGTCGCCATCGGGCTGGGCTTCACCGGCGTGGTGATCGCGCTGCGGCCCGAGCAGGGAGCCTTCCTTTCGACCGGTGCGGTGGCGATCCTGGTGGCCGCGGTCTGCTATGCGCTGTCGAACATGCTCGGTCGGCTCATCAGCCGTACCGAGCCGAGCGCCGCGCTGGTCTTCTGGACGACGATCGGCCTGGCCGTGGGCGGAGGCTTGCTGTCGGCGCCGCAGTGGGTGCCGATCCAGCCGCAGCATACGTGGGTACTCGCGGGCCTGGCCATCAGCGGCTTCCTGGGTCAACTGGCCATCGCCGAAGCCTTTCGCCATGGCCAGGCGGCGGCCATCGCTCCCTTCGAATACAGCGCGCTCGCATGGGCGCTCTTGATCGACTGGCTGTTCTGGCAGGCCGCGCCCGACGCATGGACGCTGGGCGGCGGCGCATTGATCATCGCGAGCGGGCTGTGGCTGGCGCGAAGCGAGGCGCCGAGGTCCGCGCGGGAGAATCAGCAGGCCGCCTGAGCAGCAGATGACGCGTCAGGGCGCGGTGCGGCTCAGGAACATGTGCGTGGCACGCTCGCCCGCCACCTGCCGTTCGCAGCGGTAACCCAGCGCCGGCAGATCGAGGCCCGCGAACAGCGCTTCGCCCTTGCCCAGCAGCACCGGCCGCACGGCCAGGTGCAGTTCGTCGATCAGCCCGGCTTTCAGGTATTCGCGGACAGTGGCTGCGCCACCACCCACGCGCACATCGCGCACGCCTGCGGCGGCTCGCGCCTGCGCCAGCGCATCGTGGATGCCACCGGTGACGAAGTGGAAAGTGGTACCTCCCTTCATCGTCAATGGCGCGCGAGGATGGTGGGTCAGCACGAAGACCGGCACGTGGTACGGGGGCTCGTCGCCCCACCAGCCTTTCCAGCTGTCGTCGGGCCAGGGGCCGCGCACCGGGCCGAACATGTTGCGCCCGAGGATCCAGGCGCCCATCTCGGCGAAGCCCTGTTCGGCGATCTCGTTGTCGATGCCGGTCTCGCCATTGGTCTCGCCCGTCTTCTGCATCTGCTGCCAGACGCGCGTGGGAAAGAACCAGTCCATGAGCTCGGGGCCGCGAACACCCAGCGGATGCTCCAGACTCTGGTCCGGGCCGGCCGCGAAGCCGTCGAGCGAAACACCGAAGCTGCGCACAAGCAATCGGGACATGAAAACGTCTCCTGCAAAAGCGGAGCGACAGTTTAGACCTCGCAAGCCCGGGAGTGACTTTTCGAATCGGCAGGCGGGTGATTCCAACCTGCCTGCTGCCCCATGGGCAACAATTGGTCCGCTCCCTCGGTCATTGGCAGACCCGCACGACCATCACACAATCCGCTCTTCGCTTTTCATCCACCAATGAACCTGCCGAATTTCGACCGCGACGCGGCGCACACCCTGATGAAGGAGAAAGCCGACGCGCCTTTCTCAGCGTTCGATGTAGCCACTCGCGCTCATCACCGCCAGGACAGGCAACTCCACGCGGAGGCCGCCCTGCTCTTCTGCCTTGCAGCCGAAAGAGCCGATGCCGAGCACCGTGCGGATCGGTCCAAGCCCAATCAGGCGATGAACCATCTCGTACGGGCAGGCATCGCATTCAATCGCGCAGCGGAGATCAAGACCGCCGAACCATTGCTGCGCCAGGCCATTGCCTTCGATTGGTCCGGGAATGGACTTTCGAACGACAGGCACATGGTCGAGTGGGCCTTCTACCAGCTGCTGCTGAACGCCAGGAATGAACCGGAGCGGTTTGCGCAGCTGTTCAATGAAGCCGTGTCGCGGTGCGCCGAAGTCGACAGGGACTACACGGCGATCCATCCGCATCAGGAAGAACTGCTGGAGATCGCCATCGGCATGGAGCACCGCCCCATCGTCGAACGGCTTGCCGCGAAGATCGCGGATCGTCGCCCGGCCAAGAAGGCGACCAAGGAATTGCTGGCGCGGGCCAAGGCCCTGCTCGCGAGCCCTGCCTGATCAACGAAAGGAGACCGAGGACATGACAGTCAAGCGAATGGACAACATCCTGATCGTTGTCGATGATCTCGAGGCAGTGAAAGCGTTCTTTGTCGAGCTGGGCCTCAAGCTCGAGGGACAGACCACGGTCGAGGGGCCTTCCGTAGGAAAACTCATAGGGCTTGGAGACGTGCGAGCCACCCTTGCGATGCTGCGGACTCCGGATGGGCAGGGCATCGAGCTTGACAAGTTCCACACGCCGGATGCGGTCAGGTTCGGTCCCGTGAATGCGCCGGTGAACACCCTGGGTCTTCGCCGCATCATGTTCGGCGTCGACGACATAGACGCCGTCGTTGCGCGGATGCAGGCCCATGGCGCGGAAATCATCGGCCAGATGCAGTACGAGAAGTCGTACCGGCTCGCCTACATCCGCGGGCCCGAGGGCATCATCGTCGGGCTTGCCGAGCAGCTCGGCTGACAGCGGGCGAGAAGAAAAAATGCCCCTGCCGCCTGACAAGCAGACAGCAGGGGCAAAGGCGGCATCAGCCCTTCAGCCGAGCACCTCGGTCACGATGCCGGCGCCGACGGTCTTGCCGCCTTCGCGCATCGCGAACCGCATGCCGTTCTCGATGGCCACGGGCTTGTTCAGCTCGAAGCCGATCTGTGCCTGGGCACCCGGCTCGACCACACCGCTCTCGGTGTCGACGCGGATGACACCCGTCACGTCGGTCGTGCCGAAGAAGAACTGCGGCTGGTAGCCGGAGCCGAACGGGGTATGGCGGCCGCCTTCTTCCTTGCTGAGGACGAAGATCTGGGCGCGCCCCGTTCGGTACGGCTTCAGCGCACCGGGCTTCACCACGACCTGGCCTCGCACGACATCGTCGCGCTTGACCCCGCGCAGCAGCAGCCCGACGTTCATGCCGGCCCGCGCCTCGGCGACGTCCTTGTGGAAGGACTGCACGCCGGTGACGATCACCTGCTCGTCGCCTTCCGAGCTGAGCCCGACGATCTCCAGGCTGTCGCCGACGCGGATCACGCCGCGCTCGACACGACCGCTGACCACGGTGCCACGGCCCGTGATGGTGTGCACGCCTTCGACGGGCATCATGAACGGCCCTTCGTAGTCGCGCACCGGGTCGGGGATGCGCGAGTCCAGCGCGTCCACGAGCTCAACGATGCACCGCACGTCGGGCCCTTCGAGGTCGCCGCGTTCGGCGGCGGCCAGGGCCTTCAGCGCACTGCCGAAGATGAAGCGGGCTTCGTCGTAGCCGTGCGCGGCCAGCAGCGCGCCGATCTCCATTTCGATCAGCTGCTCGATGTCGGCACGGTCGGCCTCGGCAACGAGGTCCATCTTGTTCACGAACACCACCATGTGGCCGACGTTCACCTGGCGCGCCAGCAGCACATGCTCGATGGTCTGCC
>Ga0068853_100003250_pt1 | contig 12421 bp, 10 predicted proteins | sample KBSCornC32_FD_65655 | JGI IMG/M metagenome (GOLD analysis project Ga0068853, IMG submission 65655) | Corn rhizosphere microbial communities from Kellogg Biological Station, Michigan, USA - KBS Corn C3-2 | ecosystem: Host-associated > Plants > Roots > Rhizosphere > Soil ... | reverse complement strand
CCGCGTCCTCATCCCAAAATTCAGTGATCATCGTATCGGCAAGCTCTTTTGCCTGTTTAAGCCAGTCGATCTCGCCGGTCGCCTCGTACAATACGATCAATGCATCGGCGACGTTCGCGTAATCCTCGACATAGCCGTTGAGCTTCGACGCACCGTTCTTCCATGTCCTGCGCAGCCGTCCTGCCGTATAAAGCTCTCGAAAAATAAACTCGGCGTTGCGGCGGGCGATATCCAGATAATCGTCTCGCCCGAGGACACGACCGGCGTCGGCGAAGGCCGCCATCATGAGGCCGTTCCATGCGGTCAGGACCTTTTCGTCGCGATTGGGCTTTATCCGTTCCTCACGCGCGTCGAAGAGCTTTCTGCGGACCTCCGCATCGTCGGGAATACCCTGGTCCTTGCGATTCAAAATATTGCGGCCCTCAAAATTACCCGACTCGGTGACTCCGTATCTGCGGGAGAGGTCGGCCGAGTCCTCACCGAGCACGTCGTCGATCTCGGCGGCCGTCCACACAAAGAACTTGCCTTCCTCGCCCTCACTGTCGGCGTCCTGAGTCGAATAAAAGCCGCCGCTCGCGTCCAGCATCTCGCGGCGAACATATTCGAGAGTTTCAATACAGATGCGCTTGTAAAATTCATTCCCCGTGACCTGGAATGCGTGCAGGTACACGCGTGCGAGCTGAGCATTGTCGTAAAGCATCTTCTCGAAATGCGGCACGAGCCATATCGCGTCTACTGCGTACCTGTGAAACCCACCACCAAGTTGATCGTAAATGCCTCCTAGCGCCATCTTGTCGAGCGTCTTTGTGACCATCTCCAGTGCTCGCGGGTTTGCGGTCCGCTTGTGGTAACGGAGTAAAAACTCGAGCGACATCGCCTGCGGGAATTTTGGCGCGCCGCCAAACCCGCCGTTTATCGAATCGAACGCCCGCGAGAACGATGCCAACGCTCCGTCGAGAATGTCCTCTGAGAGTGCTCCGGGCTCGACGATCGACCTTCGACGCAGCTCGCCGACGATCTCGGTCGCCGATTGCTCAAGTTCGTCACGGCGCTCGCGATATGCCTCCGCGAGACTGAGCAGGACCTGTGTCCAGCTCGGCATCCCATATCGAGGAGCGGGCGGAAAATACGTCCCGCCAAAGAACGGCCGCTTGTCCGGCGTCAGAAAAACATTCATCGGCCAACCGCCGCGGCCTGTCGTGACCTGCACGAAGTTCATGTAGATCTGATCGACATCAGGCCGCTCCTCCATGTCGACCTTGATATTTATAAAGTTGTCATTCATCACACGAGCGACATTCTCGTCCTCAAACGATTCGTGCTCCATGACATGACACCAGTGACACGCAGAGTAGCCGATCGAGACGAGCACGGGCTTGTCCTCGGCCTTTGCACGGTCGAAAGCCTCGTCACCCCACGGATACCATTCGACGGGGTTGTAAGCGTGCTGGAGCAGGTAGGGCGAGGTCTCCGTGATCAGGTGATTGGGCTTACTTTCGATCATTTGTTTCATTGGTCAGTGGTCGCGGGTCAAGCCAACTATCTTCCTGCGTAAAATACACAGGGAATGTTGGCTAAAGTACGTTCGCACTTTCAGTACGCGTATGCACGTTTAGTCTGCTATATTATTCACATTCCATGAATCCTTGCTGCGTCTCAAAACTCCGACCCATCAAGCAGCGTGCGAACCTTTTCGCCGGCGACTGATCTTCCTCCCTCGCGGAGGCCCACGCGTGAGCGAGGGCGCAACCCTCAACTTAGCCGTGCATCTGCACGTGAACCAGAGGACAAGATCATGACTCCATCAACAGAATTTGAGCGTCCGGTCATCAAAACGGAGCTTCCGGGACCGAAGTCGCGCGAGATCATCGACGCCGACGCCCGCTATGTCACGCCCAGTTATCCACGTCCCGATTACAAACTTGTTGTCGAACGTGCAAAGGGCGTCTGGGTCGAGGATGCGGATGGCAACATCTTTCTCGACTGCAACGCAGGCGTGGCGGTCTGCTCGACGGGACACTGCCATCCTGAGGTCGTCGCCGCAATTACTAAGCAGGCGAATGAATTCATTCACTTTTGCGGCACTGATTTTTTCTACCGCCAAATGCCGGAGCTTGGCAAAAAGCTCGAGGAGATCTGCCCTATGGGCGGAGCGACGCGGACTCACTTTGCAAATAGCGGAGCCGAGGCCGTCGAGACGGCCCTAAAGCTCGCGATGTATCATACGCATCGGCAGAAATTCGTCTCCTTTTACGGATCATTTCACGGCAGGACTCTCGGGGCATTATCGCTTACAAGCTCAAAGCGCGCACAGCGTCTGGGTTTTATGAGGCAGGCTCTCGACGTCGTACACATTCCGTATCCAAATAAATTCCGACACTTCGCGACCGACATGCCGACGGACGAGGCGACGATCACGCGGGATGTGATCAATTGGCTGGAGAACCGCGTTTTTCAAACCACGACACCGCCCGAAGAGGTCGCCGGCATCGTCCTGGAGCCCGTACAGGGCGAGGGCGGCTACATTCCGGCTCCGGCGGCGTTTATCAAAGAACTCCGCCGCATATGCGATCAATACGGCATTATGCTGATCGTCGATGAAGTGCAGTCGGGAATGGGAAGGACCGGGAAGATGTTTGCGATCGAGTACAGCGGCGTTCGTCCCGACATTCTTTGTACCGCAAAGGGCCTCGGATCCGGAATGCCGATCGGGGTTTGCGTCGCCCGTGACGACATCATGGATTGGCACAAGGGCGCGCACGCTTCAACGTTTGGCGGAAACCCCGTCGCGATCGCCGCCGCACTTAAGACGATCGAGCTGCTGCAGAACGGCCTTATCGACAACTCTCGTGATGTCGGTGCTTATCTCGAGTCTGGCCTCAACAAGCTCAAAGAAAAGTACGATTGCATCGGTGACGTGCGCGGGCTGGGAATGATGCTCGGCGTCGAGTTTGTTACCGACAAGCAGACGCTCAAACCTGATCCTGAGATTCGCGACCGCATCGAGATGGAATGCTACAAACGCGGGCTGATCATCCTCGGCTGCGGCAATAACTCCATTCGCTGGTCGCCGCCGCTGATCCTCGCACGAGAGCACGTCGATGTCGCACTCGAAATCTTCGATCAGGCGATCGCGGCGAATTGCTAACAGGCTCAGAGTGCAGGCTTTAGCTTGTATCAACATTGCCGATAGACGACGTTGAAAACAGGCTAAAGCCTGCACTCTAAACTTTTGGCCATTTGACGCGAAGTTTGCTTGCGAGGTTCATCGCATCGTGCGGTGCGTGAGAATGCACGTCGTTGTCAAAGTAAACGTAGACGTTACGCTTGGTTCCTGATCCAAACTTCCCCGCAACAGACTTTACCGCGTCTCGCGGCTCTCGTCCTTTCGACCATGATTTGATCCGCTTTGCCCACCAGTCGAGCTCTGGGTCCGTGTACCCGCTCGCGTAGAGGTACTGCGAACCGTGCAGGCGAATGTAGACAAAGTCCGCGGTGATGTCTTCAAGATATGGGAATTTTTTCGCTGAGTCCGCAAATGCAAGAGCGGCGTTGTGCTCGCGAAGCAGCGTCACAAATTCCTCAGAAAAAAAGCTCGGATGCCGCGGCTCAAAGGCGTATCGGAGCGGCATATCCTCGACGAGATCAACAAACGCACCATTCTCTTTTTTGATCGTGTTCTCGCTCGCCAATTCAGCAGCCTCGCCGCTCGAACGCGGCAGGAGATCGAGAAATTCACTCAACCGCTCCTGACTAAACCTGTACCAGGGCGGCAATTGCCACAGAATCGGTCCCAGCTTTTTGCCGAGTTTTAGCAGCCCCTGAGCAAAGAAATTCGCGAGCGGAATGCGTATGTCCTTGAACTTTTTTTGATGAGTGATGTATTTCGAGCCTTTTATCGCAAATAGGAAATCTTTAGGCGTTGCGGCTGCCCATTTTTCAAAGCTTGCCGACGACTGCAGCGAGTAGAACGTGCCGTTGATCTCGATCGAGTTCATCCGCTCGGATGCGTACTCAAGCTCGCGCCGCTGCGGCAGACCCTTCGGATAAAACCCGCCGCCGCGCCACTCCTTGTAGGACCACCCCGATATCCCGATCCTCAGATCCGGCATAACTGTAGACTAACCACGGCTGCAAACGCGACTGACTGCTGCCAAACAAAAATGCCCACGAAACACACGAAAGGCACGAAAGGGAATTTTTCCTTTTTCGTGCCTTTCGTGTGTTTCGTGGGCAGATATTCTTATCCCTGGGCTTTTTTTATCTCTTCAACCATCACGGGAACAACTTCGAAAAGATCGCCGACGATGCCGTAGTCGGCAATGTCGAAGATCGGAGCTTCGGCGTCTTTGTTGACCGCAATGATGGTGCCGGAATTCTTCATTCCGACAATGTGCTGGATCGCGCCAGAGATGCCAAGAGCGATGTAGACCTTTGGAGCGACGGTCTGACCGGAGGAGCCGATCTGCCGATCTATGGGGAGCCAATCGGAATCGCAGATCGGCCGCGAAGCCGCAAGGTCCGCACCGAGCGCATCAGCGAGTTGCTGAGCCACGGCAATGTTCTCTTGTGACTTGATACCGCGGCCGATCGCGACGATGATCTCGCTCTTTGTGAGGTCGACTGAGGCTTTTGCCTCCTGAAATGGAGCCTCAGGCGTCATCCGGACGTCACCAACCGTGACCTCCATCGTCTCTACGGCGGCACTTCCCTTCTCAGCGTTGTCGCCGCGGAACGCGCCGGACTGGAAGGTCACAAAATATGGCGCGTCGCCCTGCAAGGAAACATCCGCATCGAGCTTGCCCAGGAAGATGCGACGCGTAAGTACAAGCTTACCGCCGTCGTTCTGGTAGCGAATACAGTCTCCAACGACTTCCCGTCTAAACCGCGCGGCAACCTTCGGCGCAAAATCGCGGACCTGGTACGTGTGGGCCATCACGATGTACTGCGGATTCGTCGATTTGATCACCTGTTCCCATGCGTCGGCGTATGCGTCTGGCGTGTAGGTGCCGAGCTTATCGTTTTTAGCGACTATGACCCTGTCGACGGCGTACGTTGCGATCTCTTGCGCGAGACCGCAGTCTTTGTCGCATGGAATGACGGCTGTCACGCCGAGGCCGAGATCCTTGCCGATCGACTGAGCGGCGGTGATCGCCTCGAGCGAGGTCTTGTTGAGATTGCAGTCTCGGTGTTCGATAAATACGAGGATACTCATATTACACGCACCTCCGAACGAAGTTTCTCGACAAGCTCAACGGCACCGGCCTTGGCGTCACCGTTCCCAAGCATCTGGGTCTGCTTAGTTTTCAGCGGCATGTAAACTTTGTCGATCTGCGGAGCCGATGGAAATGGCTCGACCGTCGGCGTGATCTCAGCAACAGGCTTTGACTTTGCAGACATGATGCCCTTTAGCGAAGCGTATCGGATCTGCGAAATGCCTGATTGGATAGTCAGCAGCGCAGGCAATCGATACGTGAACCACTGATACCAACCGCTCTCAAGCTCACGCTTAACGCGAAGTGTATCGCCAAGACTCTCGCGATCGACCTCGATCACGATCGTCGCTGATGGAATGCCGAGTAATTCGGCGAGTATGACGCCTGTCTGACCATAGCTCGCGTCGTCCGATTGCAAACCGGCGAAAACGAGATCGGGCTTCTCCTCTCGAATAGCATCGGCGATCGTGCTTGCGATCTGATACGAAGATAGTGTCTTGCTGTCCTCAACAACGATGTGGATCGCGCGGTGTGCGCCGCGAGCGAGTGCGTCTTTGATCACGCTCTTTGCAGATTGCGGCCCGAGAGTGCAGACGACGACCTCGCCTTCGCCTTTGGCCTCGACCGTGCGAAGCGCCTCTTCAAGCGCATATCCGTCAGACTCATTCGTCTGCAGCGCAACGTCAGCCTCGTTGATCCATTTTTCGTCGCTCAAGATGCGCAGGACCGCATCTTTGTTGGCGACCTGTTTCATTAGAACTATGATCTTCATAACAAAATGCGTAGGCCCGCGCGTTAGCAAGGGCGGAACACTCGACGTTGAATGTACCGCCCTTGCTAACGCGCGGGCCTCTGCAACTCAATCCTCAAATCGCTTAAAGATCAAACACGCATTCGTGCCGCCAAAGCCAAAATTATTCGACAGCACGTAGTCGACGTTACCATCGCGGACCTCATTGGGTATGTAATCGAGGTCACAATCGGGGTCCGGGAACTCGTAGTTGATCGTCGGCGGCAGCTTGTTCTCGAGCAGAGTTTTGACTGAGAAGACCGCCTCTAGTCCGCCGGCCGCACCGAGGGCATGGCCGGTCATCGACTTGGTCGAGCTTACGGGAATGTTGTACGCCTGCTCGCCAAATACCTTTTTGATCGCGAGTGTCTCGAATTTGTCGTTGTACGGCGTCGATGTGCCGTGGGCATTGATATAACCGATCTGCTCAGGTTGAATCGCGGCGTCCTTTAGCGCCCGCTCCATCACGCGGATCGCTCCCGAGCCCGTCTCGTCCGGCATCGTTACGTGAAACGCATCGCCGCTCATTCCATAGCCGACGATCTCAGCGAGGATGTTAGCTCCGCGAGCTTTTGCGAATTCGAGCTCCTCTAGGATCAGTATCCCCGCGCCCTCACCAATGACGAATCCGTCCCTTTCGAGATCGAATGGCCGTGAAGCGTGCTGCGGGTCGTCGTTCCTCGTGGACAAAGCCCGCATCGATGCGAAACCCGCGACCGACATCGGCGTGATCGCACTCTCGGCCCCGCCGCAGATCATGGCGTCTGCGTCGCCGCGCTCGATGATGCGAAAACTGTCGCCGATCGCGTGCGCGCCGGCCGAGCAGGCGGTGGCGGTCGCCGAATTCGGACCGCGAGCACCGTGGCGGATCGAGACATTTCCTGCTGCGAGGTTTACTATCGCCGAGACGATGAAGAATGGCGACACGCGATCCGGGCCGGACTTCAGCAGCTTTTCGTGCTCACGCTCGATAGCCCAAAAGTCTCCGATGCCAGAACTGATGTACGTGCCGACCATGTCAGCGTTGGAGGCGTCGATGACGAGCCCGCTGTGCTTCATCGCCTCGTCCGAGGCGGCGAGAGCAAAATGGGTGAACTGACCCATGCGCCTCGCTTCCTTTTTATCCAGAAAGCTCAGTGGGTCAAAATCCTTTACTTCGCAAGCGAATTTGACCGGGAAGTTCTCGGCGTCAAATCTCTTGATCGGCGCAGCTCCACTGACGCCGTTCATCAACGCGTCCCATGTGGAGGGGACGTCATTGCCGATGGCAGTGACAACTCCGAGACCGGTTACAACAACTCTTCGTCGCATAAGAGGTTAGAGTGCAAGCTTTAGCTTGTCCCAACGTCGCACACTGCCAACGTTAAACAGGCTAAAGCCTGCACTCTGAACAATCGTGTCCCTAGGCGCTCGCAGCCTTGTGCTGCTCGACGTACGCGTACGCGTCGCGAACGCTCTGGATCTTTTCGGCGTCCTCGTCAGGGATCTCGATGTCGAACTCCTCTTCAAAACGCATCACGAGCTCAACGAGGTCGAGCGAGTCCGCGCCGAGGTCCTCGATGAAACGGGCATTCTCCGTAACTTCCGCCTCATCGACTCCGAGTTCGTCAACGATGATCTGTTTGATCTTATCCTGTACTTCTGACATAGGTTCTCCTTAGTTGTTTAGATTTTCTAAAGTATTGCTCAAACTACCTGAATCCTCAATATTCGCATATGTCGCCTCTTTGTCTATCTGGCGAACAAGGCCCGTCAACACTTTTCCGGGTCCGATCTCGATGAATTTCGTCACGCCGGCCGACTTCATGTTTTCGATGGTCTGCAGCCAACGGACGGGCGAAGACACCTGCTGCGTCAAACGCTCGGTGACGACGAACGAAAGGTCGTTCGCCTCAGCGTCAACGTTGTGATAGATCGGGAACTTGAATGGCCCATAACCAAGCTCCAGCAGATCCACCGCGAGCCGCTCCTGAGCGGCCATCATCAATGCACAATGGAATGGCGCGGAGACGTTGAGTTTGATCGCACGCTTGGCACCTTTTTCTTTTAGGATCTCGCACGCTCGATCGACTGCCTCAGCATGACCCGCGATCACGACCTGGGAGGGTGAATTGATATTTGCCGGGCTGCAGACCTGACCTTGGGCAGCTTCGCGGCAGCCTTCTTCAACGGTTGTGGCATCAAGCCCAAGGATCGCCGCCATCGCTCCGACTCCGACAGGCACGGCCTCCTGCATATAAGTGCCGCGATTCCTCACCGTCCGGACTGCATCTTTAAAATCCATTACGCCTGCGGCGACCAAGGCAGAATATTCGCCCAGGCTGTGGCCCGCTACAAAGTCCGGCTCGGGCATACCTTCCGCGCGTGCCGCACGATAGGCAGCAACGGACACCGTCAGGATCGCAGGCTGCGTATTCGCCGTAAGCTGCAGATCAGTCTCATCACCCGAGAAGCACATTTCCGACAACTTAAATCCAAGAGCCGAATCAGCCGCCTCGAACGTCTCCCGGGCAGCGGCGTAGTTGTCGGACAGGTCTTTGCCCATTCCAACTGCTTGCGAGCCTTGACCCGGAAAAATGTATGCCGTTTTGGACATTAAATCTTTAACGCAAAGTCGCAAAGCTGCAGAGACGCAAAGGAGTTATCTCAAAACTTTGCGACTTTGCATCTTTGCGACTTTGCGTTAGAAACTCCTCAAAACCGAACGACGGTCGCTCCCCACGTGATACCGCCGCCAAAGGCGGTCATCAGGACGAGCGAGCCTTCCTTGACCTTCCCGGCCTGGATGCACTCGTCAAGGGCGATCGGGATCGACGCCGAGGACGTGTTGCCGAGCATCGCGATATTGGAGTAGACCTTCTCTTCCGGCACTCCGAGGCGAGAGGCGACCGCATCGGTGATCCGCTGATTAGCCTGATGCGGGATCACGAGATCGACGTTGTCGACCGTGTAGCCTGCCTTTGCGAGCATCTCGTTCGAAATATCCGCCATCGAGCGAACGGCGATCTTAAAGATCTCGTTGCCCTTCATCTTGAAAAAGTGATCGCGATTGTCGATCGTCTCGTGCGTCGTACCGAGCTTAGTGCCGCCTCCGCGAGCACAAAGCTGCTCCTCATATCGGCCGTCGGACATGATCTTTGTCGCAAGAATTCCCTTGTCTTCAGCGACGGGTCCGAGCACTGCGGCTCCCGCACCGTCACCGAATATCACACAGGTGCCGCGATCGGTGTAATCAACGTATTTCGTCAACACCTCGGCACCGATCACAAGAGCGTGTTTGATCGCACCTGTGCGAATCATCGACTCGACCATCGTCAGGCCATAAAGAAATCCGGTGCAGGCAGCGAACAGGTCCATCCCGGCGGCGTTCGTCGCCCCAAGTTCAGCCTGTATCAGTGCACCTGTCGAAGGGAGTATCTGGTCCGGCGTTGTTGTCGCGCAGACGATGATCTCAATGTCCGTCGGCTCTAGGCCGGCACGTTCGAGTGCTTGCCGTCCGGCTTTGACGGCGAACTGTGAGGTGTACTCGTTCTCCGCAGCTTTGTGACGCTGCTTGATGCCCGTGCGTGTCGTTATCCACTCATCGGAGGTCTCTACGATCTTCTCCAGATCGGCATTCGTCAAAATGCCCTCAGGATACGAGTGTCCCATGCCGATGATGCCCGCGTTGGCCATAAATGATTTTGAGTCCCTAAGAGTGTATAGAGTTCATCGAGTCGACCGCAACCGGCGCCGCTCAATGAACTCTATAACTAAACGAACTCAATAAATTTTATTCCGATTCCTTTACGTCGATGATCTGGCGACCTTTGTACATGCCGGTCTTTGGATCGATGCGGTGCGGCACCTTGGCCTCACCGGTGTCCTTATCGGTGTAGAACTGCGGTGTTTTCAGAGCGTCGTGAGCGCGGCGTTCTCGCGTACGTGCATGTGAGTGTCGTCGTTTTGGATTTGGCATATTAACCTCAATGGCCGCAAAGAGGCACAAAATGCGCAAGACAAATGCTTTTGTGTCTTTTGCGCTTTTTTGCGGCTAGTTCAAATTCTTCAATGCGGCCCACCGAGGATCGATGTCCTCGTCACCGCAGTCACAATCTTGTCTGTTTCGGTTCGTGCCGCACTGCGGGCACAAACCCTTGCAATCTTCTTTACAAAGTACCTGCTCGGGCAGGTTGAGCAATATCTGCTCGCGAATGATATCGGCAAGGTCCAGCTCGTCGGCTGCGACAAGCTCCACGTCGAGATCGGTGACCGGCACCTCGAGGTCCTTCTCGATTCTCTCTTCCGACGCATCAACGAATACGTCCTCGAAAGATATCTCGAGAGCCATCGTGAGCGGCTCGACGCAGCGTGTACACTGCAGCTCGACACTCACCTTCACGTTGCCTCGAAGGTGCGTCTGTGAGCCTTCCCGGAATAACTCACCCGCAAAGTGAGCCGAACCTTCGACTGCTCCTTCGTCTCCAAGATCGATCTGCACACCCTCGACGTCTGCCGATAGAGGCTTTGGCGTCGTCTGAGCACTCGCGAGATCGATGATCATTGTCAATTGCTGCTCTCTGACCAAAAGATGGCCGTAAAAGCAAAAGTGTAATTATATAGTGTGGTTCAAAGGTGTCAACCGAGTGATGGTCATCGTAATTCCTAATTTAAGAATCGCAATTGATCAGAAATGGGCTATCCGACCAATTCGGATTAGAAATTACGAACTATCAATTAGCCGCTGCCGACTGCCTCGTCAACTGAAGAGAGGCCTCGCTCACGCAGCAGGCGTCCGAGGCCACGGTTGATGTCCGCGGGAAATGATGGCCCGCCATAGACGAAGCCGGTGTAAGCCTGCACGAGGGATGCTCCGGCGGCAATCTTCTCAAATACATCCTCAGCGGTGAATACGCCGCCCACGCCAATGATCGGTATCGCGTCTTTTGCGATCTGATATACCCGCCGAATCACATCAGTCGAACGATGCCGCAACGGAGCGCCGCTCAATCCACCGTTTCCGAATCTCGTCGCATCTGTCGCCAGGCTATCGCGGGAGGTCGTCGTATTTGTCGCAATAATGCCCGCCAGCTCGTGTCGTATGGCGATCTCGACTATCGACTCGATCTCACGCTGCTCAAGATCTGGCGCGATCTTCACCAGTAGCGGTTTACCTGGGCTTGGAGTCCCGACTTTAGGCGGCTGCTTGCGAGCATCAATATTCGCTGAAATACCCACAGCGCGATTTTTCTCCTGCAATACTCCTAACAACTCGTTCAAGCTCTCACCGTGTTGCAGGTCTCGCAAACCGGGAGTGTTAGGAGATGAAACATTCACGACGATGTAGTCTGCGACCGGCCAGATGGCATCGAACGCCTCAAGATAGTTGTCGATCGCGTGATCGTTAGAGACTTGTTTATTTCGTCCAATGTTTACGCCAACAACGCATGACCGGTCGGTTTTCGCAAGCCGCTCCGCGACGACTGCTGCACCATCGTTGTTGAAACCAAGCCGATTGATAAGCGCCTTATCAGCCGGTAATCGGAAAAGCCGCGGCTTCGGATTGCCCGACTGCGGCTTTGCCGTTACGGTGCCAACCTCGATAAAACCGAAGCCGAGCCGTCCCAGCGGCTCGACTGCTATACCGTTTTTATCAAAGCCTGCCGCCAAACCGATGGGCGAACTGAACTGCAAACCAAATCGCTGACAATTCAAGATCGGATCGATGTCGTCGCTGTAGAAAGGCGCGGCAAGCCCGCTCTTGAGGGCTTTGATCCCAAGCTCGTGTGCATGCTCCGCGTCCAATCGAAATGCCAGCGGCCGCAGCAATTTGTCCCAGAGGAACGACATCGAAGACGATTCTGGCAAAGAACGGCCGTCTTTTGAACTTCGCAAGTCGCTTTGTTACGATTTGTTAGCCTATGGCAGATGAATTCAACCTGGTCGAGAAGTCCCGCATCATGGACTCGGCGGCCATTAACCGCGCCCTGAGACGGCTCGCGACCGAGATCGTCGAGAAGAATCACGGTGCCGCTGACCTCTACCTCGTCGGCATCCGCCGCCGCGGCGTCCCGCTCGCCGAACGCATCCGCGACAAGATAGAGAAACTCGAGGGCGAGCGTCCGCTATATGGAATTCTCGACATCACGCTATACCGTGACGACCTCTCGACTGTCGGCGCAAATCCGATCGTTAATCGTACGCAGCTCGATGAGGACATTGAGGGGAAAAACATCATTCTCATCGACGACGTACTCTACACGGGCCGCACGATCCGCGCGGCGATGGATCAGTTAATGGATTTTGGCCGTCCAAAAAAGGTCCAGCTCGCCGTTCTCATCGACCGCGGCCGCGAGCATCGCGAGTTGCCCATTCAAGCGGATTTCATCGGTAAGCTCGTGCCGACGAAGCAGACCGAGATAATCAAGGTGATGCT
>Ga0068853_100003248_pt1 | contig 12424 bp, 9 predicted proteins | sample KBSCornC32_FD_65655 | JGI IMG/M metagenome (GOLD analysis project Ga0068853, IMG submission 65655) | Corn rhizosphere microbial communities from Kellogg Biological Station, Michigan, USA - KBS Corn C3-2 | ecosystem: Host-associated > Plants > Roots > Rhizosphere > Soil ... | reverse complement strand
GAGTCGGGAACTTCGCGCGGGCCGCCGGCGCGATGTCCGTTCTTTTCTGTGTGGTTTCTCATCTGCTGCACGATGGCGGATTGGGTTTTGGGGCCGTGGAGCGAGGAAGGTGCGGGCGGGTGACTGTTCTTGCTGCGGCTCATTGGCAATCCCCTTGAAAGACATCTGCTACGGCTGCAAGAAGCGTACATTCGGCGTGCTTCACTGCAGCGGCGCTTCGCTGCCAGGCGGCAGGTCCGTGGTCGTGCTGCGCTCCGGCCCGCGCAACTCATCGATCTTGTCCAGCACGCCATCGAGCTTTCTGCGGCGCGTGCTCGACAAGCTCTCGAACGACTCCTGCAGCTCGTCGATGCTCTCCTTGATGCCGTCGAACGATCCCTTGAACTTCTTCCACTCGCGATTGAACTCGCCGTGCAGCTCGAGCACCTGTGAGGTGGTCTGCGCGAAGGTGAAGTTGTCCATTGCCTGGCGCACGACGACGAGAACGGCATAGAGCGTGAACGGCGAGCAGATGACGACGCCGTTCCTCAGCGCGCCGTCGATCGCGGTTGCGTCGCACTCGTTGAGGAAGCTGAGCACGCGCTCGTTCGGCACGAACAGTATCGCGTAGTCCACCGTCCGCTCGGCCACGTCGATGTAGCCGCGCTCGTGCACCTGCCTGATCGTCTTCTGCACGTCGCGCCTGAACTGCTCGGTGCACGACCTGCGGTCACTCTCGCTCGTGGACTCGACGGATTTGAGATAGTTGTCGAGCGGGAACTTGACGTCCATGTTCAGAATCAGCCCGTTCGGGAGCTTGAACGTGAAGTCGGGACGGCAACCGGATGCCATCGGCACCTGTTTGCCGTAGTTGATGCCCTCCACGAGTCCCGCGGCACGCAGCACGTCTTCTGCGAGCCGCTCGCCCCACTGGCCGCGCGCGGTCGGGTTCGAGAGAATGCCTCGCAGCTGATCGGCCGCGTCGCTCAATCTGGCCGTGGCGGCGGAGGCGGTGACGAGCTGCTTCGAGAGCTCGCCATACTTCTCGGCGCGTACGCTCTCGAGCTCGCGCACGAGGGTGCTCACCTTCTCGAGCTTCACGTTCATCGATTCGAGCGACTGATCGATCAGCGCCTTCTTCGATTCGAGCGCGCTCTGATTATCCGAGGTGTATTTGGCGAGCGATTCGCGTGCGGCGTCGTTGAGCTGCTTCACCCCGCCCATGATGAGATCGGAGGTGAGCGCCTTGACGGAATCGCGCATGTTGCTCGTGAGGAGCTCGACCTCCTTCGTCTTCGCGGCGTCCGCCTGGCGCACGAGCTCCTGCGCGAGCGATGCCGTGTCGCGCTCCTTCAGTCGCGCGGCGAGCCAGAAGATCGTGGCGCCTGCGAGCACGCCGGCAGCGAATGCGAGCACGAGCATCATGCGCGGGGACCAGAGTCGGACGGTGGGGTGTCCTCGAACGGAATCACCACGATTCCGTCGGCACGTCCTTCGGCGGTGGAAGCGACTTGATGTACGCCACGAGTCGCCAGATCATCGCGGGCTGCAGCGCACCTCCGAATGACGGCATCCCCTTCGGCCGTCCCTCGGCGATCGAGCGGAAGATGTCCGCATCTGCGCCGCCGTATCTCCAGCGGCCATCCGTGAGGCTCGGACCGACCGCGCCCACCGCGCCGCCTCCGTGACAGCCGTCGCAGTTCATGCTCGTGAAGAGTGTTGCGCCTTCCTCCGCGGCCTTCGCGTTGTGGATCTCGGAGTTGACGACGCGTTCCGCGGGAGGCATGAGGCCGCCGGCGAACACGCGATCATCGTGGCGAGAGATCACGAGTGAATTCTCGGCGCTCCTGGTGGCCGAGGCGGCCGGAGCGGCGCTCTGTTCGCGGCAGGCACTCGCCGACGCTGCGAGAATCAGCAGGGCCGCGGGAAGTTGCGGGCTGGACAGTCTCATGGGGTCACGTCTCCGCTAGAGCGCAAAGATCCACACGATGCCGCCCTGGCTCGTGTGTCGCGCGAGATCGCGTGCGAAGTCCGCGGGATCGCGCACGTCTGCCGGATCGTCGGACCTGTAGTCGCCCGAGAGCAGAAGCCAGTCGCCGCCGATGCCCGCGTAGATCGCGACGTACTGCTTGCCGTCCGCGCCGATGAAGGTGATCGGATCGCCGACAACGCCCGATCCGACCTTGAAGCGCCAGAGCACGGCACCGGTGGTCGCATTCGCCGCCTTGAACCAGCCGTCGAGCGTGCCGTAGAACACCACGTTGCCGCGCGTCGCGAGGCTGCCGCTCCACACGGGAAATTTTTCCTTGATCTCCCACGCGCGCTTGCCGGTGCTCGCATCCCACGCGATGAAGGCGCCCATCTGCGGATCGGTGGCGTGATACGGGCTGTTGATTCCCATGAACGGCGTCCCGGCGAGGTGCGCGGTCTGCACCGCCGCGTAATCCATGCACATGCTGTTCGTCGACGCGTAGAACAGCTTCGTGACCGGAGAATACGCAACCGGCGAGGCTGGACTCTTCCCGCCTTCGAGTGTCGGGCAGATGTCCTTCACGTTGCCCTTCGACGCGCCGGTCGCCTTCGCATCGTTGAGCACGGGTCGGCCGGTCGCGAGATCGATCTTCGATGCCCAGTTCACGTGCACGTACGGCTCCGCGAGAATCACCTCGCCGGTGGCGCGATCCATCGTGTACGCGAAGCCGTTCTTGTCGAAGTGCACGAGCGCCTTGCGCGCCTTCCCCTTCACGGTGAGATCGACGAGCACCATCTCGGCCGCCGCGTCGAAGTCCCAGCTGTCGTGCGGCGTGAACTGGTAGGCCCACACGAGCGAGCCATCCCCGGGATGGCGCGCGAGCACGCTCGCGGTCCACTTGTTGTCGCCCATGCGCTGGTCGGCGTTGTATGGCCCGGGATTGCCCACACCATAGTAGACGAGGTCGAGCTCGGGGTCGTACGACATCCATCCCCACACCGGCGCGCCGCCGTGCTTCCACGTGTCGGTGGGCCAGGTGGTCTGCCCGAGCTGTGCGCCCTTGTCGTAGAAGGCCTTGAAGGTGCCGGCCTTCGCGAGCACGAGACTGTCGGGGCCGATGTTCGTGGCCGTCCAGACGATCGTTCCTGTGGCGAGATCGAGCCCTTTCACCCATCCCAGAATGCCGAACTCACCGCCGGACGCGCCGACGAGCACGCGATCCTTCACGATGAACGGCGCCATCGGTGTCGTCTCGCCCTGCGCGAGGTCGGCGATCTTCGTCATCCACAGCTGCTTGCCCGTGGCCGCATCGATCGCGACCGTGTGTCCGTCGAGCAGATTGTAGACGATCTTGCCGTCCGCATACACAGCGCCGCGATTCACCGCATCGCAGCACGCGATGCCAAGCGAGTTCGGATCGACGGGTGGCCGGTACTTCCACTTGAGCGGATAGCCATCCTTGGTGAGGTCGAAGGCGTAGAGCACGTTCGGATACGGCGTGACCACGTACATCGTGTTGTTCACGACGAGCGGCTGGCCTTCGTGTCCCCCGAGCGTGCCCGTGGAGAAGGTCCACACCGGGTGGAGGCTCTTCACGGTGGCGGGCGTGATCTGCGCGAGCCCGCTGAAGCGTGACGCCGAGTAGTCCTTCGAGGGCATTGTCCACTCGCCATCCGACGCGTGCTGCGCGAGGGCGGAGGACGTGCCGAGCGAGAGTGCGAGCAGGAGGGCGGAGCGGTGGAGAGACATCGGCATCAGCCTTTCGGCAGCTTGGCGGCCAGGAGATCGGGTTTGTGGACTTCCGGTGCGGAGGCGAATAGCTCGGGAGCCTTGGCGAAGAGTGCTGCGGCAACCTTGCCCGTGAGATGGGCCTGGCGTCCCGCTTCGCTCTCGAAGACGTCGAAAATCGCGAACTTGTTGGGCGCGGCGCGAATCGCGAACCAGGCGATCGTCCCCGCCTCCGCCTCGACGAGCGGCTGCGCGCTCTTCAGAAACGCCTCGACCTCCGCTTCCTTGCCCGGCTTGGGCTCCATTGTGACGTACAGCGCGAGAGAGACCATGGTGTGCACCTCCGATTCGTGTCCGTGGCTCGTTCGATGACTATTTCGATTCCTTCATTGGCACCGTGAGATCGAAGCAGCTTTCGCCGGCGCCGTGCTTCCACACGTGCTTCCCGAGATCGATCCCATCGGCATAGTCGCGGGGCGACGCCGAATCGCTGGGCTGCGTGAAGCTCGCGCACAGTCGATACGATCGTGCACCGCTCGGCAGATACGTGTACGGGGCTCCCGTTTTGGGATCCGTCGGCACGCGGTCGAGCTGGCGCTGCGCGACGAGCGAGTCGAGCGTGAGCGGGAGGGCACCCTGTCTGGTCCAGTGCTCGTCCACGGACTCGGAAACGCGAGCGAGGTCCTCGACGCGAAGCTCGTCCAGGCGCCGCTCCCGCGCATGCGATGGCGTTCCGAGGGTAACGAGCCCGGCGATGATCGCGGCCAGCGCCGCGGCCGTCGCTGCAAGGCCGGCGCGAGACACTGATGGTGTGATCATGGCGTGGGTCGCTCTTCGTGGCGAAGATCGCGCAGGTAATACAGCAGTGCCGACGCTGCGATGCCCGCGACCACCATTGCCTTGAGAATGAAGCGCGCGGTCAGCTCGCCTCCGAGAAGATTGTAGATGAGCGTGGTCGCATCGCCGACGAGCACGGCGACCGCGATGAACAGCGTGATGTACGTGCACCACCGTCGTGCGGGCGACAGCCGTCCGGCGGGGTTCATCGCGAGGCGCCTGCCGATGTATCGGCTCGTCCACAGGAACACGGGAAAGGCGACGATCAGTGCCGACACCGACCAGCGAATGCTCTGCGTCGAATAGACGTCGGACCCGCGCTGGGTGATGTCCGGAATCGCTCGATCGATGAACTCGAAGACGAGAGAGCCGAAGTTCCAGACGCTGATGTAGAGGGAGGTGAACAGCACCAAATAGAGAAACATCTCGCGCGCGGAGAGCGATGCGCGGGGCAGCGGAACGGCGATGGGGAAGGGAACATCGGCGTAGGCGCCCAGCGCGTTCGCGACTTCCTCCTTCGGCCACCCCGCGCGGTCCAGCACGGAGGCGATCGCGGAGCGGGTCTGCCCCTTCTCGATCGCCGCGCGCACGAAGTGGTCGAGCGGTGAATGATCGTCTGGCAAGGGGCGGGCTCCGGCGAGTGTGCCCGGAATATGGATGTCGTGCGCGGCGCCGTGCCAGCCCGCCGGCGGCTAGCCCGGCGAAGCCACGGCCGAACCCTCGCGTGCACTCGCGCGCTCGCGCCCGTGCGCGCGGCGATCGCCGCTGCGCAGATACGCATCGATGGCATGCGCCGCATCGCGTCCCTCGCGAATCGCCCACACGATCAGCGACGCGCCGCGATGCGCATCGCCGGCGGCGAACACCCCCGCGACGCTCGTGAGGTGCTGCGCATCCGTGAGCACGCATCCGCGCGCGTCGAGCGACACGCCGAACTGCGCGTGCGGCCCCTCGCCCGACGGTCCCTCGAAGCCCATCGCGAGCAGCACGAGGTCGGCTTCGATGGTGAGCTCGCTGCCCGCGATCGGCTCGAAGCGCGGGCGGCCATCGGCTCCGAGGCTCGGCGCTACGCGCACGGCGTGCAGCATCTGCACCCGTCCGTCGCTGCCCGTGAGCGCCGTCGTCGCGATGCTCCAGTCGCGCACGCCGCCCTCCTCGTGGGCGTGCGAGGTGCGGAGCTGCATCGGCCAGAGTGGCCAGGGCGTCGAGGGGTCGCGCGAATCCGGCGGCTGCGGCATCAGCTCGAGCTGCACGACGCTTCGCGCTCCCTGCCGGTGGCAGGTGCCGATGCAATCGGAGCCGGTATCGCCGCCGCCGATCACGACGACGCGCTTTCCCGCGGCGGTGATCGCGATCCCGTCGGGCACGTGCTCGCCCGCGACGCGCCGATTCTGCTGCTCGAGAAAATCCATCGCGAGATGCACACCTGCGAGCTCGCGACCGGGCACGGGGAGCTCGCGCGCGCGCGATGCGCCCACGGCGAGCAGGATCGCATCGAAGTCGCGGCGCAGTACCTCCACGTTCAGCGTGCGTCCGACCTCGACCCCTGTCCGGAACACGATGCCCTCGGCGCGCAGCTGCTCGAGCCGCCGATCGAGCACCCGCTTCTCCATCTTGAAATCCGGGATGCCGTAGCGGAGCAGCCCGCCGATGCGGTCCGCGCGCTCGTACACCACCACTGCGTGGCCACGGCGCCGCAGCTCCTGCGCGGCCGCGAGTCCCGCCGGTCCCGATCCGACGATTCCCACGCGATATCCGCTCTCGTGCATCGGAGGCCGAGGCTGAATCCAGTCTTCGTCGAAGCCGCGGTCGGCGATCGCCTGCTCGATGCTCCGTATAGCGACCGGCTTCTCGATGATGCCGAGCACGCACGCGGACTCGCACGGGGCGGGACACAGGCGACCCGTGAGCTCCGGAAAGTTGTTCGTCGCGTGGAGCGTCGCGAGCGCCTCCTCCCACTGCTCGCGGTACACGAGATCGTTCCAGTCGGGAATGATGTTCTGCACGGGACATCCGGTGTCGCCCTGGCAGAAGGGCACACCGCAATCCATGCAGCGCGCCGCCTGCTCGCGCACGGCGTCGTTCTCCGGCGCCGTGTAGAACTCGTGCCAGTGCCCGATGCGCTCGAGCACCGGCAGCCGCCGCCGGTCAGCTCGCGGAAAGGACAGGAACCCTTTCGGATCTCCCATGGCTCCCCTGAGTGATGGTGACGTGTGAGCTCCGCCGCCTCTGCGCGTGCGTTGCCCGGTACTCGTTGGGCATCACGCGCACGAACTGCGGAAGCGTGACTTCCCACGCGCGGAGGATGCGCAGTGCGACGGCGCTCCCCGAATATCGTGCGTGTCTCACGAGGCAATCCCGCAGGAGTGCGACGTCCTCCGGATCGGAGACCGGTCCGAGCTCCACGAGCGCGCGATTGCAGCGGCGCTCCAGTCGCTGCTCCGCATCGAGCACGAACGCGATCCCGCCGCTCATTCCGGCGGCGAAGTTGCGCCCGGTTGGGCCGAGCACGACGACGACGCCTCCGGTCATGTACTCGCAGCCGTGATCGCCGACGCCTTCCACGACCGCGGTGACGCCGCTGTTGCGCACGGCGAAGCGCTCACCCGCCGGACCCGCGAAGTACGCCTCGCCGGAAGTCGCGCCGTAGAGGGCGACGTTGCCGAGGAGGATCGCCGTCGAGCGGTCGAATCCCGCGTCGTGCGGTGGATGGATCACCAGCCGCCCGCCGGAGAGCCCCTTGCCCACGTAATCGTTCGCTTCTCCCTCGAGCGAGAGTGTGACGCCGGACGCGCAGAACGCGCCGAAGCTCTGCCCTGCGGAGCCCGCGAACGAAAGCTCGAGCGTGCCATCCGGAAGCCCGGCGCTTCCGTAGCGGCGCGCGATCTCGCCCGAGAGCATCGCGCCGACGCTCCGATCCACGTTTCGCAGCGCGAAGGCGGCATGCACCGGCTCGCGGTAATCGAGCGCCGGGCGTGCTGCCGCGATGAGCGCATGATCGAGCACGCGCTCGAGGCTGCGAGGACCATCGGTCACGCAGCGCGTCGCAACCCGGGTGTCCGCTCCCGGCCGCCACAGCAGCGCGCCGACGTCCAGCGTGCGCGCCTTCCAGTGCGCCGACAGGTCCGCCGCGCGGAGCGCATCGGTGCGCCCGATCATCTCGTCGAACGTGCGGAAGCCGAGCGTCGCCATGAGCGCGCGCGCCTCTTCGGCGACGAAGAAGAAATAGTTGATCACGTACTCCGGCTTGCCGCTGAACTTCGCGCGCAGCACCGGATCCTGTGTGGCGATGCCGACGGGGCAGGTGTTGAGATGACATTTCCTCATCATCACGCAGCCCTCCGCGATCAGCGGTGCGGTCGAGAAGCCGAACTCCTCGGCCCCCAGCAACGCGGCGATCACCACATCGCGCCCGGTCCTGAGCTGGCCATCCGTCTGGAGACGCACGCGGCCGCGCAGATCGTTCAGCACGAGCGTCTGATGGGTCTCCGCGAGGCCGAGCTCCCAGGGCGTGCCCGCATGCTTGATCGATGACAGTGGTGAGGAGCCCGTGCCGCCCGAATCGCCGGAGATCAGGATCAGATCCGCGCCGGCCTTCGCCACCCCTGCCGCGATCGTGCCGACGCCGCTCTCCGCAACGAGCTTCACCGATATGACCGCGCCCGGATTCACATGACGGAGATCGAAGATGAGCTGCGCGAGATCCTCGATCGAGTAGATGTCGTGGTGCGGTGGCGGAGAGATCAACGTCACGCCGGGAACGGAGTGGCGGACACGCGCGATCGCCGCGTCCACCTTCGTGCCGGGGAGCTGCCCGCCTTCGCCGGGCTTCGCGCCTTGCGCCATCTTGATCTGCAGCTCCCGCGCACTCACCAGATATGCGGTCGTCACTCCGAATCGCGCAGAGGCGATCTGCTTGATGGCGCTGTTGCGATCGCCGCCGTATCGCTCGGGCGCCTCGCCACCCTCACCGCTGTTGCTGCGGCCGCCGAGCCGATTCATCGCGAGCGCGAGCGTCTCGTGCGCTTCGCTGCTGAGCGATCCGAAGGACATGGCGCCGGTGACGAAGCGCTTCACGATCGCCGCCGCGGGCTCGACCTCCTCGATCGGGACCGGCGTGCCGGGTGCGAAGTCGAGCAGCCCGCGCACCGTGGTGGGGTGCGCGCGCTCATCGTTGACCGTGCGCGCAAAGTCGGCGTAGCGCGACGCGCTGTTGCCCCACGCGGCGTGCTGCAGCGTCGAGATCGTGACGGGATTCCAGCCGTGGTGCTCGCCCTGGATGCGATAGAGGTACTGGCCACCCGCCGCCAGCGCGTTCGCACCGCGAGCATCGAACGCCGACCCGTGTCGCGCGAGCGCCTCGCGCGCGATCTCCTCCATCCCGATTCCGCCGAGCCGTGACTTCGTGCCTGCGAAATACGCGTCGATCACGGAAGCACCGATGCCGATCGCTTCGAAGAGCTGCGCGCCGCAATAGCTCTGCGCGGTGGAGATGCCCATCTTCGAGAAGATCTTGAGCAGCCCCTTGTCGGCGGCGCTCACGTATTTCGCCTGCGCCGCCGCCTCCTGGACTGAGGCCCCCAGCATGCCGCGGCGCGCGAGCGCGGAGACCGTCTCGAGCGCCAGATAGGGGTGGATGGTGCCGGCACCGAAGCCCAGGAGCAGCGCGAAGTGCGACACGTCTCGCGCCTCTCCCGTTTCCACGATCAATCCCGCCCGCGTGCGCAGGCGCTCGGCGATCAGGCGACTGTGCACCGCAGCAGTCGCGAGGAGCGAGGGAATCGGTGCGTGCTGCGCGTCGACCCCGCGATCGGTGAGCACCAGCAGGGTGCAGCCATCGCGCACCGCCGTCGCGCACGCCGCGCAGAGCTCGTGAAGCGCACGCTCGAGCGCCGGCGTGCCGTGCGCGACGGGAAAGAGCATCGAGAACGTGCGTGTGCGCATCTGGTCATCGGTGAGCGCGCCGATGCTCGCGCGCTGCGCCGACGTGAGGATGGGACTGCGCACGCGCACGCGACACGCGTCGGACGCGTCGTCATCCAGGAGATTCGAGCGCGGCCCGATGTTCATCCCGAGCGACATCACGAGCTGCTCGCGAATCGGATCGATCGGCGGATTCGTGACCTGCGCGAAGTGCTGGGTGAAGTAGTCGAACAGGAGCCGGGGCTCGTACGAGAGCACCGCCAGCGGCGTGTCCGTGCCCATGGAGCCGACCGGCTCCTCTCCACTCACCGCCATCGGCGTGAGCACCATCCGCAGCTCCTCGGCCGTGTACGCGAATGCCGCCTGCTGCTCGAGCAGCTCCGCGCTCGAGAGTGCGTGCGGAGTTGGCGCAGCCGGAAGCGAGTCGAGATCGATGCGCCGCGCTTCCACGCGCTGCGCATACGGCTGCGCGCGCGCGACATCACGCTTGAGCTCGTCGTCGTGCACCACGCGGCCGGCGACGGTATCGACCAGCAGCATCTTGCCGGGCTGCAGCCGGCCCTTGCTCGTCACGCGCGAGGCGGCCAGGTCAAGCGCGCCCGCTTCCGATGACAGCACGACGAGATCGTCGGCCGTGACCGCCCAGCGGCCGGGGCGCAGCCCGTTGCGATCGAGCGTGGCGCCGACCACGCGGCCATCCGTGAACGCCACGGCTGCGGGGCCGTCCCATGGCTCCATCATCGAGGCGTGGTGCTCGTAGAACGCGCGCCTCTCCGCATCCATCAGCGTGTCGCCCTCCCACGCTTCGGGGATGAGCATCATCAGCGCGTGCGGAAGGGTGCGGCCGCCATGCACCAGGAACTCGAGCACATTGTCGAGCGTCGCCGAATCGCTCTGGTCGGAGCCGATGATCGGGTAGAGCTTCTCGAGATCGGCGCCGTACACGCGCGACGTGAGCGTGCCCTCGCGCACGCGCATCCAGTTCGTGTTGCCGCGCAGCGTGTTGATCTCGCCGTTGTGACACAGCAGCCGGTAGGGATGCGCACGTGACCACGTCGGGAACGTGTTGGTCGAGAACCGGCTGTGCACGAGCGCGATACTCGTGACGCATTGCGGATCCGCGAGATCGCGATAGTAGCGCGGCAGCTGCTCGGGGGTGAGCATCCCCTTGTACACGATAGTCAGGCTCGAGCAGCTGGCGATGTAGAAGCCGTCGATGCCGTGCATGGCATTCTCGATGCGCCGCCGAAGCACGTACAGCTTACGCTCCAACGCATCTCCGCGCAGTGCGGCGCTCGACACGAAGAACTGCCGGATCGCGGGAGCATCGTCACGCGCCCGCTCGCTCAACACACCCGCATCGCACGGCACCGCGCGCCACCCGAGCACGCAATGTCCCTCCTCGGTCGCAATCTCCTCGACCACGCGCTCGCAGAGGCGCTGGGCCGCGACGCCGGGAGGGAGGAAGCACATGCCGACGCCGTATGCACCTTCCTCCGGCAGATCGATCTCCGCGCTCTTCGCGTCGCGAGCGAAGAGCGCATGCGGGAGCTGCAGCGTCACACCGGCGCCGTCGCCGGTGCACGGATCGCACCCGGCGGCTCCGCGATGGGACAGGTTCTCGAGGAGGTGGAGCGCCTGCTCTAGGATCGCGTGCGAGCGCCGGCCGTGGATGTGAGCGATGAAGCCGAGGCCACACGAGTCGTGCTCGTGCGCCGGATCGTACAACCCCTGTGCTTGCGGCAGTCCGCGCATCGTCCTCGCTCCTGGTGATGCACCCCACGGTGCACCTGGTGATGCAGACGGCCCCTCCGAACCGTGAGGTCGGGAGGGGCCAGGGATCCACTGTGTCTGTGGCGTCCGTGCTGCTGCTACCTCGCTCCCGCGCATCGAGCTCGCCCGAACAGGAGCTTCGGGGCGAGCGGGATATTGAACGCGAGCGGAGCGAGACGGCTGGACATTGCGCGACGCCGGATGAGGTTGATGCGCAATCAATACGGCGCGTGCGGCGTCACGTCACCATCAGGATGGACAGGTGCCCGCCTGTCCGTTCGGGCTCACCCCTGGCGAATCATCTTCTCGATGCGCGGGTCGGGAACGAGCCACGTCAGCGCGACCGCGAGGTAGAGCAGCTGGGAGAGTGCCGGCCGATAGAACGCGCTCGGGATCGCGATCGCGTAGATCACGACGGACACGAGTGACTTCGCGTCGCGCCCGACGGCCGTGGCGAGACGCGACTGCGGGCCCTGCTCGCGTATGAGCGTCCGCTGCAGGATGGTGTACGCCACGCCGGAGAAGAACAGCACGATGCCGTAGAGCGCCGTGGGGACGGATGCCTGATGGTGCTCCCCCATCCACGCCGTGGCGAACGGGATGAGCGAGAGCCAGAAAAGCAGATGCAGATTGGCCCAGAGAATCCCGCCGTTCACGCGCTCCGCGAGCTGGAGCATGTGGTGGTGGTTGGCCCAGTAGATCCCGAGAAAGACGAAGCTCAGCACGTACGCGAGAAAGACCGGCACAATGGGACGAAGAGCCGCCCAGGTGACTTCGTCCGGCGCGTGCAGCTCCAGTACCATGATCGTGATCAGGATCGCGATCACGCCGTCGCTGAAGGCTTCCATGCGTGCGGTGGACATCTTGCGGTCGGACATTCGCACAAAGGTAGACGGCCTCTGGCACATTTTGCCAGAACGCTCACCCGAATAGCCTTGACCCGACCGGCACCCGAACGCATCTCTCGACAGCGTTCGCGACCTCACTCATCCACGAATTCAATGCGCTTCCCGTCGTTCGTCACCCTCGCGCTCGCGATCGGCATCACCATCGGGGCACACGCGCAGCAGAGTACCACCAGAGTCGCCTCCGTCGAGGGGATCACCGAGTACCATCTGCCGAACGGGCTCCGAGTGCTCCTGTTCCCCGATCAGTCCAAGCCCACCGTCACCGTGAACGTGACGTACATGGTCGGGTCGAGGCACGAAGGGT
>Ga0068853_100003246_pt1 | contig 12427 bp, 11 predicted proteins | sample KBSCornC32_FD_65655 | JGI IMG/M metagenome (GOLD analysis project Ga0068853, IMG submission 65655) | Corn rhizosphere microbial communities from Kellogg Biological Station, Michigan, USA - KBS Corn C3-2 | ecosystem: Host-associated > Plants > Roots > Rhizosphere > Soil ... | reverse complement strand
TCTGGGCCGAAACGGAAGGGTCGCGGCGCGGCCAGGAAGAGGTGTTGGCGCTGGTCGAGGCGGCCACCGGGGCGAAAGGCGACCCCGCGTTTCCGCCGCTCTATGCCGCCTCCCGCCTTGTCGCCGATGACCTTTGCCTGATGGAAAGGCGCGATGCTGAGTGGACGCTGACCGCGCTCAGCCTCTCGGCCGCGACCTTCTTCCGGGCCGACGAGGTCGTGGGAAAACACCTCTCGGCGCTTCACGGCCCGGTGCCGACCTTCGAGCATCGCCTGCTGACCCGCGTCACCCGCATCTTCGAAGGCTTGCGGCCTGACCTGATCCTGCAGCGGCGCAACTGGACGGTGGTCAACACCGACGCCCTGCATACCCCCGACCCCGCACCGATCCGAGCCCGCATCCCCGAGATCGCCTCGTCCGGCGACGAGCTTTTCGTCCGGGTGGAGCGCCAGACGCTCCGGCGCCTGCCTCAGACCGGCGGCGCGCTCTTCACCATCCGCGTGTGGCGCCATCCGCTGGCGGCGCTGCGCGACGATTCCGAACGACTGGCCGCGTTCGCCAAGGCCTGGCGAACCGCCACGCCGGAGTTTCGCGACTACAAGAAGCTTCATCTCTACGACGGGCTGATCGAGGCCTTCCTGCGGGAATCGGGGGTTTAGGCAACAGCCGCGCCGCCCGTGCGTTGAAAGCGCCGGTTACCGGAGCTGTGCGCGTGCCTTTCGACTTGCCCCTGTCCATGCGGCGTCTTTCGCCCGCGGGAGTGCGCCGTCCCGTGAGGTTCCCGGGTGAGCGGCCGGCATGGCGTGGGCTAACGGCGCTGGCGCTGTTCACGCTGGCGGTAATCATCTTCCTCGTCATCTTCGACTGGAACTGGTTCCGGGGCCCGCTGGCGCGCGTCGCCTCCTACAAGCTGAACCGCGAGGTCGGCATCCTCGGCGACCTTGACGTCCATCCCTGGTCGCTGACCCCCAGCGCCGAAGTCCACAACGTCACCGTCGCCCAGCCGCCGCAGCTTCATGCCGGCGAGATGGCCAAGGTCGGCACCATCGCCGTGCGCGTGCAACTGCTGCCGCTGTTCAAGGGCAAGCAGATCATCGAACTGGTCGAGGCGACCGGCGGCGAGGTCCACCTGCAGCGCGACATCACCGGCGCCAACAATTGGCAATTCGGCGATCCGACGAAACGCGGCCAGCCGGTGAAGTTGCCGGTCATCCAGAACTTCGTCATCAAGGACGGCCACATCGTCTTCAAGGATGCCCAGCACAAGCTGACGCTCGACGGCATCGTCAACACGAGCGAGCACCTCACCGGACCGGATCGCGGTGCTTTCAGCCTACGGGGGCACGGCACGCTGAACGCCGAGCCGTTCACGCTGACGGTGACGGGCGCGCCGCTGATCCACATCGACCGCACGCGGCCATGGCCGTTCAAGGCCGAGCTGCGCTCGCGCTCGACGCACGCGACGGCCGACGCCTCCATCGACAAGCCGTTCGCGCTTGGCCAGTTCGGCGGGCGCCTGACGGTGAGCGGCGAGAACCTGGCCGACCTGTATCACCTCACCGGGCTGTCGTTGCCGGCGACGCCGCCGTACCGGGTGAGCGGGCATCTGCGGCGCAACGAGACGCGCTACGACTTCGACAGGTTCACCGGCCGGGTCGGCGACAGCGACCTGTCGGGCGACCTCTATGTGCTGACCGGCGGCAAACGAATCTACCTCAACGCCGACGCCCGCTCGCGGAAGCTGGACTTCGACGACCTCGCCCCGATGTTCGGCCTGCCGCCTGCCACCGGCCGGGGTGAGACCGCATCGCCCGAGCAGAAGGCGCAGGCGGCGACCATGCGGCGCACGGGACGGCTGCTGCCCGACACGCCGCTGAATGTCAGCCGCATCCGCGCCATGGACGCCGACGTGACCTACCGCGCGGACTCGGTGATCGCGCCGCGCAACTTCCCGATCCGGAGGCTGTCGCTGGACATGAAGCTGAAGGACGGCGTGCTCGACGCCAATCCGGTTTCGTTCGACTTCTCGCACGGCACGCTGGCGGGCCATGTGAAGCTCGACGCCAGCCGCGACGTGCCGCGCACGGACCTGAACGCACGGCTGACCAAGGCGCGGCTCGAGGACTTCATTCCCTTCAAGAGCCTGGGGCGCCCGGCGATCGAGGGGCCGCTCGCGGCGCACGTGGTGCTGGTGGGTTCAGGCAACTCGATTCACAAGACCGCGGCGACCTCCGACGGCTCGCTGACCGCCGTCATGCCGAGCGGAAACATGCGTCAGGCCTTCGCCGAGCTTATGGGCATCAACCTGACCAAGGGGCTGATCATGTTGATGTCGGAGAGCAACAAGCAGACGCCGATCCGTTGCGCCGTCACCGACTTCGACGTCCACGGCGGGGTGATGCAGGCGAAGACCATGGTGCTCGACACCGGCGTCGTCGTCGCCCACGGCAAGGGATCGGTCGACCTGCGCAACGAAACACTGAACTTCAAGATCGACGGCGACTCCAAGAAATTCCGCCTGGTGCGGCTGCTCTCGCCGATCACGCTGAAGGGGCCGATCACCCATCCCAAGGCGGGAATCGAGCCGGGGCCGGCCATCGTGCAGGGCGTGGTGGGCGTGGCGTTGGGCGCGGCCGTCAATCCGCTGGCCGCCATCATCCCCTTCGTCGACCTCGGCGGCGCCAAGGATGCGCCGTGCGACCAGCTGATCGCCCAGGCCAACGCCAGGGGCGCGCACTAACGGCGGCGGAACACCGGCTCGCGCCGCTCGGCAAAGGCGGCTACGGCGCCTGCGTGGTCCTCGCTGGCGGAAAGCACCGCGATCTCTTCGGCGTTCGAGCGAGCGGCTTCGGCAGCGTCCATGTCCATCGCCCGGCTGGCAGTGCGCTTGGTCGCCTCGACCGACAGCGGCGCGCGCGAGGCGATGCGGGTCCCCAGCGCCAACGCCGCGTCGAGCAGCGCCTCAGGTTCATGAACCTCCGTAACGAGGCCGTTCGCCATCGCGCCCTGCGCATCCACCGGCAATCCAGTCAGCAGCATGACCTTGGCCTTCGCGACTCCGATCACGCGCGGCAACCGGTAAGCCGAGGCCATCAGCCCGACGTTCACGCCGGCGGCCGTGAAGACCGCCTTCGTCGATGCCAGCCGGATGTCGGAAGCCAGCGCCACCTCCAGCCCGCCGCCGACGCAGTGTCCGTTCACCGCCGCGATCACCGGCGCGCGGAAGCGCTCGAGACGGTCCAGCATGGCGTTGAAGTCGGCGACGGCTTCCGGCGTCACGCACCCGTTGGCGGCGGCTTCGCGCAGGTCGTCGCCGGTGCAGAAGGTCTTCCCCCGCCCTGTCAGCACCACGGCGCGCACGGACGTGTCGGCCTCCAGCGCGTCCAGCAACGCGACCATCCTGGCGCGCATCGCCTTGCCCAGCGCATTGGCGGGCGGGTTGTCGATTTCGACGAGGACGACGCCCTCGGCGGGGCGGCTCTGGTGCAGGGCGCTCATGGCGCGCCGTCTCGCCGATTGCGCGCCTTACGGCAAGGTCAGTTGTAGGCCGCGGTGACGTTGAAGCTGCCGCTGTAGGTGCCGACCAGCGTGCTGGAGGTGATAGGGAAGCTGCCGCCGACGTAGAAGCTGGCGGTACCCTGCGAGCCGGTCACCGTGCCGCTAAGCGCAGTCGGCAGGCCGGAATTGTTGGTCGTGACGGTCAGCGAACCGCCACCAGAACGGTTCATCGTAAAGGTCGGGTCCACGGTGACGGTGATCGCCATGCTCGACTCGCCGGTCAGGTTGAAAGCGGCGCGGGCGATCGTTCCCGATGAGGTCGTCGAGATGCCGCCGGTGGTCGACACCGTGTCGGAGCTCGGGCCGAGCACCACCGTACCGCTGGTGCCGGTCGCGGGCTTGCTGACCACGCCGAAGTTCATTGTGGGCGTGCCGGAGAAGGCGATGCCGCGGAAGGTCGTGGCCGAAGCCGTGACCGTGGCGCCGGTTGTCGGCGTCGTCGGCGACTTGGCCACATAGACGTACATCTGGCTGCTCGCCGCGCCCACCGAGCCCGCGCTGTTGCTCGCCGTGATCGGAAAATCCGCGCCGATATAGAAGGCGGCGTCGGTGCTCTTGTTGACCGGCGTGATGGTGAAGGTGAGCGGGTTCGTCCCGCTCGATCCGGTGATGCTTCCGCTTGTAGCGGTGACGTTGAAGTTGCCAAGTGAGCCGGCCTTGCCCACCGGGGTGCCGATCGATCCGATCTTCACATTGATCGCGGCAGCGCATCCGCTGGCGCCGCCGCCGCTGCAGGTGATCGACACCTGGGCGCGGGTTGTCCCACTCGTGCGCCGCACGGCGGTTCCGCTCTGTGAAACTGTGCCAGAAGAGGACGCGAAGCTGAACGTCGTGTTGGTAGTAGCGGCCGGAACGATGTTGCCGAGGTTCGGCGAGGTCGTGACGTTGACCGTGTAGGTCTGGGCGAGAACAGGCGTGGCCAGGAACGCGCCAAGCGCGAACGCCATAACTTTCAAGAGCATGCGGGGGGACGTCACTGCTCTGTACTCCTATCGAAGACGACTTCGGCCTTGATGTCCGCTAGATATCCCCCGTCGGGCGATACCGTGAAGGTCACCGGCTTTGTTAACCTCATATGCAAGCGCCGTGCCTGTTCGGGGTCCAGATCGAGGCGCCAAGTCCCAGCCGCCAGGTTTTCGAAATCGATGGAGCCATCGAATTCGGTCGATCCCGTGACCGGCTCGCCGCCGCCCTCGCGCGTCACCGTCACCTGCACGGCCGAAAGACCGACCATCCGGCCGTCGTCCTGCTTGTACATGACGCGCAGCATCACCTCCCCTGTCGGGGTTAGCGGGTAGGGGATGAGCAGCACCTTGCCCGCGCGCGGCTCGAACTCGACCTGGTGCGGCGGGGACTGGATGAAGGGATTGTCGATCTCGTCGAGGCTGACCTGCACCTGGCCGACCGGCGAGGAGCCGACGCCGGTGACGAAGGCCTGGCCGTTGAGGGTGGTGCTGACCGGCCGCTCGCCGCCCTGCACGATGACGCCGCTGACCGGCTGCTCGTCGGGCTGGAAGACACCGTCGCCGTTGCGGTCGATGAAGGACTGAAGGGCGACCGAGCCGCCGCTCGCCACGCCCGGCCGGGTCAGCTGGTAGTGGCCCGCCAGCGGATTGAAGGCGAGACCGAAGGCCAGCTGCAGGCCGATGCGCCAGTCGTCGGTCGGCCTCGAATAGTCGCCCGAAAGCGCAACGTCTGCCTGAGGTAACCGGAAGATGGCGGCGGCCTGGAAGGTGGTGGTCTTCTCGCCGTCGAAGTTGTGGCCGACGCCGAACCGGACCGCCGTGCGCTCAGTCAGCGCCCGATCGGCGGTGAGCGTCAGCGCCTTGGCCCGCACCTCGGGCATGAAGTCGTAGTCCAGCGCCGCGCGCAGCTGCCAGCGATAGGCGGCGAAGGTGGATGCCGCGAAAACCCCGGTCAGCCGGTCGTCGGTGGCTGAAGGGGTCGCGTCGCGGCGGTAGTCCAGGCCGCCCGAAACCAGGATCGCGCCCAGGATGGCCGAGCTGCGGGCCGAGGCGTAGATCGACTTGGAGCCGTCCTCGTACTCGTCGCGCTGGCCGCGCAGGGATAGCGGGATGCTGCGCCCATGCGGCGTCAGCGCGGTGTCGATGGTCAGCTCGCTGTGGCGGCGAAGCGGCTTGCCGCTCTGGATCGCCGGATTGGCCTCGTCGATGAAGCCGTTGCGGTATTCCGCGTGGCGGCCGACCAGGGAGATGCCGAACGGCTGGCCCGCGACGCCCAGCGCGAGCGCCTGACCCTTCCGGTCGTCGCCGGCGACGTCGGCCTGGACGGAGAAGCCGCGCCAGGAAGTCCGCGCGCCCAGCATCAACAGGGCGCGCCGGGTCTTGTCGTCGACGGGGTAGTAGGCCGCGCCCGCGATGAGGGTCAGGTTGTCGCTGATGCCGTGGGCGACGTTCGTGGCCACCCGCCAGCCGTCCTGCGCCAAATCCGGCGTGATGTCCTTGTTGAAGCTGACGACCGGCTTGTCCTGCTGGACGATGCCGAAGTCGATCGTCGTCTGGCCTGGCTTCAGCTGGCCGCCGCCGACGGTGATGACCTTGGTCTGCTCCTCGCGCTCGCCGCGTGGGCCGTACATGACGATGCGGATGACGTTGACGCCGCGCACCAGCGGCACGCCGAGGAACTCGTAGCGGCCCTCGACCGGCGTGCGCTGGCCGCTGCGGAGCACATCGTTCACGTAGAGCTCGACGTCGTAGCCGAGCGGCAGCTCGCCGCGCAGGTCGATCCGGTTGAAAACGCTCTGCTGTTCCAGCGGCGCGGTGGTGAAGGCGAACCCCCGTCCGCCCGCGCTGCGCGGGCCGACGGCGAGCGAGGGCGTGAAGGTGTCTCCGATGGTGAAGCTGGTGGCGTTGATCGGCCCCAGCAGCCCGCCCTTCAGAGCATGGCGTTCCAGCAGCACGCGCGCCGACGTCGCCTTGCCGTTGTCGTCCGAGCCGACCCAGCCCTGGAAGCCCATGTGCGCGAGATCGCCCGCCACGCGGATGTCATAGCGGCGCGGATCGGTGGGCGGGCGGGTGTCGCGCGCGGTCGACAGCGAGAAGTCCACCGCCGGCGGGCTGAACCACTGGTATGGGCTGGGGATCTTCAGCGACTGGTCGGCGCTTTCGACGTCGGGGCGCAGGTCGCGAAGCCGCGCGAGACGCTCCAGCCGCGACTGGATCGGCAGCTTCTCCAGCGCGGTCAACTTGATCTGCAGCGCGGAGGAATCGACGTCGATCTTCACAGGCAGCAGCCGGGCGACCGCCGAGGCCTTGATGTAGATTTCGCCGGGCGTAACGGCGACATCCTGGCTGGTGATGACGATGTCCTTGGCGCCGACGCGGGCCAGCCCGTTCGCCAGGTCGACGGTGAGCGAGCGCTGCGACTCGCCGATGCGGCCGGTGATCTTGCGCGAGCCAGGCGAGACCGTGACGTCGAGGTCCAGCAGCCGGACCAGTTCGCCCATCGGGATCAGCGGATCCTCGGGGTCGCCGTAGGCCGCCATGCTGTCGGTCAGCGTCAGGCCGTCCAGATCGACAGCGAACAGCAGGAGGTCGTCGTCGCGCAGGTGCGCGATCGGCCCCGACGCCATCGGGGCCTCTTCGGCCGGTTCGGCCGCAAGCGCTGCTTGGCTGGCCGCGACGGCGAACGCCGCGGCCAGCGCCAGCCTCAGTCGTTTATCAGGGCGCGGTGAAGGCACTTTGGGCGAGCAGGCGTCCGGGGGAAGTATCGTCGTCGGTGAAGGTGAGCTCCAGCGCCTCGCCCGCCGTGGGCGCACGAGACAGTGGGACTTGCATCGCCCGACGATCTATTTCCGTGTAAATCCCGACGCCGCGCGCAAGACCGATCAGGTCCTTGCCTTTGGCTTTTGCACGAATTTCGACGTTGCCGAACAGTGAGCTGGCGCCTTGCCGGACGATGTCGAAGTCGAGGACAGGCGTCCTCTTCGCGGGTCCGCCGTCAGGCTGGGGCACGTTCACGTATTCGAGATGCGGATTTTCGATGGCGGCGCGCACATCAGGCGCGCCGAGCCGCACGATGACGGGAATTGAAATCCCGAACACCGAGTAGACGGTAAAGCTGAGTTCGCCCGGCTTCACGCCGGCGGCTTCCTCGGCCGTGAGCCCAAGGTTCTTGGGTGGAATGGTGGTGACGGTCAGGTGGGTGCGGTACTCGCCTTTCGCCGCGGTTCCGGCCGGTCCGGGCATGACCCTCACGCGGATGGTCTGGCCCTTCCCAGGCTCCAGCATCGCGCGGCGCGGGGTGGCGAGCAGCAGCGGCTTGGCCGACTGCAGCTTGCCGACCAGCGCCTGGCCCTCAGGCTTTTTCGCCGCGTCATCGGCCGCCACGATCTGGCCGTCCGGCTGCATGACCCGGTCGATCAGGTCGATGTCGACCGCGGCGGGTGTCGTGCCCTGGTTGAAGATGTAGACGGTCGCCGACTTGCCGGCCTTGTCGAAGGTCAGACGCTTGGGCGAGATGTTCAGGTTGGCGCCGACCCGCGTGACTTCCGGCGTCGCGGTCTCGGCTGCGGCCGCTGCGGGCGCCGGAGCCGGCGCAGCGGCGGGCGCGTCGTCGGCATCCTGCGCAAACGCTGCGCCGGGACCGAAGAGCAGGGCGGCGGCGAGGACTCCCGCGACCTTCCAGGCGCGTATTTGAGCGTCGGCGTAAATCATTTGGCTGTTCTCTCGGGAGGCCCGTGCGCGGGGCTCGGCGGAAGGGGTATGCGCCATCAGTTGTACTGGGCCACCACAACAAGCACGCCGCGGTACTGGCCGGCCTGCAGTGGCTGCGAGGCGATCTGAAGCGTGCCTCCGACGTTGACGCTGAGAACCCCGTCGGGCGAGAGCACGCCTTGCATGATGGGGACGGCGTAACTGCCGTCGGCATTGGTCACGACCGTGAGCGTCTGACCGTCGCTCTTGGTCATGTTGATAGCGTCGGGCACCGCAAGCGACACAGCATCGCCCCCCTGTCCCAGAACGGTAATCTGGGAGTTGGAGGTCGAGTCGATGGACGACGCAACACTCACGCTCGGGATCACCGCGATGTCCTGGAAGATCACCTCGCCGGTGGTCTGGATTCCGCCGCGTTCGGTGACCTCGGTGCTGGCCCCGGTAGGAGCCTCGCTCGACGCCTGGGCGAAGGCAGGCTGAGCCGCCACGGACGTCAGGAGCAGCGCGCCGCTCGCCATCAGGGAAAGGTGCCGGAAGTACGCCATGAACAGGTGGCAATGCCTCGAAAAAGATGCCTCGCCGCGGCTATGGCGCGACGAGGCGTTAATCATACCGGCTTGTTTGTTAGCACTTAGTTATAGGCGACGGTCGTGTTGAACGAACCGGAGTAGTTGCCGCTCGCCGTCGACGAGGCGACCGTGAAGGCGCCGCCGACCTTGAAGGTGGCGGAACCGGCCGAGCCCAACGTGCCCGAAAGCGTGCCTGAAGAGCCGCTGCCCGTCAGGGTGACCGAGAGGGTTTCCGAACCGCCCGAACGGGTCATGGTCACCGAAGCCGGGACGGTGATGGAGAAGGTCTGGCCGCCTTCGCCGCCGACCGTGAAGGCCGCCCGCGAGGCGGTGGAGGTCGCCAGGGCCGCGTCGCCGCCGCCCGTCAGGGCCGGCGTGTCGCTGGCGGTCGAGATCGTCACGGTGTTGGAGCCGCTGGTGGGCTTCACGACCGTGCCGAAGGCGAGGTCCGCGTCCTTGGTCAGGGTGATCGGTTGAACGATCTTGACCGTGGCGTTGGTGGATTGGGTGGCCGAGCTTTGGGCCATGGCCGGAGCGGCGATGGCGGTCAGGGCGGCGGCGGCGAGCGCGATCTTCAGAGCGTGTTTCATTTTGATCCTCGAATGTTCAAGTGAGCCAACTGCCCCGGTCCTTGCACGGACCGTGCCAAGTCGTTCGCCGAACGGTGTTTCGAGGTGGCGATCCTCCCCGGATTGGGGAGTTCGAGGCGTCTAGCGCTGGGCGTCCATCAGCCCGGCGAAGCGCTCGAAGAGGTAGAGGCTGTCCGTCGGGCCAGGGCTGGCCTCGGGATGGTGCTGTACCGAAAAGACCGGCTTGTCCTTCAGCGCGATGCCCGCGTTGGTGCCGTCGAAGAGGGAGACGTGGGTCTCCACCACAGGGGCGGGCAGGCTGTCGCGGTCGACGGTGAAGCCGTGGTTCATCGAGACGATCTCGACCTTGCCGGTGGTCAGATCCTTCACGGGGTGGTTCGCGCCGTGATGACCCTGTTCCATTTTGACCGTGCGCGCGCCCAGCGCCAGCGCCAGCATCTGGTGACCAAGGCAAATACCGAACACGGGCTTGCCGCTGTCGACCAGCTTCCTGATCTCCGGGACGGCGTATTCGCCGGTCGCCGCTGGGTCGCCCGGGCCGTTCGAAAGCAGGACACCGTCGGGGTTACGGGCCAAGATATCCTCGGCGGAGGTGTCGGCGGGCACCACGGTCACGTTCGCGCCGATGGAGGTGAGCGAGCGCAGGATGTTTCGCTTCACGCCGTAGTCGACGACCACGACGTCGTACTTCGCATCCTTCAGCTTGGCGTAGCCGTCGGGCCAGGACCACAGTCCTTCGTCCCAGGTGAAGGACTGGCGGGTGGTGGCGTCCTTGGCCAGATCGAGGCCAACGATGCCCGACCATTCGCGCGCCTTGGCCGACAGGGCCTCCAGGTCGAACCTGCCGTCGGGCGAATGGGCGATGACGCCATGCGGCATGCCCTTTTCCCTGATCGTGCGCGTGAGTGCGCGCGTATCGACGCCCGCCAGCCCCACGACCCCGCGCCGCTTCATCCAGCCGTCCAGGTCGGAATTGGCGCGCCAGTTGGCCGGGTCGGTCGGCGCATCGCGGAAGATCGCGCCGCGGGCGGCGGTCTCCGACGCGCCGCTGACCTGCTCGAGGTCTTCGCTATTCGTGCCGACATTCCCCACGTGCGGGAAGGTGAAGGCGACGATCTGGGCCATGTAGGAGGGGTCGGTCAGGATCTCCTGATACCCGGTCATGGCGGTGTTGAAGCAGACCTCCCCCACCGCATCGCCCTCGGCGCCGCAACCAATGCCGCTCAGCACCGTGCCGTCGGCCAGGACGAGGACTCCGGTGGCGCCTGGAAGAACGGTGGTCATGGGCGCCTCCTCGGTGGACAAACGGCCGCGTAGGTAGTGAGTCGCGCCATCGCGGTCAACGTGCATGATAGCGGTCAGGGAGGGCCTTATGCTGCAACTTCGTCCGAACTGCGAATGCTGTGATGCGGACCTGGCGCCGGACCGGGCCGGGGCCTTCATCTGCACCTTCGAATGCACCTTCTGCGAGGCCTGCGCGACGGGGCGCTTCGGCGGGGTGTGCCCCAACTGCGGCGGCGAACTGGTGGCGAGACCCGCGCGGCCGACGGCGCTGCTGGCGCGGTTTCCAGCTTCAACGGAGCGGGTGCGCAAGCCTCATCCGGAATGCGCCGCATGAAGCACGTCTTCGCGCTCGCGGCTCTATTGCTGGCGTCCTGCGCCAGTCAGGCTCCAAGCGCGCCGCAGCCGGTTGAAGCCGTCAGTGGGCCCACGGCCGAGTACGACTACGACGTCCTTATAAAGGGCGGCACGATCTACGACGGTTCGGGCGGCAAGCCTTACGTCGCCGACATCGGCGTCAGGGACGGCCTGATCAACGCGGTCTATCCGAAGCTGAAGGGCGATGCGGCGGTCGAAATCGACGCGCGGGGCAAGGCGGTTGCTCCGGGATTCATCGACCTTGGCTCCGACAAGGCGGAGTTGGCGCGGGGTTTCACCTCCGCCGCGCCCTGCCGCGACTTCACGGACGTTTCGGACCGGCCGTTGCCGGTGGCCGTTCGCGATCTCACCAGCAAAGCCGCCGCCTCGCTCGGCCTTCACGACCGCGGCCGTTTGATGCCGGGTTGGGCGGCGGACTTGGTGGTGTTCGAGCCCGAGGGCGCGCGGCCGGGACTCACTCCGGTGGCGGACGTCATCATCGATGGTGTGCTGGCGGTGGAGGAGGGGCGGAGTACCGACCGCGCCGCCGCCCACGACCTCGATAGCTGTGGATAGGGCCGAGCTGAGCCTTCTGCGGTCCCCCCACATACGTCATGGTGAGCAGCCGCCGCGGGCGGCGTGTCGAACCACGCAGGGCCGTCGTGCGTCCTTCGACACGGCCCTACGGGCCTGCTCAGGATGACGGGCCTTTGTGCGAAGGAGTGGGATGGCGGCTTGGGTCTACATTCTGAAGTGCAGGGACGGCAGCTACTACACAGGTTGCACGACCAACCTCGAGCAGCGCATTGCCCAGCACAAGGCGGGCACGTTCAGCGGCTACACCTCGACACGCTTGCCGTTGGAGTGCGTCTGGTGCGGCGAGTTCCAGAGCATCCACGACGCCATCGACTACGAGCGGAAGCTGAAGCGCTGGTCGCGGGCGAAGAAGGAAGCCGTGATCAACGGCGATTGGGACAGCTTGCCGGTGCTCGCTCGCAACCGGCAGTATCACGCGCCGCCCCAATGAGCCGTTCACCCGGCCTTCGTCATCCTGAGCAGCCCGCGCAGCGGGCATGTCGAAGCACGCACAGACGCCCTGCGTGGTTCGACACGCGGCGCATAGCGCCGCTGCTCACCATGACGAAGCTGGATGAGCGTGGTGGGGCGTCCTGATGCGCTTCGACGACCGCTTCCTCGATGAGATCAAGTCGCGCCTCCGGCTGTCGGATGTGATCGGCAAGACCGTGAAGCTGAAGCGGCAGGGTCGGGAGTACGCAGGCCTCTCGCCCTTCACGAAGGAAAAGACGCCCTCCTTCTTCGTCAACGACGACAAGGGCTTCTACCACTGCTTCTCGAGCGGCAAGCACGGCGACCTGATCAGCTTCCTGCAGGAGAC
>Ga0068853_100003245_pt1 | contig 12430 bp, 11 predicted proteins | sample KBSCornC32_FD_65655 | JGI IMG/M metagenome (GOLD analysis project Ga0068853, IMG submission 65655) | Corn rhizosphere microbial communities from Kellogg Biological Station, Michigan, USA - KBS Corn C3-2 | ecosystem: Host-associated > Plants > Roots > Rhizosphere > Soil ... | reverse complement strand
GTGAAGAAAGTACTGTTCCTGTGCATCGGCAACTCGTGCCGCAGCCAAATGGCGGAAGGGTTCGCGCGAAAATACGGCTCCGATGTACTTGAACCATCGAGCGCCGGCCTTGCGCCCGCCAGTATCGTGCAGCCATTGACCAAAAAAGTCATGGAAGCCAAAAACATCAATATCGACGATCAGTTTCCTAAAGATCTCGACCAGGTGGGTGTCGCCCAATTCGACCTGATTGTCAACATGAGTGGAAACAAGCTCCCGAACCAGGTGCAGATCGAAGTCCTCGAATGGAATGTCGAAGATCCCATTGGCCAAAGCGAAGACACGTATGTCCAGGTTCGCGACCAGTTGGAACATCAGGTAATGCGTCTGATTTTAGACCTGCGAAGGGATGTCCGGAAGAAAGTGGAAGCTAAAGCGCCAGTCCGCCACCGGCTGCTCGGTCAACGCCGGACACGCGTACATTTGTAACCCAACACAAAAAATCGGGGCCGACTGAAGCGCCGTTCCCCAGCGCCTGTCCGTCCCCGATTCTTTCTACAATCAGCTATTTCTTAGAAGCAGCAGTATCCGAAGTGCTCGTGGTCTTCTTGTCCTTCTTGTGATGGCTGCTCTTCTTACCCTTCATCGCGCCACCATCTGTGGAGGAGGGGGTATTCTGAGCGAACACCGCCGTACCGGATAAAAGCGAGAGCCCAAGGGCGGCGATCATAATCTTCTTCATTGGGTTGAAATAGTTCCTTCGGACTAAATAGGGTCTTCTAAAAACGGAACGCGATCCCGGCCGCTGTCGGATTCAGGATCGCGTCAAAAACTCAAAAGTCTGGCTACTTGGAAGGCGCGGCCGTGTCGGCCGTGCTCTTGCTCTTCTTCTCCTTCTTGTGATGTTTCTTCGCAGTCGTGTCGGTCGTATTCTGCGCGAACACAACGGTACCAGACAACAGGGACAGGCCTAGTGCGGCGGTCATGATCATTCTCATTTGCGGGATTCTCCTTGGTTTAACTACTGAGGTGATAGCACTCCGTGCTCTCACTGCTTATATTGACTCAGCAATAGTGAAGGAGTCCTGAAGTCTACATTAAACTTGATTTAATGTGAGTAGCTCCACATTAAAGCGAGAAAAATGTTTAAATGCGCGCCGTCGGACTGCTCTAAGTTGCGTAGAAGTACGCAGTCTGTGAAAAGTCGGCTATTTCTGCTAGTCTCCTCATGACGAAGGGACCCTCCCCCCGCCGCCCACACTGAACGGCCGCGATATGGGTGTTCTCTACAGGGCATACGATACTGTCACCAAACGATTCGTAGCCTTCGCCGCGTCTTCACTAACGGTTCCGGCGAAAGAGCCCCGGTACCCTACGCGGTCGATGGGCCCATATACCGCATCATCATTGAAATGACCGCCGACTCCATCATCATTAAGCACAAGGCCCGGAAAGTCTTGGACTCAGTTAAGCGCACCGGCCCTCCGGGCAAATTCGGCTTCGTCGACGAAGTAGCTATCGCCCCGCTCGCGAAATCATAACCGGCAAATCAGCAATTCCCGCTCGTAGATCATCTCAGGCGGCAAGTGATCGTGCAGCTCGATAAACAATCCTTCGTGCCCGATCACTTCCGCCTTCCAGGCCGTTCGATCCACTCGCTGTATCAGTTCAAACTTATCTTTCGGGAAAGAGAGCCCACTCCATTCGATGTCTTCGTAGCGCGGCACCCAGCCAATCGGCGTTTCTTTCCCGGACACGCGGCTGCGCGCTCGCTCGATGATCCATCGCAGAATGCGCATGTTCTGGCTGAATCCCGGCCACAGGAATTCTCCATCCGCATCCTTGCGAAACCAGTTCACGTGAAAGATGCGCGGCGTCGCACTCAACGTCCGCTGCATTGTCAGCCAATGGCGGAAGTAGTCGCCCATGTGGTACCCGCAGAATGGCAGCATGGCCATCGGATCCCGCCGCACTTTCCCGACCGCGCCCGCCGCCGCTGCCGTCGTCTCCGAGCCCATAGTGGCTCCTACATAGACGCCTGCGCTCCAATTGAAAGCCTGGTAGACCAGCGGAATACTGCTCGCGCGACGGCCGCCGAAAATGATTGCGCTGATCGGCACACCCGCCGGGTCCTCCCAATCCGGGTCAATCGACGGACACTGCGAGGCGGGCGCCGTAAAGCGCGCATTCGGATGCGCCGCCTTCTTTCCAGTCTGTTTCTCGATTTCCGGAGTCCAGCGCTTGCCACGCCAATCCATGCATTCTTCCGGCGGCTTCTCCGTCAACCCCTCCCACCAAACGCCGCCCTCCGGTGTTAGCGCAACATTCGTGAAAATCGTGTTCCTCGAAAGCGTCGCAATCGCGTTCGGATTGGTCTTCGGAGACGTTCCCGGCGCCACGCCGAAGAAGCCGGCTTCCGGATTGATCGCGCGCAGCTCGCCGTTCTCGTCGGGCTTGATCCAGGCAATGTCGTCGCCCACGGTCCAAACCTTCCAACCGTCAAAACCGGCTGGCGGAATCATCATCGCGAAGTTGGTCTTGCCGCAGGCGCTCGGAAACGCCGCCGCCACATACGTCTTTTCGCGGCGCGGATTTTCCACGCCCAAAATCAGCATGTGTTCCGCCATCCAGCCTTCGTCGCGCGCGATGTTCGAGGCAATGCGCAGCGCAAAACATTTCTTTCCGAGCAGCGCATTTCCCCCATAGCCCGATCCATAGGACCAGATCTCGCGCGTCTCCGGGAAATGCACGATGTATTTGTCCGGATTGCACGGCCACGGCACATCCTCCTCTCCCGGAGCGAGTGGCTTGCCGACGCTGTGCATGCAAGGCACCACGCGCTTCACTGCCTTGTCGATCTCTTTGAAGACCGGAAGCCCGATGCGAGCCATGATGCGCATGTTTACAACCACGTAGGGCGAATCAGTGAGCTCTACACCAATCTGCGACATCGGTGAATCGATCGGGCCCATACTGAACGGCAGCACATACATCGTGCGCCCGCGCATCGCCCCGCGAAAGAGCGTCTTCAGCTTCCGCCGCATCTCAAACGGGTTCATCCAGTTATTCGTCGGCCCGGCATTTTCCTTTGCCAGCGAACAGATGAACGTGCGGTCTTCGACGCGCGCTACGTCACCGGCGTCCGAGCGCGCTAAATAGCAGCCCGGCCAAAGATCCTGGTTCAAACGGATGAACGTGCCGCCCGCCACCATTTGCGCGCATAGTGCGTCGTACTCCTCTTTCGTTCCGTCTACCCAATGGATCGTCTCCGGTTTGGTCAGATCGGCCATCTTCTCCACCCACCGCACCAGGTGCTTATTCGTGCTGAGGGGGGTGCCGATCAAGTGGGCTTTCATGGCGATTTCAATCTTTTACTGTACATTCAGAGCGCCGTCTGGTCCGTCAGCAAACCCAGATGCCGCAAGACTCGCCTCACCTTCTTCGGAGAGACCGCCAGTTTATGCGCAACCCGCGAAACCTTACGCCCCTCGTGTTCCCAGATCCGGCGAATGAGCAGTTCCTCGAATTCCCCCACCACCTCCTGTAGACTCTTGTCCCCTACAGCGCCTTGCGACCAGGCCCGCAGATTTGGATCTTCAATTCCGGAGTGCAGAACACGCGCGCGCAAAATCTCGACCTCCTGCCAGAGCGCATCGTGCCGGTCATTGTTCAGGTAGGCCTCGGCCCGGTCGCAACACAGCCGCGCGTTTTCCGTATTGGTGAAAAAACCATTTACCAATGTCATCCCATGACAAATATTTGCCTGGGCCATCAACCGGCGGCTCTCCGTGCGCTCACCCAGGTCAAGCGCTTCCTTGGCGCAATCGTGCGCCAGTTGCGCGAACCGGCTGGGATCTTCGGTTTCTCCTATCTGTTCCTCGAATCGCGCGTTCGCCACCATCGCCTGCACGATGCGGGCCCGGCACATCAGCAGATAGTCCGTCTTCGTGGCGCCCAATTCGAACGCCTCGCTGGCCCGTTCCTCCGCTTGATCCAAATCCCCCAGGTCCAGATAGATCTGCGCGATATTCACATCGACGTTACCCGTTCCGTGATGATTACCCGAGCGCCTGTAAATCGTGTCTGCATGTGCCAGATCCGCACGCGCATTCCGCAGCAGTTCGTGCATTCGCTCGAGCTGCCCGGCTTTGCCGTTCTTGCCGGATAACGGTTTCGTCGATTGATCTGCCTTCAGCCGCTCGCGTCTCGAATCGAGGCTTCTCCGCAACTGCAACGCCAGCAGGCGCTTCGCTTGCGCGATGTTAGTAAGCGAGCGCGCCAGGTAGCCTTCCAGCGACGGGCGCCGCTTGAAATAATCGATCGACAACTCGAAATACTGGAGCGCATGGTCGTAGCGTCCCTCGCGCAGCGCGATCCTGCCATAGGTGGATTGAATGTTGCCCAGTGTGATGTAGTCGTCAGTATCGCGGAGCGCCGCCTCGGCTTCCTGCAAAAGTTCGATCGCATCTTGCGATTTGCCGCCTTGAAACAGAATCCAGCTCTCGAGGGTACGCATCACCGCCGCCACTCGCCGTAAGCCCAGGTTCTGTGCCAGCCGCATGCCTTGCCTTGTTACATCAAGCGCGTGGTCATATTCGCCAGCCTTGCGCAAACATCTCGCCTTCCACAGGCTCGCCGTGACCGTGACTTCAGGAGCTTCGATCTCACCGCTCAGCAACAGCGCGGTATCCAGGTGATGCAGCGCCTTCGTCAGGTTCTCTTCCCGCATCGCCACCAGCGCCTCGGCCATCCGCAGCTCAACGTAGTCGGCCACCGGAAGCGGCTGCCGCTGGCTGGCCGGAAATCTCTCTAGCAGTTCCTTCAGCAGGGCTTCGTCTTCGTATCCAACGTCCACCCAGCGGGCCAGGCAACCCAGCGCCAAACCCGCGTGGCACTTGTCCGGACCGGCTAAGCTCCATTCCGCTCGATGTCGATTGAGCAACGCAATGCCGGCGTCAATCTGTCTGTCCTCAAGCAGATCGCGAAGCTTCGCCATCAGATCCCAGGAAACCCAGTCAGTAGCCATTACCGTTTGAACCGGTAAGCGCCGGTAAGTCCCTACGAGCAAAAGCGGCCGCCGCGACAAGGGTCATAGCAAAGCTAAATAGACAACATATTCGATCTCAAGCAAATAGTATGAGTTTACCTAAGAAGCGCAGCGAGCCGGCTGCTCCCTGCCACCAGTTCCTTAAAGTTTGCCGGCCCAAAGGTCGATATGGGCGGTAGGCCTATGCCCGACGATACAAGACGATTACATCACCCCGGCGCGCGCCAGATTGCCGCTGGCCAGTCGAGAAACGCTGAACGAGGCTTCAGCGTCGTCATGGTAGCAGTTATGGCGAATGTCATGCTGGCCGGGGTGGGGCTCGCGGTTGACATTGGGCGTACATTCGTCGTTCACAGCGAACTGCAGGCGTTTTCGGATGCGGCCGCGCTTGCCGCTGTTCGCGATCTCGACGGGACCAGAACCGGCATCCAGAACGCGCATACACTGGCCACCCAGGGGCCGCTCGGCACATCGAGTCCAAATGGAATCAATTTCGCCAGCACTCAGGTGACCACTGCTACGGACACCTACGCCACCGGCTTTGCCGCCACCTATGATTCCTACGCCACCGCCACCACGAGCAGCACGAACCAGTACAGGTTCGTGAAGGTCGTTGCCAGCGCAAGTCTCCCCCTCTATTTTCTCCGTGTGCTTCCCGGGGTAACGTCTCCGGTAACGCTTCAGTCGTCAGCCACGGCTGGCCAGCAAGCTCAGACACCCAACTTCAGCAATGGCGGATTGGTGCCTTTTTCGGCAGACGCACATAATACAACTGCCGCCAACGAGTTCGGATTCACGCGTGGTAGTGATTACACTTTGAGATGGGGGAACGGCAATACAACAACCTGCGGCGGCGACAGTGGATTCAACCCGGGCAATGTACCAAGCCAGCATGGGCCGGTGGATCTCGGCCAGGGTACCGGCGAAAGCAACCTGGGGAGCGCCATTCAATATGGTGGCTATCCGAATGCCAGCTCGACCCCGAGTTCAGTTGGTGTGGGCACGTCTCTCTTGACCCCGCCAGGCAACCGCGGTAACGCTCTCGTCGATTCGCTGGCAAGCCGTTCTAATCAGGACCCTGACCAGACAGATACGACATGGGATACCTACAAAGCGGCGCTGGCGGCGGGTACTGCCAATGGGCGAAGGGTCGTTACGGCCCCTATTCTGGATCCCGCTACGTATTCCGGCACCGGCAGTAATGTGAATGGGACGGTGATTGGCTTCGCCAATTTCCTACTGGCTCCGGCAACCACAGTTTCGGCTGCGGGCAACTCAGGCCCCATCTGTGCCACCTACATCGGTCCTGGCAGCTTGGATGGCTCTTCAGGCGGGACCAACGGCGCCTCCATTTACGTCTCGATGCTCTTCCAGTGAAGAACGCCATGGTTGTAATTTCCGTTCGAGACAAACGTCGGGAGCGTGGGCATGCTGTCGTCGAATTGGCGTTCGTATGGTCTTTTCTTTGGCTATTGGCCACCGGAGTGTATCAGTTCGGGAATGCGTTTTACGTCTACAGCCGGCTTGAGACTGCGGCAAGCAATGCCGCAATGCTAGCCTCGCGGCTCAACTACGATGTTTCTGACTCTGGCGCAAGCTTTAAGACCAAAGTTAAGAATATGGCGGTGTACGGCGATCCAAACGGCGGCACGACGCCCCTCGCGCCGAATCTCACCACGGCGAATGTAGACGTAAACCCCATCCCCAGCTCATTCCCGACTGGCGTTACGGTTACGATTCAGAACTATACCATCACAAACCTGTTCCACGACATCACTTTGACGAATAAACCCCGCGTGACCGTGGCTTATATGGGCAGTGTAGTCTGCTCAGGCTGTTGACGATGCAGCAAGTTCTTCGCAGGCATATAACATCCCGCTCCTCCGGTCGTTTCGGATCTTGTCGCGGCCAATCGCTGGTCGAGGCTACTTTCGTGATCTTAACGCTGATGGCCCTGATCGTCTTCATTGTGGATATGGGCCGTATTATGTTAATTGATCAGTACCTTGTAGAGCGCGCCAGGGTTGCGGCGCGTATGGCGGCGGTCAACAACTGGAATCAAGCGGCTGTAGCGAATTACGTCGCGTATAACTCAACCACCGCGCCTGGCGGCCAAACGAGTTCAGCCGGACTGCTGGGTGTCCGGCCATCGCAAGTTGGCTATTCCACGATCGGGATCGCCGGCGATCCGGGTTACTGCGTCAAGGTCACGATCAGCGGTATGGAGGCATTTACTTTCACGCCGTACATGGCAGGAAGATTCACTCTTCCCGCCATCACGGTGTCGCTCCCTGCCCAGAGCCTTGGAGCCACCAATTAGCGCCTGACTGTCGATTGCGCTGGCTACGGGCAAGACACGCCTTCGGCTCCTTCCCGCGTTATCCTCGAAGCGTAGGGAAACTCGACGGCCGTGCAACACGAAGAAACAGAACACCTGGGCCGCCGCATCGCCCTCATCAGCATGCTCGCCGGCGCCGCCCTCGCCGCCGCCAAAATCATAGTGGGCCTCCACGCCGGTTCCACCGCCGTACTCTCCGACGGTTTCGAAGCCTCGGGCGACGTCCTCTCGGCTGCCATCGTCTACGCTGGCTTAGGGCTTGCGCGCAAGCCCCCCGATTCCGAACACCCTTACGGCCATGGCCGTTACGAGACTATCGCCGGACTCGGTGTCGGAGCCCTGCTTCTACTCGCCGGGGTAGGCATCTTCTGGCACAGTCTGGGCTCGCTCCACCAATCCAGCGCCCTGCCCGCTTACACGCTCTATCCTCTGTTCGCGGCCGTCGCGATCAAAATTCTCCTTGCCGCTACCAAATTTCGCACTGCTAAACGGATCGCCAGCACTTCTCTGCACGCCGACGGCTGGCACGACGTCACCGATCTTCTTTCCACCGGCATCGCCCTCATCGCCGTGGGCCTTACCCTCGTCGATCCTGTCCGCTTCGCCGCCGCCGACCATATGGGTGGCCTGCTCATCGGCGTGCTCATCTTCTTTCTTGCTATTCAGGTCGTGCGCCGCACTGTCGGCCAGCTCCTGGACACCATGCCCGACGACGCCAAAATGGCCGAAATCCGCCACGCTGCTCTGGCGGTGCCAGGCGCGCTCGGCATTGAAAAGTGTTTCGCCCGCCGCAGCGGCCTGCGATACCACGTGGACTTGCATCTCGAAGTAGATCCCGAAATGACCGTGCGCGAATCTCACGAAATCGCCACACGAGTCCGCATCGCCATCAAAGAAAACTTGCCTTGGGTTGCGGACGTACTCGTACACGTGGAGCCGTCACCCGGTGGCCCAGCCTCCGAATGGCAGACACTTGTCGAACGTTCGCATGGAAAATAAGGAAATCGCCCAGCTCCTCTATGAAACCGCGGACCTTATGGAGGTAGCGGGCGAAGACGGCTTTCGCATCCGCAGCTACCGGAATGCTGCCTCCGTCATCCAAAGCCATCCCGAGCGGGTGGCGGAAATACTCAGGGGCCAGGATCGCAAAGTAACCGACATCCCCGGTATCGGCAAAGGACTCGCCAGCGTGCTGGTCGAAATCTGCCAGCGCGGCTCCTTCGACCGTCGCGATCAAATGCTCGCCAAATATCCGGCTTCCGCGCTCGAGTTGCTGAAGATCCAGGGACTCGGCCCGAAGAGCATTGCCCTGCTATATGAACACCACAACGTCCGCACCGTAGACGACCTGGAGCGCATCTGCCGCGAACAGAAGCTGCGCGACCTGCCGCGCATGGGCGCCAAGCTCGAAGAGAAAGTTTTGCGTTCCATAGAGGCCTACCGGAAAAGTGCCGGCCGCTTTCTGCTGAGCTTCGCGCGCCGCACCGCCGATGACCTGATAGCCGAGTTTCGATCGCTGCCGGGCATCGAGCGCGCCGAAGCCGCGGGCAGTTTGCGGCGCGGCCGCGAAACCGTTGGCGACCTTGACATCCTCGTTACGGGCCTGGGCGCTCCCGCCGCGCTCGATCGCATTGTGTCTCATCCCAAGTCGCAGGAGACCCTTGGGTTGGGTGTGAATAAAGCCAGCGTTACGTTCGGCGTCGAGCGCTTGCAGGTGGATGTCCGCGCGCTCGCGCATGAGAGCTTTGGCGCGGCCATGCAATATTTCACCGGCAGCAAGGAGCACAACGTTGTATTGCGCACGCAGGCCCTCAAGCAAGGTCTCTCGCTCAACGAATACGGCCTGTTCACCTTGCAAGATGATCAGCGTGTCGCTGGCGCCGGCGAGGAAGAAGTCTACCAACGACTCGGCTACGCGTGGATTCCTCCCGAGCTGCGCGAGAATTCCGGCGAGCTCGAAGCCGCTCAAAACGGCACGCTGCCCAAACTTCTCGACCTTGCCGACGTGCGCGGCGACCTGCACATGCATACCACTGAAACCGACGGTAAAGCCACGCTGCGTGAAATGGTCGAGGCCGCCGCCGCTCTCGGCTACCAGTACATCGCGATCACCGACCATTCGAAAGCGCTCGCCATGGCTAACGGCCTCGATGAGGCGCGCGTCGTCGCCTTCGCACGTCAGGTGCGCGACCTGAATCGCGATGGCCTGCCCCTGCGTGTCTTCTCCGGCCTAGAATGCGACATTTTGCGTGACGGCGTCATGGATCTGGCCGAGGATGCACTCGCTGAGCTGGATCTGGTCATCGGCAGCGTCCACAGCCACATGAATCTCGAACCGCAAGAGATGACCGATCGCCTCTTGCGCGCTCTTGAGTCTCCTTCGATCCGGATTGTGGGTCACGCCACGGGCCGCTTGCTGTTGCAGCGTGAAGCATACGCCTACGACTTCGACGCCGTAGCCGCCCGCGCCGCTGCTCGCCAAGTGCTCTTTGAAATCAACGCCAGCCCCGAACGTCTCGATCTGCCCAGCCATCTGGTGCGCCTGGCAAAGCGCAAAGGCTGCAGATTCACCATCTCGACTGACGCCCACCGCCCCGCCCATCTACATAACATGCCGTTTGGCGTCGTCACAGCCCGTCGCGGCTGGCTCGAAGCGTCCGACGTCCTCAACACTCGCCCCGTCACCGAGTTCGAAAACTGGCTCCGCCGCCAATAACTCGAAAAATTTCCAGGTCATTCCCCGCCGTCTGTGCGCCTCAAAAGAAGTAGGAAAGGACAACATGCGAAAAATCCTATTAACCGCCTGTGTATTGGGCACAGCCCTTATGGCTCAACCCCCAACCTCCGGTGGCGGCGCCGGCGGACAATCGCCATCAACCCCACCAACTCTCCCGCAATCGCAAGCGGGTGGTCCGGGCACTATGCCCGAAAGCACCGCTGACACAATGCCGCGCAAAGTGGACGACAAGAAATTCGTAAAAGATTCGGCCCTCGGCGGCCTGACCGAGGTCGAATTGGGCAAGCTTGCCGCCGAAAAAGGATCGACCGACGCGGTTAAGCAATTTGGCCAGCGCATGGTAAGCGATCACTCCAAGGCTAACGCGCAATTGAAGGAGGCCGCGGGCAAATCCAACATCGATGTGCCCGCCGCTCTCGATTCCAAACATCAATCGCGCGTGGATAAGCTAGCCAAGCTCTCTGGCCCTGAGTTCGACAAGGCCTACATCAAGGACCAGGTAAAAGATCACAAACACGATATAGACGATTTCAAGAGCGAAGCCCAGAATGGCTCCGACCCGAATGTCAAACAATTCGCGATGGCAACTCTACCGACACTGGAGGAACACCTGAACGCGATAAAGGACCTGAATAAGACTATGAAATAGTAACCTAACGAGAGCCGCGAGAGTTGGACGCGGTTACGACGTATAAAAAATTGGGGACCGACTTAAGCGCCGTTCGCGAACTGCCTGATGAGGCACTATCCGCAGGTGAGGCGCGGCTGTCGGTCCCCAATTTTTTGCCGACCCGACGCGAGGCTCTCGCCGCACTCAGTACGCTTCGGCCTTCGCAGCATTCCAGTTCCCGCATGTCCGTCGAGGGCTATATCTTTCAGCAATACGCAAGCCGCCAGAAGAAGCCTTTGTCGGAAATTGTGGAAGAAGTCTTCGGCATGGCCCGCCAGGCCGGCTTTCACAATATTGAAATTAACCAGGCATTTTTCGAAGAGCGCATGCGTTCCCGCACCCTCTCTTCACTTCAGGCCAATCACCTGCGCATGCCGTCCGTATATGTTGGAGGCGCGATGCACGAAGAACGTCTCGCAGAACAGACGCTCGCCCGGGCGCTGGAAATTGCCGCGCTCTGCCGCCCATTCGGTTGTTCGGCCGTCGTTACCAATCCCGATCCAAAACCCGGCCAAGCCCGCAAGACCGACGACGAGCTCGCAGTCGAAGCTCGGTCGTTGAATCGTGTGGGGCAAGCCCTTAAAAACGAAGGCTATGAGCTAAGGGTGCATCACCACACCCCTCAATTGATTGAGAACGCCCGCGAATGGCGTTACATCGAACAGAACACCGACCCGCGGTACGTGGCTCTTTGCTTAGACCTCGATTGGGTCCATCAGGCCGGTCTTGAGCCGCTGGATCTTCTCCGCGAGGCTGGCCGGCGCACCAGGGAAATTCATGTCCGTAACTCTAGAAACAAACTCTGGCTCGAATCCTTTGAAGACGGCGATATCGATTACCGCCCCATAGCGGCGTATCTCAAAGAGCAAAAGCTCGAACCCCTGGTCGTCGTGGAACTCGCCTACCGGGAGAATACGCCCATTACCCGCTCGCTGGCTGACGATCTTCGCGTCAGCCGCATCTACGCTGAACGTATATTCGGGATCAAGGCCTAGCCGCACCAGAATCTTACCGGCGCTTATGCCGCCGCTGCACGATTTGCGGCTTGGTCTTAGGCTCGCTTAAGTATCCCAAAACCCGGTCCTTCACAATCGCGCCCACCACAATTTCAGGCCCCGCCTTTCGACCCTCCCCGAGCTTGACCGTTTGATCCAGCTTCACGTTCGTTCGAGTGTACTGGCGCCCGCGGAAACGGGCCGTCAGATCATAGGAACCTATCCCCTCGTCCACCCCGGTGAGGCGGAGCTTTATCGGTCCCAGATTTTGAAACTCGGGCGAACTGGACAGGATAAACTCCGTGATCTTGCGATCCGGCCGCTCAGGCACCGAAAGGTGTTGCGGCGTGGGCTCAATGATTTCAATTTTCGGCGGTGTCACAACCGGTGCGTGCGTGGCGGCAGCCGCCGGCGCCAGCTTCCGCTCGTGCATAGCAGAAAGGACAAATGCCACAGCCGCACATAGACTAGCCAGGACCAGTGCTTTTATTATTAGTTCTTTGCGTAGCGCAGCGGAGCCAAAGGAGGAGCGAAACGAATGTCGCACCAATACCATTGGTGCCGAATGGTACAAGTCTTCCGGCAGACCATTCGAAACTGTCGGTATAGCGGAAGTCATAGGGGGAGCTAAAGCCGCTCTAGTAGATCTTACAGCGAAACGAAT
>Ga0068853_100003243_pt1 | contig 12436 bp, 9 predicted proteins | sample KBSCornC32_FD_65655 | JGI IMG/M metagenome (GOLD analysis project Ga0068853, IMG submission 65655) | Corn rhizosphere microbial communities from Kellogg Biological Station, Michigan, USA - KBS Corn C3-2 | ecosystem: Host-associated > Plants > Roots > Rhizosphere > Soil ... | reverse complement strand
CCGGCGGCGGAGATGAGGGTGAGGGTGGCTCCGTAGGCCAGGAGAGCGGGTGGCGTATCCGCGGCGGGGGAGGCGTTGACGATATTTCCGCCGAGGGTGCCTCGGTTCTGATTGGCGATGGAGCCTGTCCAACCGGCGGCCTGGGTAAGGAGTGGGAGGTCTTCGGCGATGGCCTCGTGCCGGCGAATGTCGGTGAAGGTGGTGCCGGAGCCGAGGGTGATGGTCTCGGGGTGGACATCGATGAAGCGGAGCTCGCGGAGGTGATTGATGGAGACGAGGTGTTTCTGCGGGAGGCGCCCGGCGGAGAGCGCGACCATGAGCTCGGTGCCACCGGCGATGGGAGTGAGGTCCGAATCGGAAGCGAGGAGCTTGAGCGTTTCGGGGAGCGTGGGTGGGGCGATTAGGGCGTAGTCGTGGACGTTCGAACGCATCAGCCGCCCACCTCGACCTCAGTCGTTGCGGCCTGTTGCACGGCTTCGAAGATGCGCATATAGCCGGTGCAGCGGCAAAGGTTTCCGGCGAGGCCTTCTTTGATTTGCTCCATCGTGGGGTGCGGATACTTGTTGAGCAGGTGGTGGGTGGCCAAGATCATTCCGGGAGTGCAAATGCCGCACTGCGCTCCGCCGTGCTCCAGGAAACACTGCTGGATGGGGTGGAGCGGGGCCGCCGCTTCGGGTGAGAGGCCTTCAATGGTGATGATCTGCGCGCCTTCGGCCTGCAGGATGGGGACGAGACACGAGTTGACCAGTTCTCCGTTCATCAGGACGGAGCAGGAGCCGCATTCGCCTTCGCCGCAACCTTCCTTGGCTCCTGTGAGGCCGAGATCCTCGCGGAGGACATCGAGGAGGCGCTTCATGGCCGGGGCATCGATGATTTGCTGCTGACCGTTAATCGTGAGGGTGATCTCCGTCATGCCGGGACCTCGGAGGGTTCGGCGCGGGTGTCCCGGTCGACGGTGGGGTTGAGGGTTTCGGAACCGGAGGATAGGGTGCCGCTCATGCGCTCAAAGATGTCTTCAGGGAGGAGCGGGATCTCTGTGAAGGAGATGCCGGTGGCGTGCTCGATAGCGTTGAGGATCGCGGGTGCGGGGCCGTCCATGGGAAGTTCGCCTATGCCTTTCGCGCCTGCGGGGCCATGGATGGATGGGACCTCCTCGAAGTAACAGTGGATGGGAGGCAGGTCCGCCGAGGTCGGCATGATGTAGTTGGTCATCTGATTGTTGGCCATGCGGCCGTTTTGCCAGACGCATTTCTCGTAGAGCGCATAGCCGATTCCCTGGGCGACGCCGCCTTCGATCTGTCCTTTGGCGAGGACGGGATGCATGACTTTGCCGACCTCCTGGAGGGCGTGGAAGTCGGTGACCTCGGGGAAGTAGGTGCGGGTGTCGACGGCGACCTCGGCGACGTAGACGGCCCAGGCATAGGTGGGGTAGGCGTCGCCGCGATACTGGTCGTCGTCCCAGAAGATGTTGCCGGGAGCTTCGTAACGGGCTTCGGCAACCAGAGTTCCTCGCTGGCGGAGATAGGAAAGGGCGGCGCGGCGGAAGTCTTCGCGCGTGTAGCCTGCGGGGACCTCGCACGCAGCGGAGTAGTCGAAGTCGGCGGTTGGATTGGGGTGAGCGAGGTAGGGCGCCAGCATGTTGAGCAGGGAGGTGGAAGCGCGCTCGACTAGCTTGCCGACGATCATGGCGGTGCGGGATGCGACGGTTGGTCCAGAGTCGGGGACCAGGGATGTATCCGGTTGCGCAACGACGACGTCGTCATAAGGGACGCGCAGGGTTTGCGCGCAGACCTGGCTGAGGATGGTGTTGGTGCCCTGGCCGAACTCCGTGGAAGAAACGAGGATACGCGGGCGGCCTTCGGAAGTGAGGTCGATCTTCACCAGCGAGTTGAGGCGGCGCTCGCCGGAGCCGGTGAAGCCGGAGCCGTGCATGAAGGAGGCCAGGCCGATGCCACGCTTGATGGGCGAGGTGGGATTGGTGCGGTCGAACTCGGCTCGTTTGGCGTGGTAATCGGACTCGCGCAGGGCGCGGGTCAGGAGGCCGTCCATGTCCACGGGATCGGAGAGGTGCTGGCCGGTGGCGGTCTTCATGCCGGTGGAGAGGAAGTTGCGGCGGCGGAACTCCTCGGGCGAGAGACCGACGGTTTGGGCGATCTTGTCCATGTGGCGCTCAAGAGCAAAAAGGGACTGCGGCGCGCCGAAGCCGCGGAAGGCGCCGTGCGGGGCGACGTTGGTGGCCATCGCTTTGGCGCGAACGGTGAGGAAGGGCCAGTGATAGGGGCCGGGCGAGTGGATGGTCGCACGCGAGAGGACGACGGGAGAGAGAGTGACGTACGCTCCGCCATCTATGACGACTTCGATTTCACCGCCGAGCAGCTTGCCCTCTTTGGAGACTGCGGTGCGGTGGCGGACGCGGGAAGGATGGCGCTTGGTCGTCGCAATGAGATCTTCGGCGCGGTCATAGCAGAGCTTGACCGGATGGCCGGACTTCATTGCAAGCAGCGCGGCGTGTGAGCCGATGACGGAAGGGAAGTCCTCCTTGCCTCCGAAGGCCCCGCCGGTCTCGGTCTGGACGACGCGGCACTTTTCAGCGGGCAGGTGGAAGACGTGCTCAAGCGCGTGCACGAGGTAATAGGGACACTGCATGGAGCCGGAGACGGTGACGGATTCGACGGAGCCGTCGGGCGCGCGGAAGACCTCGGCGATGACGCCGTTGTTCTCGATGTAGAGCTGCTCCTGTGCGCCGGTACGGTACTCGCCTTCGACGACGAAATCCGCGTTCCGGAAGGCTTCGGTGAGAGCGGTGTCGTGGGTCGCGTGGTCGTCGGTGGACCTCATGTGGAAGGTCTTGAAGGTGTTGAGGGAGTGATGCGCTGGATCGTCACCGCGCCAGATGACCTTGGATTCGTCACCGGCGGCTCCGGCTTCGGAGTCCTCGATGGTGAAGACGCCGGGGAATTCTTCGTAATCGACGTGCACCGCGGCGACTGCGGCCGGGAGCAGAGCTTTGTCCGGATGGGCGAGCAGGAGGATGGGCTCGCCGTAGTGATTGATGTGGTCGTAGGCGAGGCAGACGTGATCCTGGGTGAGATGGATGATGAAGTTATCGCCGGGGATATCGTCTGCGGTGACAATGGTGAAGCGCGACCAGTCTACGGCGGGATCGAAGCGGATGGATCTGATGCGGCCACGCGCGATGGTGGAGCGGACGGTGGCTCCGTACCACATGCCGGGAAGAGTGATGTCATCCACATACTGCGCGCGGCCGGTGACTTTGGCGCGGCCCTCCTTGCGGTTTGGAGAGGTGCCGATGAGCGGCGCGGCGTCGACTTTGTGTGGGGGATCCGGCATAAGGCCCCGGCCTTTCGGGTATCGAAGAAGAATAGAACGAACCGGGGCCGATGGGAATAGGTGACGGCTGCCGTTGTGCGCGCCAGTTGCAACGTGATTAGATGAGGTATGCGGCGAACACTCTCCATATTGCTGATGGCGGTGTTCTGGATGCCTTCGCTTGCGCCGCTGGTTGCAATAGCGTCGACGAGCGATGTGCGTGTGCCTGCCTGCTGCCGGTTACATGGGCAGCATCACTGCGCCATGAGCCAAAGCGAGCGTGCCGCTCTGCAGGCGATGGGATTGGCTGCTCCTGAGTTGAGCGCTCCTGTGCAGCGATGTCCTTATCAGCAGCCTGCGGTGCGATCTCTCCACGATGTGCGTTATGCCGTTCCGGTATCGGAGGCGGTGTATGCAGCCGTTGTGAGTCACCCGACTGGCATGGCACAGACGCAGTCGAAGTGGCGCGTGTCGCGCGAACGTGCGCGGCAGAAGCGCGGACCTCCAGCAAGTCTCCTCTCCTAGTAACAAGGCTGAAATTCAATCTCTGCAGCGCGGCCCTAAGTGTAAATGGGCGGCGCCGGCAGCCTTCCCAGTTTTTCCGGAGGAGATGATGAAAACGCTTTGGCTAGCGATGCTGGCCGCAGTGCTGCAGGCCGCTCTGGTGTGTCCTGCGCAGAAGTCGGTGACGGCTGCTTCGCTGTCTGGGCAGGTTATGGATTCTGCCGGCGCGGTGATTCCCGGCGCAGACGTGCAGGCGCTGGCGGTCGCCACGGGACAGTCGCGAACTACGAAGACGGATGAGCGCGGACGGTTTCGGCTCTCCTATCTTCCGCTGGGAGCATACAAGATCAGCGCGCGTGCCCACGGTTTCGCCAGGGTGGAACAGCGCGTGGAGCTTTCCGTGGGATCTGCGTTCGAGATCGCTGTTCGGCTGCCAGTTGCGGGGCGTGAGGAGGAGGTGGTGGTGACGGCGGCGGTTCCGGTGATTGAGGAGAGCCGCAGCCAGATCAGCGAGACGGTAATGGATGCGGAATCAACGCAGTTGCCGTTTCCGGGGAGAAACACGCTCGATCTTGCATTATTACTGCCGGGCGTATCGCCAACGAATACGGGCAGTACGCAGACGTTGGCGGAGACTTCGGAGGTGGTGGGGCAAGGGTACTCGATCAACAGCCAGAGGAACTTTTCGAACAACTTTGTCGTGGATGGGCTCTCGAATAACGACGATGCCGCAGGCGTTGCAGGAAGCGTGCTGGGGATGGATGTTGTTCGGGAATTTCAGGTGGTGACGTCGGGAGGGCAGGCGGAGTTCGGGCGCGCACTAGGCGGCTACATGAATGTGGCGACGAAGAGCGGGACAAATGACTTGCATGGAACGGCGTATGGATATCTGCGGAATCAGCGGCTGAATGCTATGAATGCGCTCTCGCGTACTAAGCTGCCGCTGACGCAAGGGGAATATGGCGCGAGCCTGTCCGGGCGGCTGAAGCGAGACAAAGCCTTTTTCTTTGGCAACTTCGAAGAGCAGCGGCTGCGCACGGACGGGGTGGTTACGGTACTTCCCGCGAATGCTGTTGCTATCAATTCCCGACTCGCTGCCGTCGGATATCAGGCTCCGCTGCTGCCGGTGGGCACGAGTTCGACGACCTTGTACCCAACCACGCTACACACGGATACCGCCTTCTTTCGAGCGGACGAGCGGCTAGGGAACAGAGACCAGCTGACGGCCCGCTACAGCTTTTACAAGCTGAGCAGCCTGAATGCGCGGGGCAACGGAGGATTGAATGAAGTCAGCAATGGTACCTCTGTCTTTGATACGAGCCACGTGCTCGCAATCAGCAACATCGTGTCGGTTTCGTCGAGGACATTCAACGAGACCCGCGGGCAGTTTGTGGATGATGATCTGGCGGCTCCCCCGAATGATCAGATTGGACCGGCGGTGACGATCTCTGGAGTGGCGGTGTTTGGCAGATCGACGTCTTCGCCGACCAGCCGCAGTAACCGTATGGGTGAACTGGTCGATAACCTGGTGCTGAATCGAGGATCACACTCCGTGAAAGTAGGTGCGGACTGGTTGTACAACGATGACTCGATTACCTATCCGCAATCACTGCGCGGGGCCTACTCTTTTGCCTCTCTCGCAGCTTTCCTACAGGGCACTTACAACACGCAGGGGTACACGCAAAACTTCGGTAGTCCCACGGTGCGGCAGAGCAATGTGAACCTCGGGTTATATGTGCAGGATGAGTGGAAACTCGCGCAGCGAGTGAGGCTCAACGCGGGTGTGCGCTACGATCTGGAACAACTGCGGACGATATCAACGGGCACAAACAATGTCGCTCCGCGGATCGGAGTAGCGTGGTCCCCTTACGCGAACGGACGCACGGTTGTGCGCGCAAGCTACGGATTGTTCTACGACCGAATCCCACTGCGACCTTTGGCGAATGCTTTGCTTTCCGCGAACAATACGGTTGAGGCGGCGCAGGCACAGTTCCTGAGCTACACTTTTTCGCCGTCGGATACGAATGCGCCGTTGTTTCCGGCCGTGGCGAAGGCGCCTCCCTCGGGTGCGAAACCAAATTACACGACGATGGACCGGCACATTCAGAATTCTTATTCCCAGCAGACGAGCCTGGGTGTGGAGCAGGAATTCTGGGAGGGCGGGACACTCGGCGTGAGCTATCAGCATGTCCGAGGAGAGCACTTGATCGGTGCTATCAATCGGAACATCAATTCCAATGGGAGCAGACCCGATCCGACGCACGGAAACGTGAAGCCTTATAGCTCGTTGTTCGACTCTTACTTCGACGGGCTGGAGGTCTCGTTTCTTGAGAGGCCGAGCGCGTGGGGTTGGGTGCGACTCTCCTACACCTGGTCCAAGGCAATCGACAATGTGGGCGAGTTTTTCTTCAGTACTCCAATCAACAACTTCGATCTGCGAGTGGATCGCGCGCGGTCGGATGACGACCAGCGGCATCGGGTCGTCTTCGAGTCCACGCTGACGAGTCCCAGCCGGGCCAGTAGCCGCTGGAAGGATCATCTGACGCACGGCTGGAGGCTCTCAGGTGTGTTGCAGTATTATTCCGCTCCGCCGTTCAACGTCACCACCGGCAGCAATACGAAGCAAGGAACGGTGCAGCGGCCGTGTGCTCCGGGCTACTCTTTGAGCGCAACCGGTGGTACGAACCCGTGTACGGAGGCGCTGCGCGGAGCGGTGATTGGGAGGAACGCGGGAGCAGGGTTCGATTTCCTAGGGCTGAATGCGAGGCTGAGCCGGACGTTAGCCCTGACCGAACGCGTGAAGCTGGATTGCATGGCAGAGGCATTCAACTCGCTGAATCATCGGAACGACCTGATTCCAAATGGAACTTTTGGGGCGAGCGCGTACCCCGGTTCGGCAGCCAATCCGAGCTTTGGAAAGCCAACGGCAGTGGGCGACCCGCGTCATGTGCAGCTCGCGATTCGACTGAACTTCTGAGGATGCCGTTACGACACTGGTGCTGCTCTGACTTCCGCGAATTTTGCTGTGGTTGAAGCTGATATAGTCCTGCAAAAGCACGCCAAAGTTAACCCGGGAGGGCACCACGCCTATGAACCCAGTCGAAGGGTCCACTGTCATTGGCACGAACGTCACAATCAAAGGAGAACTGAAAGGCGAGGGAGAGATGTTTTTCGATGGCGTCCTGGAAGGTACGATCCTGGTTCCGGAATGCCGGCTCACTCTGGGCCCGAACGCGCGCGTTCGGGCGGAACTGACTGCCGGCGACGTCATCATTTATGGAAAACATGATGGGAAGATCCATGCCGCCGGGAGGCTCGAGCTGCGCGACTCCGCTGTCGTCAAGGGAGACATTGTTGCGGACCGCATTTCGATTGATGACAGCGCTTGCCTGAAAGGGAAAGTTGAACTGTCAGAGTCGACGCGGGCTTCCGTGGCCTAACTCGTTCTATCGCAAAGCAGGCCCCGGTGCAGACCGGGGCCTTTCACTTTCAAGGGTTACGCTTATGTCTCACGATGTGGCTATTTCGTACTTAGAAGCTTCACGAGGGCGTAAAGGAACTGCTGGCCCTCCAGGAACGAGCTGACCAGGAGGCGCTCGTCGCGGCCGTGAAAGCGGATGTCATCGCGATCCATAAACAGGCCCTGCACGCCATAGGTGGGAATCCCAGCGGCGCGCAGGTAGCGGCCATCGGTAGCGTAGGGAACCAGGATGGGGACGACAGGAATGTTCGGCCATTCCTGCCTGGTGGCCTGGGTGACTGCTTTGACGATCGCCGGGCTAAGTGGCGAGGCGGGACCTTTGCCATTGTCGCCAACCGGGATTATGGCGATCTGGGGATCCTGGATGATGCGCGTGAGCGTCTGCTGGACGTATTCGAGCGAGTCCTCAGGAAGCACCCGGCAGTTGATGGTGGCGGTGGCTAGCTGGGGGAGCGCATTGACTGCGTGACCGCCTTGAATCTGTGTGGCGACACATGTGGTCCGAAGCATGGCATTCCATGAAGGAGAGGCTGCCGCGGCGCGCTGCAGTGAGGTCTTGGTGCCGTCAAAGCCTTGAAGTGCCTGACCTGCAGGGCCGGTTTCAATCCGGGACATCTGACCGAAGTAGGCGTTGGTCGCCTCGTTAGTTTTGAGCGGGAATCCATAATCGGAGATGCGGGTGAGGGCACCGGCAAGGTGGTAGATGGCGTTATCCGGAACGGGCAGGGAGCTGTGGCCACCTTTGTTGTGAACCTCCAGGCGGAACGTCACCATGTATTTCTCGGCGACCTGCAGGTCGTTAGCGATCTTGCGGCCGCGGGCGATCTCGCCGTAACCACCCTCGTTGAGCGCAAGCTCGGCGTCGATGAGATCACGATGATTTTTGAGAAGCCATTTGATGCCGCTGTAAGGGCCGCCACCTTCCTCATCTGCCGTGAGCGCAAGGATAATATCGCGGCCGGGGGTGACGCCTTCGTGTTTCATGCGGATGAGAGTAGCGACCCAGATGGCAGCCTGGGCTTTGTCGTCCGCGGTCCCCCGGCCGTAGAAGTAGCCGTCGCGCTCGTTGAGTATGAAAGGATCGAGGCCGGGAGACCAGTCGGCAGGGTTGGCCTCCACGACGTCTTCATGCGCGAGGAGGAGAAGCGGACGGTGCTCGCCCGTGCCGTGCAGGCGTGCGACGAGATTCTGCTTGTTGGGAGCTGGGCCGCCGACGAAGATGTCGGAATCGGGAAACCCGGCGGCCCGCAACCGGGCCTTGGCGGCCTGAGCAACCAAGGTGGTGCTGCCAGTGGTGTAGCCGGACTTCATCTCCACGAACTGCTTGAAGATGTCGCGAGCAAGCTGCTGATCTTGCGCCGGAGGAAGCGGAGTGGTCTGGCCGAGTAGAGGCGCGGCGAGAAAGCAGAGCAGGGTGACGAGCTTGCTGGACATGGGGCGATTCTCCCATTGCTCTATCTGCGCACGCAATGCTGATGTATCGATCTATGGTCGAGCTGCTTTAGCCAGAGGCTTCAGCAGCTGGGCTCCTGCCCGCGCCGCTGAGATAGACTGACTCCGGTTGCGGAGATAGAACCGGATGACAACGATTGATGCTCACCACCATCTGTGGCGGTACACGCCCCAGGAGTATGACTGGATAGACGGCTCCATGGAGGTGCTCCGAAGAGACTTTCTCGCGGATGACTTGCGGGAGGCGATGGGATCGGCGGGTGTGGATGGATCAATTGCTGTCCAAGCGAGGCAGACGCTGGAGGAGACGCGATGGCTTCTGGATCTTGCGGAAGCGAATGAGGAGATTTGCGGGGTGATCGGCTGGGCGCCGATTGCGGGAGCGGAGTTTCCGGGGGTGATGGAGGAGTTTGATGGGCGCGCCAAGTTGAAGGGTTTGCGTCACGTGATCCAAGGGGAGAGGGACGAAAACTACATTTTGCGTGAGGATTTCAACGCTGGTATCCGGACGCTCGAGGGGAGTGGTCTGGTCTACGAGATTCTGATCTACGAACGGCATCTGCCCCAGACGATTGAATTCGTCGATCGACATCCGAATCAACTGTTTGTACTGGATCATATGGCGAAACCGCTGATTGCTGGAGCGGTACTGGAGCCGTGGGCCACCGGAATGCGTGAGTTGGCTCGAAGGGAAAATGTGTGGTGTAAGGTCTCCGGCATGGTAACGGAAGCGGACTGGATGACCTGGACGCCCGAGAAGCTAAAGCCGTACATGGATGTCGCTGTGGAGGCGTTCGGGCCTGGACGGTTGATCGCGGGGTCCGACTGGCCCGTCTGCCTGGTAGCGTGCAGCTACGACCGGTGGTGGCGGGTGCTGCGGGAGTACTTCGCAGATTTTAGCGAGACGGAACGGACCGGATTTTTCGGTCAGAACGCTATCGAGGCATATGGGCTCGAGCAGTCCTAGAATAGAGACATGGCAAAGGTAAAGAGCCTGCGATGTCCTACCTGCAAGGCGATCGTACTTGCCGGCAGTGAGGACTTTCCGTTCTGCTCGGACAGGTGCAGGCTGATCGACCTGGGCAAGTGGGCCAGCAATGGATACGTGATCAGCTCACCGGTGCATGATCCGGAACTTCTGGATGAACTGGAAGGCCTGAAGGGGCGCGGAGCCTCCAGCAGGGTAAGCGATTCGGGAGACAAGGAGTAGTGTCAGCCGCGCGCGAGGGAAGGACCGCGTGGGCGTGGCTGGTGGGCACGTTTTTCGGGGCCGGTATGTTGAAGCCGGGTCCGGGCACCTATGGGTCCGTTGCCGCGGCCTTGCTTTGGTGGGGAGGCGCTCACGTCTGGCAACCGGGCCGCACAGCCTTGGCTGTGTGCACTTTCCTGGCGGCAGCGGTTGCGGCATTGGTCGGCATCCCTGCAGCTACGATTGTCGCTCGCGAGGCTGAAGGCAAGGACCCAGGCTTTGTAGTAATTGACGAGGTTGCGGGCCAATGGGTGGCGCTGACCTGTATGGGACCCGATTGGAAGCATGCGGCACTTGGTCTGGTGTTGTTTCGCATCTTCGATATTTGGAAGCCGTGGCCCGTTCGGCGCTTAGAAGAGCTGCCGGAGGGCACGGGTATCATGCTCGATGATTTGGCTGCCGGAGCGTTGGCGCTAGTCGTCGGAGTGATTGTCTCCCACTGGTTTTAACGAAAACTGCAGACTGTGAAGGGCGGCAGCACGCGGTTGTGTATAGTCGTCTCAATCCGGGGAAGCGAGCGCGTGCGCATACAAAAGGGCAGCAGAAACCTGATCGCGGTGGTGCTTGGCATCGGCGTGCTCGTCAACTACTTCGACAGAGTCAACCTGTCGGTGGCGCACGATGCATTACAGCATCAGTTCGGAATGTCCGATATCGCGTTTGGATATCTTCTGAGTGCTTATAACTGGACCTACGCGGGGATGCAGCTGCCGAGCGGTAGTCTACTCGACCGATTTGGCGTGCGGCCAGTGATGGTTGTAGGGATCGCGCTTTGGGCGGTAGCGTCGGGATTAGCGGCCATTGCTCCCACAGTGGCTCTGCTATTTATGGCACGATTCCTTTTGGGCATCGGAGAGGCGCCGACCTTTCCGGCCTATTCCAAGGCGGTGGGATTATGGTTTCCAGAGGATCGGCGCGGAATTCCGACGGCTACTTTCGATGGAGCAGCTAAGCTCTCCATTGGCATAGGCACACCGGTGCTCGGGCTGATTCTGCTGCGTTATGGATTGCGCGCGAACTTCGCGACGACTGCAGTGCTGAGTGCAATCTACGCTCTCGTGTTCGCCTGGGTGTATCGCGATCCTGCCCCGCACGAGTCTGAACATGCTGCGGCGCAACTCACGATGAGCACACACGGGTTGATGCAGCTGTTGCGGGAGCGTAAGGTTTTGGGCGCTGCCCTGGGATCCGGTGCATACAACTACTCCTTCTACATGCTGCTGACATGGCTTCCGGTTTACCTGCATCGCGGGTTGAACCTGGACGCGAGACGTGCCGTGCTGTGGACGGCTGTCCCGTGGCTCTTTGCTGCTGCTGCAGGCTTAGGGATCGGTGGTGTGCTGGTCGACAGGCTTATAGCGCAAGGGAGGAACGCGAGCGCCGTTCGCAGGGCGGTATTGCTGATAGGTACATCCTTAGGTCTCCTAGTAATCGTTCCTGGATTCCTGAGCGACGCACGCATAATCATGGCGTGCCTGACCCTAAGCATCAGCGGGCTTTCGGCAGCCTCCCCGGTCATGTGGTCCTTGCCTGCTCTGCTGGCGCCGAAGGCATCAGGCCGCGTGGGCGGCATTATGAACTTTTCAAACCAAGTGGCGGGCATCACGGCGCCTATCGTGACCGGTTACATTAGCGGCTTAACGCACTCCTTTGATATGGCGTTTGTGGTTGCCGGAGTGGTACTGGTGTTTGGTATCGCTGGGTACGCGGTGCTGCTTGGGCGTATCGAGCGGATTGCCGCGCCGCTTGCCGCAGCAGCATGAGCACTAACTCTTCTTCGGCAGGGCGCGGGTCGCACCCGTGGAAATTCCGCCATCGACGAGCAATGTTTGTCCGGTGATGTAGCGACTGGATTCAGAGGCCAGAAAGACGACAGGACCGCCAAGATCCTCTGGTTGCCCGGGGCGCTTTAGCGGAATGCGATCGCAGAGGTACTCCACCCACTCACGATCTTCATACATGACCTTGTTCTGCTCGGTTCGGAACCAGCCCGGCGCAAGGCAGTTGACTGTGATACCGTATGGACCCCAATCGTCGGCAAGGCTCATCGTCAGCTGGCGGATTCCGCCGCGGCTTGCCCCATACGGTCCAAGGCCAGCGTAGCCCGCAACAGAGGTGACCGAGCCGATGTTAATGATCCTGCCGTAACGACGGGCGATCATGCCCCTGGCAACCGCCTGAGCGACGAAGAAGGCGCCGCGAAGGTTTGTATCGAGAATCTGGTTCCAATCGTCCCACGTGACTTCAGCCGCAGGCTTGCGAATGTTCATGCCCGCATTGTTCACCAGGATATCGATGTGACCGAATGCGCTTTCAGCTTCGCTTACGGCGGAGTGGATAGAAGCTTCATCGCGAACGTTGAGAGCCACGCAAAGAGTTCGGCGGCCGAGTTGCGCAAGCTCCTCCGCGAAGGGCGCAAG
>Ga0068853_100003241_pt1 | contig 12439 bp, 14 predicted proteins | sample KBSCornC32_FD_65655 | JGI IMG/M metagenome (GOLD analysis project Ga0068853, IMG submission 65655) | Corn rhizosphere microbial communities from Kellogg Biological Station, Michigan, USA - KBS Corn C3-2 | ecosystem: Host-associated > Plants > Roots > Rhizosphere > Soil ... | reverse complement strand
GACCGCGTGCACGCCGCCCCGGCCGCGGACCAGGATCGGCAGCGAGATCGCCAGGCCGATCAGTCCCGTCAACAGGAACAGCGGCAGGCCGCGGTAGAACTCGCGCAGCGACACCCCGAACAGCATCGCGCTGGCCGTGGTGATGACCAGGCCGGTCAGGGCCAGCACCTCCACGCCGTCGTTGCGCTCCGCCTTGAGCTGCTGCGTCGGCTGCTCCGGGGTCGGCGGCGGCGGGTAGCCCGCCGCCGAGCGCAGCTCCGCCGCGTAGGCCTCCGGGTTGCCAAGGCGCAGCTCCAGCTGGTCCTCGCCGTGGTCACGGGCCAGCTCGCGGACGTACTCCTCGGCGTCCTCCAGCAGCTCGTCCACTTCGGCCGGCGGCAGGTCGGACAGGGCGGTCCGCATCCGCGTCAGGAAGCGGTCAGTAGTTGATCCATCGTCTTCGCGAACGTCCGCCACGTCCTGCACGACTCCTCCAGTCGAACGCGCCCCGACTCGCTGACGCGGTAGTACTTGCGGTGCGGGCCCTCCTCGCTCGGCACGACGTAGGAGGTGAGCAGGTCGGCCTTGTACAACCGGCGCAGCGTGCCGTACACGGAGGCGTCGGCCACCTCGTCCAGGCCGCTCTGGCGCAGCCGGCGCAACACGTCGTAACCGTAGCCGTCCTCCTCCCGGAGCACGGCCAGGACCGCGAGGTCCAGGACGCCCTTGAGCAGCTGGCTGGTGTCCAACCGAACCTCCCGGTGATGCGCTGCGCCCACTATTCCGCAATGCGCACTACTACGCAAGTCATAGGTGCGGAAAGCACTCCTCACATCCGGCGCGCTGGCAGAATCCGGGCCGTGATGACGGAGGACTTGTTCGTACGGCAGGAAAAGCTCCAGATCGAGGCGCACGCGGTGTGCACGGACCTGGACATCGACGGGCGGCTGGCGGCGTTCGGGGAGGCGGTGCACACGGGCAGCTCGGTGCTGGGGCTGATGGTGCGCCGGGATGTGGACATCACGGTGGCGTGCGACCAGCTGGACGTGGCGGCGGTGGCGCGGCTGGGGGCGGAGCTGGCCGGGCACGAGCGGATCTGGAAGGTGCAGTTCCGCAACGACACGGGCCGCTGGAACGTGGAGCCGGAGCAGTATCCGGACGGGCTGTACCTCGGGCTGGGCTACGGCTCGGCCGAGGGGCACAAGTGGAACTTCGACATCTGGTTCGTGGACGAGCCGGCGCGCCAACCCGACCTCGAGCACGTCAAGACGTTGCCGCCGCGGCTGACGACCGAGACCCGGCGGGCGATCCTGGCGATCAAGCAGGCCTGGGCCGACAACCCCGACTACGGCAAGACGGTGCGCAGTTACACCATCTACCGCTCGGTGCTGGACGACGGCGTCCGCACGCCGGAGGACTTCGACCGCTGGCTGGCGAACCGGCCGAAGTGACTACACGTGCGGGTTCTTGGGCATGGGCTGGCACTTGGGGCAGGAGTAGGACGAGCGGTTCATGAAGGGATCGCGGCGGATGACGGCGCCGCAGCGGCGGCAGGCCCTGCCCTCCTGGCCGTAGACGGCCAGCGCCCGGTCGAAGTAGCCGGACTGGCCGTTCACGTTGACGTACAAGGCATCGAAGGAGGTGCCGCCGGCGGCGAGGGCCTCGGACATGACGTCGGTGGCGGCGGACAGCAGCGCGCCGGCCTGAGCCTTGGTCAGCTTCTCGGTGGGCCGGGCCCAGTGCAGCTTGGTACGCCACAAGGACTCGTCGGCGTAGATGTTGCCGACGCCGGACACCAGGGTCTGGTCGAGCAGGGCCCGCTTCACGCCGGTGCGCTTGCGCCGGATGGCGGCGACCGCGGCGTCGGGGTCGAAGGCGGGATCCATGGGGTCCCGGGCGATGTGGGCGACGGGGGCGGGCAGGGCGGTGCCGTCGACCTCGACGAGGTCGGCCAGCGCCAGCCCGCCGAAGGTGCGCTGGTCGACGAAGCGGAGCTCGGGCCCGCCGTCGTCGAAGCGGAGCCGGACCCGGAGGTGCTTCTCGTCGACGGCGTCCTCGGGCTGGACGAGCATCTGACCGCTCATGCCGAGATGGGCGATGATCGCCTCGGCGTCGTCGAGCTCCAGCCACAGGTACTTGCCGCGACGGCCGGCGGCGACGATGGACCGGCCGGCGAGCCGATCGGCGAAGTCCACCGGGCCGGGCTCGTGCCGGCGGACGGCGCGCAGGTTGAGCACCTCGACGGCGGTGATGCGGCGACCGGTCACGTGGGCGTCCAGGCCCCGGCGAACGACCTCGACCTCGGGCAACTCCGGCATTGACAACGTCCCCTCTTGGAAGACCCAGAAGGGGGCATTCCCGGCGATACGCCTGGAATGCCCCCTTCCGGGCACCACGTCCTCCGAAGATCAGCCGGCGTCGGCCGCCGGCGGAACCTCCGACTTGAGCGTGGTGTAAGCGGCCGCGGCCGCCTTCTGCTCCGCTTCCTTCTTGGTCTTGCCGCCACCGGAGCCCAGTCCCCGCCCACCGACATAGACGGTGGCGGTGAACTCCTTGCGGTGGTCGGGTCCCTCGTCGTCCACCCGGTACTCGGGCACGCCGAGGCCCTGGGCGGCGGTCAGCTCCTGGAGACTGGTCTTCCAGTCCAGGCCCGCGCCCTTGAGCGGCGCGGCCTCCAGCAGCGGATCGAACAGCCGGTGCACCAGGCCCCGGGCCACGTCGATGCCATGAGCCAGGTAGACGGCGCCGATCATCGCCTCGAGACCGTCGGCCAGGATGCTCGCCTTGTCGCGGCCGCCGGTCAGCTCTTCACCGCGTCCCAACAGCAGATGCGCGCCGAGGCCACCGTCGCCGAGATCACGGGCGACGCCGGCCAGCGCCATCATGTTCACCACGCTCGCCCGCAGCTTGGCCAACTGCCCTTCGGGCAGGTCGGGGTGTCTGCGGTACAGGTGGTCCGTCACCACGAGTCCGAGAACGGCGTCACCGAGGAACTCGAGACGCTCGTTGGGCGGCAGGCCGCCGTTCTCGTACGCGTAGGACCTGTGAGTGAGGGCCAACACGAGAAGCTCGGGGTCCAACTCGACACCGAGCGCCTCAAGTAGCGGGGTCCGATCCGGTGCCGGACCCCGGGATCCCTTACCTCCCACTGCGCTCAGCCTTCTCGCCGGGAGGCGGCGGTCAGGCCGGCTGGACGACCTGGCGGCCGTCGTACTGGCCGCAGGCCGGGCACGCGATGTGCGGCAGTTTGGGCTGGCGGCAGGCGCGGTTGGAGCAGGCCACCAGGTTGGGGGCGACGGCCTTCCACTGCGAACGGCGCGTACGGGTGTTGGAGCGGGACATCTTCCGCTTCGGGACGGCCACGACTAGCTCTCCTCCTCGGTCCCGCCGAACTTCTCCTGCAGAGCAGCCCAGCGAGGATCAATCGTCTCATGCGCGTGGTCGGGGCCCAGTTCGGCCCACTTGACGCCGCACTCGGCGCACAGTCCACGACAGTCCGGCGAGCACAGCGGAACCTGCGGCAGCGCGAGCACGACCGCGTCGCGCACCACCGGCTCCAGGTCGATGAGGTCGTCGACGAGCCTGGAGATCTCGTCTTCGTCCGTGGTCGCCTCGGTCGCGCTGTCCGGATAGGCGAACAGCTCGGTGAAGCGGACCTCGACCTCGCCGGTCAGCGGATCAAGACACCTCGAGCACTCGCCGACCGTGGCCGCCTGCGCGGTCCCGGTGGCGAGGACGCCCTCCACTACCGACTCGACCAGCAGGTCCAGCACGACATCGCTGCCGACCTCGACCCCGATGACATCCGGGAAGCCGAGACCCTCCGGCGCCGGAGCCACTCGGTGGTAGCTGCGGCTGGAGCCGGGTCTACGGCCGATGTCCCTGGTGTCGATAACCCATGGGCCGGCCGTCTGCTGGGGGCGCGCGTGTGATCGTTGCTTAGGCATGGTGGTTGTGTCGCTGGTGGGGTGACTTACCGTGGCCAGCTGGTCAAGAGTACTCAAGAAGATGGCCAGAAGGAAAATCAGCAGGTGGGAGGGGCTTTCAATCCCGCGCGTAGTCGAAAGGGGCACCCGACGAGGCGCTGGTGCTCGACATCGGGGCGCGCAGGCTGGCCCGGCCCTTGCCGACGGTGCGCAGGGTGTGGGCCAGCAGATCCTCGAAGTCGGCCAGCTTGGCGTCCACGTAGGCGTCGCACTCCCCGCGCAGGCGGTTGGCCTCGCCGCTGGCGGCGTCCAGCACCCGGGCCGACTCGGCGTGCGCGGCCTGCACGACCTCGGTCTGCTGGACCAGCCGGTGCTGCTCGTTGCGGCCGTCCTCGACGGCCCGCTCGTACGAGGCGCGGCCGGCCTGGACCATGCGGTCGGCCTCGGCCCGGGCCCGGCCGGTCAGGTCCTCGTACTCGTGCCGGCCGGCGGTGACGACCCGCTCGGCCTCGTTCTCGGCCTCGGCGATCAGCCGTTCGGCGTGCGCGCGGGCGTCGGCGACCATGCGGTCGGCCTCGGCGCGGGCCTCGGCCAGCATCCGCTCGGACTCCTCGCGGGCCTTGCCGACGCCGGTCTCGCTCTCGTGCTGAGCCTTGGAGATCATGCTGTCGCGGTGGTCGAGCACGTCCTGCGCGTCGTCCAGCTCGCGGGGAATGGCGTCCCGGATGTCGTCGAGCAGCTCGAGCAGGTCGCCACGGGGCACGACACAGCCGGAGGTCATCGGCACGCCGCGCGCTTCCTCGACAATCGTGACGAGTTCGTCGAGGGCCTCGAACACCCGGTACACGTCGCACTCCTCTTGGCTTATACGGCTGGCACTCTCCAGTCTGCCCGCTGAACCCGCGCCGCGCCGGGAGATCGGGGGCGTGTCCGGCGCCCGATCTTTCGGACCGAGCGCCGGACAGACCTCACTTGTTGATGTTGACCAGGCTGAACGTGGCGTAGTGGTCGCCGGTGTAGAAGTACTCGCCGGCCGAGCCGGTGATGATGCGGCGGGCGCCGCGGGTGGAGGAGCCGGGGGTCGGCACCGTGTACTCGTGGTAGTAGCTGCTGGCGCACAGGGGCAGGATGTGCTCCTGGTTGCGGAAGACCACGCCGTCGTTCTTGGGGTACGGGAACGGCCCGCCCTGTTTGATCAGCTTGACGGTGGTGGTGGCCTGCGCGGGCAGGCTGGACAGGTTGACCTTCTGGTAGCCGCTGGTGTTGCCGCAGGCCACCTGGGCGGCCGCCGGGTGGGCGGTCGCGGCGGTGCTGACGTCGGCCAGGCCGAGGGTGCCGAGCACGGCGATGGCCAGAGCAAGCAGGGCCTTCACGGCTCGTGACGTGAGGTAGCTCATGCCGGCAACGTAACGCGATCAGGTGATCACCAGAAGGAGTGAACGTGACGCGACGGTTGACAGTTACGCCCGCTCGGCCAGCCGTGCGATCAGCCGCTCGTGCACCAGCTCGGGCAGCAGGTGGGCCACGTCGCCCTGATAGGCGGCCACCTCCTTGACCAGCGAGCTGGACAGGAAGCTGTGCAGCGGGTTGGTCGGCATGAACAGCGTCTCCACCTCGGACAGCTGGTGGTTCATCTGCGCCTGCTGGAGCTCGTAGTCGAAGTCGCTGATCGCCCGCAGGCCCTTCACGATCACCTTGACGTCGTTGGCCCGGCAGTAGTCCACGGTCAGCCCGTGCCAGCTGTCCACCCGCACGGTGGGCAGGTGCGCGGTGACCTCGCGGATCATGTCCATCCGCTCGTCCACGGTGAACATGGTCTTCTTGTTCTTGTTGATCCCGACCAGGATGATCAACTCGTCGAAGACGTCGGCGGCCCGGGTGACGATGTCCAGATGGCCGTTGGTCACCGGGTCGTAGGAGCCGGGGGAAACCGCGCGCCGCATGGCCGGACCGTAACAGGGAAACCAGCGGCTCACCGCGTGGCAGCGATCACTGCCCAGTGCAAGGTCGTCTCCCCGTACTTACGGCTGCGGGTCGGCTCGATGCCCTCGGGCCAGCGCGGATCCTCGCTGCGGGTGGACCGCTCCACGATGAGCGTCGCGTCCTCGGCGGCCCACGACCGCAGGGCGGCCAGCACCTCGGCCAGCTCCGGCTCCCCCAGCGCGTACGGCGGGTCGACGAAGATCAGGTCGTACCGGTCCCCCGGCGGCGTGGCCAGCACCGACTGCACGGTGCCGAGCCGCACGTCCGCGCCGGGCAGCCCGAGGCCCTTGGCGTTGCGGCGCAGGATCTCGCCGGCCCGCCGGTCGGACTCCACGAACGTCGCCCGGCTCGCCCCACGCGACAACGCCTCCAGCCCCAGCGCGCCCGATCCGGCGTACAGGTCGAGCACCCGCGCCCCGTCCAGGCCGACCGCCGCCTCCAGGGCGCTGAACAGTGCCTCCCGGACGCGGTCCGAGGTCGGGCGGGTGCCGCTGGGCGGCACCTCCAGCCGACGTCCCCCGGCCGCCCCGGCCACGATCCTGGTCACCGGATCATCGTCGCCTACTGCTGACGACGCGGCCCGCGCAGGCCCCGCAGCCCGACCACGACCCGGGCCAGCAAGATGCCGCCGATCCACAGGAACACCAAGCTCAGCCACCAGCGCTGGGCCGAGTTCTCATCCGGGTTCGTCACCACGCCGACTATGGAGCCGGCGGCCGCCAGGAGCAGGAACACCGACAGCACACCGAACGCCAGCAGGGCGATCTTCGACCGGCGAACCACTGGAGGCTGGGCCGCGGGCGGCGCCGGCGGGGCGGGCGGCACGGGGCGCTGCGGGATGCGGTCGGCCGCGCGGGCCGGCTGCCACACCTTGAGCTCGTCGGGCACCAGTTCGTCGAGGCCTGCGATGGTCTCGGCCGACACGTCGTACAGGTTGGGCTCGATGCTGACGCTCACCGCGTCCGCGCCGACCAGCCGGCGCGCGCCGTCGGGCCAGCACTGCATCAGCACGCATTCGCCGTACAGCACGGTCAGCACGCCGTGCGGCGACACCATGCTGACGCCGTCGTAGCCCAGGACCAGCGTGAGGTCCTTCTTCTGCAGCGACGGGAACTCGCCGCCGGTCGTCGCCTTGGCCGACCACATCGGGGCCTCGGCGAAGCCGGCCCAGTCGACGCGATTGCCCCGCGGCACCTGCATCAACAGGGAGTCCGTGGCCTGTACGGCCATCTCGCACACGTCGTCGACCGTCACGGCCGCGAGCTCGGCACGGAAGTCGGTGAGCGAGCACCGCTGCCGGCCGTAGAGGACGTCGATCGCCTCGGCAAATACCATCGCCCGGGCCGCTTCCGGCCGGTCCAGCGAGGTGACGGCCTTGTCCCGCACCACTTCCAGCTCGTCGGCGTCGATGCGGCCGACCCGCAGCGCGGTCAGCACGTCGATCAGCCCGCCCAGCACCGCGTCCTGCTTCTCCGGCAGCGCGTCGGCCATCGCGGTGATCGTCGCGCTCTGGCCGTCACGGGGCGCGTACGCCGCGACGACCGCGTAGGAGTTGCCGTCCTCCGTGCGCAACGCCCGGAACAGCGCCCGTTCCAACACCATCGTGAACATCGACGCCCGAGCCGACCGCTCCACGATCGCCGTGAGACTGACCTTGCCGTTGCCCTCTTCGAAGTACGCCGGCGTCGTCGGCAGCGTCGAGGTCAGCGCCGGTAACGGCTGCGGAGATCCGGACGGCAGCGTCAGGTTCAGCCCCTCCGGCACCTCGCCGGCGATCCACAGCACCGCGTTCTCCCGGGTGAACCGGGTCGCCGCCCAGTCGCGCACGTCGTCGTCGCTGATCGCCTCCAGGCCCCACTCCGGGTAGCCCGCCGCACCGAAGCCGACCGCGCCGTAGCGCCAGACCAGCAGGCTGTCGTGCGGGCGGCCGGCCTCCTCGGTGCGCAGGATGGTCTTCTCGGTGGCGATCCGCTCCAGCGGCAGGTCGCGCAGCGAGTCGCAGACGCTGGTCAGATAGGTCGTCACGGCTTTGTCGCTGCCGCTGGTGAAGAAGTGCGTGGTGGTCAGGCCGGTGGACCCGTTGGCGTCGTGCTCCAGCAGTCCGTGCCGGTGCAGCGCCAGGTGCTCGACCAGGTGCGTGATGCCTCGCCTGGACAGCGGCTCGTCGGCGCAGCCGACCCGGAACACCAGGCCGGCCGCGAGCGGTCCGGTGCTGGGGACGACGAGGGTCCTGATGCCGCCGACCTCGGTCTCCTTGATCACCGCACACCGCCGAAGGCCTTGTCGCGCAGGGAGTTGAACGCCGCCGCCGGATCGGCGTAGAGCTGCTCCCACGGGTACTCGCTGGCCGCCTCGTCGCCGAGCCGCCGGTAGCACGCCGCGGCCCGCTCGTGATCGCCGATCTTGCCGAACAGGATTGCGAAAACCCCGCACGCCCGCGGCCAGTGGTAACCGCCGACGAAGTTCGGGTGCAGCACCGACTTCTCCCCCGCCGTGATGATCTCCTGCTGCACGGTGACCTCGCGCAGATAGTTGGTCTGCTCGGGGCCGTCGAGCTCCATGAAGTGCTCAAGGTGGGCCTCGCCGACCACCGCCGAGCTCAGCCCACCGAGGGGCGCGGCGTCCATGCACTCACGGGCGAACGTGTGCAGCGCCTCCCACGAGCCGCTCCACTTCGGACACAACTGCTGCACCAGTTGGCTCTGCGCGGCGAAGCTGTGCGGGGCGAACCGCGCCAGCCGGTCGTAGCGGCGACGGGCCTCGCTCTGCCCGAGTCCGAGCCCGCGCGCGCTGGTGAGCCGGAACGACCAGGCCACGACGTCACCGGGATCCTCGGCCGTCAGCTCCATCAGGATCGGCTCGGCCTTCACCAGTTCGCCGCGCATGCCGGCGAACTGCACCGCGCTCACGTGCTTGGCCCGCGCGCCCGTGCGGATCTCCCAGGCCTTGGAGATCAGCCGCGCGCCGAGCAGCCGCCGGGCCAGTGGTGACGGCGGCAGCTCGGCGAGAAAGAGCTCCGCATCGCGCACGTCCGCCACCACTTTGGCCGCGAACATGGTCATGTCGACGTCGGGCAGGCCGGCGAAGAACAGCTCGATGGCCGTCCAGTCGGCCGCGCGCACCGATTCGCGCAGCTCGACCAGCTCAGGGAAGGCCGCCGCCTGATCGAACCGGCGGGCCGGGGGCGTGATCACCAGCGAGACAATAGATGAAAACCCTTCACCTATGTGGGGGCGTCCCGGCGCACCGTGGAATCGCTCTCACGATACCGCCTTCGCCCGCCTGCCCTTCCGCAGGACCAGCACCAACGACAGGCCCCAGGCCGCGGCGAGCACCCACTCGAAGATCATCCCAGGCAGCAGCCGGACATGGTTGCCGTCATTGACGAACGCCAGCGTGCCGACCACCGCGAGCAGGGTGAAGAACCCCGTCAGGACGCTGAGGAAGATCAGGCCGGCCTTCCTCGACGCGGCCCGCTTCGGGGGCGGCGGTGGGACGGGCACCCCGACCGGGGCCGGCGGAACCTTGGCCGACGGACGCGGCACATGGGCTCGAGCCGGCCTCGTGATCCGCAGCCTCGGATGCACCTGCGCGTCGAGCCACCCGATGACGGTCGGCGGCATGTCGAACAACGTCGGCTCGACGGCCACGGACACGCCGTCCGCGCCGACCAGTTGCCGCGCGCCGTCGGGCCAGCAGCGCATCGCCACGCAGTCCCGGAACGTCACCGTCATCGCGCCCGAGTTGGTCACCAGGCTCACGCCTTCGCCGCCGAGCACCAGCTGCTGGCCTTCGTGCTCCAACGACGCATGCGCGTTGCCGTGAACCACTTTTGACGACCACACCGGCGCCGGCGTGAACCCGGCCCACTCGGCGCCGAGCCCCTTCGGCACCTGAAGCAGTCCGGTCGAGATCATCTCCATCGCAACCGCACGCAGGTCATCGACGGTGACCGCCGCGTAGGCGTCCCGCAGCTGCGCGACACTCGGCCCCCGGTGCCCGATGAGCAGGTCGACGGCGGCGCTCGGCAGGGAGTCGGCGACGGCGTCGGGCCGGTCGAGGCGGGACAGCGTCTTGGTCCGTACGGCCGCGAGGTCCGTCTCGTCGATCCGGCCGACGCGCATCGCGGCCAGCACGTCCACGAAACCGCCCAGCACGGCCGCCTGCTTCTCCGGCAACGCGTCGGCGACGGCCATGATCTGCGCGAACTGGGCGTCCCGCGGCAGGTACGCGGCGTGCGGCGAGTAGGAGTTGCCGTCCTCGCGGCGCAACGCCTGGAACAGCACCCGGTCCAGCAGGTCGGCGAACAGCGCGGCCCGCGGCCCCCGGCCGACGATGCCGCTGAACGCGAGGGTGGTGGTGGCTTCGGCATAGAACGCCGGCGTCGTCGGCAGGGCCGAGGTCAGCGGCGGCATCGGGTTGACCGGCCCGGACGGCAGCGCCAGCCGCAGGCCGGGCGGCACCTCGCCGGCGATCCACAGGACCGCGTTCTCGCGGGTGAACCTCGTGCCGACCCAGTGCCGGAGGTCGTCGGGGCCAAGGGCGTCCAGGCCCCACTCGGGAAAGCCGACCGTGCCATAACCGACCGCGCCGTAGCGCCAGATCGGCAGCGACGGCACGCCCCGACCGGCTTCTTCGGTGCGCAGCACGGACTTCTCGACCGGTAATCGCTCCATCGGCAGGTTGGTCAGCGACTCGCAGACCGCGGTCAGGTAGCCGACCACTTCAGCGGGAGTGCCGCTGGTGAAGAAATGCGTGGTGGTGACGGCCGTGGCGGCGTTGGCCTGATGGTCGATCTCGCCGTGCCGGTGCAGCGCCAGATGCTCGACCAGATGCGTGATGCCGCGGCGCGGCAGCGGTTCGTCGGCGAAGCCGACGCGAAACACCAACCCGGCCCGCATCGGGCCGGCATGCGGCGTGACGAGCGTTCTGACGCCGTCGACCTCGGTAAGACTGATCATCCGTTCCCCCCTACAGCGGCGGATCTGAGCTCCTCGAATCCGCCCGCGGGGTTCTTATAGCACCAGGACCACGGGTAGTCGCTGGCCAGGTCGCCGAGCGCACGGAAATGCACGGCCGCTTTGTGCGGATTGCCCGCCCAGGAGGACAGGATCGCGAACACGCCGTGCGCCTCCACCCAGCCCGGAACCGGACGAAACGCCGGATGGAACAGGGACTTTCGGGCCGCCGCGTCCAGTTCCGCCTCGACGCCGGCCAGATACTCCCGCCGCTTGTCCTTGGCGAGGTTGTGCGCGTGTTCCAGGTGCGCCTCGGCGACCACGGTCGCGCACAACGATCCCGGTGGCGCGGCGTCGAGACATTCCCGCGCGAATCCGTGCAGCGAATCCCAGGAACCGCCCCATTTCGGACAAAGCTGCTGGGCGAGAGCGGACTGGCCCGAGAAATGATGCGGATCGGCCCGGGCCAACCGGTCATAACGTCGCCGCGCCTCGCTCTGACCGAGCCCCAGTCCCTGGCATACCGTGATCCGCTCGCGCCAGGCCATGACATCGGTCGGATCGACCGCGGTGAGGTCGATCAGGATGGCCTCGGCGCTGCGCAGCTGCTCGTGCATGCCGGCGAACTGCTCGGCCGACACGTGCTTGGCGAGCTTGTCGCTGCGGATCTCCCAGGCATGGATGATGTGCCGCGCCGCCAGCAGCAGCCGGCTCAACCGCGACGGCGGCACCCGCCGCAGGAATTCCTCGACACCGTTGACCTTGGCCACGACCCGGACGGCCGCGGTCATCCCGTCGTCGGGCAGGGTCGCGAAGAACTGTTCCACGGCCGGCCAGTCGCCGGCCGCGAGCGCCTTCTCCAACTGGAGATACACGGGAAAGGCCGCGGTGAGCTCGAATCTCGGGGACGTCACTCGCGGGACGATAGAGGAAACGGAATCGCTAACGGACCGGATATGGCACAGCCGCCTGGGCTGGCAGCGCGGTGGAGTGGGCGTGCAGGGCGGCGCCGACGGCCCGCAGGATCGGGACCAGAACCTGGAGTTTGTCGGGATTGTCGGTGGCGCATTCGGTGATGCCGGCCCCGATGATCGGCCGAACGGCGGCGACGGCGCGAATGGCGTCAACCAGTTCGCTGATCAACAGACCGCCGGGAACGGGGCAGGTGACGTCGGCGAACTCGCTCGGGTCCAAAACGTCGAGATCGATGTGCAGATAGAACTGCGGCGCACGGGAGGCGGTGACGGCGTGGACGACCCAGGAGGCGTCGTAATCCCGTTCGATCGGCACGTGCCGCACGAGACCGCGATCGACCATGGCCTGTTCACCGGGATCGAGGGCCCGCGCGCCGGCCAGCACGACGCGCCGCGACACGATCGGACTATCGAGCACGAAGTCGCGGTCGCCCTCACCGAAGGCGTGGCGTAATGCCATCCCGTGGTACGCCCCGGAAGGCGAAGTGGCCGGGGTGTTGAGATCACCATGTGCGTCGAACCACAGCACGCCGAGCGCCGGCCCGTAGCGCTGACGAGCGAAGCCGAGCGGCACGGTCTCCACGCCGCAGTCGCCGCCGATGGTCAGCACGGGCCCTTG
>Ga0068853_100003239_pt1 | contig 12442 bp, 15 predicted proteins | sample KBSCornC32_FD_65655 | JGI IMG/M metagenome (GOLD analysis project Ga0068853, IMG submission 65655) | Corn rhizosphere microbial communities from Kellogg Biological Station, Michigan, USA - KBS Corn C3-2 | ecosystem: Host-associated > Plants > Roots > Rhizosphere > Soil ... | reverse complement strand
CAGCGCCGCCGCCGCCAGCAAGGCGTCCCCCACGCCGCGCGCCTGCGCCAGCGCGCCGAACCCCCAGCTGCCCAACGCCATGCCGCCGAACGCGCACATCTGGTAGATGGAGATGGTGCGCGCCACGACCCAGCGCGAGGAACCGAGCTGGATGGAGGCGTTGAACGAGGACAGCGCCACGACCCAGCCGGCGCCGGAGAGGAAGAGTGCCATCATGGTCAGCGGCAGCGAGCGGCTGATCGCGGACACCACCAGGCCGAGGATCAGCGCGAGCGTCGCGCAGCGCATGATGCCTTCCATGTCCAGCCGATCGCGCAGCCGGCCGCTGCCCAGCGCGCCGCTGACCGATCCGACGCCGAACGCGCCGAGCAGCAGGCCATAGGTTAGCGGCCCGCCCGCCATCAGGTCGCGCGCGATGATCGGGGTGAGCGCGTTGCTCGCCGACGCCGCCAGCCCGAACAGCGTCGCCCGGCCCAGGGTCAGGCGGAGATGCGGTGACAGGGCGACATAGCGTATCCCCGCGCCGATCGCGCTGCCCAGCGATTCGCGGGGCAGCAGCCGTTCGCTCTGCGGCGGCTTCCACCGGATCAGCACGACGATCAGGCCCAGATAGCTCACCGCATTGGCGAGGAACGCCATGCCGGCCCCGGCCGTCGCGACGATCGCGCCGCCGATCGCGGGACCGACGCTGCGCGCGATGTTGAAGCCGAGCGAATTGAGGGCGATCGCCCCAGGCACGGCGGCGCGGGGCACCATGTCGCCGACCGATGCCTGCCATGCCGGCCCGTTGAGCGCCGTGCCGCAGCCGATCAGGAAGGTGAAGGCGAGCAGCATCCATGGGGTCAGATGGCCGACCACGCCGAAGATGGCGAGGACCGTGGACGCGACGAGCATCAGCGCCTGCGAGGCCAGCATCACCAGTCGCCGGTCCACGCTGTCCGCCACCGCGCCCGCGACCAGCGCGAGCAGCATGATCGGCAGCGTGGTGGAGCTTTGCACCAGCGCGACATCCACGGCGGACCCCGAGACGGAGATCATCATCCATGATGCGCCGACCGACTGGATGATCGTGCCGAAGTTGGAAAAGAGATTGGCGATCCACACCGCCCGGAAGATGGGCACCCGCAATGGGGACACGGGCTGCGGCGGTACGGAGGGCTGATCGGCCATGGCGCCCTCTTGGCGGAAAAGGGCCTGTCTTGCCAGCGCGAAGGGCCTGTCCGGGGTTAAGTGCAGGCGTGGCCCTGTCCTTTCAGCCGCCCGGTCTTTTCGGCGGACCATATTGCCCGCCCCGTCGCGCGGTGATAATCGCCGGGCATGAGCATCCCGCCGCCCGAAACCCTCCGCGTATCCCACCGCCGCGTATCCTGTGACGGTTCCGGGGACATCCCCGCCGCGCTCGGCCATCCACGGGTCTATCTGGAGATAGACGAGGCGGGCTATGTCGATTGCGGCTATTGCGACCGGCGTTTCGTGCTGATCGGCGGCGTGGCGGACCATGTCGGACAGGGCGAGGCCCCCGATATTTCCTCGGGTGCAAGCCACTAACGACTGGCACCCAGTGCCCGGCTACCGCATAAGCCGGGCATGAGTATCGAACCCCGCGCCCCGCGCCTCGCCGTCCTGATCGACGCCGACAATGCCTCCGCCCGCATCGCCCCCGGCTTGTTCGAGGAAATCGCGAAGATCGGCGAAGCCAGCGTCCGCCGCATCTATGGCGACTTTTCCAGTTCACGCAGCAAGAGCTGGTCGGAAATCCTCGCCAAACATGCGATCAATCCGCAACACAGCATCGCCTACACAGTAGGCAAGAACGCATCCGACATCGCGCTGGTGATCGACGCGATGGACCTGCTGCACAGCGGCCGGTTCGACGGTTTTTGCCTGGTGTCGTCCGACAGCGACTTCACCGCGCTCGCCGCGCGCATCCGCGAACAGGGGGTGGATGTCTATGGCTTTGGCGAGCAGAAGACGCCCGAAAGTTTCCGCCAGGCCTGCCGACGCTTCATCTACACCGAAAATCTGCTGCCCGAGGCGCCCGTCCCCGGCGTGCCCGAAAAGCCGGATGCGCGCCCCGCGTCCGCCATCCAGCCGCCCAGCGAGGCCGTGCAGTTGCTGCGCCGCGCCCATGCCCAGCTCGACGATGGCGACGGCTGGGTCGCGCTCGGCCGCATCGGCCAGCGGCTGCCCGAACTGAGTTCCGATTTCGACCCGCGCACCTATGGCTGCGCGCGGCTCAGCGACCTTGTCGAGAAGTCCGGCGCGTTCGAGGTGGACCGCAGCCGGGGGCAGACACTCTATATCCGCCAGAAACTGCCCATTCGCGCCAAGCCGAAGGCCGCGACGAAGGCGTAGCGGCTTTCGCACTTTCGTTTGGACGGGGCGGCCCTATATCTGTCCGCATGACCGATGCAGCGCCCCAGATCCACGACATCCGCTCCTTCCTCTATCATGACGGCAAGCTCGACCCCGACGGGGCGCGGCGGCTGACGGCGGAGGCGCTGGGCGCGTGCGACGACGGTGAGCTTTACCTGCAATATATGGCGTCGGAGGCCTTCGGCTTCGACGACGGCCGGCTGAAGACCGCCGATTATTCCACTAACGCGGGTTTTGGCCTGCGCGGCGTCTCCGGTGAGATGACCGGCTTTGCGCACGCCAACGACATCAGCGAGGGCGCGATCCGTCGCGCCGCGCAGACGCTGGCCCTGCTCGATCCCGCCAACAGCCCGCCTGCGCCGCCGCCGCAGCGGACCAACCGTCATCTCTACACCGACGCCAATCCGCTCGACCTCGTTCCGTTCGCGAAGAAGGTGGAACTGTGCGCCGCGATCGACGCCGCCGCCCGCGCCCGCGATCCGCGCGTGGTGCAGGTGTCGGCCAGCCTGATGGGCAGTTGGTCGGTGGTGGAGATCGTGCGGGCGGACGGTTTCGTCGCCACCGACGTGCGCCCCCTCGTGCGGCTCAACGTCTCCATCATCATGGAGGAGAATGGGCGGCGCGAGAGTGGCAGTTTCGGCATGGGCGGGCGGTATCTCTATGACGGCCTGTTCGTCGAATCCGCCTGGCAGCGCGCCATCGACGAGGCTCTGGCCCAGGCCGAGGTCAACCTGCGGTCCGTCGCCGCGCCGGCGGGCGAGATGACCGTGCTGCTCGGCCCCGGCTGGCCCGGCATCTTGCTGCACGAGGCGATCGGGCATGGGCTGGAGGGCGATTTCAACCGCAAGGGCACGTCGGCCTTCAGCGGCAAGGTCGGCCAGCGCGTCGCCGCGCCCGGCGTGACGGTGGTCGATGACGGATCGATCATGGACCGGCGCGGGTCGCTCAGCATCGACGACGAGGGGACGCCGACGCAGGAGAATGTCCTGATCGAGGACGGCATCCTGAAGGGCTATATGCAGGATCGGCTGAACGCGCGCCTGATGGGTGTGCCGGCGACCGGCAATGGCCGCCGCGAATCCTACGCTCATGCCCCCATGCCGCGCATGACCAACACGTTCATGCGCGGCGGGAACGACAATCCCGCTGAACTGCTCGCCCGCATGAAGAATGGCATTTTCGCGAAGAGCTTCGGCGGGGGTCAGGTCGATATCGTGTCGGGCAAGTTCGTCTTCTCCTGCACCGAAGCCTATCGGGTCGAGAACGGCCGGCTCGGCGACCCTATCAAGGGCGCGACGATCATCGGCGACGGTCCCACCGCGCTGACCCGCGTCATCGGCATCGGCAATGACTTCGCGCTGGACGAGGGTGTGGGCATGTGCGGCAAGGGCGGGCAGAGCGTGCCCGCCGGCGTCGGCCAGCCGACCCTGCTGCTCGAAGGGTTGACGGTGGGCGGCACGGCGGCCGCCTGAACGCCCTTCATCGGCGCTAACCGACCGTAAAGATTCCTTAACAACTGCCTAAAAAAGGGGCACGATTCCCGCCGTGCCCCTTTTTTGTGCGCTGCGGTGGAGCGTTGCCGCGTCGCGCTGCGCTGAATCGTGGCGATTTTGTACAATCGTTCGTCTGGCACGTCCCTTGCTTAGCTATAATCCCGCACACCACCACAAAATCGGGGGCGACATGAAACTAGTGATGGCAATCATCAAGCCGTTCAAACTGGACGATGTCAGGGAGGCTCTGACCAGCCTCGGCATCGCCGGTATGACGGTGAGCGAGGTTAAGGGGTTCGGACGCCAGAAGGGGCAGACGGAGATCTATCGCGGGGCGGAATACAGCACCAACATGGTGCCCAAGATCAAGGTCGAGATCGTCTGCGACGACGGCCTTGCACCGCGCGTCGTCGAAAGCATCCAGCAGGCCGCCAACAGCGGGGCCATCGGCGATGGCAAGATCTTCGTGCTCGACGTCGGTCAGGCGGTGCGCATCCGCACCGGCGAGACCGGCGAAACCGCGCTTTGAGGAAAAGGGGCAAAGCATGACTCTCACAAGGAAAATTTGCGGGCTCGCAGGGGCGCTCGTAGCTGGATTGGCGATCGCCCATCCCGCATTCGCCGCCGATATGGTGAAGGCGCCCGACGCCGCCGCGATGGCGGGCATGGTCAACAAGGGCGACGTCGCCTGGATGCTGGTGTGCTCGGCACTCGTCCTCATGATGTCCATCCCCGGCCTGGCGCTGTTCTACGGCGGCCTGGTCCGTTCCAAGAACATGCTGAGCGTCTGCATGCAGGTGTTCATGATCGTTTCGGTCGCCGGCCTGATGTGGTGCAGCTGGGGCTATTCGATCGCCTTCACCTCCGGCGGGGACAACCACTTCTTCGGCGGCCTGTCCAAGGCCTTCCTGAAGGGCGTGGACGGCACCACCATGGGCGCCACCTTCTCCAACAACCTCTACCTGCCGGAACTGGTGTTCGTCGTCTTCCAGATGACCTTCGCCATGATCACCCCGGCGCTGATCGTCGGTGCCTTCGCGGAGCGTATCAAATTCTCGTCGCTGATGGTCTTCGTCGTGCTGTGGTCCACGTTCATCTATTATCCGATGGCGCACATGGTCTGGTATTGGGCCGGCCCGGACTTCCTGGCTGACGCGCCGACCGACGCCGGTCTGCTCTGGAGCTGGGGCGCTCTCGACTTCGCGGGCGGCACCGTCGTCCATATCAACGCCGGTATCGCCGGCCTGGTCGGCGCGATCATGATCGGCAAGCGCATCGGCTATCCCAAGGAGCCGATGCCGCCGCACTCGCTCGTCATGACCATGATCGGCGCAAGCCTTCTGTGGGTGGGCTGGTTCGGCTTCAACGCCGGTTCCAACCTCGAAGCCAATGGGGTCACCGGCGTTGCGTTCATCAACACCATGGTCGCCACCTGCGCCGCCGCGGTCAGCTGGGCGCTTATCGAGCAGTTCCATCATGGCAAGGCCAGCATGCTGGGTGCCGCGTCGGGCGCCGTCGCCGGCCTCGTCGCGATTACCCCGGCCGCGGGCTACGCCGCTCCGATGACCTCGATCGTCCTCGGCTTCGTCGTGTCGCCGATCTGCTACCTGTTCGTCGCCAAGGTGAAGGGCATGCTGGGCTATGACGACAGCCTCGACGTGTTCGGCGTGCACTGCATCGGCGGTATCGTCGGCGCGATCGCGACCGGCATCGTCGCGGCCCCGTCGCTCGGCGGTCAGGGCGTGTTCGACTACACCGTGTTCCCGGCGGCTTTCCACCCGGAAGCCTATGACATCGGTGCGCAGGTCTTCATCCAGGTCAAGGCGGTGCTCTTCACGCTCGTCTGGTCCGGCGTGGGCAGCGCGATCCTCTTCTTCATCATCGACAAGACCATGGGTCTGCGGGTTCCCGCCGATGACGAGCAGCAGGGCCTCGACCTCACCAGCCATGGCGAGCGCGCCTACAACAGCTAAAAGTTACGGGAGGGCGGGCCGCTCAGGACAGGCCCGCCCCCCTCACGATGTTCCTCCTGCGAACGGACGACTGGGCCGCTGTACTTCTGTACGGCGGCCTTTTTTTGGCTCATGCTGGCGAACAGCAGCGAGGGGGAATGTTATGTCGACCGAATTGATGGTGCTGGCCTGGGGCGGCGTGCTGGGCCTGGTGCATATCTTCGCCGCCGGCCATGTGAAGACGAAGCAATATGGCGCGAAGTGGAACATGGGGCCGCGCGACGAGGCGCTGTCACCGCCCGAGCCGATCGTCGGCCGCATGATGCGGGCGCAGGCCAATTTCTTCGAGACTTTTCCCATCATGGCGGCGGCGATCCTGATCGTCAGCATCGCGCATCTGACCAGTCAGTGGACGCAGATCGGCGCGATCGTCTGGCTGGGCGCGCGCGTCGCCTTCCTGCCGCTCTATATCTTCGGGGTAACCGGCGTGCGCTCGGCGGCTTTTCTCATCAGCCTTGCGGGCCTGCTGATGGTGCTGTGGCCTGCCCTGTTCTGAACGTCATATCCGATCTTCTGAACCAGTGGCCGCGCCCGGCGGCTATTGGCACAAAAAGTGTCTGGATGGTTTTGACACGGTCGATGCCACTTCCTAAGAGGCGGCAATGACAAAGGAAATTGCGCTCAAGCCGTCGCCGAGAGATCGCCACAAGGCCGATATCCGTGCCCGCATCCTCATCGGCCTCATGGCGCTTCTCACCGATGGAGAGGAGATCAACCATGACCGGGTCGCCGAGCGTGCGGGGGTGGCGCGGCGGACCGTGTATCGCTATTTTCCGGATCAGTCGGCGCTGATGCAGTCCTTGTGGGCCAGCGTGACCGCAATGGCTGACCCATCGCTCACCTACCCCGAAAGCGAGCAGGCGATGCTGACCAGCCTGCCGGACATCCATCGCGGCTTCGATGCGATCGCACCCGTTGCGACGGTGGTTCGCTCGACCCCCCAGGGGCGAAAGGTTCGTCTCGCCGAGAAGGCGCGGCGTCAGAAAAGCTATACGAACGCGACGGCCGACGCGGTCAAGGCGTTGCGGCCGCGGGATCGGCTACTGGCGACCGCGATGCTCCAGATGCTCCACACCGCACCCTGGCTGGAGATGCGCGACGGCTGGGATCTCGATGGCGACCAGATCGCTGAATCCTGCGGCTGGGCGATGCGGGTGTTGCTCAAGGATCTGCGCGCGCGGGCGGGCCGTCCCCTCTCGGAAGGGCCGGCCTGAGCGGTTTTAGGCCCATCCCTCCAGCACGATCTTGCCGCGCATCGTTCCGCTCTCGATCAAGGCATGTGCATGGACCAGATTGGCGGCGTTGATTGGTGAGAGCCGCTCGCTGAGCGTGGAGCGCAGTTTGCCGGCATCCACCAGGGCGGCGACCTCGCCCAATATGCGTCCCTGCGCGGCCATGTCCGCCGTGCCGAAGACGGACCGCGTGAACATATATTCCCAGTGGATGGAGATGGATTTGCGCTTGAACAGCGCGAGATCGAAATGGGCGGGATCGTCGATCAGCGCGAAACGGCCCTGGGGAGCAATGGCCTCCGCGCAATCCGCCAGATGCTGGTGCGTCTGCGTCGTGGACAGGATGAAGGAGGGCGCGCCGACGTTCAGCGCGGCCACCTGCAGCGCCAGCGGGCGGCTGTGGTCGATGACATGATGGGCGCCCATCTCCCGCACCCAGCTTTGCGTCTCCGGTCTGGAGGCGGTCGCGATGATGGTGAGGTCGGTGCGTTGCCGCGCCAGTTGCACGGCGATCGACCCCACGCCGCCCGCCCCGCCGATCACCAGCAGCACCGGCGCTCCGCCAGTGATGGGCCGATCAATATCCAGCCGGTCGAACAAGGCTTCCCATGCGGTGACCGCCGTCAGGGGTAGCGCGGCGGCTTGCCCCCAGTCCAGCGTTCCCGGCTTGGTCCCCACGAGCCGCTCATCGACCAGATGCAGTTGCGCATTGGTGCCCGGCCGCAACAGGCTGCCCGCATAGAAAACCGCGTCGCCCGGAGCGAACAGGGTGGCGTCCGGTCCCACCGCCTTCACGACCCCCGCCGCATCGAACCCCAGCACGCGCCAGCCCGGCCCGGTCTTTTCCGCGCTGGAACGGATCTTGGTATCGACCGGGTTGACCGACACCGCCCGGACCTCGACCAGCAGGTCGCGCCCCGTCGGCATGGGGGCGGGCATGTCCCGGTCGATCAGCGCGTCGGCACGGTCGATCGGGCCGGCCTGGGCATAAGCGATGGCGCGCATCAGGGGCTCCTCGGAATAAAGGGTCGACCGCATCCGCTGGCACGAAAAAGGGGAGCGGACCGGTCGGTCGCTCCCCCTTAAATCATCAGCCTCGGACGGGCGATCGAGGCGTGGCTTACTCTGCCGCCTCGGCGAGCAGATCGACCGACACGAACTTGCGGCCCAGCTTGCCCTCGTGGAACTTCACGCGGCCTTCGACGAGCGCGAACAGCGTGTGGTCCTTGCCGATGCCGACATTGGCGCCGGGATAGACCCGCGTGCCGCGCTGACGGATCAGGATATTGCCGCCGATGACATGCTGGCCACCGAACTTCTTTACGCCGAGGCGCTTCGACTCAGAATCGCGACCGTTGCGCGACGAACCGCCAGCTTTCTTATGTGCCATTTTCGGGGACTCCTATCAGGCGCCGATGGACACGATCTTGAGGATCGTGTGCTGTTGGCGATGGCCGTTGCGACGGCGATAATTGTGACGACGGCGCTTTTTGAACACGATGACCTTGTCGGCCTTCGCCTGCGCGATGATTTCCGCCGCGACGGTCAGGCCGCTGACGTCCTTCAATTCGCTGCCCTCGCCGGCCAGCAGGATGTCGTCCAGCGTGATGCTGTCGCCAGCCTCGCCGGCCAGCTTCTCAACGACGATCTTGTCTCCGGCGGCGACGCGATATTGCTTGCCGCCCGTGCGCACGACTGCGAACATGGCTTACTTCTCTTCCGGTCAAAAGCATGACGCGACCCACTCCGACGAAAGCCGGTGCAGCGCGCGAGAAAGTGGCCCGTTAGTGGATCGGTCGGAGGCTGTCAATCGGTGCAAGGTGCGATTGCCTGCTTATCCGCCGCTTTTTCCCGTAGAATTGCTTCGTCGGCTTCGCGCTCGGCGATGGAATCTGCTCACCCGGACCATGCTCGAAGCGTCCGGCCGAATCGCGGGCTGCCATGGAGCGGCGCGGCCGACTTGCACAGTGGCGCAGTGCCGCCTACATCGCCGGCATGCTGCGCCGTCTAACCGCTCTGATCGCCCTGTTCTGGGCAGGACTCCTGGGATCGGCGCATGCGCAAACTCCGTCGGCAACGGGTGCACAGGCCGGCCGGCCGGTTCATGCGCGCGGCTATCCCTCGCTCCTGCGCCGTCCGGTGGAGAGCCGCAACCGTGACGCGGAGATCGCAAGGGTGATCGCCGAGCAGCCCGTGGCGAAACCCGTCGATGCGGCGGTGCTGGCGGAACTGGGCCGGCTAAGCGGGCAGGCGGCTGCGGCGGAGCAGGGTTTCGAGCGCGATTTTGCTGCCTCCGACCGAATCGTGTCATCGGCCGGTAGCGCGCCCGTCGCGAGCGAAGCCTGGGTCAGCGCGCAGGAGGCGATCAGCGCGCTCGACGCGGGGCGCTACGACAGCGTCACCGCGCTGGCGAGCCTCGACAGTATCTATGTGGCCCAGTTGAACGCGGGCGGCGATCTGGCCGTCGTGGAGGGCTACCGCACTCCGGTGCTGGCGATGGTGGACAGGCAGAACGACCGGCTGGATTCGCTGCGCTTCCGGCTGGCGCGGCCTTAAGGCGGAGGGTTTCGTTCACCCCCGCGCGGCGTCCTCCGCCGCCGCGCGATGGGCGCGCGCATTGATGACATACCCCGCCACGCCTGCCTTCATGCCGGCGATGTCGGCCTCGCTCAAATCGCGCGCGAACTTCGCCGGGCGACCCTGCCATAGTTGCCCGGCTGGAATCCGCTTGCCCTGCGTCAGCATCGCGCCGGCTGCGAGCATCCCGTCGCTTTCGATCTCGCTGCCGTCCATCACGATGCTGCCCAGCCCCACGAAGGCGCGGGGGTGCAGGATGCAGCCATGGATCATGGCGAGATGGCCGATCAGCACATCCTCGCCGATGATCGTGGGGTGGCCCGCCGGATTGCCCGGTTTCGCGCTGTCGCAATGGATGATGCTGCCATCCTGGATATTGGTGCGCGCGCCGATGCGGATGTGGTTGACGTCCGCCCGGATCACGCAATTATACCAGACGCTGGCGTCCGGCCCGATCTCCACATCGCCCACGATGACGACGCCAGCCGCGATGAAAGCGCTGTCGTGGATACGCGGCGTCTTGCCGTTTAACGAGAGGATGACGGGAGCGGCTCCGGAACCGGTCATAGCGGCCTGCCTCGCGGCTGATCCCTGTCGATGCCATAGACGATCGTCGGGTTGAGCGCGTCGCTGAACGCCGGATCGTCGAAGTCGAGGTCGGCCCGCCGGGTCATGCCGATGCGCTTCATGACGCGCCAGCTCGCGACATTCTCCGCCACGGTCAGGGCGACGACGAAGGGCACGTCATATTGGTCGAAGGCGTGATCCAGCACGGCCACCGCCGCTTCGGTCGCATAGCCCCGCCCCCAATATTGTTCGGCGAGACTCCAGCCGATCTCCAGCGACCCGGTCAGGCTGGTGCCCGCCGCATCGACCCGCTTCAGCCCGCAATAACCGAGGAACGCGCCGTCGTTCTGCCGTTCCACCACCCAGAAGCAATGGCCATGCTCCTCCTGCATGGCGCGCATGCGCTCCACGACCGATCCGGGCCGGCGCACCGGCAGGGCCTCGTCCTGAAGCCAGCGCAGGACGGCGGGCGTCTGCATCGCGGCGGCATGGGCATCGTCGCCCTCGCGCCATTGGCGCAGGGCAAGGCGGTGGGTCGTGAGGATGATGTCGTTCATCGCGGCCTCAGCGCGCCATCAGCCGCGCCGCTTCCAGCGCATGATAGGTGAGGACGCCGGTACAGCCCGCGCGCTTGAAACTCATCAGCGTCTCCAGGATGAGAGGATCGCGTTCGCCCGCGCCCGCCGCGACGGCGGCCTCGATCATCGCATATTCGCCGGACACCTGATAGGCGAAGACGGGGATGTTGAACGCATCCTTCACCCGCGCCACCACGTCGAGATAGGGCAGGCCGGGCTTGACCATCACGCTGTCCGCGCCTTCGGCGATGTCCAGCGCGACTTCCCGCAACGCCTCGCCGGCATTGGCCGGGTCCATCTGATAGCCCTTCTTGTCGCCCTTCAGCAGGCCACGGCTGCCGACCGCGTCGCGGAACGGGCCGTAGAAGGCGGAGGCATATTTGGCGGCATAGGCCATGATCTGCACATTGGCGTGGCCTTCTTCCTCCAGCGCCTCCCGGATCGCGCCGACGCGGCCGTCCATCATGTCGGAGGGGGCGATGATGTCCGCGCCCGCCGCTGCCTGATTGAGCGCCTGCCCGATCAGCGCCTCGACGGTGACGTCGTTGACGACATAGCCGGACTCGTCGAGCAGGCCGTCCTGCCCATGGACGGTATAGGGATCGAGCGCCACGTCGGTCAGGATGCCGATGTCGAGCCCGGCATCCTTGATGGCCCGGATCGCTTGGCACATGAGGTTGTCGGGATTGAGCGCCTCTTCGCCATCGTCGCTGCGGCGGTCTGGCTGGGTGTTCGGGAACAGCGCCAGGCAGGGAACGCCCGCATCCGCTGCTTCACGCGCGCGCGCCACGATCAGGTCCACGGACCAGCGCGATACGCCGGGCAGCGAAGCGATGGGTTCCTCGACTTGCCGTCCCTCCGTCACGAAGAGCGGCCAGATGAGATCGGCGGGTGAAAGGCGATGTTCGGCGTGCATCGCGCGGCTCCAGGTGGAGGCGCGCGCACGCCGCATGCGGATCGCCGGATAGGCGGCAGGGGCGAATGTCATGGCTGCGCGATAAGCCCGGCAGCGCGGAGGATCAATTGCGTTCTTGTAGGGAGCGTCCGCAGAGCCGGATCGTCAGGCGACCAGCGGCATCAGGTCGACGCCCATGCTGGCGATCAGCGGAAGGCCCACCGCCGCGCCGGCGGACAGGCCGCACAGGACATAACCGGCGTAAACCAGCATCGGCGCATGATCCCGGCCTTCGCGGCGGTTGCGCCCGGCCGAGGCCAGAACGAAGCTCAGCAGCAAACCATAGACCAACAATGTGAAATGCAGCATCGAGCCCACCCGTCCCATGGAAATGATGGCGGTGTTCCCAGCGCCACGCCCGTGGCCGACCTGATACCTCGCCGATTACCCCAATCTGATCGAGATTGGTTAACATCGTCTTCACCATGTTGCGGCGCGGCATTTCAAGCGGAACGGAACGGGGGCGTACCGGCATTGCGCTGGATGGAGGCCGGGATGCGCCGAGTCGCATCGGGCGGCGGGAACCCTGTTCAAAACGCGAATGGGCTGATATTCGCCAGCCATGTCCGATTTCCGCGATCCGTTCGACGCCATCAAGGATCACCCTTTCGACGAGGCCCTGTCGGAGCGGTATCTGGTTTATGCTCTCTCG